>Ga0247762_1000053_pt1 | contig 56528 bp, 52 predicted proteins | sample UWRJL081202R4_FD_181016 | JGI IMG/M metagenome (GOLD analysis project Ga0247762, IMG submission 181016) | Plant litter microbial communities from Arlington Agricultural Research Station in Wisconsin, United States - UWRJ-L081-202R-4 | ecosystem: Environmental > Terrestrial > Plant litter >...
GGCGGCGATGGAGATGACTGGAGCAAACGCCCCGCAGGCCACCGAGGACCGCGCGAAAGTCTCCAGCGTCATCGATTTGGACTCTTCTCCGCCCTGATCGGCGACCTGATGTTCTTCGTGGCCATCGTGGGTGCGTTCCTGGTACGGAAGTCCAGCTTCCACATCGATGCCTACAACAGCGTGGTCACCGACTGGCGTGCGATCCAGGTACCCTCAATTCTCTGGCTCAATACCATTGTTCTGGCCTTGAGTTCAGTCACGGTGGAGATGGCTCGGCGCGGCATGTTTGTGGAACGCGGCGTAATGGAAGAGTGGCTGGGCATCGGCCGGCCTGTTACACGGCGCGTGATGCCCTGGCTGCTGGCTACGCTGGTTCTCGGCAGCGGCTTTGTCGCGGGACAGGTCGTGGCCTGGCGACAGCTCGCAGCGCAGCATATCTTCTACTCCACCAGCCCGGCGATGCACTTCTTCTACCTCATCACGGGCGTTCATGCCCTGCATCTTGCCGTCGGCCTGGCTGCCCTGGTAGTTGCTGTGATCGGGATGCAGTTTATTCCGAAGTTCGGCGCACGACAGGTCCTTGTGGACTGCACAGCCTGGTACTGGCACGCCATGGGTGTTCTCTGGATCTTCCTGTTTGTGCTGCTTGAGTACTGCCAGTGAAAGTGTGGGTATTGGCGGGAGTCCTCCTCTTCGGCGGGACCTCGCTCTATGGGCAAGGATGCAGCCAGTGCCGTGACAACGTGCAACAGACCCCGGCGCGTGTGCGTGCAGCGTATCGCCAGGCGATCACGCTGATGGTGGGGACGGCCTTGGTTTTGTTTATCGGGGTATTGGTGGTGGCTCGGCGAGTGCGGTAAGCCTTTTTTAGAAATCTGGTTTATGCGTTCCGCGCGCCCTTCTCTCGCAAAAGCCCGAAAGAAGGGCGCACTACGGTGTTACCCGACTAAATTGCCAGCCAGGTTGCAATAGAGGTCGACTGCTTCCAGGAGTTCTTTCTTCGCAATCTTTTCGAAGGGAGTATGGGCTACGTGGATCGAGCCAGGTCCCAGGAGGAATGGCTCTCCCCAGGCCGTGAGCGAGGGGATGTCCGTCGTGAACTTGGCGACCATCGTCTCCAGACCCTCGACCTTGCGCATGCGAACCATAGGAAGCTCAAGCGAGTATTCCACGTCGGCACGATCGCCCACGACCTTTTCAATAGCGTCTTTTACCTCCTGCGCGGGGCCAACAAGCCGAACGAGAAGGTGCGCTTCGGCGGCATCAGAGATCACGTTAGGAGCACGCCCCCCAGAGATGATGCCAATGTTCACCGTAGAGGGACCAATCTCCGGCTCGATAGGCAACGGCATGGCGAGCACGTCATACAGTGCCTCGATCAGCTTATCGATGGCGGATTCTCCAAGCTCCGGATAAGCAGGGTGCGCCATCTTCCCTTTCGCGCGAATCTCAACGCGGAGCGCTCCCTTGGAGGCAATGGCGAGGCGATTGTCTGTCGGTTCACCGTTGATCAGAAACTTCGATCCCTTGGAAAACTGGTTGGCTACTTTTGCGCCTGCGGAGTCGCGCTCTTCGCCCACGACGAAGAGAAGGCCGACCTTAACACCACCTCCGATCAGTCGCTCTGCCGCCGCGACCTGTGCGGCGATAATCCCCTTCGCGTCGCAGGTACCGCGCCCGTAGAGAAACTCGTCATCTTCACGGAAGCCAACGTAGGGCGGAACAGTGTCCATGTGCGTGGAAAAAACTACATCCGGTGTCACGCCAGGGATCGAGGCGTAGACATTAAATCGCTCGCCGGTGCCACCGCCAGGAGTGCGTGCAGGATCGGGCTGTTCTACCTTCATCTTTTCTACGGCGTAGCCAAGACCGCCGAGGTATTCATAGAGAAAATGTCCAGCTAGGGCTTCGTGATAGGTGGTGGATTCGATTTCAACTAACTGCCGCGTAAGTTCGAGAGGATTGATGGGCATCAGAGTTCAAGGATAACCGAGGGCCTGCGGATTCAGGAAAGTACACTGAAGGTATGGCGATTGAAGCAGTAGAAGATCTTCTGGGACCTGCGGGACGGCTTGAGGCTTTGTTGAACACCGGATCACCGGACGCCCGGTTTGCGGCTGTAGTCTGTCACCCGCATCCACCGAGTGGCGGAACGATGCACACCAAGGTTGTGTTTCACGCGGCTAAAGCCTTGAACAGCTTTGGTTTCCCCGTTTTGCGCTTCAATTTTCGCTCCGTTGGAAAGAGCGAAGGCGAATACTCCAAAGGCACAGGCGAAGTGGAAGACGTCCGCGCCGCGATGGACTGGGCTTCAGAGATGTACGGCCTGCCGCTGCTTGTGGCTGGGTTTTCCTTTGGAGCGAACATGGCATTACGCGCCGGATGCGGAGATTCCCGTGTGAAGGGTCTGATCGGTTTAGGGACCCCGGTGGAGGCTGGCGGCCGGAACTACACCTACGAGTTTTTGCGGCAATGTATGCAACCGAAGCTCTTCATAACAGGCGCGGAAGATCCGTTCGCCCCCCGCGCGGTCATGGAGCGAACCTTCGCCGAAGCGCCTCAGCCAATCACCTCCATCTGGATCGAGGGGGCGGAGCACTTTTTCGCAGGAACGCCGACTTCGCCGCAACCGAAGCTTAATGAGCTGCGCGCTGCGATTGAGGGATGGGTAGGATCAACTTTTCCCGCCAAATAGCTGAAGGGACGAGCTCTACACTCGTCCCTTCCATCAATTTTCTAGAGTTTAGGCTGACAGCGTTGCTGCCGCCGATGTCGCCACCAGCTTGGCGGCATCCTGAAGGAGCCTGGTCAGGATATTAACCGTTGTGTCAACCTGCTCCCGCGTGAGAAGGAACGGTGGCAGAAAGCGGATCACGTTGCCCTGTACGACATTGAGCATCAGGCCCTGCGTGAGAGCAGCTTCTACGATCGGACGCCCTGGGATCGTGAGCTCAATTCCCTGAATCAGGCCGCGCCCACGTGCTTCAATCACGATCTCGGATTCGCGGGCGATCTTCAGAAGCTTCTCGCGGAGATAGGCACCCGTATCAGCGACCTTCGCCAGGAGACCGTCGTCTTCCACCACAGAGAGATACTCCAGGCCGAGACGGCAGGCCATGGGACTTCCGCCGAGGGTGCTGCCGTGCTTGGCAACGCCGAGCGTGTGCACGAGATCTTCATGCACAACGAGCGCTGAGAGTGGCAGACCGCCGCCAAGAGGCTTACCGAGGATGAGAGCATCCGGCAGAACGCCCGAGGCAAGATAAGCAAACCACTCTCCGGTACGTCCAAGACCGCACTGGATCTCGTCAAAGATCAGGAGTGCTGAGTGGCGGTCGGCAAGAGCGCGTGCGTGCGCCAGATACGCGGGCGAAAGTTCGTATACGCCGCCTTCGCCGAGGATGGGTTCGAGCAGAATGCAGCAGGTATCTCCCGTGACTGCGGCTTCCAATTGAGCAAAATCTTCACGATCCACAAAGTCGACACCGGGAAGACCGGGATCGAAGTCATCGCGGTACTTGGCCTGCCCAGTGACCGAGAGTGAGCCGTAGGTGCGGCCATGGTACGAGCCGTTGAGCGAGACGATGCGTGTCTTGTGCGCTCCGAAGTTCTTGTGGCCGTAGGCACGAGCGAGTTTGAGCGCACCTTCCACGGCTTCCGAACCGCCGGTGGAATAGAAAACACTGGCCAGACCCGAGAGTTGGCAGAGGCGCTCCGCAAGCTTCACCGACGCAACGCTGGTGAACTGGGGCGAGAGATGCACCATATGTGCAGCCTGATCCGCCATCGCGGCGAGCATGCGCGGGTGGGCGTGACCGATGGCGTTGACTCCAAGGCCACCCATGAGATCGAGGTATCGGTTGCCGGAGGTATCGTACATGTGAGCACCCTCTCCCCGATCCATGACGACCGGATAGCGGGCGTAAACGGGCAGAAGGAACTCATTGTCGCGAAGGAGCACTTTGGAGGCTTCAGAATCCTGATTGAAACGTGACATATCTTCTCTAGTTCACTCTAGCGGAGCATCAGGGTCAAGCATAGCGGAAAAGATCGAACCACGAAGGATCCATCTGGTCGTCTATCTTTCCTCCAGATTTAAAGGCATTAAACCCCTATGTAAAGCTGTAGGCCTATTCATTTTTCAGTATGATTTACCATCATGATTCTGGGATATTACTGAATTCACTAGGGATTTCGGGTCTTCGACTTGGCACTGAACGTGCTCAGTATGGACTATCGACCGAATTCCCAGAGATTCAGGGGAACGAGACAGATGGAGAAGTCAAACCAAACGCGGATTCTCGCCGTTGCGCTTGCCCTAGCGACGCTGGCAGTCTGCATCTTGGCTGGCCTGAACTTCTCCCGCGAAGGCGACTTCGACATGCCCACGGACGGTGTTCTGTGGTCTGAGACATCGAATGGCCTGATAGCTCTCCGCGTTCCCGCCGATTCTCCCGCCCGACGCGCCGGAGTCCGTGAAGGCGACTTTCTGATCGCCGCGAACGAGCATCCGACCCCCCGCCTAGCGCAACTGAATCGCCAGATCTTCCACACTGGATCCTGGGGCCATGCGACGTACAGCATTGTGCGCCGCGTTCACGGGGCACCGGTTCCTGCCCGGTTCGAAGCGCAGGTCATTCTGGAGCCCACGGATCGGTCGATCAATCAGGGACTTCGTCTAATCGCGCTCGTGTACCTGCTGATTGGCCTGTACGTCCTGTTCCGGCGATGGACCGCGCCCAAGGCCACTCACTTTTACATCTTCTGCCTGACCTCGTGCGTTCTCTATGCCTGTAAATCGTCGGGACAGTTCGATGGGCTGGACTGGACTTTTTATTGGGGCAATATCATCGCGGGAGCTCTCCAGCCTGCTCTCTTCCTGCACTTCGCGGTGACGTTTGGTGAGGGCATCAGCAAATTGCGTCGCACTGTGGTCTCGACCGCGCTTTATCTCCCCGGTCTGCTCATCGCCGGGTTGCAGGTCGTCGCAATCGAAGTCTTCTCGGCCACGGAGAACCTGCGCCATCGGCTGGACGAGATTGGGATCGGGTATCTCGCGCTCTATTACGTCATCGCGGCCGTGGTCTTCTACATCCGATACCGCAAGAGCGACCAGCCTCTGGAGCGCCAGCAGCTCAAGTGGCTCTCGCGTGGAACTCTGCTGTCGGTCATTCCTTTCACGCTCTTCTATGTCATTCCCTACCTGAGTGAGTTGCCGGTTCCTTCTCCGGTCCTGAAGGGAGCAGGGCTTACGCTCGTCTTCCTTCCTCTCACGTTTGCCTGGGCGATTGTGCGTTATCGCCTGATGGACACAGACCTGATTTTCAAGCGAGGTGTGACCTACACTCTCGCTACAGCGGCTCTGGTGGGCGTCTATTTTGCTGTAGTCGGGCTCTCTGCTGAGATTGCGCATACCAGGCTGCCCAGTCTGAAGATCTGGGGCCTCGTCGCCGTCATCGTCGCGACCGCGCTGATCTTCGACCCAATCAAGACAGCAATTCAAGGCCGTCTCGACCGAGTCTTTGATCGGAAACGCTACGACTATCGCGAAACTCTGATCGAGTTCAGCCGCGGTCTGAGTTCGGAGACTGACCTCGCAGCCTTGGCGCAGTCCATCGTTGAGCGTCTCTCGCAGACGCTCCTCGTAGCGCGTGTGGCGGTCTTCCTGGCGCCTGTAGGTGACGACACACAGGGACCGCAGCTTGCCGCCGCCCACGGTCTTACACCCGCCGAGATCGCGCGAATTCTGGAAACAGCACCGGAGGCCGGGTTTCTTCGCTTTGACGCGGAGCATCATCACGAAGAGAACGGCCACATCTTTCTGGAAAAACCGGAAGACGCACGCACTCTTGCGGAGATGGACCGAAGTCTGGCCGCGACCCTCGATATGCACTACTTCCTTCCCTGCCGCGTCGCGGATCGCAGGACCGGGCGGGCGCGTGCAATCGCTGTCATAGGCCTGGGGAGAACTCAGGACGACGATTTCCTGTCGAGCGAAGACATGGAGTTTCTCGAATCGCTGGCTGGTTACATCGGCATCGCGATTCAGAACGCTCAGCTCTTCCGCTCTCTGGAGTCGAAGATTGCCGAGTTCGAGCGACTCAAGGAGTTCAACGAAAACATCGTTGAATCGATTAAGGTTGGCATCTTTACGCTCGATCTCGAGGACCGCATCGAGAGCTGGAACGCCGAGATGGAGGTCATGTACGCGCTATCTCGCAGCGAGGCCCTTGGACGTTCTATTAAAGACGTCTTCCCCACCAGTTTTGTGGAGGCGTTTGAACAATCGAAGTCGGAGAGCGGAACGCATCACCTTTCCAAGATGCGGCTGCAGATGCTGACAGGCGAAACACGGACGGCGAACATTGCGATCGCACCCCTGCTCACGCGTGACTTCGTCTCCGTGGGGCGGATCGTGCTGGTCGACGACATTACAGGACGTGTCGAACTTGAGGCGCAACTCACCCAGGCGGAGAAGCTTTCCTCCATTGGTTTGCTGGCGGCAGGTGTGGCGCACGAGGTAAATACTCCGCTCGCGGTCATCTCGTCCTATACGCAGATGCTGCGTAAACAGACCTCCGACGATCCTCGTCTCAGTATGGTGCTGGAGAAGATTACGCAACAGACGTTTCGCGCCTCCGAGATTGTGAATGGGCTTCTGAATTTTTCGCGCAAAACCTCCTCCGAGTTTGTCCCGGTGGATCTGAACGCAGTGCTGAAAGAAACCGTGGCTCTGCTGGAGCATCAGTTCCGAACCGCAAAAGTGTCCGTGCAAACAGATCTTGCGTCCTCTCTTCCCTGCGTAGATGGTTCACAGGGCAAATTGCAACAGGTGATTCTGAACCTCATGTTGAATGCCAAGGACGCGATGGCCGACTCTGCAACACCTCATTTGACGGTAGCGACCCGTGCAACGGATACACACGTTCTCCTGTCGATCTCAGACCGGGGAAGCGGCATCGACCCAGCACATTTGCACAAGATATACGATCCATTCTTTACGACCAAGAATGCGCCGCGTGAGGGACAGCACAAGGGTACGGGTTTGGGACTGGCTGTGAGCTACGGCATCGTGCAGGAACATGGCGGAAAGATTCGCGTCGAAAGCGCCATTGGCGAGGGAACCACATTCCATCTGGAGTTCCCTGTTTCGGGGTTGCAGAAGACCGTGGATGCTTCCTCGCGCGGGTATGCGGGCGAACAACAGACGGAGAAGATAGCACATGCCTGAGGCCTTAATGGATTTTGCTGGAGCAGTTCCCGGAGTGACGGGTGGACGCATTCTGATCATCGACGATGAGTCCGGTATTCGCGATTCGCTGGAACTACTGCTGACCCTGGAAGGCTTCACGGTAAGCCTTGCGCAAGAAGGCGTCAGTGGGATGGAGACGCTTTCGCACGAGGAGTTTGATCTCCTGCTTCTGGATCTCTCCATGCCAGGCGAGAACGGAATCGATCTGCTGCCGAAGATCAAGGCGCTGCGGCCGGAGATGCCCGTCATCATGATCACCGCCTACGGTACGGTGAGCAACGTCGTCGATGCCCTGCGCGCGGGCGCTGAGAACTTCATTCAGAAGCCGTGGGATAACGAAAAACTGCTCGCCGACATTCGCATGGCCGTGGCCAGAAATCGGTCCGAGACCGAGGTCATTCAGCTTAAGAAGACGCTGAAGCAGCGCTACTCGTTCGACAACATTGTGGGCAAGAGCGAGCCCATGTTGAAGCTCCTCGACGTCGTTGCGCAGGTTGCGCCCAGCCGCTCCACCGTTTTGATCCAGGGCGAGAGCGGTACGGGCAAGGAACTCATCGCGAAGGCGCTGCACATGCATTCGCAGCGGAAAGACAAGCCTTTCGTTGCGATCAATACGGGAGCGGTCCCCTCCGACCTTTTGGAGTCCACCCTCTTCGGACACGTAAAGGGCGCCTTCACCTCGGCTATTGCAGCAAAAAAAGGACTACTCGAAGTGGCCGACGGAGGAACGATCTTCCTCGACGAGATCGGCACCATGCCGATGGAGACACAGGCTAAGATCCTGCGCGCGCTACAGGAACGCAAGTTCATGCAGGTCGGGGGCGTACAGGAGATTTCCGTCGACGTTCGCGTAGTCGCCGCCGCCAACGTGAACCTTCTGCAGGCGGTGAAAGAAGGCCGCTTCCGCGAAGATCTTTACTATCGCCTGTCAGTCATCACGCTGGAGCTTCCGCCGTTGCGCACGCGCAAGCAGGATATTCCTCTTCTGGCCGACTTCTTCCTGAAGCGCTACTCGGATGAGAATGGCCTTCCGCTGAGAAAGCTATCGCTGGAAGCACTCCGCGCCATGATGGACTACGAGTGGCCGGGCAACGTACGTGAGCTCGAAAACTCTATGGAGCGCGGTGTTGTGCTTTCAACGGATGTTGTCATTCCGCCGGAGCTTTTACCGCAGCAGGTGATCGGCAACTCATACTCCGCCAACCTGCTTGACCACAAGCCGGACGCTTCCCTCTTCGACATCATGGAAGAGATCGAGCGCCGTATTCTTACAGACCGCTTGGAGCGGTGTAACTGGAACCAGACGGAGACAGCCGAGTTTTTTAAGGTGCCTTTGTCTACACTGAACCAGAAAATCAAGCGCCTGAATATCGAGATCCGCAAGCGCGTTCGCGAATAGCTCTCTCCTCGACTCAGGGCTGAATCACTATCTTCATCGAATCCGGTTGGGGATTCGTTGCGAGATGGATCCCCGCAACTGCCTCTGCCAGAGAGAACCGGTGCGAAATCAGTTGCGTCAGATCGAAGCTGCCGTCGCGATATCCGTTGAATACAGCCTCAATCGCTTCATCCTGGATCGCTACTGAGGAACTGTACGAGCCCATCAGCGTCTTTTCGTCCATGCAGACCGCTGCCGGATCGAACGGCGCTGTGCCATGCTGCGTAGAGGCAAAGAGACAGACGCGGCCTCCGGGACGGATAGCTTCCATCGCGGTCGCAATCAGCGCATCGGCACCTACGGCAACCAGAGCAACATCCGCACCACGGCCTTCGGTAATCGCCTTGCAGGTCCCTACAACGTCGCCGCGTGCGTCCAGTGGATGGTTGAGCCCAAACTTCGCCGCAACCGCGTGGCGCTCCGGATAGAGGTCCGAAGTGAGGACGGTTGCTCCTGTCCTCTTCGCAAGCGCGGCGAGCATAATGCCGATCGGTCCCTGTCCGATGACGAGCACGGTATCGTCGGGTGCGAGGCTCAACAGATCGATTGCCTTGTAGGTCGTATTGACTGGTTCAATGAACGAAGCCTGCTCGAATGGAATATCGTCGGGGATCTTGATGAGCCCCTTCGCAACGATCCAATCCATCACGCGAATATACTCCGCGAAGCCGCCGCCCGAGGGTTCGAAGGCGGCCGTGCAGCCCACCCGCTTGTACGTCTCGCACTGGGCGTAGGTCTGCTTGCGGCAGAAGAAGCAACTCCCACACGGAATGTGATGGAAAGCCATGACGCGATCACCGACTTTGAAATCCGCCACCGATTCACCCACAGCAACGATCGTGCCAGCCATCTCGTGGCCGAAGATACGTGGCGCGGAGTGGGAGCCGGTGTGGATCTTCTTGAGGTCGGTTCCGCAGATGCCGCAGGTATGAATCTTTACGATCACTTCGCCGAATCCAGCAGTAGGAACGGGGACGGTTTCGACGCGGACATCATCGATGCCGCGATAGACGGCGGCCTGCATTTCGGTAGGGATCTTCGGGGACATGTCTCTCTTAGTTTAATGCACTCTCTTCGATAGCGTTTTTCAGCGCTACAGTGAGTGCGGCGAGAGCGCGGTTGGAGTTCCGCCCAAGATGTACAGTCTTTCGCCAGATCTGCGGACGTAGCGCTGTATGCAAAGCAAAGGCGCCCGTGCGAAAGTGGCCATGTCTCGTAGCGAAATGCGAAAGCGACGCGAGTTCAAAGTCATGCGCGTCTGAGATTGCCTTGATCGCGCGGAAGCGAAGTCCGCGTGCTGTGGCCAGGCGGGCAATGGTGGCCGCTTCCATATCCACGAGGTCCGCGCCATAGGTTGCGGCAAGGCGGGTCTTTTCCTGCACGCTGGCGATGGCGTGGGTGGTGATCAGGGTAGTACCGTCTGCGGCGGCGCTGTGGCGCTCACCGGATTGCGCATCGACAATCATCGCTGCTTCGGTGATGGCCCCCGGTGAGAGGCGAGCCGTGCAGGCACCGGCGAGACCTGCGCTGATGACGGTCGTGATTTCGGGAGCTGCCCTGAGCGCGCTCTCCAGCGCAAGCGTGACGCGGTGAGATCCCATGCCCGCCGCGACCACGATACTTCCGGGCAGACGATGGAGATGGATCCCCTGCCGAAGAAGATCGGCATCGGGTCGGGTACCGCGAACGAGGGCGGCGATTTCGCGGGGGAGTGCGGCGAGGATGGCAAGATTTGGCACGTATCTCTCCATGATAGTTGGATACATTGCCTCTCACTATTCGCGTCTCAATCAGGAGGAGGTTCTGCCATGGCCGGCGCAAAGAAATCCCCCACGAAGAAAGCTGCTGCCAAGAAATCGACTTCGCACGAGAACTCCGGCGGTACGCGGAAGTGGTCTGCCAAGGTGACCACCGATTCAACCCATCCGGACGAGGGTCTCTTCAAAAAAGGAGCGTCCACGATTGCGCGGGAGCTTGCTTCAAAGGAGGTTTCGCCGAAGGGCCCAGGAAGCGGGATGAGAATGCTGACCTTCTATATCAACCGTGCCGGGCACAATCTGCCGGAGAACCGGAAGAAAGTTCTCGAACGAGCGAAAGTGCTTCTAAAAGAGCGAATCGAAAAGGAAAAATAAACGTCTGTGCTTACTGTGCGCGATGCTCAAACGGCGGAGCGTAGCCGTGGGCAACGAACCAGTCCATCGCGGCCCGTAGTGCTTTGTATACAGACACTACGTGGAAACCCAGTTCGCGTTCTGCTTTCGCGGAGGACGCATACATTTTCTTGCGACCCATGCGAACAGCCTCTACCGTGGCGCGAGGCTCGCGGCCACGTAGCCGTCCTGTCCAGTTCTCATCAAAAAACGCGAAGGCCATGGCCACTGCATGCGGCACCTTCATGCTGGGCGAGGGTAGTCCGGAAATGGCGGACATCTTGTCGAGAATCTGCTTGAGGGTGAGGTTCTCTCCGCCGAGGATATAGCGTTCGCCCGAACGTCCATGGTCGAGAGCTGCAACGTGCATCCGCGCGATCTCGCTCACATCAACCAGGTTTAGACCGGTGTCCACGTAGGCAGGAAATTTTTTGTTGAGGAAGTCGACGACGATGCGGCCCGTGGGTGTCGGTTTGAGGTCGCCGGGGCCGATCGGTGTAGTCGGGTTCAAAATGACGACGTGCTGGCCCAAACCAGCGGCAGCAATGGCTTCCTGCTCTGCCATGTACTTCGAGCGTTTGTAGTGACCGATCATCGCATCTTCTGTTACAGGAGTCTCTTCGTCGACAATGGTTCCGTCCATCTTGAAGCCCATGGTGGCCACGGAAGAGGTATAGACCGCCTTGGAGACGCCCTCCTCTCGCGCGAAGCGAAGAAGGTCGCGCGTGCCTTCCACGTTCGCCTTGTACATCTCGTCCGGGTCTGGGACCCAGAGGCGGTAATCTGCCGCAACGTGCACAAGGGCGTCGCAGCCGGAGAGAGCGGAGCGGAAGGTCGCCGGGTTGCGCAGATCGCCCAGGATGAGATCTGCCGGAATGCCTTCGATCGAGGTAAGGTTCGACGTCTTGCGGGCGAGAAGGCGCAGCTGCGCCCCCTGCGCGGCGTAAGCACGGGCCACATGCGAACCTACGAATCCAGTAGAACCTGTGAGGAAGACTTTCATTGCGACTCTGAGGATAACCCGAACGCTGGTTGCGCGTTGAGAGAGGCTTTTGGATGCAGAAAAATTCAGTTAGGATCTCAAAGAGACAGGGAGAGATTCACCATGAGTTCTTCGATCGATACGCGTCGCTGGTTTGATAAATACTGGCAGTTTTTTGTGATCGCCTTTGGGATCGGTTTTACGCTCCTTCTGGCTTTGTATAAGCCATAGATTGCTCTGCTGGCGCAAACCGATAGAGCTACACCGAATGCCTTAGGGATTTTAGAAAATAGACGAATGCTCTCCTTGCAGAGAGTCTTCGTCTTTTTTTCGCAACACTTTTCTAATCCAGCTTTTCCGGCTCGATCTGGATATTCTTCTCTCCAGCGGCTTTCTTCTCAAAGTACTTTTTGACCCAAGCCTCAAAGGTGCGGCCTGCGGCGGTGTCGCGCCCCGTGAAGGCGATGGCAGCAATCTCGGCGTAGGTGACGTTCGTCTTGCCCTGAGCTCCTTTGGTGGCGATGATGCGCACATAGGAGTCTGCCAGAGACAAGCCGTTGCGGCGGTCGAAAATGTAGCCCTCGATTACGTTGCCAGACTTAAGGGTAATGGTCACGTCGCCGCGATAGTCAAAGGCTTTTTCAAGGGCTTCGCGGATCTCCGAATCCGTGGCGAGGGCAGGAATCCAGCCTTCGAGGTTTTCGCGCTCGCGGCCAGCAGCCACTTCCTGCTCGTCGGGGTTCTGCTGCTCAAGCTGCTCGATCTTGAGGTGCTCTTGCTGGTCGGTAGCCATCTTGATCTTTTCCCTCGGAACTTCACGCCCCGGTGCTTTTGAACGAAAGGGCGCGGCATACGCCGCGCCCTTTCGTTTCAGTTTCTGAAATTAGTCCCCTGCTACCAGGTTGCTCTCGTGATTGACGGTCGCGGATTCCGCCGAAACGACGGGAGTGCCGATCTGGACAAGAGGGTTGTGTGTCGGCTTCCATTCGTTAAGTAGCTTGGTGGCGTGATCATCCTTATAACTGTCGAAGAAGATCGCCTTCGCCGTCTGCATCAGGCCCTTGAAGGAGCCGAAGGTGTAGTTGACGCCCGAGGCTTCATAGCCGGAGTGAACCATGCAGTTGGCGCAACGCGGATTGCCGCTCTCTGTGCCGTAGTTTGCCCACTCAACCTCTTCCATGAGCTGCTTGAAGGAGTCGGCGTAGCCATCCTGCAGGAGATAGCAGGGCTTCTGCCAGCCAAAAATGGAGAAGGTGGGCATGCCCCAGGGCGTGCAGGTCAGCTCCTTCTTACCCATGAGGAACTCCATGAACATGGGCGAAGCGTTGAAGCGCCAGGTCTTCTTGCGGTTCGACAGGATGGAACGGAAGAGCTTGCGCGAACGGGCACGACCGAGGAAGTGCTTCTGGTCAGGCGCCTTGTCGTAGGTGTAACCCGGCGAGACCATCATGGACTCAACCCCCGCATCCATCATCTGGTCGAAGTGGCGGCGAACGGAGTTGGGATCTGCGCCGTCAAAGAGCGTTGTGTTGGTGGTGACGCGGAAGCCTGCTTTGACGGCGGCGTGCACGCCTTCCATCGCGATGTCGTAACCGCCTTCGCGGCAGACGCCAAAGTCGTGATGCTCGCGCTCTCCGTCAACGTGGACGGAGAAGGAGAGGTACTTCGACGGCGTAAAGAGGTGCAGCTTTTCCTTGAGGAGAAGCGCATTGGTGCACATGTAAACGTACTTCTTGCGCGCAACCAGGCCAGCTACAATCTCCGGCATCCGGGGATGGAGAAGCGGCTCTCCGCCGGGAATAGCGACCATGGGAGTGTTGCACTCCTCAGCAGCGCGGAAGCATTCTTCGGGCGTCAGTTCCGCCTTGAGGATATGAGCCGGGTACTGGATCTTGCCGCAGCCGGCGCAGGCCAGATTGCAGCGAAAGAGCGGCTCCAGCATCATGACAAGCGGATACTTCTTGCGGCCCATGAACTTCTGCTTGAGGACGTAGCTCGCTACGGTCCAGGCTTGGGAAACGGGTACTGCCATAGATACGACCTCCGGAGCCGAAGCTCCTCTTGTTACAAACTTTCGATGTATGAGGTCGAAACCTATACATCTTGAAACCTGGCCTTACTTGAGCTCCAGAACAGTCAAACCATTTGGTTGAGCATAGTTCTTACCCTTTCGATAAGCGACCCAGAGCAGGATGAAGTTAAGCGCTATGACAGACCAGTAGAGCCATTGATCACGGTGCATGGTTTCTCCCTATGCGACTTTTTCTGCCGATTCTTTCTCCATCGCCTTTTTGTAGGTGGTGAGAGCCAGAAGCGGGAAGTACTGCTTATAGAGGTGATAGCCAAGGTAAAAGACTCTTGGAAATCCTGTTCCGGTGTAATAACTTTCGCCGTTGCGTCCGGGAACCAGCTCGTCCCAGCTTCCGTCTTCGTGCTGGCGCTCGATCAGCCAGCGAATTCCCTTGGCCACGGAGTCCGACCGGGTATCTCCCCCAGCAAGCAGGGCAAGTATCGCCCATGCCGTCTGAGAAGGAGTCGATGGGCCCATGCCCTTCTGAATGGCGTCATCGTACGTCCCGCAGGTCTCGCCCCAGCCGCCGTCGGTGTTCTGCACCATGCGCACCCACTCCGTTGCCTGAAGGATCGGGGTCTCCTGGTGCCACACGCCCATGGCTTCCAGGCCGCGCAGGACGAGGAAGGTACCATACAGATAATTGACGCCCCAGCGGCCGAACCAGCTTCCATCGGTCTCCTGCTCGCGCAGGATGAACTGGATCGCCGCTTCCACGCGCTTATCCCGGCGCGTGTAGCCATAGGCGGCAAGCATCTCCAGGATGCGGCCCGTGATATCGACCGTTGGCGGATCGAGCATCGCGTTGTGATCGGCGAAGGGAATGTACTGGAAGATCGACTTGGTGTTGTCCTTGTCGAAGGCGGCCCATCCACCGCTCCTGCACTGCATGGCGAAGATCCAGTTGATCGCCCGTTCGGTAGCATCGTGCTGATATCGCTCACGCGGGTTATCCACAGCCTTCAGCGCGAGCAAAACTTCACCTGTATCATCCACATCCGGGTAGAACTCATTGTTGAACTCGAAGTACCACCCTCCCGGTTCGACATTGCGAACTTTCTCTGCCCAATCGCCTTTGTGGCGAACCTCTTTTGAGAGAAGCCAATCAGCGGCCTTTACCATGCGGGGGTCAGTTCGGGAGATGCCCGCCTCGCCCAAAGTAGAGAGAACCTGCGCGGTGTCCCAGACCGGGGAGAAGCACGGCTGCATGCGGAAGGTCGGAGTGGGATAATCCGGCGTACCCTCCGGGCAGTCGATTCCAAGCTTTTCGAACTCATCCATCGCGCGAATGAACTGCGGATCATCCACAGAGTAGCCAAGGCAGCGCAGAGCGACGATGGCGTTTAGCATAGCCGGGTAGATGGCGCCGAGGCCATCGGTCTTTTCGAAGCGCGCAAGCATCCACTTCTCTGCGGCCTTGATCGCCTTCGCGCGTAGCGGGCGTATGTGAACACGCTCTGCCCAGTGCATCAGGCGATCCCAGAAGAGGAAAAAGTTGCGCCATCCAAAGATGCGCTTGTCCCAGCGAAGATGCAGGTTGGCATTCTCGCGGCCACCGACAAAGAGTTCATCGATGCTCTGCTCCGGCGAGATCTTCTTGAAGGGCTTCTTCGCGTAGATGATCGAGAGCGGAACAAGGATACTGCGAGACCATGAGCTGATCTCGTAGATATTGAAGTAAAACCAGTTGGGAAAGAGGACGATCTCGGGCGGGATGGCGGGTACCGCATCGTAGTCGTACTGCCCCAGGGAGCAGAGATAGATTTTGGTAAAGGTGTTGCATTCGACGACGCCGCCGTGGGCGAGGATCCAGTTGCGGGCCTTCACCATGTAGGGCTCTTCGGTGGAGTGCCCCATCAGCTTCAGAGCAAAATAGCTCTTCACGCCATAGTTGATATTCGAGGGACCGCCAGGATAGAGACTCCACCCGCCATCTTCATTTTGATGGCGCAGGATCTCGTTGATGGCTCGCTGCATCTTGCCCTGATCGCCGGTGCCGAGCAGGGTGTGGACATAAATGTAGTCAGCCTCCAGCATGACATCTGCTTCAAGCTCGCCACACCAGTAACCGTCAGCGTCCTGCTGATCCAAAAGCCAGTTGATCGAGGATTTGATCCCCTTCCCGATGGCCTCGAGACCAAGATCCATGCGCCCAAAGCGCGGTTGAATTGGAGCCTGCGCCGCTGGCGGAGCGGCCGCAGCACGAGCGGCTCTGGCCGCTCTCTGCGCTTCGCTGATGTGATTACCGCCGGGTGTGTCCATTCAATCTCTCTGGTCTGCTTCTAGTTCGAATTACGCGCGCGGCTGTGTCACCGCGCCGGGTGCAGAGGCAATGGCCTGAACGATCTCCGGGGGAAGCCCGAAGCGCACATTTTCTGGCATGACTTCGACTTCATCCACGGAGCCAAACCCACGGGATTGCAGATAAGCAACAACTTCTTTTACAAGAACTTCCGGTGCCGAAGCACCTGCCGTCACGGCCACATTGCCAACGCCTTCCAGCCACTCAGGCTGAATATCTTCCGCCTTATCGATCAGAAAGGAGTTGGTCCCAATATTCTGGGAGACTTCCACGAGACGGTTGGAGTTGGAACTGTTCCGCGAACCGACAACCAGAACCAGATCCGCCCCTGGAGCCACTTTTTTTACTGCCGTCTGACGGTTCTCGGTGGCATAGCAGATATCCTGCGCGTGCGGTCCAACAATGTTCGGAAACTTCTTCTTCAGTGCCTCGATCATGTACTTCGCTTCGTCGAGGGAGAGCGTGGTCTGCGTAAGATAGGCGACCCTATCGGGATCCGGGACGACCAGAGCGGCAACTTCTTCGACCGTGGAGACCACCTGAGTCACGTCAGGAGCTTCGCCCTGCGTGCCTTCTACTTCCTCGTGGTCACGATGACCTACAAGCACCAGCGAATATCCCTGCTTAGCGAACTTGATCGCTTCTACGTGAACCTTGGTGACAAGAGGGCAGGTAGCGTCTACAACCTTCAGGCCGCGAGCTCTCGCCGCCTCACGAACAGCGGGAGAGACGCCATGCGCGGAGTAGATCACGCGCGCACCCGACGGAACTTCATCGAGTTCATTAACGAAGATCGCGCCTTTTTTTGCAAGATCGTCGACTACATACGAGTTGTGGACGATCTCTTTGCGAACGTAAATGGGAGCGCCGAAGGTATCCAGAGCAATCTGAACAATGTCGATGGCGCGTACGACCCCGGCACAGAAGCCCCGCGGCTTGAGCAAGAGGACATGCTTGTCGACGTTAGCATCCGGGTTATTGCCGGAGGAGTTAACGGCGGAGAGATCAATCGCAGTAGTCACGCCTTACAGTATACCGCGTCCCGTCCTGAAGAGGGCAGATTCTGAACCATCCCTGGTGCAAAACGGATGAGTCTTCGACGGGACGCATATTGGAATTGTCGGCTTAGCTGTGGCCAGCGCAACCGGAGTGTGGACAGTCGCAAGCCAGCGTGGTCAAGTCCTTTACATCTTCACAGAATTGCGAGCAGAAATTAGAGCCTTCGCGCGCTGTACAGCTACATCCCTCGTGAGCACATTTGGTCGAATTTGCCATTTCATTCCTCCTGGCCGCATACCGCGACACATATTTGTGTGATGCAAAATGCCGAACCAAGGCGGCTTCAGACATTCGATGCAACGAGAAGCATCTGCTCCGCATGGGCCAGGCTGGTGTCCGTCAGCGTGGCTCCGGAGAGCATGCGGGCGATCTCGGAGACGCGCTCCAGCTGCTCCATTCGGCGCACCTGGGTACGGGTTCTGCCCTGCTGCTCTGCTTTTTCGATCAGGAAATGCTGGTCTCCGAAGGCCGCAATCTGGGGGAGATGCGTCACGCAGAGAACCTGCTGGTGCTTCGCCAGAGCCTTCAGCTTTCGCCCAACAGCTTCGGCGGCACGGCCACCGATGCCTATGTCAATTTCATCGAAGACGAGCGTGCGAGGCAGAGCAATCTTGCGCTTCTTCCCTGCACCATCCTCTACCGATACCTTGAGTGCCAGCATGACGCGCGACATCTCGCCGCCGGAGGCGATCTCCGTAAGTGGCTTCAAAGGCTCGCCGGTGTTGGTGGCGATAAGACATTCAATCTGGTCCCAACCTGCCGCAGTCCAGTGGGAGGTCTCCTTTCCCGCGTGAACCTTCACGGCAAATCGGACTTTCATGGCGAGGTCGTTGATCTGCTCTTCGGCGAGTTGTTGCAGCTTCGCGGCCGCCGCCTTGCGAATTTCGGTAAGGTCTTCGGCGCACGCGCGGTAGATATCCTCGGCTTCGGCAAGCGCGGCCTGGGCGGAGGCAAGGGAGGTCGCATGCTGACGAATTGCCTCTAACTTCGTGAAGACATCTTCCGCGTAGGCGATCACGTCCGCGAGGGTCTTTCCGTACTTCCGCTTGAGCTTGTCGAGTTGCGCGAGCCGGTCTTCAATCTCTTCGAGGCGCGCGGGCGATGCGTTGATATTTTCGGCGTAGTCCCGGACTGTAGCGGAGACATCCTCAACGGCCGCTTTTGCTGACGCAATCTGAGAGACGGCGTCTGCAAATTTATTGTCGAAGCGAGCCAGTTCTTCGAGGTGCTTCTGCGCCGCCGTCAGCGTGGTCTCAGCGGATTTTTCATCCTCGTAGAGAAGTTCGTTCGCGCTCATGGCAGCGGTAAAAAGCTTTTCCGCATTGGCCAGGATCCGTTTCTCCGTCTCCAGAACTCCGTCCTCATTGGCGGACTTGATCGCGGCATCGGCAATCTCCGCGAGCTGAAAGCTCCAGACATCGGCCATACGCAGCCGCTCCTGCTCGTCGGACGAGAGGCGGTCCAGTTCTGTGCGGGCGCTGCGCCAGAGCGTATACGCAGCATGGGTATTTTCACCGGCGTCTTCGAGCGAGAGCCCCTTCTTAGCCTTCAGCTTTTCCTTGAGCGCCGCAGCGGCGATTTTGGAAACCAGTGGAGCAGAATTGATCCCGGCAAAACGATCCAGAAGGCCGCGTTGTTGCGCCTGGTCGAAGGATGAAAGCGTCTCCGACTGCGCGTGGACGAGCGCCAGTTCCGGTGCGAGCTGCTTGAGAACCGTGACCGTAGCGGGCTGGTTGTTGACGAAGACACGCCCTTTGCCAGCCGACGAGACCTCCCTGCGAAGGAGGATCTCCGTGCCTTCCACGTCGATACCGTTGGCTTCCAGAATGAGTTCCGCTCCTGCCGTAGTGTCGAAAACACAGGAAACAACGGCCTTTTCCGCTCCATGACGCACCACGTCGGACGACGCCTTGCCTCCCAGAAGAAGGGCGAGAGCGTCTACAAGGATCGACTTACCCGCGCCGGTTTCTCCGGTGAGCAGGTTGAGACCGGGGCCGAAACTGGCGACGGCGTGGTCGATAACGGCGTAATTTTCTGCGCGAAGCTCGAGCAGCATGCGGGATCCCTTTGTTGGGTGCAGGATAGCAGAGCGAAAGACAGGCGAACATTGCCGCCTGATGTTCGCCCTGCGGCCAGAACGCTCTCTAGGACCTTTGGGCGCATCCGCAAAGGTTCGTCTGCAGTGCTTCAATCATCAGCTTTCCAGATTTTCCGCAGGGCGAACGGTACACTGAGGGCACGATGGTGGTTTCTCTTTTACCTTTAGCCCTTCTCCTGCAGGACGATCTGGCGGCCGTTCCCGTCACGGCTGCACCGCAAAACTCCTCCGCATTGCTGGAGATGTTACATAACAGCGGACCGACGGCACTCACGGTGCTGGTGCTTCTGCTGATCTGCAGCATCTTTTCGTGGACGATCATGATCACGAAGTGGCAGACCTTTCGCAAAGCCCAGGTACAGAGCCAGCGCTTTCTGCGCGCGTTTCGCAAATCCACCCGCCTTGGTGAGATTGCTACGGTTGCTGACCAGTTCAAGCCGAGCCCACTGGTTGCTGTCTTTACCGAAATCGCAGACGAGTACCAGCGCCAGACGGGCGGACGCGGTCTGCCCAGAAATCCCCAGGGCATGGAGCGTGCTGCACAGACAGCGGCCAGCGAAGCTCTCTCCGGCATGGAAAGCCGCCTGACATGGCTTGCGACGATCGCCGCCGCGGCTCCATTCATCGGCCTATTCGGAACGGTGATGGGTATCATCGATGCGTTTCACGGTCTAGGCACTGCGGGTGCGGCGACGCTGCGGGCAGTTGCTCCCGGTATCTCCGAGGCACTGATTACGACCGCGGCAGGCCTTGTCGTTGCGGTTCCGGCCCTTGTGGGCTACAACCAGTTCGCTGCGCGGTTACGCGATATGGGCGGACGCATGGATGACTTTGCGCGCGAGCTTTTGAATGCGATTGAAAACGCCGCTGCCGCCCCTCCTGCAGCGCCCCCTGTAGCAGAAGAACAGCGCCGCCGCACCACAACGTTCTAGTTCGAGGGTTCTAGGTCGAGTTCCAGCCGACAGAGTTACGGAGAGTTTCCATGGCATTTTCAAGCGGCGGTCGAACGCACTCCTCGCTGGCGGACATCAACATCACGCCGCTGGTCGACGTGGTGCTTGTGCTTCTGCTGATCTTCATGCTGACAGCCCCGGTGCTGCAGAGTGGGATCGATGTAGCCGTTCCCAAGACACGCACGGTAAATCAGCTCACCGAAGAGCGCACGGTGGTGTCTATCGATAAGGAGCAGAGAGTCTTTCTGCAGGACAAACCGGTGAACGTCCATGATCTTCCTTCTCTTCTCCGCTCTGGCAATACTGCGAAAAAGGTTATTTATCTTCGCGCGGATGAGAAGGTTCCGTTTGGCGCCTTTGCCAGCGTGATGGACGCTGTGAAGCAGGCAGGCATTACCAACATCAGTATCGTCACACGACCTTTAACGGAGTAGCAGCACTTGCCGACCATGACCGAGAAGAAGCGCGAGGAGAAAACCGGAGCCAGTCTGGTGACGGCGCTTGTGCTGCACGGCGTTGCATTCGGCATCATTGTTGGGGCGGGAGCTTTTTTTCACAAAAAGGGCGACAGCTGGGGTGATCGGTCGGAGCAAGCCACCGCAATTCAGGCAACGATGGTGAGTGCTCTTCCTCTTCCGCCGAAGCAGCCAGTCAAGGACGACAGCGTGCTGGCCTCGGAGACGCCTTCTCCTGCGCCGATCACGGCGAAGGAGAAAGTAGAACCTCCGCCCTCGCCGAGAGATGTTCCCATCGTCGTAAAGAAGCCGACGAAGACGCCACCCAAGGTCGCGGAGAAACCGACACCTGCGGTGCAAAGACCACAACCAACGAAGCCTGTTCCGGATCGCGCACAAACGGGTGAAACCGGCGGCGTCAAAGTTGCCATGACCGCCGTGGATACAAAGGTCGGCACGGCTTCGACAAACGTAACCGACTCTGCGTTCGGCCAGCGGTATGCCTATTACGTGAAGCAGCTCACGCAGAAGGTCGCGCAGCAGTGGTACACGGCGTTGCTGGATAAGAGCGCCCCGGGACATCGTGTCTACATCACGTTTCGCGTAGAACGGGACGGCACGCCCTCACAGATCCAGATCGCCAAACCAAGCGGGGATGCTTCACTGGACCAGAGCGCGATCCGCGCGTTGCAACACATCGATACCTTCGGTCCACTTCCCGATGGGTACTCGGGAAGTTACATCAATGTGCAGTACTACTTCGATCCTAAGTAACAGTTAGCCACGGAACGACTATCATAAGGGGTGTATGAGTTCTCGCCTAAGCAAGTTTGTGATGATCGTCGTTGCCTTTGCCGCGTTCTCGCGGTACGGGTCTGCGCAGGATAACGTTTTTACAGGTACGGAAAAAGGCGTGGATCGCATCCGCGTCGCCGCCGCCGACTTCAAGCCCCTCAGCGCCGACTCTGCGGCACTGAAGGCGACCTTTGACACCGTGCTCTACGCCGATCTGGCGCAGGCTGGAATCTTCGATCTCGTCTCAAAGAGCCTTCTGCCGCAGCTGACCCCCGGCGCTCCCAGCGAGATGAACGTCACGCAGTGGAGTGTGAATCCCACGAACGCTGCCATGGTGGCCTTCGGCTCGGTCGGCATCAAGAGTGGGCGCCTGATCGTCAATGGCTGGCTCTTCGACGCCAAAAACACGCAGTATCCGCAGGTCCTGGGCAAGCAGTACGCGGAAGACGCTAACGACAACAGCGCTCGCGAGATCGCACACAAGTTTGCCGACGAGATCATCCTTCGTCTTGGCGGCGGAATCCCTGGCATCGCCGAGACCAAGATCGTCTACGTTCATGGCGGATCGGGCAGCAAAGAGATCTGGATGATGGACTATGACGGTGCGAATCCGCACCCGGTCACGCATCTTGGAACGGTCTCTCTCTCTCCGCGCATCTCGCCGGACAACTCGCGAATCGCGTTTTCCTCGCTCGGACGCGAGGGATTTCAGATCCGGGTCTTCTCGCTTCTCCTGAACCGCATGGTTGCATTTCCCGCTGCGGCGGGCACAAACCTCTCCCCGGCATGGAGTGCGAATGGGGCCCAGATTGCCTATTCTTCGTCTCGCTCGGGTGATCCCGAGATCTGGATTGCGGACGCAAACGGCAGTGGACCTCGTCGTGTAACCAGCTTCCGCGGACCGGATGTTTCGCCGGTCTGGAATCCCAAGACAGGTTCGCAGATCGCCTGGATCAGCGGTCGGACCGGCCTGCCACAGCTTTATACGATGGATGCGGACGGCGCAGGTGTCACGCGCATGACGGATGGAGGCTATGCGACTTCCCCGTCCTGGTCTCCCAACGGCCAGTTTCTGACTTTCGCCTGGGATCGTAAGTATGGCCCTGGCGCTCCCGGCGGCCAGGATATCTACGTCATGGAGATCGCAACCAAACGCTGGATCCAGTTGACGCACGACACAGGCCGGTGCGACTTCCCGTCGTGGTCGCCCGATGGACGGCACATCGTCTATGCCAGCAACGCCGGTGGCCGATGGGAGATCTGGACCATGCTGGCAGATGGAACACAGCGCCACAAACTTAGCGCCAACGGTGCAAACGATATGCCGAACTGGAGCTGGAAGTAAGTTAAGATTGAATACGAACGTGGCTGCCGCCACACAGAATCCGTTCCGCGGAGGGAAAGAGAAAAATGATCGACACGAATTTAGCAGCAACAAGGGTACGACGCAATGCACTGATGGCTCTTGCCCTTGGAGCGATGGTTCTCAGCGGATGCCACAAAAAGGCCAGCGCGCCGCCACCAGCTCCACTCCCTAGCACTGCAACAGAGAGTGTTCCCACGGCTACGCTCACTGCGGATCCCGCGTCCATTGATCTCGGCCAGTCGGCTGTCCTGAACTGGCGTACACAGGGCGCAACCACCGTCTCGATCGACGGCATCGGCAACGTGAATCTGAACGGCACGCAGACCGTCACCCCTTCTGCCTCGACGAACTTCCACCTTGTAGCCAAGAACGATGCTGGCGGAACGACGGAAGCAAATGTTCGCGTGACCGTTCGTGTTCCCGTCGCACCAACGGCAGACACCAGCAACCAGGGCGATATGGGTCCCGAGGCGGAGTTCCACCGGAACGTGCAGGACGTCTTCTTCGATTACGACAGCTATGACCTGCGCGCCGATGCCGCAGCATCGGCGCAGCGTGCTGCGTCTTATCTGGCTGCTCATCCCGCAATCAAGATCGTCATCGGCGGGTACTGCGATGAGCGCGGATCGGCGGAGTACAACCTGGCTCTCGGCGAGAATCGTGCCAATGCCGCAGAGAACGCCCTGGTTGGTGCGGGGGTAAGTCCGACCCGGATGCGCGTCATTTCGTACGGCAAGGAGAAGCAGTTCTGCACGGAGCAGAATGAAGCCTGCTACCAGCAGAATCGCCGCGCTCAGTTCTCGCTCGATCGCTAAAGCATCACGGTGGCGTGAACTTTATGGTTTGCGCCACCCGTAAAAAACATTGAGGCATGGCCATGAAGAAGAGGATTTATCTCGTCCCGGCGCTCGCATTGGCACTGCTGTGTGTGCGACCAATGCATGCCGTCAACCGCGACATGGTGCAGCTGCAGACGCAGATCCAGCAATTGCAGGACTCTGTCGCCCGGCTGCAGCAATCCAACGATGAGCGCATGGGCGTTCTCAGGGATCTCGTTCAGCAGACTGCCGATAACGTGAACCGTATGGCCTCGACTGTGGATGCGCTGCAGAAGCACGTCAGCGCTCAGCAGGAAGCGGCGGGTGCAAAGGTGGATACGGTCTCCGGACAGGTTCAGAGTCTGAACGATTCCGTGGATGAGCTCAAGGCTCGTCTTGGTCGGATCGAAAAGGCTCTCACCGATATCCAGAGCACGCAGCAAAGCGTGAATGCGAAGCTGGACTCTACCGCGCCTGCGGCTGGAACGACCACTCCGGCCTCCCCCTCTGACTTCTCAGCGCCTCCCCCAACTGGAAAGAAGGGCGCCACTAGAGTTGACCCCATTGCAGCCGCGCCGGTAGAACAACAACCTGCGCAGCCCGCCGCGCCTCCAATCCGTGACCTCTACCAGACCGCCTACGGAGACTTTGTCGGCGCCAAATATATGCTCGCCTCCGCCGAGTTCGGCGACGTGGTGAAGTTTTATCCGGATGATCCCCTCGCCGGGAACGCCTACTTTTATCTTGGCGAAATCGATTACAAGGCGGGAAAATTTGGCTCTGCAGCAAAGAACTACGATCACGTTCTGGAGCAATATCCTGGCAATGCGAAAATTCCGGTATCTCACCTTCGCAAGGGACAGTCGCTGATCGCGCTGAAGCAGAACGAGGCTGGTGTTCGTGAGTTGCGATCGCTCATCCAGCGCTTCCCAAATTCGCCGGAAGCAACGCAGGCCCGCAGCAAGCTGAGTGCGATGGGAGTTCCAAGCACGGCAAGGCGTTAAAGATCCGCGACAGTCGTTTTGTGTGAGGTCGGCATGGCAGAAGGCGTAGAGATTCGTGGAAACAAGTCTTTACCCGACCTGGGCCGCGAAGCTCTTTCTTTCGCATTTCACACCTTTCTTGCCGTGCTGGCTCTGGTCGTGGTAGTAGGAGCCTTTGCACTCTTCCACGCTCCACAGGACTCCTCGGCTGCAAAGCTGCTCTGCACAGGCCTCGCCTTTCTTGTTCCTATGCTGTTCGGCTTTTTATTGATCAAGGTCCGCCCAAACGCGGTCGCACCTTATGTCTGGATCTCGGGCATGATTATGTTCACTCTGGTATGCGTCTGGGTGCTCGACCTTCCCACGGGCAACGGTCTATGCAACGGCTGCGGCGCCTTCGACAAGCTCTGGCGCACCTTCTTCTCCATCGACCACAACAGCGGTTTGATGGCAGGCGACGGGCTGCTGATCGGCACATGGACACCGCTGGCAATGATTGGATATGCCGTGGGAGCCAAGTTCGCCTTCACCGAGGAAGAGGCCATATAAAATACTCCGCGGAAAAGCCCGGCGACATGCCGGGCTTTTCTGTTTGTCATGAGTTCGCTATGCAGTAATCAGATGCTCCGCATGAAGCGCCTGGAGCGCCACAACGCGCGTCTGTTGCCGCTGTAGCGATGCAATGCCATCAGCTGCCGCGCGTCCTGCTGCGATGGTCGTTATGGTGGGGATGCGCCCCAGCACAGCTGCCCGGCGAATGGCCTTCTCGTCAAAGATCGCATCCTGGCCCTGCGGCGTGTTGATGATGAGCTGAATCCGATCGCCCTTGATGAGATCGACCACATTTGGACGGCCTTCCATCACCTTGTGAACACGCTCGACCTGTAAGCCAGCGTTCTCCAACCTGTCCGCCGTGCCATGCGTCGCCACGATGTGGAAGCCCATTTCGACGAACTGCTTCGCCAGGGGAACGATGGCGTTCTTATCGCGCTGGTTGATGCTAAGGAAAACCGTCCCCTTGGTTGGGAGGTTCTGTCCCGCGGCAATCTGGGCCTTGGCGAAGGCTTCGCCAAAGTTATCGGCTACACCCATCACTTCTCCCGTAGACTTCATCTCCGGTCCGAGGACCGTATCTACCCCCGGGAACTTGGCCCAAGGGAAGACGGGAGACTTCACGAAGTAGTGAGATCCCGTGGAGAGATCCTCTCCGGACTTCACATTGTCGGGAAGGAACTCCGTAAGCTTGCGGCCCGTCATCAGACGCGATGCAATCTTCGCCAGGGGCACACCCGTCGCCTTGGAGACGTAAGGTACCGTGCGGGACGCTCGTGGATTGACCTCAATGACGAAGACCTTCCCGCGCTGGATTGCGAACTGAATGTTCACCAGGCCGATCACGTTCAGAGCCATCGCCAGCTTGCGTGTGTAGACACGAATCTGGTCGAGAACTTCTTTGCTGAGATCCACCGCTGGCAGAACGCACGAGGAGTCTCCCGAGTGAATACCAGCCTCTTCGATGTGCTGCATGATCCCCGCGATGACGACATCCGTACCATCGCATAGAGCATCCACGTCAACCTCGGTCGCGTCTTCGAGGAAGTGATCGATCAGGACCGGACGCTCCTGCGAATATTCGATCGCCGTGGACATGTAGTTGCGTACGCCAGCTTCGTCATACACGATGACCATGGCGCGACCGCCAAGAACGTACGAGGGACGAACGAGCACAGGGTAGGTGACATGATCGGCACCCGCAACGGCTTCCTCTATGCTGGTCGCCATGGCGCCCTGAGGCTGCGGGATACCGAGCTCTTCGATCAGCTTGCCAAAGCGCTTGCGATCTTCTGCAAGGTCAATGGACTCAGGCGACGTGCCAATGATGGGAACGCCTGCGGCTTTGAGCGGCAAGGAGAGGTTGAGAGGCGTCTGTCCGCCGAACTGAACAATCATGCCGATGTCTGCGCCCGAGCTTGCCTCGTGATGATAGACCGCGAGCACATCTTCGAGCGTGAGCGGCTCGAAGTAAAGCCGGTCCGAGGTGTCGTAGTCGGTGGAGACCGTCTCTGGATTGCAGTTGACCATGATGGTCTCGTAGCCGTCCTCGCGCAGAGCGAAGGCCGCGTGGCAGCAGCAGTAGTCGAACTCAATGCCCTGCCCGATACGATTCGGTCCGCTTCCAAGAATGATGATCTTCTTGCGATTCGTCGGCGTTGCCTCGTCTTCCTCGTCGTAGCAGGAGTAGAGGTAAGGCGTGAACGATTCGAACTCAGCCGCGCAGGTGTCGACGAGCTTGAAGACCGGCATGACGCCTAGTTTCTTCCGCAAATCGCGGACCTTGCTCGTGGCGTCTTTGCCTTCCAGCTGCAGAGAACTCGCAATGCGCTCGTCGCTGATGCCCATGCGCTTGGCAGAGCGAACTTCATCGTACGTCAGCGTCTCGAGCGTCTTGCCTGCAAGGCCACCGATCTCATCGGAGATCTGCTTTACCTGATACAGGAACCACGGGTCCATCCCAGTAAGGCGAGCGACCTCGCGCACGGACATTCCCTTTTCGAAGGCATAGCGAACATAGGTAAGGCGTTCAGGATGCGGCGTGACCAGGCGCTGCGTGAGGCGGCGCGGGTCGACGTCGGCAGCAGTGGCCTTCTTTCCTGTTTCAAGCGAGCGGACGGCCTTCATCATCGCTTCCTTGAAGGTACGGCCAATGGCCATTACTTCGCCGACGGACTTCATCTGCGGGCCCAGATCTTCGTTGGCTCCGGGAAACTTCTCGAACTGCCACTTCGGAATCTTGACGACGACGTAATCGATGGTCGGCTCGAAGCAGGCCGGTGTGGCCTTGGTGATGTCGTTCTGCAGTTCATCAAGCGTGTAACCGACGGCAAGGCGCGCAGCGATCTTCGCGATGGGAAAGCCAGTCGCCTTCGATGCAAGAGCGGACGAACGCGAGACACGCGGATTCATCTCGATGACCGTCATGCGCCCGTTTGCAGGATTCACCGCAAACTGTACGTTCGAACCACCAGTTTCTACACCGATCTCACGAATGACGCGGATAGCGGCGTCGCGCATGCACTGGTACTCACGGTCCGTGAGGGTCTGTGCGGGAGCGACGGTGATGGAATCTCCGGTATGTACGCCCATGGGATCGAAGTTTTCAATCGAGCAGATGATGATCACGTTGTCGGCGAGATCGCGCACGACTTCGAGCTCATACTCTTTCCAACCCAGGACGGACTCTTCCAGAAGACACTCGCCCACAGGCGAGAGATCGAGACCGCGCGCCAGAATCTCTGTGAGCTCTTCGCGGTTGTAGGCGATACCGCCGCCGGATCCGCCGAGCGTGAACGAGGGACGAATGACTGCGGGGAAACCGATCTTCTGCGTGAAATCCAGACCGTCGCGCAGATTGTTCACCAGCGCGGAACGCGGCATGTCGAGACCGATCTTATTCATCGCGTCTTTGAAGAGAAGACGATCTTCCGCCTTCTTGATCGCGTCCAGCTTCGCGCCGATGAGTTCGACGTTGTACTTCTCGAGGGTGCCGGTGTCGGCAAGATCCACCGCGAGGTTGAGCGCAGTCTGTCCGCCGACGGTGGGCAGAACGGCGAAGACGCCGGGTTGGCCGCTCTCGGCGAGCATCTCGCTCTCCACGCGAAGAATCTCTTCGACGTAGCGAGGCGTAAGCGGTTCAATATAGGTACGATCTGCGACCTCAGGGTCGGTCATAATCGACGCCGGGTTGGAGTTGACGAGGACGACCTCGTAACCTTCAGCCTTCAGCGCCTTGCAGGCCTGCGTACCAGAGTAGTCAAACTCGGCGGACTGGCCGATAACGATGGGGCCGGAGCCGATGACGAGGATCTTCGCGATGTCATTTCTGCGTGGCATTCTTTTTTTACTTACTCCAGGATTCTTTTGCTCGTGCAGGATGGAAGCTCAGAAAAAGGGGCATCCTCAGATGCCCTACTTCTTCCACTCTTCCATCATCTTGCGGAAGTCCTTGAACAGATAATGCGAGTCGTGCGGTCCCGGAGACGCCTCCGGATGATATTGCACGCTGAACATCGGATGTTCGTTGTGCTTCAACCCGGCACACGTCTGATCGTTGAGATTGACGTGCGTTACAGAGACGTCAGAACCAAGAGATTCCGGGTCAACCGCATAGTTATGATTCTGCGAAGTGATCTCGACCTTGCCCGTTTCCAGGTTCTTGATCGGATGATTCGCGCCGTGATGGCCAAACTTGAGCTTGTAGGTGTTTCCACCAAGGGCGAGACCGAAGAGCTGATGTCCCAGGCAAATTCCGAACATCGGAGCCTTGCCTGCGAGATCGCGAATGTTCTGCTGCGCGTAGTCCAGCGGCTCAGGATCGCCGGGGCCGTTCGAGAAGAAGATCCCGTCGGGATTCATCGCGAGCACGTCCGCTGCGGAAGTCTTTGCAGGAACTACGGTGACGGTGCAGTTCTCGCGTGCGAGCATGCGCAGAATGTTCTGCTTGATGCCAAAGTCATATGCGACCACGTGCATCTTCTTGCCGTCGGTACTGATCGACTCCGGAAGAAACTTGTCACCGGTTTCGTTGCGGGCGTCGCTGCTGTCGAAGGTGTACTTCTCCTTCGTCGAGACGATTGAGGCGAGATCGGTTCCGTCCATCTTCCGGATGGATTTTGCCTTAGCTACGAGCGCTGCCTCGTCGGTTGAAATCGTGGAGAGCACGCCACGCATGACGCCGAAGTTGCGCAGATGCCGCACAAGTGCGCGGGTATCGATGTCCGTGATCACAGGAACGCCGGTGCGTTCGAGATACTCATCGGCGACTTCTGTAGAGCGCCAGTTCGAGGAGATGGGCGAAAATTCGCGCGTGACCAGGCCTTCAATATAGGGACGCACACTCTCGCTATCCAAGGGTGAGGTTCCGTAGTTGCCTATCTGTGGGTTTGTGAGAACGACGATCTGTCCGGCGTATGAGGGATCGGTGAAGATCTCCTGATAGCCAGTAAGGGCAGTATTGAAAACGACTTCGCCGGAACGTTCGGCAGGCGCGCCGAAACCTTTTCCGCGAAATATGCGCCCGTCTTCGAGCGCCAAGATGGCTAGCATTGCCTCTCCAGAGGAGTGGATTCAATCGATTCTAACAGGCTATCCCGGGAGACCAAAACCGCCGACCGCAATCTGCACCACTTTGCCGTCGATGCGGACTGGATAGACGTCCACTGAAGCCTTCTCCGGCGGGTCCGCAATACCGGTCTTCAGATTAAAAGCCCAGGCGTGCCAAGGGCACACGATGGCCTCGCCTTCGACCCATCCCTGCCCGAGCGGGCCCTGGCGGTGCGGGCAGATATTGTTCACGGCGGCAAGCGTCCCACTAACATTGGCAAGGCAAACATCGATGCCTTCCTCTTGCAAATTGCACTCGATCGCCGCACCGGGCTTTGGGGCCTCGCTGATCGGGCAAAGCGTCTTCCATTGCGACATATCTTTCTCCACCTTCAAGCTTACCGCCCTGAATGGGATACTACGAGGAACGAGGTGCGGCTTGGCGAAAGATAATCGGTCACGGGTGAAGGAAGGTGCGGACGCGGCTCCAGAACTGATCGACCCGCTCTGGCTGCTCAAGATGGGGGGCATCGTGATCGGTCTGGCACTGATCTGCGGATATCTGACCATGGCCGGACTCTTCTGGCAGGGGGCATGGCAACTCGTGCTGCATCCTGCCCGCAGTAACGCGCAGCTCCAGGTTCCCGGCATCAAGGCGGAGGAGATTCGCTTTGCGGCTGACGAGGCCGGACGTCCCCAGATGCAGGGATGGTGGCTGCCCGCCACTCCGGTCTCCGCGTATGCCGTACTTTATCTCCGTGGCGGAGAGGGTTCTCTTGCGATCAACGCCGAAGACAAACGCAATCTTCTCCGCTTGCATGCAGCGGGTCTGGGCGTCTTCGCATTTGATTACCGGGGATATGGGGACAGCGTCGTCCTCAAGCCGAGCGAAGAGCGCATGCAACACGATGCTGCTGCTGCCTTCGACTTCCTGACACAGCAGCGTGGCTATCTTCCGGATCACATCCTCTTGTTCGGTACGGGTATCGGCGCATCTCTGGCGGCTACCAGTTCACTGGCCCACGCCTCCGTTGCAGGTTTAATTCTCGATCAGCCAGACACGACACTCCTCCGTCGAGTGAAGGACGACGGCAGAGCCCGCATCCTGCCAGCAAGCCTTCTCTTTGATGATCGCTTTGAGGTAACCGCTCCTCTGCAGCGCAGTCTTCCACCGAAGCTGCTCATGACGACGGAAGCGATCCAGGCAAACGCGCAGACGGCAAACGATCAAGCTACCCGTACAGCCTTCAGCAGCGCGGCCTCCCCTAAGAACATCGTCGTCATGCCTTTGAGTGCAAACGTGGACACACAAAAAGACGAGGCGCTGCGCAGGTTCCTCGATGCATACGTTCCCGCCGCGCGTGCCTGCTCGCTGCCACGGTAACGAAGGCGATTGGCTAAGTGGCTTCCCTGCATTGAAAAGTGACAGACTGCGATCTCTTGCAGCCTTAAACTTACAGGCGAGGTGATGGAATGCGCAGATGGTTGGACAATATGCAGCCCTGGGGAGCGTTTCTGTTACGTCTCGTCCTTGGCGTCACGATGGTGTATCACGGCTGGAATAAGGTCGTTCCTGCAGGTGGATTTCACCACAGCCATCCCTTCGCTGCGATTGATCGATGGGGACACACCGTCGCAGGAATGGGACTTCCCTACTGGCTTGGCTACATCTCTGCTCTCACCGAGTTTCTTGGTGGTCTTCTTCTTGTCTTCGGTTTGCTGACGCGTTTTGCGGCATTCATGGTTGCGTGTGACATGCTCGTCGCCCTAGTGAAGGTAGATGCACGGCACGGTTACACAGGCTCCCAATATCCACTCGCGCTCTTTGCCATTGCGCTCATGCTGCTCTTCTACGGCGCAGGCGCGGCGGCCGTAGACCGCAGAATCGGTTTCGCATAATACGGAAGCCCGCAAGGTTAAAGAAGAGAAGGCCTCCGATATTGTGGAGGCCTTTCATAAAGGTAGGAATGGTTAGTGCGGATAGGTGAAGCCAGGGCTGTAGATGGGCGACCCCGACCTTACTTCTTGGTACACCTACTATGACGCGACGGAATCGAAAAAGTTGTCCACAAAATGGAATCAGACGATGTTTAAAAACCCATTTTTTGTAAGTTTCGCACTTGGGAATACAAGGTCGAGATTTTGTGAGCCGAGGGTACGGTAAGCCGCCTCTCCAAGAACCTGCCGAAAGTCCGTCGTAACAGCAAGATCCCGGCCTTCGTTTAGCTGTTCCTTCTCCAACCCAGGCCATTTGCCATAGACTTTTCCACCCCTTACGGTGCCGCCTAAAACAAACATCACATTGCCATGCCCATGGTCGGTACCGCCCGTTCCATTTTGGTGCGCTGTCCGACCAAATTCGCTCATAGAGACAAGCGTGATGTTTTCTGCACCTTGGCCCATATCCTTCCAGAAGGCCGCTATCGTCTCTGAAAACTCCTTCAAACGGTTCGCTAAGCGTCCATTGGTACCGCCCTGCGCCTGGTGCGTATCCCAGTCGCCGATATCCGCAAAAGCGGCTTCAACACCCAAATTAGCTTTAAGCAGCTGCGCGATCTGCTTCAGGCTGTTTCCAAAACTTGTATTAGGATAGACCACGCCCTCTGCTGGCTGATAGTGCGCGGGATCGGCGGATTTGAGCATCCTAACCGCTTCGAAGGTCTCCTGGCCAGTTCCGTGTAGCATCGCGTCGGCTGATTGCGCGTACATCTGCTGAAAGGCGGAAGAGACTTCGGCATTAGGATTGGCCGCGCGGCCGCCGACGGAGAAGTCCTGCACGTTGTTGATTGCGATGGCCGGAAGAGATCCCTGCAACGTCCTTGGGACCTGTGTGCCAAGCGCAACCGCACGGAAGGCGCTGGCGAACTTCGGATCCATACGCTCTGCCTGGAGAGCGCGGTTCAACCAACCATCCTGCGTGGACTTGAGTCCGGGCGTACCAGACTCCATGTAATCCTGCGCGTCAAAATGGGAACGCGTCGTATCGGGAGAACCGCACGCGTGTACGATGGCGAGGTGTCCGTGGTCGTAGAGTGGTTTAAAGGCCGCAAGCGAAGGGTGCAAGCCAAACTGCCCATCCAGATCCAGGACCTCATTCGGCTTGATGGCAATCGTCGGCCGCATGGCGTAGTAGTTCTTTTCGCGGTACGGAACGACGATGTTGAGACCATCGGCCGCTCCGCGCTGAAAGAGCACTACAAGTTTTTTATGGTTTGCAGCAGCCGTCGTTGCCTCAGCCAGCACGCTTCGCGTCAGGAAGCTCGGGATCGCAGAAGTTCCTACCAGCGCAAGAGCTCCGCCCTTCATAAATCCGCGCCGTGTCACCGCCATTTCGCATCTCCTGATCTGCTTCCGCACAAACCCTATCGGATCAAGACGCGTTCCCAGGGAGGATGTTGCGCACGACGTCTGTCTTTAACCTTACCTGCGCGCGATCTCCTCTTGAACTCCGGGGAACCAGATGGAAAACGGTCCTCATGGCAAGATCGGTAGTTGAAAAGACTTTAGAAGGCAGCAAGCTCCGAAACCGCGTTAAACAGATCGTCCGGCTGGGGCAGAATCGCGTCTTCCAGGATGGGCTGGTAGGCCACGAAGGTGTCCATCGAAGCCACGCGGCGAACCGGTGCGTCCAGATCATGGAAGAGCTCATCCGCGATCCTTGCGGCGATCTCCGCGCCATATCCCCAGCTCATCATGTCCTCGTGCGCCACGATGACGCGGTTGGTCTTGCGTACGCTCTCGGCGATAGCTTCGAAGTCATAGGGAGCCAGCGAGCGAAGGTCGATCAACTCCACGCTGATTCCCTTTTCCCGCTCCAGGCGCTGCGCTGCCTGTAGGGCGCGCGGGACAACCGCGCCGTAGGTCACGATCGTGATGTCCTTGCCTTCTCGAACCGTGTGCGCCTTGCCGAAGGGAATGGCGTACTCCGGTCCGGGATACTGCGCCCGACCGTACGTCTCGCGATAAAGACGCTTGTGTTCCAGGAAAAGGACGGGATCGTCGCAGCGAATCGCCGTACGGAGCAGCCCTGCGGCATCCAGCGCGTTGCAAGGCATCACGATACGCACACCGGGCGTGTGTGCAAAGATGCTCTCGCCCGATTGCGAGTGATAGATGGATCCACCTGTGAGGTATCCGCCGATTGGAACACGCATGACGAGCGGACAAGAGTAGGTACCGTTGGAGCGCCAGCGCATCACGCTCATCTCGTTGCGCATCTGGTGCATCGCGGGCCAGATGTAGTCGAAGAACTGAATCTCCACCACAGGCTTCATGCCGCGCACGGCCATGCCGATAGCCCGTCCTACAATGTTTGCCTCAGCCAGTGGCGAGTTGAAGACGCGGTCGGAGCCGAACTCACCCTGAAGACCGGAGGTCAGCTTGAAGACGCCTCCCTTCCCTTTCAGCTTGCCGCTCTTCAGGTGCTGGTCACGACTGGCATCCGCGACATCTTCGCCGAAGATCACGACCCGGGAGTCACGCCGCATCTCATCGCGCAACGTGGAGTTGATCAGATCGGCCATCGTCCGCCCGATTACATCCAGGTTTTTAGCAGGTTCCGTCGCGAAGACCGACGACGTCGGTTTCAGGGCTTCGGAATAGACGTGCTTCTCAATATTCTCGATCGTAGGAAGCGGAGCAAGTAGAGCGTTGTCTGCGGCCTGCTGCACCTCTGCGGTCACATCGCGCTCAAGCGCATGCAGTTCCTCTTCGGTCAAAATGCCGTTTTGTAGAAGGTAGACCTGCATCCGCGAGATAGGGTCACGCAGAGCGTCTGCTTCCAGCTCTTCCGCTACGCGATAAAGTCGTTCGTCATCCGAAAGCGAGTGCGAGTAGGGCCGGATGACGTGTCCGTGCACCAACGCGGGCCCCTTGCGCGCTCGGCAGTAAGCCACAGCCCTCTGCATCGCCTCGTAGCTTGCGATGGCGTCGGTTCCGTCCACTTCTTCAAAGTGAAAGTTTGGAAAGTTCGCGACCAACCGGGAGATGTTTCCGCCGGGAGTATTAGTCTCCACGGGCGTTGAGATGGCATAGCCGTTGTCTTCCACCACAAAAACGATCGGCAGCTTGGCGTTGGACGCGGTATTCAAAGCCTCCCAGAACTCTCCCTGGGAGGTCGATCCTTCACCCACTGAGGCGTATACGACCTCGTCGCTGTGAAACTTAACATTCTTGAACTTTCGGTAGTCGCCGTCGCCGAAGTCGCCCGCCGCGGCTGCCTCCGGGTGCTTTGTGAAATAGACACCCGCTTCGGCACAGCCGACACCATGCAGAAGCTGTGTCGCAGTCGAAGAGGAGGGACTGACGATGTGGAGCCGCGTGTTTGTCCAATGCGACGGCATCTGACGTCCGCCGCTCGCGGGATCATCGGCGCCAACAGCCTGCAGAAGCTGGTCTTCCACAGTATTGCCCAACGTAAGGCAGATCGCGCGGTCGCGATAATAAGGGAAAAACCAGTCATAACCCGGCTTCATCGCCATGCCAGCGGCGACTAGCAGAGCTTCGTGACCTGCACAGGAGATTTGAAAATAGATCTTCTGCTGACGCTTGAGGAGGATCTCGCGGTCATCTGTTTTGCGAGACAGATACATAAGTCTATAGAACGCCACCAACTGGTCCCGTGTCAGGGAAACCGCTGTCTCTTCTGGTGCGTTCACCTCAGCGCTCGGATTAGTCTTGGTCGCCATAAGTGCTCTTCAGATTGTAAGACGAAACTCATCCAAGGATGACCCCAGGGGCTACCGCGGCTGTTGCTGCGTTCGCAGGGCCCGCGCCAAGCTCTCAATCTGGGCAGCCTCCTGAACGACGGCGATCGAAAGCTCAAACCGTTGCGTTTTTTGCACGCTTCCCTGCAACTGCAGCGAAAGCAACAGCAGTCGATGGACGTCAGCCTGAATTGCCGCCTCGGAAACGGGTTTTGCGGGCTGCTGACCCGTCTGCCCTAATGCCAAAAAGGGAATTAAGCCGAAGAGCAGGACAGAAAGCATAAGTCTATTCATTCCCTCATCCTGTCTTTGACGCCTCGTGCCAGTTTTTCTATGTCCTGCAGGGCACGAAGGTCATCTGCATTGGGTACCTTATGGACTTTCAGATTCTCTTCCAGCTGCCTGCACAGTAAAACCAACCGGTCGGCGTCCGAAACCATCTTCTTATGGAGTTCCACCTCCCGTGCGCGGGCTTGCGTGACGCGCATGTGTTCTCCGCCGGGATAAGACTCCGGACCATGCTGGGGAACGCCAGGGGTTGGTGGTCCATACCTGGGCTGTGGCAACAGTTGCGCCGGGGCGCGGAGACCGAAGCAAGCAAGATACGCCGCAAGAAGGATGCTCGGCCACCGCAGCGTCATAATTTCGTCCCCCCATACCCGAACGTGAATGGCGCTTGCAAGGTCGAGTCCCGTCCCTCATCCTTGGATACGAGCCTCGTGCTTGGAGCAAATTTTACCGCAAAGAAGATTCGATGATTCTTTTGATTGATACGGTCAATACCGCGCTAGATCATCCTGAAAAGAGCCTACGGTCCCTGGGAGCAAACTTCCACGATGACCTCATTGACTTTATCCATCGTGACGCACCGAAGATTGTTTTCATTCTTTTCGTTGCATTCATTTTGCAGCAGGTCGTCTCCTTCTTCGTAAAGCGCATGCGTGTGATGGCAGACAAGCAGATGGGCAAGCAGATGGGCAATTCGAAGCGAGCCGCTCAACTGCGGACCCTCTCTTCAATCCTCCGCGCGACGGCTTATGGCGCGATTACGTTTCTTGTCCTGCTTGAAATTCTGCCCCTCTTCAACATCGATCTCAAACCACTCCTCGCTTCGGCGGGCGTGGTCGGGCTTGGCATCTCGTTCGGAGCGCAGTCTATCTTCAAAGATGTCCTGAACGGGGTCTTTATCTTTATCGAAGATCAATTCAATGTGGGCGATGTGGTCAGGCTGGCCGGTCTGACCGGGCAGGTGGAAGATCTTACCCTGCGCGCAACCACGCTCCGCGATGGAGACGGCACCCAGTACTTCATTCCCAACAGCCAGATCGCCACTGTCTCCAACCTGTCGCGTGAATACTCGGTGGCTTCGCTTCCCGTCAGCGTGGATGCCAGTGCCGACCCTGACCGAGTGATGGCGCTGCTCCGTAAGATCGCCGATGAGGTACGCCACGACAAGGCGTTTGCCGATGTCGTCATCGCGGATCCGGATATTCTGGGTGTCGACAAAATCATAGGCCGCGAAGTCATCTATCCGGTCAACCTGCGCGTGCGCGCGAACCAGAAGGATGGCGTGCTGCGGGCCCTGCGCAGAAAGATCCTGGTTGCATTTGAGAAAGAGGGGATTCCGCTGGGCGTCTCTACCAGCACGGTTCTAATGCAACAAAGAGCCGATCCCACCCAGGCCGCCGCGCAGCCTACCCTCGGCGAAGGGTAGGTTGCGCAGCCCTCAGGCTATCTCAGCAATCTCTCGTACGAGCACGTCAGCATCGGAGGTTGGCGATTGGCAGCGACCATCGCCGCAGACCATGGCAAAGCTTTTCGAAAACATCTCCGCGGGCAAATGAGGTAAGGTCTCGGCCATAGGTCCGCGAAGGTCTTCGAGCTGCGACCGTCTGAGACGAAGCACGCTCTTGGTTGCGGAATAACCTGCAAGCGCCGCAGCCTCCAGTTCTGCCGAGGATTCATCTTCGCCTACGATAACGACCTGAATCTCAGGCAGAAGCAATCGCTGTAGGGCAACACCGAAAGTGGCTGCGTATAGCCCGAAGTGCTCGACGATGCCTGCGAAGGTTTCCAACGTATCAGCGGCTTTAGCCCGCAGCTTTTCATCCATCGTCCAGTCCGCGAGTTGTAGAAGAAAGAGCGCCGCAGCCGAGTTTCCTGCGGGGGTAGGTGAATCCTGCAGGGGCTTTCTCCGCGCCGACAGTGCGCCCAGAGCGATTCCCGAACCGCGTGCCGTATCGAAGAATCCACCTCCAATGGCATCTGCGAAATCGCGAATCATCCGTGCCGCAAGCACCTCGGCATCTCGAAGCCACCGGCTTTCTCCCGTTACCTCCCACGCTGCAACACAAGCCAAGCCAGCAAAGGCATAGTCCTCGAGCACGCCCGCGACCACCTGCGGCGGAATATGTCCATCGGCATAAGAGATCACGTGGCTCAGGCCTGTCTCTTCGTTCCATGCCGCCTGCAAAAGGCGTTCGAGCGAGCGGAGGGCGAACTGAATCGTCTCCTGGCTATGCAGCGCTCGTCCCGCTTCCAGATAGGCAGCGATGCAAAGCCCATTCCATCCCGTGTACATAGTGCGATCGACAAAGGGCGCAGCGCGTTCTTCCCTCGCCTCTACCAGCTTTCCGCGTAAGGAAAGCAGCAGACTTCCCGCCTGGTCTTCGGTCACATTGATGCGACGCGCCACTTCCGCCAGCGTATACCGTATGTGGAGCACGTTGCGGGAAGGATCATGGTGCATGTCGCCGATCTCACCGATGTCGTAATACACCTCGGCTACGGCGAGTTCCTCGGGGCTCAAAATCTCGGCAGCCTCATCCCTTGTCCAGGTGAAGTAATCTCCGTCATCCTCCAGCGTCAGGTCCGCGTCCTGCGAGCTGTAGAAGCCACCTCGCTCGCGATCGGAGAGGGTACCGTCCATCCATCGAAGAATCTCGCGCGCGACCTCGGCGTATTCGGGCGCCAGGTAGGTGCGGAAGGCGCGGATATAGCTCTTCAATAATTCGGCGTTGTCATAAGCCATCTTTTCGAAGTGAGGAACGACCCAGCGTTCGTCCACCGAATAGCGATGAAATCCACCACCGATCTGATCGCGCATACCACCCAGCGCCATCTTGTTCAGAGTCACGCGCACCGCGTTACCAGCCTGCTCTGCAAGCGGGCCTCCCCGCGAAGCAATGTCCGTCAGGAGATCCAGGGCTCCAGGATGCGGGAACTTGGGTTGCGAACCAAATCCGCCGTGCTGCGGATCGAACTGCTTCAGCATCGACTCGGCAAGCTTCGTCACAAGGTCAGGGCCGAGGTCGGATGAGCGTCCTGAAAAACTTTCATTGAATTCGATGGCTTGTATGACGGAATCGGCAGAATCTTCCACCTCGCTCCGCCGGTCCTGGAAGGCATCCGCCATCGTCTGCAGTACGCGTTGAAAGCTGGGACGTCCGAACCGATCTTCTGGTGGAAAGTAGGTACCGCCGAAGAAGGGTTTGCCTTCGGGAGTCAGAAAGGCTGTAAGTGGCCATCCGCCCTGCCCGCTGATTGCGGAGACTGCGGCCTGATAACGGGTATCCACATCCGGTCGCTCATCGCGGTCCACCTTGATCGCGACGAAATTTCTGTTGATCAGGTCCGCCGTGTCCACATTTTCATACGATTCGCGATCCATTACATGGCACCAATGGCACCAGACCGCACCGATATCCAGGAGAATCGGCTTATTTTCGCGAACCGCAAGCTCGAACCCCGCGTCTCCCCACTCATGCCATCGCACCGGCTGGTGCATGGCAGAGCGGAGATACGCGGAGGCGGAGGTTGCCAGGGAATTCAAGACTTCGGCGCTCTGATCGGGCTTGTAATCAACACTCATACAAGCCCGATTCTAAATGCAGCAAGTTTTTATTACTTAGCGCACAGGCGCTGGCGCGATGCTAGGTAACGGTTCGGGAGACGCGGTGAGCGGTTTTGCTACGGGAACAGGTCCAGGCGCCGTCAGTCCGGGGACAGACGGTTTCTGCACGACTGTGCCACTGGCCGCGTCGGCAAGCGAGATGCCGTAGCGGTCCAGGGTATTGGCGAGAACCTGAAGAAGATTTGCACGATCCCGCGCATATGCTGCAGTTGCCGAGATCAGGCTATTCTCTGCGGTCGCTAGATTGCGCTGCTGTTGCAGGACGTTTGCCGTAGTCGACGCACCTAGCTTGTATTTCTTCTCTTCTGCATCAAGGGACTGGAGCTGGAAGTCGCGCGCGCTCTGCGCAGACTGGACCGCCGCACGATCGTTCGTCAAAGCATACTGGTCGTTGATCACCTGCATACGGGTTTGCGTGTAAAGCTGCTGCAGACGCATCTCCGATTGCTGGTATTCCATTTGCGAACGAGCCTGGTCCGCTTGGGCGATGCGGTTGCGCAGGGGAATGTTGACCGTTACACCGGCGCCCTTGTCCGGAGAGGTGTTGTTGAACAGGTTTGTAAAAACGTCGCTATAACCCGACGTTGTAGCTCCCAAGTTGTTCGCTGCAGTACCACCCACTGCGGCGGCCCCGTAAAAGCCATACACGTCCACAGTCGGCAGAAGTCCGTTCTTCAGTGCCTTCCGCGTGATGTCGTTATTCTTCATATTCAGGACAGCCTGCTCAATCTGCGGGTTGTTCTTATACGCCAGGGCAACCAGATCTTCGACGGTCTGATCTTCTTCCGGGAGACGTCCAAGGTCCACACGGTCGGTCGGAATCACAGGAGCAACTGAGAGCTGCGGATCGCTAAGATTGCGCGCAATCGCCTGCTTCATCAAAAGCTGTTGATACTCCAGATTGGATTTGGAAGTGATGCTCGCCTGCTGATCCGTAGCCACAGCGTTATCCGAGTTCACAATGTCCAGCGGTGCCATCGTTCCAATCTCCAACTGTTTACGGTTGTCCTTCGCGAGCTGTGTACTCTGTTCCAGAGCGCGCGTTTTCGCCAGATCATCTTCATAAGCGGAGACAAGCGCCCAGTAGATGCTCTCCACCTGCGTGACCGTATAAATCACCTGTTGGCGAAATGCGGAGTCCGTAATGCGGCGATCGTTCTTCGCCTGCACGATGAAACGTCCGTTCACTCCCCACCCAAAGCCCTGTAGAAGATGTTGCTGCACGCGTGCCTGAAAGGTCGATTGCAGAAGGGGGTTGAAGGAGGTACGGATGCTGTTCGTCGTCTGATGAGAATTATTGAATGCGACGGAAAGATTTGTACCCGTGATGAATCCCTGGTTATAGCCAAAGTTATACGTGTTGGTGTCCTGGGTCAGAACATTCGTTCCGCTCAAAATGCTATTTGCCTGGATGGTGCTGGCCCGCTCCGCCTGTATCGTGCCTGTCAAAGTGGGATCTAGCAACTGTGGCACCGGTCCCAATCCATTGGTGGAAAGTACAAGTCCCGAGGCACCCGTTCCCGATCCACCGGTCGAAGTCGTTGTACCACCAGGACCACCGCCGCCCGTCACTGTCGTCGTCGTGCCACCCAGGGTATTTGTCACGAGTCCTGTGGAAACACCACGCAGGGACCCGCCCGCCTTGGCGCGCAGGAGATCGGTATCGGCGATATCCAGATTCACACGCGCAATCGCGATGTCGTAGTTGTTTTCGAGCGCCAGGGTAATGGCATCCGAGAGCGAAAGGTAGATCTTTCCGCCGCTCAGCAGATCGCCCAGGCGCGGAGTATTGCTCAGACGCGGACGCGGATAGTCCATCGACGTGTAAGGAGCCCAGACCTTAGGGAAGGCCTTCTTTGGCTTAGAGTAGTCGCGCGGCGTGTCCCGAAGGAAGAGCGGTTCGGTAAAGATCGGCTGTGGGGCCTGAGGAAGCCCAGCCTGGCCAGTGGTGTCGTTCTGCACGGCCTGGGGAGCGGCGGGTGTCGTTGGCGAGGGCGCAGGCGTCTGCTGCCCCAATGCCGTTCCATTCAGAGAACCCATCAGCATCAGGGCGATCCCTGCTGCGGCCTGCAAATTCTTCGATCTCACGTGTTTGCTCTCCAACAATAACTGCCTGCACCCCGTATACGGGGTAACCTGCGCTTCGTTCCATACCGCTCGAATCTCTTCCGCATTTGGGCCGCACAAAGGCCCAACGCTTCAAAAATTCGAACGCTACAGAATCAAAAGGAACGGAACCTCTGAAGTATAGCAACGCCTCTCTTCGCTTCAGGGGAGAAAAGCGAACGCGCATGGTACCGTCCAAGTGACGGCCCTCGATGGGTTCGCTTTTGCCCTACACCCTCACTTCATGACGGATGCAACTCCCATTTCCGATCTGCCGACCACTCTCCGCACCTGGAGACTGAAGCTTGCCTATGACGGCACAGATTTCGCAGGCTGGCAGGTGCAACCCGGCCTTCCTACGATTCAAGGATCGCTGGCCAGCGCCATTCGCTCGGTTACCTCGGAAGAGGTGCTGCCGCAGGGATCTGGCCGAACCGATGCCGGGGTGCATGCCCAGGGCCAGATCGTTTCGCTTAAGCTCGCTGTCCCCATACCGGCGGACAACCTCAAACGTGCTCTGAATCGCATCCTGCCCAGCAGTATCCGCATCATGGAGGCAGGAGTTGTCGCGCCGGAGTTCCATGCTCGCCGGGGTGTACTCAGTAAGACTTACCGCTACACTCTCTTCCTGTGCCGGCCAACCAAGGATGTGGAAGAGATCGTCTGCTCCCCAGAGCGCGCGCGCTGGGTGTGGCAGTATCCCGCGCCTCTCGATGCCGCGGCAATGATGCAATCTGCGGAAATGCTTGTAGGGACCCACGACTATACCTCGTTTGCGGCCAACGATCCAGAACGCAAGACCCGTCTGCAGGCGGAGACGAACGTACCGGACAACGTCCGCACCATCCATTCGTCAGCGTGGACTCTCTCCGGAGAGGAACTTGTTTATCAGGTGAGGGGCTCCGGCTTTCTGCACCACATGGTGCGAAACATCGTCGGTACCTGCGTCGATATAGGTGCGGGCCGCATCCTTCCTACGGAGATGGAAAAGATTCTTGCTGCAAAAAATCGTGGCGCAGCCGGCGCAACAGCACCACCTCAAGGCCTCAGTCTGATCGAAGTCGAATATGGATCGGAAAGCCTCTTCGATAAGGATGCGCGCGCATGAACGCCTCCGCCCATCAACGGATCGTTCGCATCGCCGCTCTTCCTGCGGTGCATCGCGCCTTTCAATGGCTCCATCTACAGGAGAAGCGGTTTCGTCAGTGGCAGATGGATGTGACACGCATCCCCGCTCCTCCTTTCGGAGAAGCGGAGCGCGCCGCGTGGATGCTCGACCATATGCAGACGCTGGGACTCTCTGCAACCGGAATCGACGGTGCCGGCAATGCGATAGGGTATCTTCGCGCTCCCGCTCCAGGAGAAGCCCTGCTCCTCCTCTCCGCTCATCTGGATACCATCTTTCCCCAGGAAACAGTGATTAACGTCCAGGAAGACGGCGATCTGCTCCGCGCACCTGGCATCTGCGATAACGGTGCAGGCATTGCCGGTCTTCTCGCGCTGATCGGCTCCATTCTGCACTCTGATTTAGCCCTCTCGACCAACATCCTCTTCGCCGCCAATGTGGGTGAAGAGGCCGAAGGAAACCTTCGGGGCATGCGCCACCTATTTCATGGAGAAGTTGGTCCTCGCATCGCTACCGCCATAGCGCTGGAAGGCAGCGGGACAGAGACAGTCGTGACGCGAGCCCTTGGAAGCAAGCGCTTTCAAGTAACGATCATCGGCCCCGGAGGGCACTCCTGGACCGACGCCGGACGCGGCAACCCTATCGTCACCCTGGCACGCGCGATTGCGGAACTCACATCGCACACGCGTCTGGAAGACCCCCGCACCACGATCAACGTCGGCACGATCCAGGGAGGCACTTCGGTCACTGCCATACCCGAGGCGGCAACCGCGCTCTTCGATCTGCGCTCAGTGGATGAGGGAGAACTTCTCGCCAGCGAAGTCCGCCTCTTTCGTGCAGTTGAAGATGCCGTGCTGGCCACGAACCTAATCCTTGGCAAGAACCCTCATGCGGAGGAGGGTCTGCGCTTTCGCATCCGTTCCATCGGAGATCGTCCCGCATCCACCTTGCCCGAGGACTCGCCTCTCTTCCAGACGATCCAGGCCGTCGATCGACATCTAGGAATTCGAACCAGCGAGCGCGTCGGATCGACAGATGCGAATCTTCCCCTCTCTCTTGGGGTTCAAGCCGTGGCCATCGGTGCGGGAGGGCGCGGTGGTGGCATCCACACCGTGCGCGAATGGTACGACCCGCGCGGTAGAGAGATGGCGCTGCGCAGAGTCCTGCTCACCGTCGTCGATCGCTGCGGGCCGCAGTGAGGATAGAAAGCTACGGCATGACGACTAGGCGAGACTCGATCACCGCACACATCCTGCTTCTGCTGGTAGTAGCTGTCTGGGGCGCAACCTTCGTGCTGGTGAAGGATGCCCTCGTAGACGCGAGTCCCCTTCTCTTCAACCAAATCCGTATGGCAATTGCGTTCGTCGTGCTCGCTTGTATTCAGTGGCGAATCTGGCGCAGTTTAACGCGCTCCTCGCTGATCGCGGGCGCAGCCGCAGGCCTCTTCCTAGCGGTGGGCTACGAGTTCCAGACCGCCGGTCTTGCGCGTACGACACCTTCCAAATCCGCGTTTCTTACTGGACTTGTTGTGGTCTTCGTTCCACTGTTGAGCGCTATTCCAAAACTTCGACCAGCCGGAGCCAACGGTCCGCGTTGGCCCGCCCTCGTGGGGGCTGTTTTAGCCTTTCTTGGCATACTTCGGCTGACTTTGCCCTCCGGAACCCCCTGGCGCGAACTAGGGAGAGCGATCAACATGGGCGATCTGCTCTCGCTGGCCTGCGCGCTTGGCTTTGCCCTGCATCTGCTTACCCTGGGACTCATGGCGCGGAAGGTCCCCACAGGACAGCTTGCCACTCTACAAATCGGGTTTTGCGCACTGATTATGACCTTCGCCACACCGGCATTTGAGAAAAGCTATCTGCACATCACGCCGCGTCTGCTTGTTGCTGTCGGCGTCTGCGCAGTTTTTGCCACGGCGGCCGCCTTCAGCGTTCAGACATGGGCTCAGATGCACCTGAAACCGGCCCATACGGCCCTTCTGCTCTCTCTGGAGCCCGCCTTCGCCTGGATGATGTCGCTTCTGTTGCGCCGTGAGGCCTTCAGCCTGCGCTCCGCGCAAGGTGCGGTCCTTATCTTTGCGGGCATTCTTGTGACCGAGCTTCTGACGCTTCCTGTCGCCATGGAGGCTGAAGCCAACCAGTCCAAGGCGTAACTTACACATACCTTTAGGGCTTTCTGTGCGTCTAATCCCCATGAGGATGCACTGGCGCATAACTGCCGGAGTAGACCTATACTCGGAAACTTGAGCGACCGAACCCATACGAGGGATACTGCAACATATGGAACAGACTCAGCCCACACAAAACGGCTTTCTTGACCGCATTAGGAATCATCGCCTATCGGCCACTTTCTTACTTCTCGGCGTTCTCTCCGTCGGCATCCTTGCCGGGTCTGCGCTCACCACCACGGTTCACGGCAAAGAGCAGCAGACCAACAGCGCCGATGCCGCGCCGCTTCGCGTTCCTCCCATGACTTCGACGACCAATGCGTTTTCTACCATCGCGAAGCAGGTGGGTCCAGCGGTTGTGAACATCAACACCGAGTCGCTTCCCAAGCAGTCCACCGCACCGCGCCGCCGCACACAGCGCCGGGGACAGAACCCCGATAATGACGACCCTCAGCAGGGCGATATGCAGGACTTCTTTAACCGCTTCTTCGGCGGACAGCCCGGCGGCGGAGACGGAGATGACGAAGATGGTGGCCCCGGTGGAGGCGAACGTCGCGCCCTTGGCTCCGGCTTCATCGTGGATCCGCGTGGTTACATCATCACGAATAACCACGTAGTTGACAAAGCCGACAAGATCTACGTGAAGCTCTCCTCGGACTCCGATAACGGCCTCGGCCGTCTGGCGCGCGTGATCGGTACAGACAAAGACACCGACATCGCCGTCATTAAAATCGACACGACGCAGGCACTGCCCACGGTCAAGCTGGGTAACTCCGACTCTGCACAGGTAGGAGACTGGGTCCTCGCCATAGGCAGTCCCTTCAACCTTTCCCAGACAGTAACGGCAGGTATCGTCTCCGCCAAAAACCGCACCATCGAGGATGGTCCGCAGAGCCAGTTCCAACGCTTTATCCAGACGGACGCTTCCATCAACCCGGGCAACTCGGGTGGTCCCCTGGTCGACATGACGGGCGCCGTGGTGGGCGTCAATACGGCGATCTATACACAATCTTCGGGCTCGGTCGGTCTCGGCTTCGCCATGCCGTCCAACACGGTCATCAACGTCTACAACATGCTCATCGCTCCCGAGCACAAGGTGGTTCGCGGATCGATCGGGATTGAGTTCCAGTCCGGTGTCTCCTCTGCCGTCAGCCGTATGTATGGCTTTGCCAAGGGCGGTGTTCTGATCAATCGAGTGACAGCCAACGGTCCCGCTGCCAAGGCAGGTCTGCAACCCCAGGATGTCATCGTCGCCATCGACGATCGGCAGATCAAGGACGGCGACGACCTGGTGGCTGACATCGCACCACGTCACCCCGGTTCGACTGCCAAGATCACTTACCTCCGCAACGGAAAGCAGAACACCACCACCGTTACGATCGGAGATCGCTCGAAGACGGTCTCAGAGGTTGCGGGTAATGGAGATGCGGACGATAACTCGCCCCAGAAGGACGATGCGACCCAGGGCAAGATCGGCATTACGGTCAGCGCCGTTCCTCCCGCTCTGGCCAAGGCGCAGGAGATCAGCGGAGGCGTGCTGATCACCGCGGTTCGTCCCGGCTCCTTCGCGGACGATCTCTCACCTCGTGGTCTGGATAAGGGGGACATTATCGTGGAGATCAACCGCCACGTTGTGACCGACCAAGCCACGTTGACCTCAATCGTCAACGGCCTCAAGTCAGGCGATGACGTTGTCTTCGTGGTTCGCAACGCGAGGGCGCGCGATAAATCCAACACGTTTCTCGGCGGAACCTTGCCGTAGACCGTTCTGAACGTTGCAGAAAGGGCTGGAGAAACAAGGTCTCCAGCCTCTTCTGTTTCCCCTCTGCTCTTGTAGAGGCGGCACGCTTTCTGTAACTTGAAACAGTGACAGGAACTCTGGCTGTACGGAAACACTCCTCCCCGAGGTCGCTCGCTATTATGCGTCCATTCACTCTCACCGCTCTTGTTTTACTCGCGCTCATCACCGCAACTCCCTCACAAGCTGTTCGGACCCGGCGTGGACCAACTTCCGGCAAGGCTTCGCAGCGCAAATCCAAGCACAAGGCAGCCGCTGTCTCGCATCCGCGCGCGATCGACGATGCGCGGGCCACACAGATCCAGTCCGCTTTGATCAAGGCCGGTTACATGTCGGGAGAGCCGACCGGGCACTGGGATTCGGCCAGCGAGTCGGCCATGCAGAAGCTCCAATCGGACAACGGATGGCAGACCAAGCTGATTCCGGACTCGCGTGCTCTCATCAAGCTGGGCCTTGGACCGCAGACGCAGCAGACTGCCAGCGCTGCCGCCTCGTCGGTAAGTTCAACGCCGAATAGCACCCAGTAACCGCGTGACATCACGGGTGAAGCAACCTCTTTTTCTTACTCTCCTCGCTGGGCTTCTCCTGTCGCTTGCGTCTCTTCGCGCAAACGCGCTGGAACTACGTATCACGGCCAAGGCGCTCGAACGCACGCTGCAGGCGCAACTCTTCACCAACATCGAAGGCCGCTACTACATGCGCGGAGACCCGAAATCTGCGTGCTTCGTCTATGCGGACCAGCCACACGTCTCTTTTGTGGAGGACCGCGTCATCGTACACGTACGCACAAACTCGCGCCTGGGTACAGGCATGTTTGGCAAATGCGTTGGTCTTGGATTCACCACGCAGGCCGATGTTTCGTTCATTCCTAATGCCGAGGGAGAAACGATCGGCTTCCGCGATGCGCGCATCGAGCGCTTTACCGGAAACAAGGAACTTGACTTCCTTGTCGTCCCATTTCTAAGCCGCAAGCTGCCGCAGCAGATGAAGGTCAACGCCGCCGACCTCTTGCGACAACTCCTCGCCACGTCCCTGCAGTCCACGGGCTACGCCATGAAGTTGACGGACCTTAAGATCCACTCCATGCAGGTACAAAAAGACGTTCTAGTCGTCGATATGGACGGATCGCTGGACGTAAACTAACGGATTCCCACGCTAGTGTTTTGCTGGCTCGGCTGGAAGGGTGTAGATTACCTCTCCGGGGCGCGTGTAATGAAGCTCTTCGCGCGCTTCATGCTCGATCGCGTTCGGATCGCTTTTGAGGCGTTCGACATGCGCATGCAAGCGCTCATTTTCTTTGGTCAGATCGCCCAACTGGGCATCCAGACTCTTGCTGTCAATCCGCTTTTGCTGAAAGGCTGTCAGGCCATTCCTTCCAAATACGACATGGTAACCAAGCATCAGGGCCAAAATACCCACGGCTGCAGTCGCCATTCTCCGTCGGCGCTGGTATGCCTTCTCTCCCACACGTGCAGCGGCAGAGGTAAGGCGGTGCAGCGAAGCTGATGGATTGACCCGTGGATTCATGACAGCTTTCAGTAAACGCTGAACTCTTCGCGACAGCAACCACCGGACCTCGCGATTTTGCATAGGGGAATCAAGCTCGGAACCTCTGCGGTTTGGTATCCTTGCTCACAACCTATGCAGATTCTCTTCGCCATCGCGGTGCTCTCCTGTTGTGCTCTGATCTGGGCCGCGATCTCGATTACAAAACACATGCGGCGTGCGAACAGACGCCCTCAAGCAGCGAAAAACACCGCTTCCTCCGAGAAAGAACAGCACACAAGACTTCCACGGCAGGGCCCACACCCTCGGGAAGACTTCGCTGCAGGCCTGGCCTCCCGCCTTGCGCAGGACAGGATTTCTCCTATGGCCACGCGAAAGCCTCCTGTCTCCGTCACGCCTCCGCTCAACCACCGCAAAGCCAATGGAACCAACGGCACTTTTCGCCTCTGATCTGAAACCCAAACCTAAGGAACAAAGATCACTATGTCCGTCACCCTCGCAGAGAAATACGCCCCAGCACACTCGAAAGCCTCGGGCATCGTTCGCAACGCTGTCTTCGCCATCGCCGGTTCGATGTTCATCGCGATCTGCGCTCACATCGCGGTCCCGCTTCCCTTCTCTCCTGTACCAATGACGCTCCAGCCCTTCGCCGTCATCCTGCTGGGCATGACGCTGGGGCCGATTGCCGGCTCGGCCGCTGCCGTGGCCTACCTTCTGGAAGGCCTTGCTGGTGCGCCCGTCTTCACGAGCCACGGTCCCGGCGGCCTATTCCAACTGCTCGGTCCGAGCGGCGGATATCTGATGTCCTACCCTTTCGCTGCGGCCATCGCGGGTGCCCTCTTCGCCCGCCGGCGGACGTTCCTCTCGGGAGCATTCGCAGGCACAGCGGCCACCTCCCTCATTCTCCTCAGTGGAGCGGTCTGGTTCGCGAACTTGACCCATGCTCCCGCTCACGCCGTCTGGATTGCGTCCCTGGCGCCATTCTTGCCGGGTGAAGTGGTAAAGATCTGCGCCGCCGCAGGCATCGCCTCCGCTCTACCCAACTTTCGTAGCTAATCCCTTTACGCAGTACACCCTTAGAAAGCAGCAGATGAGCCCCAGTCCCACAGATCCAAAGACGAATATCCAGGCAGACGCTAAACCAGAGACCACGGCGGGTACGCGTGTCATCTCCATCGCACACAGTCCTGATTCCGACGACGCCTTCATGTTCTACGGCCTCGCTACAAACAAGGTTCGCGTCCCTGGCTACAAGTTTCATCACACCCTGAAGGACATCGAAACTCTCAACCATCGCGCCATTGAAGATCCCTTCTTCGACGTCAGTGCGATCTCCTTCGGTGCCTATCCTTACATGCAGTCCGAGTACGCCTTGATGGCCTGCGGTGGCTCCGTGGGCGATGGCTATGGCCCAATCATCGTCTCGCAGAAATCCTTCACGCCTGACGAAGTGCGCAAGGTGCGCATTGCTGTTCCGGGCGAGCTCACCACTGCCTATCTCGCGCTAAAACTTTTTGCCCCTGACGTCGAAACAACGAACGTTCAGTTTCAGGAGATCATCCCCGCCGTTCTCGCCGGACACTTCGACGCTGGTCTTCTGATCCACGAAGGCCAGCTTACCTATGCGGCGAATGGGCTCAAGAAGATCCTCGACCTGGGCAGCTGGTGGCGCGAGCAGACTGGACTTCCGCTTCCTCTTGGAGGCAACGCAATTCGCCGCTCCCTGGGCGAGGAAGCCATGAACATCACCACGCGCGCTGTACGGGACAGCATCCAGCATGCTCTGGACCATCGCGAGGAAGCGCTGAGCTACGCCATGCAGTTTGCCGGAGAGATCGAGCCCTCGCTCGCCAACCGTTTTGTGGGCATGTACGTGAACGAGCGCACACTCAACTATGGCGAAGACGGTCGCGAGGCCATCCGCCTGCTCTACGAGATGGGCTATGATCGTGGCGTCATCGCTCAAAAGACAAAGGTGGATTTCATCGGCTAACCCTACTCAAGGGTCCGCAGGAGTAAGAGATCCACATCCTGCGGACCGAAGCATGGGAGAAATCATGCGGCGAGATGTGGTATAGTTTGTATAAATCAGCCCAGCGAAATCAATACTTTTCGCGCGGATCTTCCCAAGATCCATGAAGGCAAAACCTGGACGCGTAGCTCAACTGGCAGAGCATTCGACTCTTAATCGACAGGTTGTAGGTTCGATTCCTACCGCGTCCACCATAAACATAATAGAATCAATTAGTTAGATGAAAGTTCCCTGCGAGAACTGCGGTGGTTGCTCACTAGTGGCTGTTGTGGTGGCTGTTTGCAAATTCACTCTGCCGCTTCGCTATTTGGGACTTCTTTTAGACTCCAGAAGGTCCGCCTTCTCCAACTCTGAGCCGACGTACATCTCAAAGACGATGTCCTTTGCCAAGGCTTCGGGGACGGGAAGCCCTCGCAATTGATAGTCTTCCGCCAAATATCCGATTGCACTGATTAGATCTGCCTTCGCTCCTTCTTGCGTTGCTCCCACGCCCGTGGCTGATCCCATTCCTGAGATCTTGCTGAAGCACCACCAAGTGTCGTCGTTACCCTCTTCTAGGTACGCTGTCTGAGTCATTGTCAAACCTCAACAACCAGCCTAATCTTGTTCCCTTTTTAGTGCAGCAAGAACGTCGCCAAATGTTTCCTTTATCCGGTCCTTTGAGTAGCGGATCTGCTGGACTCCGGCAATATTCGAAAATGTCTCGGTACTGTCTTCCACTAAGACGATGGCCCGATGGAAGCCGAGCTTACCCTGGAACAGGCCAATCTCGTGTATCACGTTCTGTCTGGCTCTGAACTTTCCGTCCGGTTGCTCGTCTTCGCCGGTCATCACCAAAACGGCGAAGGAACTCTTTTGAAGCATCTCCTGAATCACGTCGCGAATTTCATGGCCAGCCCTCGCCCCAGTCTCATATGCGATCACTTCGTAGTGATGCTGGTCCTGCAAGTGGTCCTTGAGATCTCTCCATTGCAAAGAACCTCCGTGTCCGATGAATACTCTGAACGGCTCCGGTTCTGGCTCTATCTTCGGTTGTGGAATTGGAGGAGGAGGAAGAGGCAAATAACATTTCTTCGCACAGGCATCAACTTCGTTGAACACCGTGACGATTTGTTCGCGCGATTTAGCTGACACTGAAACGCTAGTGGCGCTGATATTGGACCAATTGTGGATGACAAGGTTGGAGTCGCTTATGCTCATACTGACGCCCGCATAGCGAGCCGGTTTGGATGTCTCAGCGAAGAACTCTTCCAAGGAATCGTACTTCCAAGAATCGGCGTTCCGGTCCACAAGCAGCCTCAGGTATTTGATCTCCTCTTCGGCTTTCTTGAAAGACAAAAATCTGTCAATTATGCTCCTAAGGCTTTTAGCATCAAGCCAAGTCCGGTCGTATTCCCTAGTAAGTTCCATTTTTTCCCTCAACTGAGTTTGCCATATCTCCAAGTCATATTCGCCTTTTCTTCGCTATAATGGATCATGGACATTGGCGGCTATGACAAGGAAACGGACTATAAGAAGCTCGGTCCTCCCTTGCTCATTGCGTCTTGCCTCGTGCTGGCTATCCGGACCGCCAGGTGGACGTCAACCCCAATGAACGGAACATCCAATATGGAATGGAGCCACGAGGTGGATGTCTCAGTTCGGATCGCCCGCATGGTTCTGACGCATCTGCTCTCAAAGGCTCCAGGCCTTTTCCCTAATAAAGATGTTGCGTGGTACGTTCCAAACGATGAGGACAATCCGAGATGACCGACGACGAGTTCAACTCACAATGGACGCTTGAGGACATTCCCGCCTGCGAGGAAGGTATGGGCCTGCTCAAGGTGTTCGCTGAGACATATCCAACCGTCTACCAGTTCGTGAAACCAGAGGACTTCATCGACCTGCATAACGATGCCTTCGCTGGTATGCCAGAGTGGGAAGCATTTGCCGCGCATTGTTCTACATGCGACAACTGCAATGAGGCGTAGTAGCATTCGGAGCGGCTGAACCTCTCACACAGCGCTGGTGCGGTGACAGGAATCTAACTAAAATTAGTAGTCATTATCGGGTGGACAGATGAAGTGTGATCAATGTGGAAAGCCGGCTCTTGTGAGCGTGAGTAAGCATCCGCTCTGTGTGAGTTGTTATGCGCTCCTGCAGCAGACAGAGACGGCGCATATTGAAGCAAACAACGACCGTCTGCGTTTGCTTTCGGCGCAGATGAATCACCAAATGGCGCAAATGGAGATGGCTACGGGTATTCCCTTGGGACTGAACAGAGTTCAGATTCCGCAGCGACCGGGGAATCAGTACAACACGGTTCACAGCGTGAAGGTCGATGGCGGTACTGTCGGAGCGATCAACACTGGTGAAGTTCAGAGTATCGCCGTTGCCATCGGCGCTTCAGAGAATCGGGGAAATAAAGAATTAGCTGAAGCATTGAGGGCATTTACGGACGAACTCGCGACTGCTCAGATCGACACAGATAAAAAACGTGAGATCAGTGAACAGATGGGAGCTTTATCTGAAGAACTTACAAAGCCTGCGGAAGCGCGTCGTCGTGCAGTCGTAGGGCCGATGCTGGACGGCCTAAGCAAGGCCGTTACGGTTTCCAACGGTCTTGTGACCCTCTGGGGAAAACTACACCCTCTGCTAAAACATGCCTTCAATCTTCCCTAGCGCGAAGCCAAAAAATTGGCCAGTCGCCTCCACGAACGACGTCAGGTGTAATTCGGAATGTGCGGACGCTACGCAAGACGGTCAGACAAACAGAAGATCGCTGAGGCGTTTCAGGTAGCCCACGATCTCTCCAACATTGTCATGCCTCCATCGGACTACAACATTGCGCCCACCACACACCAGCCAGTGATTCGAGATAACAGAGACACCGGACAGCGTTAAATGGTGTCCATGCGTTGGGGGCTGGTGCCTCACTTCATCAAGGGACTCGAAGAGATAAAGGACAAGAAGTATTTCAATGCCAGGAGCGAGACCATCACTCAGAGGCAGACTTGGCGGAAACCAATCAAAAAGCGTCGCTGCCTCGTTCCCGTCAGTGCCTTCTACGAATGGGACGAGTACAGCGGAACACCGCGCAAGCCATATTTTCTAGAACTTTCTGATGCCTCAATGATGGCTCTCGCGGGCATTTGGGACGCTTGGAAAGGTCAGGAAGGGCGCTGGGTACAGTCCTTCTCAATAGTGACTACAGCTTCGAACAACCTCATGGCGAAGATACATCCGAGGATGCCCGTTATCCTTCATAAGGGAGACTACGACCGCTGGCTCTCGCGTGACGTCAAGGAACAGCCGCCGCTTGATTTGCTGCGTCCATATGAGTCCGGGGGGGATGGAAATGCACCCTGCCAACCCACTGGTTAGCAATGTCCGGAACAATGGGCCTGAAATGCTTAACGGCGTGTGAGGCGTCCGACCTTCGCTTCGGAGTGGTATCTAAGATTTCCCTGTGGATAACTGATCTGTAATTTTCGACCGCCCGATTCTGTTCTATCTTCTAGGTAATCCATTCCGGATTGCAGAACCAACGACCAGCCCAAGCACAGATTCATGCATCGCGCCCCAGCCCACAGGAGTCGTCGATATGCACATTCACGCTTTGGGAAAGGTTCCTGCAACGGTCCAGGAATCGAAAATCCAAATCATAATCATCACTGTTGGCCAGCCCAAGATAAGATTCTTCTCCTCGATGAACTTAGGCATTATTGTTGCCGGTCTGGTCATTAGCTTGGCGCTCTGCTGGAAAGGTGATGTCTTGGCGGAGATCACACACGGGTCCAACCATTTCAGCATTTTTGCCAAGCAGCGATCCAAGAGCAAAGCCTCAAGTGATCCCACATCCAAGTAAAAACTCCACACCCAACGTTTTGGGTGTGGAGCTTGATTCCGCAGAATCTCATCTTTGAGCTATTTTCCACTCCGCAAACTCCTCGATGATGCGTTCTTGAGTCATGGGAGAAAAGTGCCGATTTTGAAGCTGAATAATTTGGCCGGCTTCATCCTGAAATCCACGAATCACGAGGTGCACCATCATAGTCTGAGTAATCGTCTCCCCTAGGACGAGCGCACTCAAGCTGCGAATAGAAACTGGAAAAGTACTCACCATAAAACCGTTATCGTCAGTTGCTGTCCATCCAACAGGCTGCCAGCCGCCATGCGCGTAGCTCGAAAATGATGAATATTGCTCTGCAGCCGTGATGAAAAGACCATCAACATGGTGTCGTGTGAAAGGAAGGTACGCCCTTGCATGTAGAGACATACGAACGTCTTCGACCATCAACTCGAATGAGCGACCGAACGCAGAGTTCTTGTCAGCTTTGAAGCGCCTTATCTCTTCCGGTCCTGCACACAGAAGCGCGTAGAGTGAACGTGCCGCGCAGTCTGCGCAAGAGCGGATTAGTGCTGAAGCTGAAGCGTCAAGCCCCTGTCTAAGTAGACAAATAGAGGCGAGACAATGTTGCAGCGAAACATAAAGGAGCCTGCCCGCTATTGCTTCATCATCCTCCGTCTGCCATTCAATCTTCGTGACCTGACGCCAGCACTCGTCTAGAAGTTCTTCAAGAGCGTCGATTGCTTGCTCGTCCACTTTCGCCATTTGACGATTCATACCAGAACTCTCGTCCTCGGTGCTCCAAGATCGACCACTAGGCACTAAGTGAGTTCAAATTCTGTATAAAGTTTTGCACAGGGTCCAAACTTGCAACCCTAACTTGCCATTGACCTTAGGGGTTTTTAGCCACTATACAGAAGAAAAAAGTATGCCATAAGCGCTTTATTTTCAATTATTTACATGTGTTAGCTTCTTCTCAAGACATCTTGGGTACCCTGAGGGAAACGACATGAATCAGACAATGACAACCCGTATCAACACATGGACAAATGAAGCTGCCAACCTCGAAGCAATTCGCGCGGCAAAACCTCTCACTGCAAAGCAGCATAAGCGTCTCTGCGACCTGAACAGCAGCCTCGACACGTATTCTCTCTTGGATGGCTCATCGGAACTGCCCACTCGCCCTTGGATCACGCGCGCATTGAAGGCGTCCTAATGACAGGTGGCTCGCTGGTTGCCGACATAAGGTCAGAAGAAGCAAAGCTGATGGAAAATGAACAGGATGCACTACTACCTAGAGAATATAGAGAACAAAGATCTCAGCGCTAACAGCACATATCGCGCAGATGAAAGATGAATTACTCGGTTACGACAGAGACACCAAACCAAATTCAAACTAGCCTAAATACAGAAAAAGAACCCCTTCAATCGATGGTCTGAGTGAAGGGGTTCTTAGTTATACATATCTTGGTTTGCCTTCTGCACGAGGCAGATGACCCTGTTTGTTACTTGTGGCGTCCGTATCGGTGGGAGCCCGTTGGGCTCGTATAGGTTCCGCTCTTGTGGCTTGAGCCTGAAGATCTGCTATACGAGCCACCGTGCGAGGTCGTGTGATTTCCTCCCCCGTAGTACGTCCTAGAACCGCTACTGTGCGATGACGACGACCGAGAACCACGGCTGCCCCGTGCCCAAGCAGGCGATGCTGTGAAAAAGAGAATCAGGAGCGAGACAGAAAGCTGCTTAAGTCGCACGGCATTCTCCACGATTATGTATTTGGGAGCGCGATCATCGTCGCATATGACTGTAGTGATGCGCCAGATAATTTTCCTGCGCGGTGATCATGTTCGCGATATAGGATCATGGCCACTTCCGAAGATGAGGGCTTACGCTTCACTATGAACCCATTTGCATGGACTTGTCCGCATTGCTCCCGGCACACCACCGTCACCGATAGCAACATCAATATTCTGAGCCTCAACACTTTGCTTCCCAATCCTGATGGTCCGCAGCGATTTGAAACAACTGTCATATCTTGTCCAAACCCGGACTGCCAAAAAATCACGGTGACGCTTAGCCAGTCTCTTCTCTCGGAAAGTGCCGGTCTCCCAACGTTGTATTGGAAGGTCTCGACCGTCATGAATCACTGGAGAGTTATCCCCGAATCCTCCGCAAGAGTTTTTCCGAACTATATACCCGCCCCCATATTGGAGGACTACGAGGAAGCCTGTAAGATCGCCGATGCTAGTCCCAAGGCTTCAGCTACGCTTTCTCGACGCTGCCTGCAGGGAATGATACGTGATTATTTCGGAGTTAAAAAAGACAGGCTTGTCGAAGAGATCAACGCGATCAAAGACAAAGTAGATCCAATTACCTGGACGTCTATAGACGCGGTCCGGTCCATCGGAAACATCGGTGCGCACATGGAGAAAGATATCAACCTGATCATTGACGTCGATGAAGGAGAGGCTCAGGCACTCATACAGATGATCGAACTACTTTTAGAAGACTGGTACATTCAGCGTCA
>Ga0247762_1000055_pt1 | contig 55287 bp, 47 predicted proteins | sample UWRJL081202R4_FD_181016 | JGI IMG/M metagenome (GOLD analysis project Ga0247762, IMG submission 181016) | Plant litter microbial communities from Arlington Agricultural Research Station in Wisconsin, United States - UWRJ-L081-202R-4 | ecosystem: Environmental > Terrestrial > Plant litter >...
TTTCCGCATCCCGTTCTCAGCCATGATACGGGTGATTATCATTCGGGCGTATTCCGCATGCAGTTCGCTGTCGCAGAAAAGCCCGACACCGCTGAAGTGCGGCTCGATTACACGCTTAAACTAGAGGAAGCTACACTTCAGCGCTTCATCGCGTCCGATCATGCAGCCCTCGGAATTTTTGTCACCTGTCGTGACACGTATTACTCGCGTCTCGTGCCTCTCGGGCTTGCCGGTGGCCAAGTAAATTTTGAGCCCGGCGCCCTGCTCGGCCGAGTTGTGATTCAGCCCATTATCTGGACGCGAAAACCGATCGACAAATTCCCGCTCGAGAATTGTCACGAAGAATTTGGCGAATCTCCGATCGTTTTTTCCGAGGGAGAAATTCTCGCGCTTGACGATGAGGTTATCATTAACGTGGGTCGCGAAAAACTCGCGCAGATGGAAACCATCTTTGATATCGCGCTGATGGAGACCCTGCCCGAAGGCACATTCGCGCTTGAACTCGACTTAGATCGCATCACGGTGATGGTCGCGAAAGATATCTATGAGACCGTCAACACATTGCGTGGCCTCGAACACGGCAAACCGATTACCCTGAATAGCGTATTTCTTCCGGCAATAATGCAGGTCCTCGACGTCCTTCGGGAAGGCGGCGAGACTTACGAAGCCCGTCGTTGGTACAGGGTATTCGAATCGAAATGCAACCATCTTGGTATCGACCCAGCCCAGTGCGATCTCTGGGAGGCAGCGCAAAAGCTACTTAAAGCACCGTTTTTGGAAATTCATAAAAACAAAGAGATTTTGGGACGGTAAAAGATGGAACGCCTTAAATATCTTTCTAATGCAACTGTTGATCAGCTTCGCGAATCTATTTCGGCGAACGCGGATCGATATCGCAGCGGAGATTTCACGGATCTCATGCGAGACGGCGACTGGTCTATAGAGCTACCGCTTGAAGTGAATACTGAAAAGTTGAGTCATCTGGACCCAGCGAAGACACCTGAAGCTGAAGTGTCAAATTCAAGGCTCGTCTGGGAATCCCTGCCCGGGCTTACGCCGGCACTGGCGTGCGAAGAAGGAATCTGGGTTCGCCTCAGTCATATCGAATGTCTGGAGTTTGCGCGCGGACGCTGGCTAAGTACGGAAATGGACGATGAACAGGCTGTAAAGGCCGTTACAGACCATTTCTTCGCGAACACGCTTGGCCGTCGTCGCGACGACCACGCGGTAGCCCGTTTGTGGTGGAATGCTCACGTTGCAAGTCTTGCCGCACCCGGCGGTGACCTTCCGGCCCTCTCTGTAATGCTTCGTAAGGCAGATCTCCGGAGCAACTTCGTCGAACGAAGCCTTACCGTCAGCCGACCCGTTCTCGCAGCTGGCCTTATCCGAGTCATGCAGCGCAACCCACAGGTTACTGCGCGCGAGGAAGACTTCCGCGCCTTTATGCGTGCCGTAAACCGTCTGGGTGGTGGTATCGTTTTCGAGGCAATGAACGAAGCGCAGATCGACGCTTTTATGGATCGTTGTGCTGCAAGTGCGGGCATCTCCGTTCAAATTGCGGCGTGACATCGTCTCGCGCCCTCTCTTTTGTCGTCGCCTTTAGTGAAGGGTGAAATATCCCAAGTTGAGTGTGACTTGCGCCGATCGTGGACGATCCCGTTCTTTTTCAAGAGCTAGCCGCTTTAATAGGGCCACATACGCCGCACGATCCTTGCGGCGTTTCACGCGTTCGCACGCGTGAGAGAAATACAAAATGCCGTACAGCGCTTCTTTGTCGGGCTGGATATGCCTGCTGATCTCTAAACCAATATATTCGGTCTCGGTTAGCAGAGCCTTGTCCGCATCCGCCGTCCGTCGCTTATGCGCGAGTAACTCGCTGTAATCCGATAATCTCATCTCGATACCGAACCTGAAAATGCAGTAGCGGCGGTGCACGGCAGTGACTTTGCCGATGCGGCAGATTCTGAAGTCTGTGTCCGCGCTCATGTCGCCAAAAGTGGCTGCCACTTCCGGTGGAAGCAGCACTTCACAAATGATCTTCTCGTTTCGCATGTGTTTATTCATGGCTGTACTCTCTCCTGGCGCCGTCCTTTTTCTCGAATTCACGCTTTAACCCTCGCTGACCGCCGATTGCGTCAACCGACTGCCCGCTCCGTTCGCAAGCGCTCCCGTGTTGTCCGTATGACGCCCGGTCAGGCTTCGGTTCGCTGACTTCTCGTAAGGCCGGACGCTTCAGTCGGGCCATCAATGAAAGGAAAAAAACATGACGAGCGAGAACATCACCAAGAAACGCCCCACACACGTGATCTGGCAGGTCACTGGCGACAACGACAAAGCCTTCTGGAGCCGCGTCGGCGTTGCGTGGGCCAACCGCGACGGCAAAGGTTTCACGCTGCGCTTCAGCGCCTATCCGACCGGAGGCCGCACGGTCATCCGCGAGGCGACGGCCAAACAGGCAGCCGCCTGATAGCGACAATGGTGAGGGCCGCACGCGGCCTTCACCACGCATCTTTGTCGATCCCTATTAGCCAGAGCCAGAGAACGAATAGCGATACGCCAAGCACCCATTGCCAGTAGAAATAGAGCACCCAGCTTGCTGCGATCATCGCGATCAGAACGACGATACAGGCAATCCATATCCGTACGACTCGTTTGCGGTCTTCCCTTCGGCAAGCGGCTTCGTATTGCGCTTGTCTTTCTGCCTGCTCTGCGGCTCGTCTCGCAGCTTCCGCACGTGCATTACGTTCGCGAAGCTGGCGTGCTTCTTCAGCTTTGCGGACTCGCTCCTTCTCGCGCGCTTCGTCTTCCCGCTTGCGCTCCGCTCGCAGCTTATTTGCCTCGTAGCGCGTAAGCGGGACTGGATGGTCGCGGTGATAGTCGTAATGGCCTGCGAGCCCCAGCATGTTGAAGTAAGGGAACCGCTTCAGTGTGATCGGCTGAAAGCCCGATACCAACACCAATGCAAGCGGGTTACTGAGCGAGCCAAAGCTACGTCCGACTTCATCGGGCGTGATGAGCGCGCGCTTGTGCACGCTCTCGCTCGTGCCGCTCGTTCTGCTTTGCGATGAGCCCTTCGATTGACCCTGCGAAGTCGACTTTCCCACGCCGCTCGAACGACTTCTGGAGTCTTCGCGGTTTGGTGTTTTCTGAACCGACCCGCCGGTCGTTTCGGAGCCGCCCTCGTTGCGGCTTTCGCTATTGTTACTCCCAGACGTCGAGCTGCTACTGCCGGACGAGCGTAAAACCTCATGCTCGCCGATCAGGCGCGAAACATGCTCGCGGGTAAAATGATCGTCGTTGCAAAAGAAGAGTTTCGTCCCGCAACTCCCGAGCAACGTCTCCCAATTGTCTTTGTAAAGGTCTTTCAACTGCGCCAGCGTTTGCACGATCAAGACGAGCTTTACGCCAGCGCCTGCCAACTTGGCTGCGGCGTTCTCAAGCACGGTCATACGCTTGAGTGCCGGAAATTCATCCAGAATCATCCAGACTCTGTGACCCGTTGCGGGCTGATCTTTCACCCGCTCCATTTCTGCAACAATCAGGCTGACCATCATGCGCAGCCAGCCGTAATGCGTACCGAGATCGCGGTCCGGCAAGCAGATATAGAGGCTCATTCCGCGCGGCTCGGTTTTCAGATCGCTTAAGCTGAAAGTCGTTTTGGAAACGCAGGCGCGCATGGCATCGCTACTTAAAAACTCCAGGCTCGATGCCGCGTAGCTCAACACCCCCATGAATTGCTTAGGGGATGTTTTCGCCAGCATCAGGAAGTACCTGCCGTTCATGGCAATCACGCCGTTAAAGGCACGATTGCGCGTCATCGACATGAACAAGAGCTCTATGCCGGATGGCTTGTTCTTATCTCCCGGCTCGAAAATGCCTTCGCCGGTATCCAGTCCTGCGAGAAGAAGGTCGTACACTTTCGCGAGGTTTCGTTCTGCGTCAGTGAAGTCCGGCGATGTGGCGAGATGGAGCGAGACAAATTTCAGAATCTTTTTGCCGTCTATACTCCAGTAAGGGTTCTCGCTGCTTTCGCCGTGGATGAATGAGTCCGCGATACGTGCCGCTACATCGACCGAGCCCGGGCGGGATGCGTCGATCAGGCTTAAGGGATTGTAGGCGGCGCGCAGATCGTTGAAATCATCGAAGCGCGTCGAGACTTCACCCATCGGGTCGAGAATGTGCACTTTCTGGCCCATCCCTGACGTGAATTGATTGCCGCTGCCACGCCTACGCGCCGTGACCATCGCGTTCTCCCCCTTAGGGTCGATCACTACGACGCTGCCCGGATATGAGATGAGATTGGGCACGATGATCGACACGCCTTTACCGCCACGGGTCATGCAAACGACGCCCGCGTGGCGGTCGTCATCCGAGCCGATTGCTTTGCCGTTTTCGTCGTAGCCGACGAGGAATTGTCCGGGCCTGAAGGGCTTGAGCACTTTACCGTCGGGGCTTCCCCAGTCCGCCGACCCAAGGCTCGTGTGGTGCTGGAATGGCTTGTTCATTTTACATCTCCAGGTCCGGTTCGTTTTCACGGTGTCTTGTTTGTGCGTGCTCCTGAATTCCGTTCAGGCGCAGCACGTCCGAGAATTGACGGGCGAGCAGCGTGCGCTGGTGTTGATGCCGCGCACGCAGTTGTTCGATGCGCTTTTGAATCGCGCCTCGTTCTTTCATCTGTTCTTTGAAGAGACGCTCCCGCTGGGCGCGGTCGCGTAAATGACCCGCGTAGGCCTCGCCTTCGTTCTGCCGCCTGATTTGAAACAAACGACCAGTAAGAAGGTCTAGAATAGTCCCCAGACCGCGCCGGAAGCGATCGGCGCGCATCTTGTTCTCGACCTTGCGCCGCTCCTCCTGCTTGCTTTCGAGCAGTCGTCGCTCCGCGCGTTGGCTTTCTGCCACGCGCAAGAGTTCTGCCTTCAGTGGTAGGATTTCTTCTGCCTTCTGTTCACGATCTTGGTTGATGTGCTCGCGGATACGCTCGACCAGCTTGCCGCGCAGCTTTGCTTCCATCTCATCGACTGTGGGCAGATGCTCCGCACCTTTGAGCTTTTCCGTCAGCTCCCTGGTTTTGACGCCCGAGTAGCGGGATACTGAGAACACTTCGCCGTTCAGATCGACGGCAACGACGCCCCGCCGGTCGCCCTTGGCGAGGAAGTAGCCGTGCTCTTCAAGCGCGTTCTTGAAGCTCGGCAGATTGTCGGAGTGCTGCCACGCATCCTGAAACATCTGTTTCAGTTCGCGCGGATCGAGCCCGATGCGTTTTGCCTGCTGCCATTCCTGAAGCGTGAAATTCAGGGGATTCTTCCAGCCGTTTTCCTTATGGCCTTCCGGCAACTCCCAGCCCTGCTCAAGGAAAATTTCCTTTGAAATCTCCTTCAGCCTGTTTTTGAAATACGGAAGCTCGACAGCCTTCATCTCGTGCGCGTCGATCCGCGACCACACGACATGCGCGTGGCGTCTGCCTTCCTTTTCGTGAATGACGATTGCGCGGGGTTGGCCTTCCAAACCGAGCGCCGCTTCAATCCGGGCCGCCGCCTCATAAAACGCAGCGATCTCCACCTCTGCCGACGTCGGCGGGTTCAGGCTCACCGAAAACAGCGGTTTGCGGCAGTACGTCCCTTTCGCGATTGCCTCGGCTTCCGCCATCGCTCCCGGGAGATCGCTGGCGATGAAGCCCCGCATCTCTTCAAGGGTGACATGGTCATTGTCCTTGTCGTTCAGGAGATGCGCCGCGAGCCTTCCGCCGTTACCACGCGTAGATGCCACCAGGATCATTGCTGCAGCTCCGTCCTGGCCGCCGCTTTCTCGAATGCGGGTACGAGGCTTGGCGAAGCTTCTGGCGGAAGCTGCTTGCCGAGCGCCAGCAGCAGCAAGCGGCGGATTTCCGTAACAAGCGCGCAGGCTTCGCGCAGATCGGCTTCGACATCTTCCGTAACCGGAAGGCTGCCCTGGTTCGCTGACTTGGCGAGCTGGTTCAGATTGTTTGCAAGACGCGTCTGCCCAAGCAGCGCAAGAACGCGACCGAGCGCGTCTGCATCACGCACCGGAGTTTTACGCTCGCGCCGGGCTTCCTGAAGCCCGTCGAGGGCCTTGGCACGAATGTATGCGCCAAGAGGCTGACTACCCGCGCGGGCCTTGAGCGCGGCCTTCTCAGCCGCCGTAAATCGAATTGGAAATGGTGCGGGCCGCTTTGCCCGTGCGCCGGGACCGCTCACAGGCGCAGTCCCGGTGACTTAATGCGAGAAAGTTGTTCGTTCCAGTCAGCTAATTCTCTAAAAAGGAGTTCGAAGTTTGTTTCAACCCCTCCGCCAAGCCCGCATTCCGCTTTTCAGCAGCCGCTATGCTACCGCTTTCCTGCGGCTCGCTTTCGCCAACAGTCCTTCCACTTCATTGGAGGGACGCGGCGGACTGAAATAGTACCCCTGCATTTCCGAGCAACCTTCCCGTCGCAGCAGTTTAATTTGTTCATCGGTTTCGACGCCCTCGGCAGTTGTGGCTATGCCGAGACTATTTCCCAGACCGGTAACGGCTCTGATTATCGCCAACGATTCGTCTTCCTCGCCAAGTACTTCGACAAAGGAACGATCGATCTTGATTTTATCGAACGGGAAGCTGCGAAGATAGCTGAGCGAAGAATAGCCGGTTCCGAAATCGTCCATCGAGATACGAGCACCAAAATCGCGTAACTGATGAAGTTTCGCTAGGGTGGCGTCGTTATCGTTCAGCAGAACCGACTCCGTTATTTCAAGCTCGAGTCGTTCCGGAGATAGACCGGACGAGCGCACTGCCGCGAAAACGCTTTCCAGCAATCTCGGGCTCTTAAATTGCACGGGTGAAAGGTTCACCGCCACCCGCACCGGCTTTGACCATTTCGCCGCGTCAGAACATGCCTGTCGAAGCACCCACTCACCGAGCGGAATTATCAAGCCTGTTTCTTCCGCCAGCGGAATAAACTTCATGGGAGGGATTAAACCGCGGAGCGGATGCGCCCAACGAACCAGCGCTTCAAAAGCGACGATGTCTTGTGTGCTCATTTCGACGATGGGCTGGTAGTGCAGCACGAGTTCGCCGCGAGAAATTGCCGAGCGGAGTTCGAGCTCCAGCACCCTGCGCGCCTGAGCCTGTGCGTCCATTTCCGGTTCAAAGAACCGATAAGTACTTCGGCCTGCACTTTTGGCGCGATAAAGGGCCATGTCCGATGCTTTAAGAAGCTGTTCGGGATCGCTGCTGTCGTTAGGGGAAACCGCGATACCAACGCTCAGTCCAACGACAATTTCCTGGTGGTTGATCATGAATGGCTTTGAAACGGCTTCTATCAACCGGCCGGCCAATGCGGACGCATTCGTAAGTCCCGATTCCGTCAAGGCGATAATCGCGAACTCATCTCCACCCAAGCGCGCGAGAACGTCGTTTTCGCGAAGACAAGCCCTGAGCCGTTCGCCAACCTCCTTCAGGAGCTTGTCACCGGTCGGATGCCCGAGAGTGTCGTTCACCCTTTTAAAATCGTCCAAATCCAAACAAAGGACAGCGAGACTCGTATCTCTGGGAAGCTGGCGGATCGACAACTCGAGATGGTGTTGAAACTGTGTACGATTTGGAAGTCCCGTGAGCACATCATGATGCGCCAGATACTCGATACGCTGCTGTGCTTGTCTTCTTTGGGTGACGTCTTCATGGGTGGACACCCAGCCACCGTCTGCCATGGGCGTTCGCACAATTTGAAAGACACGCCCGTCGTTTAGCTCGACCTCATGGTTCCAAGGTTTGATGGGAGAGCGCGGTCTGTCGCCATCGGCATACGGATGCTCGAAGAAACAGCCTGACTCCGCTCTAAGCTTGAGTACCTCACCAAAAGTCATGCCAGGCTTTAGGGACTTTGGATTCAATCCGTACATCTCCGCATAACGTCTATTGAATACAAGCAATTCATGGTTGCGGTCGTACATGCACAACGCTTGGGGCATATTTTCCAACGCCGTATCGAATCGCATATTCGTTTTTTGTAGCTCGCCAAACGTTCGATCGATTACGCGAAGCGGAATTATTCGAACCGCGAAGAAAATGCCTAAGCCTAGACCAATGCCAAGCAATGCCGAGATGGAAGTGCCGACTAACAAGGACGCCAAACTGACGGACACTTGTACGTAACCGACTACTTTGCCGGATACCTCTATAGGCGCGCTCCGAGATGCCGCCCAATAGCCGGCTTCTTCTCCGACTTCGACAACTATCGCATTCTTGTCGTCGATTAGGCGGGTAAAAAGCTCTTCATTTTTGACGCGGTGGGATTCAAGCAGTTCGCTTAACCGGGCAGACTGGTACTGCCAGAGTTGTTCCCGGGAATAGATGTAGCGAGCGACGGTGGCTGAATCGAAACTTGCTCGGAACTTCAAGTGCTCGGAAACGGATGTGTATCCTGCGAAGAAATAGACGGCAGGAACGGCGCCAGCCGTCATCAAACCAATAGCGATAGCAATTACGTTGACTAGCCGCCTTATCGGATTGGATCTCTGGCTGGTCGTCATTATCGAACCGGAAGCACTTTGGCTTCGCGCAGAACACGCGTGCCACGCTCAGTTCGCAAATATTCGATGAAGCGTTGCACCGAGGGATTTGGCTTGGAAGTCGCTATAAAGTATAGCGATTTTTGAATCGGGTATGTCCCGTCTTCAAGATTTTCAATGCTGGGCTGAACACCGTCTAGTGTAATCAATCGAAGATCGCGCTTCTCGAGAACAACTTGCGTAAGCGTGGTCGAAACCAACGAACTTACGGTCTTCTCGGCCCAATCAGCGTTATCCTGATCGGTCGCGCTGATGGTTAGATCGGAGCGAGCTCTCAGTTCCGCTAACGACTTCTCAATGCCGGGAAACGAGGCGATTAGCGCGTCCGTCTCACTGTCGCTTTTGGGGCGGAGGCCGATCCTGATTGGCGTGCCGTCTTGCCATGCCGCATCTTTGTTTCGGAAAAGGACAGAAATTTCGGATCGTTTGAGTACGTCGGGGCGAACATGGGATGTCGCAAGCACATGAGGTGTACGCACGACAAAAACGACTAAAAGACCCTTGGACTTTTCCCCTTCGTTGAGCGGTCTGCCACTCACGGCGATATCGAGGTGCCCGTCTGCCAACGCACGGAGCGCGCCGCTGCTCCCCAAATTCGGCACGACCTCGAAGACTGTTCCCTCCATGTTGAGCTTGGCTGTTAGATGCGTGAGCAGAGGCGTCGCACCGCCCATCCCACCCAAGCGAACATTGTCCGCAAGACTCGGCGTGGAGAAAATCATCAGTGCGAAGAGCGCAGATACAACTCGAATGTTCGACTGGTTCATCTAGACCTCGGTTGCCAAAGCGTTAGGACGGAGGTGCTCTGTAACCGTTAAAGGCGAGATTTGAGCGCTGCGTTTCGCTCACCCAGGTTAATTATTGTTGGGAAAAGACTGTTGGAGTCTGCCAATGGGGAACCGTGAGCGAAATTGCTCACAAAAAGCCCGGCATCGCTGCCGGGCTTTTTCGTTCTCTTGAAGTGCGACGCGTCAGATGCCCCGGCCCCAGTAGCCGCACCAGCGATGGATATTCCACTCGATATTCGCGTCATAACCGGTGAGCGTCTGAAACTTCGGCAAGCGTACTTCTTTCGTGGCCGGATCGAAGCATTTACCGGCATCGGATGCTTTCTTCACTTCAGCCGAGAGTTCTGTCATGAAGGCGAGTTGCTCCTCCATATCCTTGCGCGTGCCGAGGCGGCCGTTCGGTCCCGGATGGCCCGGGATCATTTTATCCCAGCCGAGCGCGAGCGTGCGCTTGAGCGATGCCTGCCACTCCTCGGGATAAGAGTCGTTCACTGCTAAGCGCGAGGGAATTGCGGCGAGCGAATTGAAGTCGACCGCGAAGATCACCTTCTCTTTCGGCAGGAACATCACCAGCGAAGAGTCGGAGTGATTGCGGCCGGTATAGACGAGATCGAGACGTGTGCCACCAAGAACGATGCTGCGCTGGCCATCGACGATCTGATCCGGAAGCGTCACGTCGGCATTGCGGCGCTGAAAGAGACGCTCATAAGCGCGGCGATGCGCAACAACAATCGCGCCCTCCTTCTTGAAGAGATTGCCGCCCGCGATGTGGTCGTCGTGATGATGGCTGTAAATCAGATAGCGAATGGGCGCTTTCGTGATTTTGCGGATTTCGTCGATGTAGGTTTGTGCGGCCTGCGGACGTCCGTAGCTGATCGGGTCGGTCGCGATCACGCCAGCAGGCGTGACGATGAACATGGCCTGATGGTTCTGATAGCGAAAGATGTAGACGTTATCGGTGCCGTCAACCTTGGTCGTCGCGAACATCGGTGGCGTTGCGGGCGCTTGCGCATTTGCGGGGCTTACAACCGCAGAAGCGACCGCAGCAAAAACGGCCGCGAGAAAGTATTTCCGAAACATGGCGTTCCTCCGGCGCAGTTCTTCGCTGCGCTGCGTTAGGTGGCTACGCCGGTATTCAAGCACGTCCAGTTACGGAACTTTTATGCATCCGCAAGAAGTGTATTGCCAGAAATGCAAAGTTAGTACGAAGCAAAGGAGTCGAGATGCGTTGGCCTGCACGCAGGCCCGCCCTCGTTATGCGCCCAAAGAATTCGATTGATGAAATCCGAGGTTGCCTCGAGAGTCGCTTCCTGTTTTTCGCGATGCGGTGTGTGCGCTGCACCTTCGATGACTACGTATTCGACCGGGCAATAACATTCGCGTTCGGCCATCCAGATCTGTTCCATCGTCGCGTAAGGATCGTTCTCGCCCTTCACGATTAAAATCGGGACGCGGATGTGAATGAGTTCTTCGCGAAGATTGAGGACGCGCTCAAAGCCGGGATCGAGCCAGGCGCCGCTCCAGCCTAGGAACGCGTTGTCAGGATCGTTGTGGTGTCGCGCGAGTTTCTCGCGCAGATCGCTGGTTTTGTAGTCCGCGGTGATTTTGCGGATCGATTTCAGATTGAATTCTTCGACGAAGAAATGCGGCTCGATCAGCACGAGCCCACGTACGCGATGATCCTGGATGCCACCGGCGTAGGCCGCTGCGATCGTGCCGCCGTCGCTGTGGCCGAGGAGGATGCCGCGCTTGAAACCAATCTTGTCGAGTAATTTCGGCAAGACGTCGCGCGCCTCCTGCTGCATGAAGTCGAGCGGACGCGGCAGCTTTACAAGATCGGATTTTCCGTAGCCGGCACGCGAATAAGCAAACACGCGTGTACCCGTCGCCTTTGCCAGCGCTGCTGGGTAGTCGCGCCAGATCGAAACCGAACCCAACCCCTCGTGCAGCATCACGAGAACCGGTGCATCGGCGGGCGCATCGCCGAACCATGCGCCTTCGAGTTTCACGCCGTCGATTTCGATAAAGTCTGTCATTTCAATTTCGCCGCTTGCGTCCGAGGTCTTTTATAATTTCGCGCGCGGCATTGTGGCCGGGTGCGCCGGTGACACCGCCGCCGGGATGCGTGCCGGAGCCGCACATGTACAAGCCCGGTATCGGCCCGCGATAGTCGGCATTACCCAATGCAGGCCGCGCCGAGAACATTTGCCCAAGATCAAGCGCGCCATGAAAAATATCTCCGCCGGTAAGGCCGAACGTTCTTTCCAGATCGAGCGGCGACATGATCTGCCGCCCGAGAACGGACGCTTTGAAATTCGGCGCGTAGCTGTTCACGGTGTCGATCATCAGGTCGGCAACTTCCTCGCGATGATCGTCCCATGAATTTCCATCCGGCAGTTGTGGCGCGACGTGTTGGCAGAAGAGACTTGCGACATGCTGGCCTTTCGGTGCGAGCGTGTCGTCGAGTGTCGATGAAATGACGACTTCGACAATAGGCTGCTTCGACCAGCCGTGCGTGCGCGCATCGAAATAAGCCTGCTCCATGTAACGAAGTGTCGGCGCCATGATGATGCCGGCGGTGTGGTGCTCGGCAAGCGTCTTACCGGGCAGACATTTGAAGTCAGGCAACTCGGAAAGCGCGACGTTCATGCGGAAGGTGCCGGAGCCCACGCGCCACGTTTCCATGCGATGACGGAAATTCGCGGGCAGTTCGTTCGCAGCGATCAGCTTCAGATAAAGCAACTTCGGATTGAGGTTTGAGACGACCGCGCGTCCGCGGAACACTTTGCCGTCTTCCGTAACTGCACCGACTGCTTTTCCTTTTTCGATCAGAATTTCTTTCACAGGCGACGAGAGCCGAATTTCTGCACCGCTCGCTGTTGCGGACTTCGCCATTGCCTGCGTGATCGCGCCCATCCCGCCGATGGCGTGGCCCCAGACGCCTTTTTTGCCGTTCACTTCGCCGAAGCAGTGGTGCAAAAGAACGTAAGCCGAGCCCGGCGTGTAAGGGCTCGCATAATTTCCGACGATGCCGTCGAAGCCATAGACGGCCTTGATCGGATCGCTTTCAAACCAGCCGTCGAGATATTCGCCTGCAGAATTCGTGAAGAGATCGAGAAGCGCGCGCTGACCGTCCAATCCCATCTTGCGCAGGCGATTGGCGAGCGCACCGGCGCGGATCAATTCCGCGATAGCGGAAAGCGGATTGCCTTCCACGACATTCGGCGGTGTCTGCAAGACGAGTTCGCGCAATACATCCGCGACGGCGTTCAATTGCTTGTCGTAGGCGTCTAGTTTTGCCGCATCCTTCTGCGAGAACTTTGCAACCTCCTGCGCCGTCCTGCCCGCGCCGGTCTTCAGATAGCCGCCCTCTGGCAGCGGCAGAAAATTTGAAACCTTGCGCTCGACGATCTTGAGCCCATGTCCTGCAAGATCGAGGTCCCGGATCACTTTCGGATTGAGGAGCGAGACGGTGTAAGCCGCGACGGAATTCCGGAAACCGGGATGGAACTCCTCTGTGACGGCTGCGCCTCCGGCGACCGCGCGGCGTTCCAGCACCACGACCTTCAGGCCCGCTTTGGCAAGGTAGGCGGCGCAGACAAGGCCGTTGTGGCCGCCGCCGACGATTACGGCGTCATAGTGGGAGGCGGAATCGCTCAAACTTCACCCGAAATTTGCATTTGGTGGCCTGAATAGGCCACAAAGCGCGCCAATGTGAACCCCGCGCGCGGCAAACGGTGCCAGCAGCGCCTAAACCCGAAGCAAATGAACGAAAACCCCTCTCCCCGCGTGAGCTTCGTATCGCTCGGCTGCCCCAAGGCGCTGGTCGATTCCGAACGCATCGTGACCCGGCTGCGCGCCGAGGGTTACGAGCTTTCGCGCGATCACGCGGGCGCGGATGTGGTGCTTGTCAACACCTGCGGCTTCCTCGACAGCGCGAAGGCAGAGAGCCTCGCCGCAATCGGAGATGCGCTGGCGAAAAACGGCAAGGTGATCGTCACCGGCTGCATGGGCGCGGAGCCCGATAGCATCCGCGCGGTACATCCTTCGGTGCTCGCCGTTACCGGACCGCAGCAATATGAAGCGGTCGTTTCCGCGGTGCATGAGGCCGTGCCACCCAAACACGATCCGTTTCTCGATCTCGTGCCGGAGCAAGGCATCAAGCTCACGCCGCGCCACTACGCGTATCTGAAGATTTCGGAAGGTTGCAACAACCGCTGCACCTTCTGCATCATTCCGAAATTACGCGGCGATCTCGTAAGCCGTCCTGCTGGCGAGGTTCTTCGCGAAGCCGAACGGCTCGTGAAGGCCGGCGTAAAGGAACTGCTCGTCATTTCGCAGGATACGTCGGCTTATGGCATCGATCTCAAATTTTCCGAGAGCAAATGGCGCGACCGCGATGTGCGCGCGAAGTTCGTCGATCTCGCGCGTGAGCTTGGCGAACTCGGCGCTTGGGTGCGCCTGCACTATGTTTATCCCTATCCGCACGTTGACGACGTGATGCCGTTGATGGCGGAAGGAAAAGTGCTGCCTTATCTCGATATCCCGATGCAGCATGGCAGTCCGACCGTATTGAAGCGCATGAAGCGTCCGGCGTCTCAGGAAAAGCAACTCGCGCGTATCCAGAAGTGGCGCGCGGAAGTGCCGAACCTCACATTGCGCTCGACTTTCATCGTCGGCTTCCCGGGCGAAACCGAAGAAGAGTTCGGCGAACTCCTCGCATTCCTGGAAGAAGCGCAGCTCGATCGTGTCGGCTGCTTCAAGTTCGAGCCGGTTCGCGGCGCACCCGCGAACGAACTCGAAAATCCGGTGCCTGAGGAAGTGAAGACGCAGCGTTACGGGCGTTTCATGGAAACGCAGCAGAAGATCAGCGCAAAGCGCCTGCGCGCCAAAGTCGGCAAGCGCGAGCCCGTCATCATCGACAGCGTTTCGGGAAATACCGCGATCGGCCGCACGCGCGGGGACGCGCCGGACATCGACGGCGTCGTGCATATAGCAAGCCGCCGCCCGTTGAAGGTCGGCGAGATCGCGACTGTGAAGATTGAAAGCGCAGAGGCCTACGATCTGCGCGGCACAGTCGCAGGATTCTAAGTTAGATCCGGTAGCCTGCGCGGAATGCGCCCCAGTGCCGGCCGAGCACGCGGATCGGCGCCACAATTTCCCACATCATGAAGATATGCCCGCCGCCCATGTCGCGAGGGTAATACTGGATCATGTAGGGCCGCGTGTTGCGTGCGGCGGAGAGGCCTGCGCGATCGTCAAAGATGCGCTTGTTGCGTGAGTTCGCAGTATTCCACTCGACCTCGCCCGGCCGCTGCGGATGCGAATATTTCTTGTTGTGTACCGGCAGATAGGCGTTGCGGTCGACCGCGCCGCAGAAAACCATCCGTTGGTCCGCGGCAAGCAGCGGCTCCTGGATCGGCCAGAGTTCCTGCTCGAGTGCCGAGAGATAAGGCTTGTCGTATTGCGGTGGGTTCGTCCCGGGGATTTCCTCGTAGCGGTTGTCGAACATCATCTCAGCCGTCACCTTGCCGGACCGGATTAGTCGCTCAATCGCTTCGCCGATCTTGTTCGCGGTCGTGACCGCAAGCTCGATGAATTCCTTGTTGTCGTTTCTGATTTTGTCGAGCTTGCCTTTAAGCGCGCTCGCGCAATCGGAAGCCATGTCGAAGAACGAGCAATGGATACCGAGATCGGTGCAATTCACGACGCGCGCCGGAATATTGCCGACGCCCGGAATATCGACGTGAATATGTTCGCCGACACGCAGCTTGAGCGCGTCGGTGGCTTTGAGCAGTACACCGCCCTCGCCGAGATCGACCGTCATCGTTCCGGATTTCACGCCGGCGGCCGTGACAGTTACACCCCAATCGCAGGGCAAGCGATCATGTTCGCGGCGGTCGCCGATTTCGGTTGCGCGCAGGAAGATGCTGAGACGCTTCCGCAGCGTTGCCGCGAGATCGGCGGCGGTATGCGCTGACGTGTCGATCTGCACGCTTTCACCGCGCGCACTTTCAGCCGCGTGACGAATGCTCTGCACGCTCTGCGCGACCTTGCCGATGAAATTCGAATTGTCGGACGCGTTGACCGACAGTTCGGCGGTCGTCGCCACTTGCTGTTCTACAGAAGAGGATACGGTTGCGAACAGCGGCCGGATTTCTTCGATCACGCGTGCAATCCGCGCGAGCATCGCCATCGACTCGTCGGCGTCTTTACGAAGCGCGTCGATCTTGGAAGTAATTTCTGTAATTGCCTGCTGCGTTTCGGCGGAGAGCGCCTTTACTTCATTTGCGACCACCGCAAAGCCGCGCCCCGCGTCACCCGCGCGCGCTGCTTCGATCGAAGCATTCAGCGCCAGCAAATGCGTCTGCTTCGCAATGGTCGAAATGAACGTAACGACCTTGCCGATGTCGGCGGACGACGCCTGCAGGCGCTCGACCTGTTTTCCGGTCGTGCTTGCAGCCTCACTCGCTTCGCTGGCGAGGTCGTTGGCCTTGTGAATTTGCGTGCTGATGAGCGTCGACGATTGCGCGAGCTGTTCGGTCGCGGTCGCGAAGGCATTCACATTGGTCTCGGCAATGCCGACCTGCTCGGAAAGATCGACAGCCGAATTGTTGATCGCTTGCAGCGAATGGGTCGTGCTGCCGACGCCTTCGTGGACGTTCTTCGCGGCATCGCCGACCTTGAGCATCAGGACGCCAAGGTCGGCTTCCAGCAGGTCGAGAGACTCGCGAACCCGGTGCAGCGCCTCGCCGTTTCCGGATGCATGTGGAGTCAGCAGCGTACCGGCCGCGGCCTCGCCGCTGCCGCCGGCAGAATCGTTGCCGTCGTTCGTTTTCCGAAAAACCTGCACCACCGGTTGGCCGTCTTCCTATCCCCGGCCAACGATATGCTGATTCTCGTTCCGCACATCGGCCTTTTGGCTCAATGTGCCGCGAAATCGTGCAGGATCAGGGTAATAGTACCGTCTGCCCCGTGGTATTGCGGGCCTCGAGGTCCCTGTGCGCCCGCTCTACTTCCTTGAGCGGATAGGTCTGGTTGATCTGGATTTTGACCTTGCCCTTCTCGACAACCTTGAAGAGGTCCTTCGCTCCGGCCTCGAGTTCTTTGCGGGTCGCAATATAGTGGACCAACGTGGGACGGGTCACGATCAGCGACCCCTTTGCCGCGAGGATGCCGAGGTTCACGCCCTCAACCGGACCGGAGGCGTTGCCGTAGGTCGCGAGCATGCCGCGCGGCTTCAGGCTGTCGAGCGAGCTCATAAAGGTCGTTTTGCCGACACCGTCATAGACGACATCGCATTTCTTGCCCTTGGTGATTTCGGCGACACGCTTCGCTACATCCTCGTCGCGATAGAGGATCACATGGTGCGCGCCGTTCTTTTTGGCGATGGCGGCCTTGTCTTTCGAGCCAACCGTCGCGATCACGGTCGCGCCGAGATGGTTCGCCCACTGGGTCAGGATCTGCCCAACGCCGCCCGCCGCGGCATGCACGAGAACGACGTGGCCCTTTTTCACCTTGAAGAGTGAGCGCAGCAGATATTGCGCGGTGAGACCTTTCAGCATCATCGCAGCCGCGACCTTGTCGCTTACTTTCTTAGGCAGCTTGATCGTCTTGTCGGCCGGAACGTTGCGTTCGGTCGCGTAGGAACCCTGCATGGTGCCGTAAGCAACGCGATCGCCCTTCTTGAAGCCTTTCACGCCTTTGCCGATTGCAGTGACGACGCCGGCACCTTCGTTGCCCGGCACGAACGGATAGGCTGCTGGCTTGTAAAGACCGGTGCGGAAATAGGTGTCGATGAAATTCAGGCCGATCGCGGTCTGCTTGATGCGAATTTCGCCCGGACCCGGATCAGGGAGCGTGATCTCCTCGTATTTCAGAACTTCCGGACCGCCATGCGTATGAACCCGAATCGCGAACGCCATTTCATCCTCCAAATACTCGCCGCTTTGCGCGGCCGGTGTTTTAGCTTTTCTGCTTGTCACATACGAGGGCGCGATTGGGCAAACCGTTCGGCGCTACCGCCCACCCGATACGCGTAAAATGGTGCCGGTAACGTAGCTCGACTGCTCGGAAAGCAGATAAAGGATGGTGTCCGCCACTTCCTCCGCCGTCCCCGCCTTGCCCATCGGGATCGCAGAGCGCATGCGCTCGACACGGTCCGGCTGCCCTCCGGAAGCATGAATTTCGGTATCGATCAGACCTGGCGCTACCGCGTTCACACGAATGCCCTCGCCTGCGACTTCTTTTGACAGGCCGATGGTGAGCGCGTCGATTGCGCCTTTGCTCGCCGCATACCAGACGAACTCGCCGGGCGCGCCGAGATAGGTTGCCATAGAACCCAGGTTAACGATCGCCCCGCCCTTGCCTCCGCGTGCAGTCGAGAGACGACGCACCGCTTCGCGCGCGACGATCATTGCGCCGGTCACGTTTACATCCACGACATGGCGCATCATGTCGGCGGGAGCGTCCGCGAATTTGCTGCTCGATCCGATGATGCCCGCGTTATTCACGACGTGCGTAAGTTTGCCGAATTTATCCACGGCCTCGAACATCTTCAGAATGTCGGCTTCGCGCGCCATATCGCCCTTGATGGCGATGCCGCGCGCATTGCTCTTTTCAATATCGGCGACGACTTCCCGCGCCGCCTTTTCGTTGCCGACGTAATTGATCGCAACATCGTAGCCCTGACGGGCGGCGAGACGCGCCGTTGCGGCGCCGATCCCGCGGCTCCCGCCGGTTATCAGAAGAATTTTCTTTTCCATGCCGGTTTCTATTTCTTCTTTTTACTCTTTGCGCGCCGCGAGGTGGCGGCTTTGGCTTTTGCAGCCTGCACATTCTTGAACATTGCGATGTTAATCCCTTCGACAAGTCCCGCGAAGGCCATCGAGAAGTAGATGTAACCGCGCGGTATTTTAAAGCCCAAGCCATCGGCGACAAGCGCAATGCCGATCAGCAACAGGAACGCGAGTGCCAGCACCTTCGTCGTCGGATGCCGCGAGATGAAATCGGAAATCCAGCCGGACGCGGCGTACATGATCACGATCGCGATCAGGACCGCGATCACCATGATTTCGATATCGTCGGCGAGACCGATGGCGGTGATGATCGAGTCTACCGAGAACACGATGTCGATCAGGATGATCTGGAAAATGATCGCCCAGAATGCGCCCGCAGCGATCGAGGGTTTCGCGACCGCATGCGAGCCTTCGACTTCCTTGTGAAGTTCCTGCACCGCCTTCACAATCAGGAACACGCCGCCTGCGAAGAGCACGATATCGCGCCATGAGAAGCCGCGGCCGAGCAACGTAAACACCGGCTGCTTCAGTGCGATGATCCACGACAGCACGAACAAAAGCGCGATACGGAAAATGAGCGCGAGACTGAGTCCGATCTGACGCGCGCGTTTCGCAGCTTCCTTGCCGAGACGTTGCACCAACAACGAAATGAAGATCACGTTGTCGATGCCGAGCACAATCTCGAGCACGGTCAGCGTGATCAAGGCGACCCAGGCGGAAGGATCGCCGAGCCAGTCGAATACGGGAAAGCTCATGTCGTGCGGGTCCGGAAAATTCCTGCGCCTAGGAAATACAACGCTATCACCAGAAGCGCGAGCCAGACAGCCTGCGGCGGAGATAGGTCATATGCGAGCGCTAATCCTGCGAGCAGCGTCCATACTGCAAGCAGCGTGAGGGTAACGGACCGAAGCCTTTTCACCCGGAACGGATGCAGAAACGGAACCGGCAGGAAGGTCATTGCGCAAAGCAGGATCACTACGCCGAAAGCGAGTTCGGCTGATGGCCTTCCAATCAGGAGGTAGAACACCACGACATTCCAGACCGCGGGGAAACCCCTGAAGAACGCATCCTCGGTCTTCATTCGGGTATCCGCGAAATATAACGCGCTCGTTACGGCGATAGCGCCGCCCGCGACATACGACAAAGGTGCCGGGATGAGTCCGCTCAGCACCAGCGCATAGGCCGGCACAATTACGTAGTTCAGGTAATCCACGACGAGATCGAGCGTCTCGCCGGACCAGTGCGGCAAGACTTCCTTGATGCGGAAATAGCGCGCGAGCGGCCCGTCGATGCCATCGACGAAGAGTGCGATGCCGAGCCAGACAAACATCACGGTGAAGCGCCGCTCGTGGGCAGCGAGCAACGCCAGCAGGCCGAAGGCAACGCCGGAGGCCGTCAGCACATGTACGGCAAACGCACGCGCACGCTTTGCGACACTATGTTCTTGATGTTCTTGCGTTTCGGCCATGGCGGCATGTCAGCATTTCGACGCGATGTGCGCTAGACTGGCCCGATGAAGGAAAGCGCTTCCAGCTCGGATGTGATCGTCGTCGGCGGCGGGCCCGCAGGGCTGATTACAGCCATCGCGCTTGCCAAGCGCGGCGCGGCGGTGACATTGCTCGCGCCCAAGGCGACGCATGCGGATCGGCGAACGACGGCGCTTCTCGGCACTTCGGTAGACATTCTGAAAGAAACCGGGATCTGGGACGAGATCGAGGCGAAGGCCGCACCGCTCCGGAAGCTGCGTCTTGCAGACGGAACGCGGCGGCTGATCCGGACGCCGGAAGTTCTGTTCGAAGCCCGCGAGATCGGCCTCGATGCTTTCGGCTACAACATCGCGAATGAAGAACTGCTCGGTGTATTGCGAGGCACGGTTGCGCGCTTTCCGAATCTTCGCGTTCTGGAGCAATCGGCAAAGCGCATCGATATCGATGAGGACGCGATACATGCAGAACTCGAAGGCGGCGGCACTCTTACCGCCAAACTGATCGTCGCGGCAGATGGCCGAAATTCAATCTGCCGCGCTGCTGCGGAAATCCGGACCAGCAAACGCCCGCTTCCGCAATCGGCGGTCGCGCTTAATCTCATTCACACGCGTCCGCACAAAGATGTTTCGACCGAATTTCACACGGACAGTGGCCCCTTCACGCTCGTGCCGATGCAGGGACTTAGATCAAGTCTGGTGTGGGTATGCCGGTCCGAAGACGCGGAGCGGATGCGTCACGCAACCGATGCCGATCTTGCGCGCGAGATTGAAGCAAAGTCGCATTCGCTGCTCGGTGAGATTCGCATCGATGGACCGCGCGGGGTTTTTCCGCTCGGTGTCGAAATCGCAGACCGTTTCGCGGACAAACGCATCGCGCTTGTAGGCGAATCCGGTCACGTCATTCCGCCAATCGGCGCGCAGGGACTGAATCTCGGTATTCGCGACGCCAAGGCAATCGCGCGGCTCGCAAACGACGCGCTACGTGCCGGAGACGATCCCGGCTCACCCGCTGTGCTGGACGCCTACGATATCGAACGCCGTGCCGATATTCGTGCGCGTGCAACAGCGGTGGAAATGCTCGGACGCTCACTGATCACGGATTTCCTGCCGGTTCATCTGGCGCGGGGACTGGGTCTGGAAATCGCTTCACGGATTCCGTTGTTGCGCAGAAGCCTGATGCGAGGCGGACTCGGCAAAGCCGCGAACGGCTGACTATTTGATGCGCGGATAGCCACGCGCACCCTTCACGCGAAATTCCGATGCAATCGGCACTGGCAGTGCAGGTATTTGCTTATCGCCCGCAGACGAAGAAATCTGTTCCGCAAACAGCCCGCGTTTTACGAAATGTTCGTCGGCGAGTGCTTCTTCAAGCGTCGCAACAATGGTCACGCAGCAGTCTGCGGCCCCGAGTTTCGGTTTCCAATACGCTGCCGTTTCCTTTGAAATGATTTCCCGGATGGCTTTCTTCGTTGCATCCGGGTTCTTGAAGTCATTCACGAATTCAGGCGCGAGCTTGATGGTCGCGCAGAATTTGGTCCAGAACTTCTGTTCGAGAGCGCCGCAGGCAACAAACTTTCCGTCCCTAGTCGGATAGATTTGATAACGCGGCGATCCGCCTGCTGTCATCAGTGTTGTCGGCCCGGGCTCTTTGCCCGTCGCATGAATTGTCGCGAGCGCCATCCAGGCGAACGTGAACATCGCGTCGGCCATCGCGACATCGATGTAAGCGCCCTTCCCGGTTTTTCCGCGCGCGATCAGCGCGAGCAGGATGTTCGTGACTGCGGGAAATGTCCCGCCGCCGATATCCGCGATCAACGCCGGCGGGACGACTGGATTGTTTGCGGGTCCGGGCGCGATCGAAAGCAGGCCGGTCGAACCGATGTAGTTGAGATCATGCCCGGCTTCATCGCGTTTCGGTCCGGACTGGCCGTAGCCGGTGATCGAGCAATAGATCAGCTTCGGATTAAGCTTCGAGAGTTCGTCGTAGCCGAGGCCGTGCTTCTGCATCACGCCGGGACGAAATTGCTCGACCAATACGTCTGCCTTCGCTGCGAGATCGCGCGCGGCTTTGCGGCCCTCATCGGTACGGAGATCGACCACGAGACTTTTCTTGCCGCGATTGAGCATCGCAAAGGCGGCGGAGATGCCGTCCCATTGCGGCGGATAGGCGCGCATGTCCTCGCCGCCGGGCTTTTCGACCTTGATCACTTCAGCGCCCGCCTCGCTGAGCATCAGCGTCGCCACCGGCCCCGGCAGCAACGTCGTGAAATCCGCGACCAGAATTCCTTTGAGGGGCGGTTCGTGCGTGGTGCTCATTGAAACAGCGTGACCGGCAATAACTTTCGTTCAATCAGATAGAGCAAAGCGGTGACGGTCAACACCGACGCCATAGTGCAAAGCAAAACGCCGTTCGAAGCCTGCTCGATATAGACGTCGTATTGCCGCGCCATCACGAATGCGTTCAACGCTGTCGGAAGTGCTGCCATCAGCACGGCGGTGTAAATCCAAACGGGACTGAACCCGCCAAGCGAGGCAAGCAGCACCCAGATCAGAAACGGATGCAGCAAGAGCTTGATCAAGATCAGTCCCGGCACTTCGCGTGGCGTTTCCGTAAAGGGGCGCAGCGCAACGGTGACGCCCAATGTGAATAGCGCGCATGGAGCTGCGGCGTTCTTCAGAAATTCAAGCGTGCGGTCGATCGCGGCAGGCGGAATCCAATGCAGTGAGGCTGCACCGACGCCTATTAATGTTGCGACGATAAAGGGGTGCGTGAAAACGCGCTTGAGGATCAGGAGCGTAGTCTGCGTCACGCCTTTTTTCTCTTTGCCGGTCGCCGCCATCATTACAGGCACGAGCGTGAAGAACAGCGTCGAGTCAAAAACGAAAATCAGCGCGGTCGGCACGGTCGCTTGCGAACCCAATGCTGCGAGTGTCAGGCCCGGGCCCATATAGCCGACGTTCGCATAGCCGCCGACGACGCCGGCGATCGTCGCTTCGCGAGCGTTGCCTCGGCGCAGCCATAGCGCAAAGAAAAACGCGAAAGAGAATGTGAAAAGCGTGCAGAATGTAGTGGCAGCGATGAAGCGCCAGTTGGCAAGCTCCTCGATCGGCGTCCGCGACATGGTCTGAAAGAAGAGCGCAGGCAGCGCCATGTAGAGGACGAGAAAATTCAGCCACGCCATCCCGTCTTCAGGGATACCGGCGAATTTTCCGCTGAGGAAACCAAGCGCAATCAGACCGAAGAACGGAAGCGCGAGACCTAGAATGTCGGCCATTGGGATTACCGGCGAGGGTTATGCAAAGCACCTATCGGTTTCCCTCGCATCCGGTCAACTCATGTTGCGCTGCACTAGCTATGCGCCCGGCCGTCGGCTAAACATTTGTGGAATACGACGAGGGCCACGATGACCGTTTCGAAGCTGCCGAGAAATTTCTACAAGCCGCTCGCCATGGGCGCGCCGGAGCCGCTGCGCGAACTGCCGGTGCGGCTCGAGCGCGTGATCCAGTTCGTGCCCGGCCACAACGAGAAGGTACTTTCGAAAGTCCCCGATCTCGTGAAGCAGGTCGATATCGTTCTCGTAAACCTTGAGGACGCAATCCCGGCTGACGCAAAGGATGCCGCGCGCAAGGGTGTGATCAGCGTCGGCAAGAGCGTGAATTTCGGCTCAACCGGTTTCTGGATTCGCTGCAATTCGCTCGCGAGCCCGTGGGCATTCGATGACATCGTCGAGATCGTCGGTGCGGTCGGCGACAAACTCGATGTGATCATGCTCCCGAAGGTCGATGGACCGTGGGACATCCACTATCTCGATCAGCTACTCGCACAGCTCGAAGCGAAGAACGGCGTCAAAAAGCCGATCCTGATTCACGCCATCCTCGAAACCGCGGAAGGCGTGATGAACGTCGATGACATCGCGCGCGCATCGCCTCGCATGCATGGCATGAGTTTCGGTCCGGCCGATCTCGCAGCTTCGCGCGGCATGAAGACGACGCGTGTGGGCGGCGGCCATCCCGGCTATCAGGTCGTCGCGGACGCAGAGGAAGGCAAGAAGCAACGCGCGCGCTATCAGCAGGACCTCTGGCACTATTCCATCGGCAAGATGGTCGATGCCTGCGCAGCAAATGGCATCAAGCCATTCTATGGTCCGTTCGGCGATTTCGCCGATCCGGAAGCCTGTGAAGCGCAGTTCCGTAATGCCTTCCTGCAAGGCTGCCTCGGCGCATGGTCGTTGCATCCGACACAGATCGAAATCGCGAAGAAAGTCTTCAGCCCCGATCCGCAGGAAGTCGCTTTCGCGAAGAAGGCGATCGACGCAATGCCTGATGGCATGGGCGTCGCCCTCGTGGACGGCAAGATGCTTGACGATGCGACCTGGAAGCAGGCGAAGGTGATGGTCGATCTCGCGAAGCTCGTTGCCGAGAAAGACCCGTCGCGCGCGAACCTCTACAAGCTCTAGCGCGGTCTGCTACGCTCCCGTTCGGGAGAGCAAGACGCCATGAAGACCTTCGTTGTCGCGAACCCCGCCGCCGCGGGCGGCCGGGCGGGAAAACACTGGCCAAAAATTTCACGCGAACTTCGTGACGCCATCGGCGATTTCGATTCCGCTCTTACCGAAAAACCCGGTGACGCGACCAAACTGGTGCGCAGCGCGGTTGCGAATGGTGCAAAGACGATCATCGCGGTCGGCGGCGACGGCACCATTAACGAAGCTGTCAACGGTCTGTGCGACGGCGAGAATGCACCCGTAGAGGATGTAACGCTTGGTTTTGTAATGTACGGCACTGGCGGCGATTTCCGCCGCTCTTTCGATATGCCGAAGGGCGTGAGTGCTGCGATCGAACGGCTGAAAAGCGGCCGTACGCAAGTGATCGACCTTGGCCGGCTTCGCTATACGAGTAATGACGGTACACAATCGCTGCGCTGGTTCAACAATATTTCCAGTTTCGGATTTTCCGGCGAGGTGGTGCGCGCGGTGAACGCCGCGCGCTTCAGCAAGCTCCTCGGCGGCAAGTTCTCGTTCTTCTGGAACAGCTTTCTCGAACTCAGGAAATATCAGGGCTGCAAGGTCGATATCGCCATCGACGGCAATACGATCACGGAGAACGTCTGCACCGCTGCGGTTTGCAACGGGCGTTTCTTCGGCGGCGGTATGATGATGGCGCCTGACGCTCAACTCGACGACGGCAGCTTCGACGTGGTGATCGTAAGACAGGACCCGCCGCTTACGATCTTCGACATGCGGCTGCTCTACTCCGGCGCACACCTGAAGCATCCCAATGTCTCGGTTTATCGCGGACGCAAGATCGAGGCGAAGCCGCTTTCCAACACGCCGATCTATCTGGACGTGGAAGGCGAAGCGCCCGGCTCCCTGCCCGCAACCTTCGAAGTCGTACCGCGCGCGTTGCGGCTGCGCTGCTGACGGGGCGCTATCCTCCCTTGGAATTGATCGAAACCGCCTGAGTTTGGCCGGAATGTTCCCATGGTCTATGAACTAGCCATGAGAAAAGAGTCCGCCAAAGCACGCGAAGCGAAATACCGGATCGGTCAGGTCGTCCGGCACCGCTTCTATCCGTTTCGCGGCGTGATCTACGACGTCGATCCGACGTTCAACAATACCGAGGAGTGGTGGCTTTCGATTCCTGAGGCCATGCGGCCCACGAAAGATCAGCCTTTCTATCACCTGCTCGCCGAAAACGCGGAAACGGAATACTCGGCTTACGTCTCCGAGCAGAATTTACTGCCGGACGATTCCGGTGAACCGCTCCGCCATCCTGAAGTCGAAGAGAAATTCGAGGTCGATGGCGAAGGGAATTACCGGGCGCGCGGCCGCGCGAACTAGGTCATCTTTCAAAAGAAAAACGGCGCGTCTTTCGACGCGCCGTTCTTGCTTTCCGGACCAGGAGCTTACTGCTTCTTCTGGTTCTCGAGATGCTTCTTCAGCACGTCCTTGGCTTCGTTCTGGACTGCGCTGTCGAGCTTCTGCTTCTGCGCCTGGATTTCCTTCGGATCGACCGGCGGGCCGTCATAGGACTTGCCGAAGTCGTTCAGCGGGAACGTGATGTTCACCGTGCGGCCCATGTGGTTGATCATCTGCACGAGGAGCGTCTTGCTCTTCTTCATGTTGCCGATGAATTCGTCGTTGATCTCGAGGTCGGCGAGGCAGCCGCCCTGACCACAGATCGTGTACTTCACTTCGATCGGGTTGTTCTGGTCGATAACGAGACGCAGGCCGGGCTGCAACAACATGCCAAACGGCACCGCGATACGGAACAGGCGCTGCGCGCCCTTCTCTTCGATCACGGTAACAACCGCGAGCACCTGACCGGTTTCGGCGAAGAGCTGCTGGGTGATGCCGCAGGTTTCTTTCACGTTCTGCGCGGCGTCAGCCGGCTGGCAGAGCTTGGTCCAGCGCGTTGCGGCGACCTGCTGCTGCTTCGGCTGTTCCTTCTGCGCGCCCTTCGGCGCTTCTTCTTTTTTCTTGGTTTCGGTCTTTTTCTTTTCCTGCTTCTCCTGCGCGAAGGCAGGACCGACTACGCCCGCCGATCCGACACCGGCGATGACAAGCGCGCAAACGAGCGCGGTAGACAAACGAAACTTCATGAATAGTCCCCTGTGAATTCGGTCGCTACGCAACAGACCCGGCGGCTTGCCAGACCGGGCCTCGACCCGCGCTGTGCTGATTTGTTCTGCACCCTGTCTGCGGCAAATAAGGCGAGACAGTGGCGCGGCGCAAGGGTTTCCAGCGTCCTGCGTGATAAGGTCCCACAACGCCGTTCGATTCGAATTGTAACAAAAAGGGAGCGCGTAACGCCGTGCGGATCCTCGCCCTGGCACGCAAATCGGCGTGGCGGTACTCGGCTCGGACTGCTGCGGTTCTGTGCATTGCCGCGCTTTCGAGCGCTAGTTCTGCTGCGGGCACAAGCCACGCGCTCGCGATGCACGGCGAACCTGCCTACGGACCGGGCTTCCGCCACTTCAACTACGCCAATCCGGATGCACCGAAGGGTGGCCGCCTCACGCAAGGGATTGCGGGCACCTTCGACAGCATCAATCCTTTCGTCATACGCGGAAACCCGTTTCAGCAAATCCGCGGCTATGTCGTCGAAAGTCTGATGACCCGCTCGCAGGACGAGCCGTTTACGGTATATGGACTCATCGCTGACTCGGTCGAGACGGACGATGCGCGCAGTTTCGTCGCCTTCACCATCGATCCGCGCGCGCGCTTCTCCGACGGCAAGCCGGTCACGGCAGATGACGTGCTGTTTTCATGGAGGCTGCTCCGCGAGAAAGGCCGTCCGAACCATCGGCTCTATTACGCCAAGGTCGTGAAGGCTGAGTCCATCGGCACAAACAAGGTGCGTTTCGATTTCGGAAATGCCAGCGACCGCGAATTACCGCTGATCCTCGCGCTGCTTCCGGTGCTGCCGAAGCATGCGACCGATCCCGAGCGTTTCGACGAGCCGTCGCTCACGATTGCGCCGGGAAGCGGGCCTTACGTCGTTTCGGAAGTGCGGCCCGGAAGTTTTGTCGTACTCAAACGCAATGCCGACTATTGGGGCCGCGATCTCGCGGTAAACCGCGGGCATTTCAATTTCGACGAACTGCGCTTCGAGTTTTATCGCGATACCACGAGCTGGATGGAAGCGTTCAAGCGCGGCCTCTACGATTTTCGTATCGAAGACGATCCGGGCCGCTGGTCCACCGACTACGATTTTCCGGCCGCGAGAACGAATGGATTAATTCGTGAAGCGCTGGACACAAGAGCGCCGAAGCCGATGTCGGCGCTCGTCTTCAATACGCGGCGCACGATCTTCGCGGATGCCCGCGTTCGTGAAGCGCTGATCGAACTCCTCGATTTCGAATGGATGAACGCAAAACTCTTTCATTCGGCCTATGCGCGTACCGGCAGTTTTTTCGAAGGCTCGGTGCTTTCAGCACGCGGAGTCGCTGCAAGCGACGCCGAACGCGCCCTGCTCGCTCCTTTCGCGAACGAAATTCGAAAGGACGTTTTTACTGGCGCCGACCAGCCGCCCATCTCCGACGGCAGCGGAAACGACCGCGCGCGTGCGAAACGCGCTTTTGCGCTGTTCGCTGAAGCGGGCTGGGTATTGCGAAACGGCATGCTTTCCCGAAAAGACGGTGCGGCGACATTCGCGTTCGAAATTCTCGTGACCAAGCGCGAAGACGAGCGCATCGCGACCATTTACACGACCATGCTCAACCGCGCAGGTATCGCGGCGTCCGTTCGCATGGTCGAAGGCGGTCAGTTCGAAGCGCGCCGTCAGCAATACGACTACGACATGATCCCGATCACGTGGCAGCAGTCGCTCTCGCCCGGCAACGAGCAGTATTTCTATTTCGGTTCGGCGAGCGCGGACCAGACCGCGACACGAAACTACATGGGCATGAAAAGCAAAGCCGCTGATGCGATGATCGAAGCGCTGCTGCGCGCGCAAACACTTGACGAACTGACGACAGCGACACGTGCGCTCGACCGTGTGCTTATGTCGGGCCGCTACGTCATTCCGCTTTTTCATCTGCCGAAGCAATGGATCGCGCGCTGGCCGCATATCGAGCGGCCCGCGAATTTGCCGTTCCAAGGCGCGCTGCCCGAAGTCTGGTGGCAAAAGCGAGCGGCACAATGAGGGGCTTTACTCCCGATATAGCGCTCGACGCACTCTTCCGCCGCAACGTCGCAACGCGCGGCGATACGATGGCGCTGCTTGATCTCGATGGCGTGTCGATGAGCTACGCCGAGCTTGCGGGCGCCGTCGCGGAAGTGGCCGAGCAGATTGCAACGCTTCATCTGCCGCAGCGGAGCGTGATCGCACTGTTGCTGCCGAACGGGCGCGAACTTGCGATTGCTATTCTTGCCGCGATGCGTAGCGGACACGTTGCGGTACCAATGCCCGTTGCTTGGAGAAAATCCGACCTCGTGCGCGCCTGCCGCGAGGCAGAGGCTGCGGTGCTGGTTACGACTATGAACTTTGCTGCAGAAGATCTTCCGGCTCTCGCTGCAGAAGTTGCGATCGAAGTATTCGAGTTAAGCTTTCCCTGCGCTTTCGGTTCGCCGCTGCCGGATGGATTGGTGCCGCTGACATTCGGCACCGAGAACGCCCGTTCGCATGCCAATGCACCAATATCGGACGTGCACGCCCCCGGCATCGGCACGCTGCAGGCTGTGAGCGGCGGCGTTTCGCTCGTGCTTCATCGTGACGAAGAACTGCTTGCTGCCGGACTAGGCGCGATGCTCGCCGGCGAGATGCAGAACGGCGACAAGATCGTATCCGCCGTTTCGCTCACGACGTTCGCGGGACTCGCGTCGGTATTCGTGCCGTGGCTGCTTTCGGCAGGCACGCTGACACTGCTCCCCGAAGTGCCGCGCGGCGGCACTTTGCAATTTGACAAGCAGACCCATCTGATTGCTACCGCTGGCTTCCTGCCGACGCTCTGCGCAGTCGGCGGTTCTGCCGTCGCCTCCGCATTCGCAATCCACTTCTCCGGCACCGAACCGCTCACCGCATTTCCGGCACTGAATGCAAACAAAGTCGTTGACGTTGTTGCGCTCGGCGAAGTTTGCGTGATTGCGCTGCCACGCCGGGAACGAAGCGTCGGCGCGCCTGTGCCGGTCGGCGAGATCCACGCGGGCGATGCCGGCGCGGGATCTCCGGTTATTCTGGAAACGCGTGTCGAGAATAATCTGCTGCTCGTCCGCGGAGCGGTTGTTCCTGCGGATGCGATCCGCGATCAGGAATGGCTCGACACGGGATTTGCGGCGGCGGCGCATGGCACCGGTTCGGTCTACGTGACGCCGCCGGAAGAATTACTCTCGATCGGCACGCTGAGTTTCAATTGTCCCGACCTCGAACGGCGCATTCGCTCTGCGGCGCTGGTCTCCGATGTTTACGCGCTTACCGATCCCATCCTCGGCGCAAAGCTTGTCATTACAAGCGACAGACCTGCGGAAACGACAGAGGCGCTCCTCAATGCAGGCTTACCTCGGGTCATTGCGCATGCGGTGCGGAATGCCGACACTCTCCGCGCAAAGGCGAGCTGAGGAATTCTTATGGCAAAACCGATCACTATCGATGTCGTTTCCGACGTGGTTTGCCCCTGGTGCTATGTCGGGAAAAAACGGCTGGATGCGACGCTCGCTGCGCGTAAGGATATCGCCGCCGAAATCCGCTGGCGTCCGTTCTTCCTCGATCCGACGGTCCCGCGCGCGGGCAAGCCGCGCATCGATTACATCACCGGCAAGTTCGGCGGGGTCGCCAAGATCACGCCGGCGCATGAGCGCTTGACCGGCCTTGGCAAAGCGGCCGGCATCGACTTTCATTTCGACAAGATCGAAGTGCAGCCGAATACGCTCGATGCGCATCGGGTAATCGGCTGGGCTTCCGCGGAAGGAAAAGCGGATGCGCTGGTCGAAGCTATGTTCGCGGATTTCTTCGTGAACGGCGTCAACCTCGCCGACCGCGCATCGCTGGCCGCCGCCGCTGCGCGCGCCGGAATGGATGCCGCGAAAGTCGGCGCTGATCTCGCGTCAGGTAAGGATGAAGAGCTTGTTGCGAAGCAGGCGCAGGCCGCATCCGCAAGCAGCATCGGCGGCGTGCCGTTCTTCGTGTTCGGAAACAAGGTTGCCGTTTCCGGCGCGCAAGGAGCCGAAGTGCTCTCGTCCGCCATCGATCAGGCGCTCGCGGCGGCGGATTAAGCTGCCTTTTTCGTCTGTGCGAGGCTTGCGAAGGTTTCGAGCAGTTTCTTCGCGCCCTTGAGGCGCTGGTCCATTCTGTCCCAGCCGCGCAGGATGACAATCGACTGATCGGGCCGTACGCGCGCAGTCGATCCTTCTTTCGCAATCCACCGCAATAGCGCTTCCGGATTCTCAAAACGGTTGTCGCGGAAGCCGATCACCGCCCCCTTCGCGCCGGCTTCGAACTTCGCGATGTTCGCCGCGCGGCAGAGTGCCTTGATCGCGACTATTTCCAGCAACATCTTCACTTCGTCAGGCAAGGTGCCGAAACGGTCGACGATCTCGGCAGCGATTTGATCGATCTCGCTCGCAGAATCGAGTTCGGCAAGGCGGCGATAGAGGCCAAGACGAACCGAAAGGTCCGGCACATATTCCTCAGGGATCATCACCGGCGCGCCGACATTGATCTGCGGCGACCACTTCTCGCTTGCAGGCTCCGTGACGCCGGCTTTCAGCATCATCACCGCCTCTTCGAGCATCTCCTGATAGAGTTCGTAGCCGACTTCGCGGATGTGGCCGGATTGTTCTTCGCCGAGAAGATTGCCGGCGCCGCGAATGTCGAGATCGTGCGATGCGAGTTCGAAGCCCGCGCCGAGCTGATCGAGCGACTGCAATACTTTCAGACGACGTTCTGCCTGCGGCGTGATCGGCTTATCTGCTGGCACAGTCAGCAACGCATAGGCGCGTGTTTTCGAGCGACCGACGCGGCCGCGCAATTGATAGAGCTGCGCCAGACCGAAGCGATCCGCGCGATGCACGAGGAGCGTATTCGCTGTCGGAATATCGAGGCCGGATTCGACGATGGTGGTTGAGAGCAGCACGTCGAACTTGCCGTCATAGAAGTCCGTCATGATCCGCTCGAGTTCGGTCGCAGGCATCTGGCCGTGCGCGACCGCTGCGCGAATTTCGGGAACATGCTCGTCGAGGAATTGTTTGCGAGCGGCGAGGTCTTCGATGCGCGGGCATACATAAAACGCCTGACCGCCGCGATATTTCTCGCGCAAGAGCGCTTCTCGCAGAATGAGCGGATCGAATGGCGATACGAAGGTCCGCACGGCTAACCGATCGACGGGCGGCGACGCAATCAGCGAAAGTTCGCGCACGCCCGTGAGTGCAAGCTGAAGCGTGCGTGGGATAGGCGTCGCGGTCAGCGTTAGCACGTGAACTTCAGTGCGAAGTTCTTTAAGGCGTTCCTTATGCCCGACGCCGAAGTGCTGCTCTTCGTCTACGACGACGAGGCCGAGGTTTTTGAACTCTACCGTCTTCGCGAGCAGTGCGTGCGTCCCGATCACAATGTCGATCGAGCCATCAACAAGGCCGGCGCGCGTCTTTGCGATATCCGCGGACGAGACGAGGCGGCTCGCTTGCCCGATCCGCATCGGGAAGCCACGGAAGCGGTCGGAGAATGTCTTGAAGTGCTGACGCGCGAGCAGCGTGGTGGGAACCACGACTGCGACCTGTCCGCCGTTGCTTGCCGCCAGGAACGCGGCACGCAACGCGACCTCCGTCTTGCCGAAGCCAACATCGCCGCAGATCAGGCGATCCATCGGGCGGCCAGTGCCAAGGTCGTCGATGACTGCGTCGATCGCCGCGCGCTGATCGTCTGTCTCGTCGTAGGGAAAGCGCGCACAGAACTCGTCATAGAGTCCTTCCGGCACCGTGAATTTCGGTGCGTCATGCAGGCTGCGTGCGGCGGCGATCTTCACAAGCGCCGCTGCCATTTCGCGGATGCGCTGCTTCAGGCGAGCCTTGCGGTTCTGCCAGCCTGCACCGCCCAACCTGTCCAGTTCTGCACCGGTATCTTCGGAGCCGTAGCGCGACAGAAGTTCGAGGTTCTCGACCGGCAGGAACAGCCGATTGTTGTCGGCGTAGTGAATCTCGAGACAATCATGCGGCATTCCAAGTGCTTCAATCGCCTTGATGCCGATGAAGCGGCCGATACCGTGATCGACATGAACGACGAGATCCCCCGCGGACAAGCTCGTCAGCTCTGCGATGAAGTCCTGCGCGCGGCGCTGCTTGCGTTGCGGGCGCGCGAGCCGGTCGCCGAGAATGTCCTGCTCGCCGACGATTGCGACACTCGCAGTCTCGAAACCTGACTCGAGGCCGAGCAAGGCAAACCCTGCGGCATCCAATGCAAGTGTATCGACGGATTGCCAGTTTTCGACGCGTTGGCTTTTCTCTAGGCTATGATCGGCAAGAACCTGCTGCAGCCGCTCGCGCGAGCCTTCGCTCCAGGTCGCGATCACCACGCGCTTACCGTCCGCCTGTTTTGTTGCAGCGTGTGCAACGACCGCACCGAACAGGCTTTCGTTCTGTCCGGTACGCTCCGGTGCGAAGCTTCGTCCAGGGCGAATGCCCGGGTCGAACACGCGTCCCGAGTCGGGCACTGCGAAGGGCGTTACGCGCGCAATCGCGAGTTCTTCGAGTTTCCGCTTCCACTCTTTCGCGGAGAGGTAAAGCCGCTCCGGCGGAAGCGGCTTATAGAGCGGCATCTGACCCGCATCGAAAGCTTCTTTGCGCGCCTCGTAGTAATCGTTGATTTGCGCGTGGCGCTCCTGCGCCGCTTCGTCGACAAGCGGCTCCAGAATTACAGGCGCATTCGGCAGAACGTCGAACAGCGTCTCCAGCTTGCCGTGAAAAAGCGGTAGCCAATGCTCCATGCCCGGATATCGGCGGCCTGCGCTGACGGCTTCATAGAGTGCGTCGTCGCGCGTATTGCCGCCAAACATTGCGGTGTATTCCTTGCGGAAATTCGAAATCGATTCCTTCGAGAGCTTGAATTCGGTATTCGCGATCAGTTCGAGCGATTGCAGGCTATCGATGGAGCGCTGCGTCTGCGGATCAAAGCTCTTGATCGTCTCGACGCTGTCGCCGAAGAAATCGAGACGCACAGCGCCGACGCCGCCGGGCGCGAATAGATCGATGATGCCGCCGCGGACGGCATAGTCGCCTGCGTCCCGTACAGTGGACGCGCGGCTATAGCCGTTTTCCTCAAGCCACGCGACGACGCCGTCGAATGCGATGTTCTGGTTCGGCTTCAGGATCAGTGACGCCTTCAGCACGAAATTGCGTGGAGCGGTTCGCTGCAGGACCGCGTTCACGGTCGTGAGCACGAGCGTTTCGCTTTGCGTACCGGATGAAAGGCGCGTCAGCGTCGTCATGCGCCGCGCTGTCACTTCCGCAATCGGCGACACGCGGTCGAAGGGCAAACAATCCCATGCCGGAAACATGAGTACCGGGAGTTCCGGCGCGAAGAACTGTAGGCTGGACGCAAGCGCATTCATCCGCTCGGCATCGCGGCAGACTACGAGAATACGTTTTGCTGCGCCGGACCGCGCGAAATGCGCGCGTGCAAGATCGGCGATGACGAGCCCGTTTGCGCCTTCCGGCACAGCCGCGACAGTCAGTGGCTGCTGCGGAAGCAGCGCCGCGCGCGACGTATCGGTACGAGCGTTCACTTAAAGCACCACATGTTCCAACGCCAAAAGCCCGGACGTGCCGGGCGGGCCTCTATAACCGCGCGCGCCGCGCGATTACAAGCGCATTTCACGCATGGTTGCGCCGCGCGAAACGTTCCGCCACCTTGGCGGCAATGCGCCCGCCTGTGCTCAATCCCTTGTTCGCCGGACTTCACACGCTCTCCGGCATCGGCCCGAAATTTCTGAAGTTGTTCGGGAAGCTGTTCGGCCGCGACGAGCCGCGCTTTATCGACGCGCTGTTCCATCTGCCGCATAGCGCGATCGACCGCCGCGCGCGCCCGAAACTCAACGAAGTCGTGCCCGATACGATCGTCACGGTCGAAGTACATATCGACAAGCACAAGCCAGCGCCGCCACGAGGACGCGCACCGCACCGCGTGCTTGCACATGACGAGACCAACGACATCGAGTTCGTATTCTTCGGCATGCCGAAGGAGCGGGTCGAGAAAATGCTTCCGGTCGGCGAAAAGCGGTTCGTTTCCGGGAAAGCCATAGTTTACGACGGGCGCCTGCAGATGACGCATCCGGATCGCGTTGTCGATGAAGCTGGACTCGCAAAACTCGCAGCGGTTGAGCCGGTCTATCCGCTGACGCAAGGGCTTTCGAACGCGATGGTGCGCCGCGCCTGCGTCAACGCGAGCGAGAAGCTGCGCGAATTGCCCGAATGGATTGACGCAGCGTTTCTGCGCACTAAACAGTACGACACCTTCCGCTCGTCTTTACATCGGCTGCATTCACCAGAAGAGCCGCAGGATATCGAGCCGACGGCCATGTTCCGCTCGCGGCTCGCCTATGACGAGTTGCTTGCGCATCAACTCGCACTTGCACTTGTCCGCAGCGACATGAAGCGCGATCCGGGGCGCGCGCACGAAGCTTCTGGAACACTGCAGGCGCAGATCGAAGCAGCACTTCCGTTCTCGCTTACGCTTTCGCAGCGCCGCGCCGTGGACGAGATTAAAAAGGATCTTTCATCTTCCGAACGCATGCTTCGTCTTCTGCAAGGCGATGTGGGGTCCGGAAAAACACTTGTCGCGCTCCTCGCCGCTGCGCATGTCATCGAAAGCGGCAAGCAGGCAGTGATCATGGCGCCGACCGAGGTGCTCGTGCGGCAGCATCTGGCGCGGATCGCGCCGCTCGCTGCGGCCGCAGGTATTCGCTGCGAAATTCTCACAGGACGCGAGCGTGGAGCCTCACGGAACGCACTCCTGCACGACCTGAAGCACGGAGACGTACAACTCCTTGTCGGCACGCATGCGGTATTTCAGGACGACGTCGAGTTTTCCGATCTCGCGCTTGCCGTCGTCGATGAACAGCACCGCTTTGGCGTGCATCAGCGACTTGCACTCACGGAGAAGGGTGAAGCGACCGACGTCCTCGTAATGACGGCAACACCGATCCCGCGCACGCTCGTACTTACATATTTCGGCGACATGGACGTTTCCGAATTGCGCGAGAAGCCCGCAGGCCGCATGCCCATCAAAACCGCTGCTATTGCACTCGAGCGTTTAAGCGAGGTTGTCGAAGCGGTGCAGCGCGCGGTCGAAAGTGGCGCGCGAGCGTATTGGATATGCCCGCTCGTGGAAGAGTCCGAGGAAGTAGATTTTGCCGCGGCTGAAGAGCGCTTCGCGCATCTGCAGGAAGTCTTCGGCACGAGCGTGGGTCTTGTGCACGGCAAGATGAAAGCCGCGGACAAAGACGATGCGATGGAGCGCTTCGCAAACGGAGCCACACCGGTTCTCGTCGCGACTACCGTTGTCGAAGTCGGCGTGGATGTTCCCGAGGCGACGATTATCGTGATCGAACACGCCGAGCGTTTCGGACTCGCGCAACTGCATCAATTGCGCGGCCGTGTCGGGCGCGGCAGTGCGAAGTCTACCTGTCTCCTGCTCTATCGCGCGCCGTTGGGGGCTACAGCAAAGCGGCGCATCGAGACCATGCGGGAAACGCAGGACGGTTTCCGTATTGCGGAAGAAGACCTCGCGCTACGCGGCGAGGGCGAAATTCTCGGGACGCGCCAAAGCGGAATGCCGGGATTCAAGATGGCCGATGCGAGTATCCATCGCGACCTTCTGGAAACGGCCCGTCGCGATGCGGCACTGATTGTCGCGAATGATCCCTGGCTCAAATCTGAGCGCGGAGAAGCGCTGCGCGTTCTCCTGCATTTGTTCGAACGCGAAGATGCCGTTCGCTTGCTGGATGCCGGCTAGTCGCCTGCGTAGCGATTGGGGCCGTAGGCGTTATTGCCGGGCACACTGGGCAACGCCATCCACACAAGCAACAGGATGCTACTCGCAAGCAGGAGAATAAAAAGCAGGCCGATAACCAAGAGCAGACCCATCGAAGGCTGTTCGTTTCCGTGCGTAATCACACCGGCAATCGTGATGACCGAAACGGCGACCGCCAACACTACCGGGATTGCAAGCCACCATCCGCTGCGGCCGGTGTCGTGAAGCCGTCGCACCGTGACGGAAAATCCCGGCAGCAACGATGCAAGACCGAAAACAATATAGAACGGCCCGACGCTCCAGTTGCGGAAGATCAGAAAGTCCAGCGCGAGCGCGATCAGAAGGACGATCGTTGCGAACAGCACCCACCACCAATATTCGGCGCGCGCCGCACGGTCCTTGAAATTTGCATAGTTGAAGAAACACTCGCCTATCGCGTCGCCAAAACTCATGGACTTTTCCTAACCTGACGGAAGCTGCGCAAGATTAGCCGTGGCTGCGGAAAATGGAAGCGTCGGACCGGTTCTCCCGCTTCAAATTCCCGGGATCGGCGTTTTTACTTGCTAAGAACGCAGCGCGCCGACTACATGCCAAACATTGTCATCCAAAGCATCGCGCCACAGGCTGCCCATTGCTCGCGTTTTCATCGAAGAAGCCGGCGGTGCTCTGGCTGCATGGTGTGGTACTCGCCGCACCCCTGGCTTTGGTCACACTTACCATGACCAGCCTGGAGACACCGCTATCCGACGGCACTTATCGCGGCGAGCGCGGCTATCGTCAGGTAAGCGACAACTGCCCCCGCAGCGTAGAAATTCCGGAAGTGATAATTTCGAAGGGCACCATCACCTTCCGCAGCGGCGAGGCGAACTGGCTCGGCATGATCAACGACAAGACCGGCGTCATCCGCATCGAGACCGCAGGCATCACGCCGCGGCCGAGTGCGACACTTCATATCCGCGGTCACTATACCAAAGCGCAGCTTTTCAGCGCGATCTGCGGCGCGGGCTATTTCAGAATCTATCGCTGAAGATTATTCGACCGTCACGGACTTCGCGAGATTGCGCGGCTGATCGACGTCGGTGCCGCGCAGCACGGCAACGTGATACGCGAGCAACTGCACCGGGATCGAGAACACGAGCGGCGTCACGGTCGCAGGCATATCCGGCAGCATAAGAACGGCTTCCGCTTTTACACCGGCAGATGCCGCACCCTTGCGGTCGGTGACGAGAATAATCCGGCCTCCGCGCGCGAGAACTTCCTGCATATTGGAAGCCGTCTTTTCGAAGACGAAGTCGTGCGGCGCAATCACGACGACCGGCATCTGTTCGTCGATCAGTGCAATCGGCCCGTGCTTCAACTCACCCGCCGCATAGCCCTCGGCGTGAATGTAGGAAATCTCTTTCAGCTTCAGCGCGCCTTCGAGCGCAAGCGGATAATTGGTGCCGCGGCCCAGATAGAGCACATCGTTCGCGTCCACGATCTGCTTCGCCAGCCGCTCGATGTCGTGTTCGAGCTTGAGTGCTTCCGCCATATGACGCGGCACTTCAATCAGCGCATGAACGAGCTTGCGCTCGTCTTCGCGGGAAAGGTGTCCGCGCGCCCTGCCCGCGCCGATGGCAAGCACCGCAAGGGCCGCGAGCTGGCAGGTGAACGCCTTGGTCGAGGCAACGCCGATTTCGGGGCCTGCGAGCGTCGGCATGATGGAGCCGCTCTCGCGCGCAATCGTCGAGGTCGGAACGTTCACGATGGAAAGCGTGTGCTGGCCGTGATCTTTCGCGTAACGAAGCGAGGCAAGCGTGTCGGCGGTTTCGCCAGACTGGGAGACGAAGATCGCAAGACCGTTCTTGGCTAGCGGCGCATCGCGGTAACGAAACTCGGACGCAATATCGACATCGACCGTGATCCGCGCGAAGCGCTCGAACCAGTACTTTGCAACCAAGCCCGCATAATACGCCGTACCGCATGCCGCGATGGTAATGCGCTCGAGATCCTTGAAATCGAACGGCAGGTCCGGTAGCCGCACTTCCTCGCGCGCCATGTCGATGTAATGCGCAAGCGTGTGACCGACGACTTCCGGCTGCTCGTGAATTTCCTTCGCCATGAAGTGGCGATGATTACCTTTGTCTACGATGAAAGAGCCGGCGGCGACGATCTGCGTCGGCCGTTCGACGACGACACCCTTTTCGTCGCGCACTTCGACGCCGTCGCGCGTCAGCACGGCGAGGTCGCCTTCTTCGAGATACGCAATCTTGTTCGTCATCGGTGCGAGCGCGATTGCATCAGAGCCGAGATACATCTCTCCGGTGCCGTAACCCACCGCAAGCGGGCTTCCGCGGCGCGCGCCGACAAGAAGATTTTCTTCGCCTTTGAAGAGGAAGCCGAGCGCAAATGCGCCGCGAAGTTTGGGCAGCGACTCCGCTACCGCTTCAACCGGACTCTTGCCCTGCTGCATGGCTCTCGTGACAAGATGCGCCACCACTTCGGTGTCGGTTTCGGTCGAGAATTTTGCGCCGTCCTTTTCGAGTTCTTCACGAAGCTCGCGGAAGTTTTCGATGATGCCGTTATGGACGACGGCGAGTTTTTCAGTTGCGTGCGGATGAGCGTTGCGCTCGTTCGGCGCGCCATGTGTCGCCCAGCGCGTGTGTCCGATACCGATCGTGCCGTTGAGTGGTTCGCGATGCAGACGGGTTTCGAGTTCGCGCAGCTTGCCCTCGGCGCGGCGCCGTGTGAGCGCGCCGCCTTCGAGGGTGGCGACGCCCGCTGAGTCATAGCCGCGATACTCGAGAAGCTTGAGCGCTTCGACGAGCTGCGGGGCGACTGCCGTTTTTCCGAGAATGCCTACGATGCCGCACATGCGACGAACCAACCCCTACAATGTCCCGTGAATCTACCCGTAACCGGTTTAAGAGCCGTTCCCGGGTAGTGCGAAATCAAAATCCGTTGCGGAGGATTTCGATGTTTCGTTAATCGTGTTTTGCGGCTTTCCCACGCCGTTTGCGTGTTTCTGCCGCCCAGCCTTCCTTAACGGCCTGACGGCCGCGCGCAACGGCTAGCGCATCTGCCGGAACGTCGTCGGTGACGACCGAGCCGGTGCCGACATAGGCGCCCTTGCCGACCTTCACGGGCGCCACCAGCGACGAGTTCGAGCCAATGAAGGCGCCTTCGCCGATCTCGGTCTTGTGCTTGTCGTAGCCATCGTAATTACAGGTGATCGTGCCCGCACCGATATTTGCGTTCGCCCCCACACTCGCGTCGCCCACGTACGACAAATGATTGGCTTTCGCGCCGTCGCCGAAGGTAGCCGCTTTCACTTCCACGAAATTGCCGATCTTCGTCTTTGCGCCGAGCTTCGTACCGGCGCGCAGACGCGCATAGGGACCGACGACTGCACCCTCGCCGACTTCCGCCCCTTCGAGGTGCGAAAATGCGCGGATCATTGCGCCGTCTTTCACAACCACGCCCGGGCCGAACACGACATTCGGCTCGATCGTCACGTCCTTGCCGAGTTTGGTATCGGCGCTGAAGAACACCGTGTCTGGTGCGACGAGCGTGACACCGGATTCGAGCGCGGCCTTGCGCATACGCTTCTGCAATTCCGCTTCGGCTTCCGCGAGCTGCGCGCGATCGTTGATGCCCATCACTTCCTCCTCCGGCGCTTCACGCACCGTGACGTTCAAGTTGCGGGCGCGCGCAATTGCGACGGCGTCCGTGAGATAAAATTCGCGTTTGGCGTTGTCGTTGCCGATCGCTTCGATCAGGGAGAGCGCGTGCTTGCCTGAGAAGGCCATCACGCCGGCATTGCAGAGAGCGATCTTCTTTTCCGCGTCATTCGCATCTTTCTCTTCGCGGATTGCAACGAGGTTGCCGCTCTCCTGAATCAGGCGCCCATAGCCATGCGGGTTTTTCGGACGAAAGCCGAGCACGACGACGGCGGAGTCTTTCAACGCACCCGCCAGTGTCGAGAATGTTTCAGCCAGCAGCAGCGGCGTATCACCGAAAGCGACGATCAGGTCGTTGCCGGTGCTTACGGCTGCCTTTGCGCTGAGTACCGCGTGCGCAGTACCCAAACGCTCGCGCTGCACATGAACGCCCGCTTTCGGGGCACGGAAGCGAACTTCGGATGCCACGTCTTCGCGTTCCGGACCGATCACGACGTCGAGCGCGGTTGCGCCGCTCGCTTTTGCCGCCTCAATCACGTGCCCGATCAGGCTCCTGCCGCCGACCTGATGCAGCACCTTCGGGAGCGACGAGCGCATCCGGGTGCCTTCGCCGGCGGCGAGAATGAGGATCGTGGTAGCAGCCAATATTCGGTTCCCGTTGAGCCCAAGGGCAGCGGCGGAGGCGGTTTAGCCGATGGGGCGTACCACCGGAAGCCAGCGGCAGGTTATAGGGCCGACTCTGGTAGATTCTCGCAAACGATTCGCGAGCCCGCAGGCTGGAATGACCGTTACGCCCAAGATCGACCCCCGCAAAGACCGCAGGCCCGTGAAAAAGGCACCGCGGCTGGCTGCGATATATTCCATATGGGCAATCGCGGCACTCGGCGCGATGAGCATCGCGGGCTCGATTTACATCTGGCGGGACGGCAAGGCACCCCTCGCCCAGCTTCCGGCGATCAGCGCTCCGGCTATGCCGCAGGTCGTTTCCAATCCGCAGTCCGAGCGCGAAATCAACCGGCTAAACGACGCCGTACGAGTGCTCGCCTCCGAGCGCGACCGCCTCGCCACCCGGCTCGAACAACTGGAGCGCTCTGTCGGCGACATCACTGCCGCCATTCCACAGAAGAAGCCCCAGCCCGAGGTAAGCGACGAGCCGCTTCCGCCGCCGAACGCGCCGCCGGTGCAGGTGATCAACCCGCCCAATCCGGAGCCGCGGCCGCAGGGTCACAATCAGATCATGCCCAATCAGCAGCAGACCAATACGACGGTCGTGCCTGCTGTGCCGCCGGTCGCGAGCAACGAAGCCAATCCTGCTACACCGCCCGACAACCCGAATACGACACGCACCGAATTCGGCGTCGATCTCGGCGGCGAAAAATCGGTCGATGGGTTGCGTGCGCGTTGGGCGACGCTACGCGGCAATCACGGTTTGACGCTCGATGGCTTGCGGCCGCTGATCAGCGTCAAGGAAGGGCAGAAATCCGGGACAGTCGAATTGCGGCTGGTCGCGGGACCGCTCGCCAATGCCGCCGCAGCGGCGCGCGTCTGTGCACGGCTCCAGACCAGCGGCGTGCCTTGCATCCCGACCGTATTCGACGGGCAGCGCCTCTCGCTCCGCTAAGCTCTGCATTAATGGCGTAGCTCACGCCTTTGCTTCAGGTTAAAGCCTCGCCCGATGCAATCTCCCTCACGTCTCGGCATCTACGCGCTCCTGTTCGCGATGCCGCTCTTTTTCGTTTCGAACCTGATTATCGGCCGCGCGGTCACACACGCAGTCGAGCCCTCGACGCTCGCCTTCTGGCGCTGGTTTCTCGCGAGCCTGATGCTGCTTCCCTTCGCCTGGCGCGGCCTCGTCGAGCACCTCGCCGCGTTCCGAAATCTTTGGCGCGAGCTTTTATGGCTCGGCGTGCTCGGCATGGTGATTTGCGGTGCGGGCGTCTATCTCTCGCTGCGTTATACAACCGCGAGCAATGCGGCGCTGATCTATACGTCGTCGAGTATCGTGATCGTTCTGCTCGAAGCATTCTTCTTCCGGGAGAAGCTTTCGGCCGCGCGCCTTGTCGGCGCGTTAATCGGATTTGCGGGTGTCGCGGTGATTATCCTACACGGTGAGTTAAGCCGCCTGATCACGTGGCAATTCAGCATTGGCGATATCGGCATCGCGCTGTGCGCAATTGCCTGGGCGGTCTATTCCGTCATTCTGAAGCGCAAAGAAATCAAAGCGATTCCAATCATGCCGATGTTCGCCGCAATCACGCTCGCGGGGTCGCTTACGCTCATGCCTTTCATGCTTTTCGAATTTTTCGCGCTGGGTGCGTTTCCGCATGGCAGCGACCAGTGGATCGCCATTGTGGCGCTTGCGCTATTTCCGTCAGTGATCGCGTTTGGCTTCTACCAGATACTGGTCAAATGGGCGGGCCCTTCGCTCACCGGCATGTCGCTTTACTTGTTGCCGGTCTATGGCGCGGCACTCGCCGTGCTCACGCTTGGCGAGAAACTCTACGCCTATCACGCGATCGGGCTTGCACTCGTACTCGGCGGCATTGCGCTTGCGACCGATCCGTTCAGGAAGCGCGCTGCGTAAGCGCGGGCGCGTTGCGGAGCTTGGCGATTTCGATCTCACGCACTGCAAGCTGTGCCTCAAGCCGTTCGATGTTGTCGAACAGCCGCGCACTCGACAGCCGCAGGAAATAAAACCCGAACGTCGGATTTTGATAATACAGCTGCTCGATCCGGCTATACGGCATTTCGAGCAACTCGGCGTCTTGCACGCAAACCACGGATTGCGTCCGCTTGCGAGACGGCGCGAGCATCGCAAGTTCACCGACGGCAGTGCCCGGCTCGATGCGGATGTTCAATTCCTGCACCAGCAACGCGCCGTTGACGACGTAATACATCCGGTCCGCGTCCTCGCCCTTGCGAAACAAGACGTCTCCGTTTTTGACCGAGTGCCGCGTCATGAACGGCCTGAACCATTCGATGGAAGGATCTCCCGCATTTGCGGTTTCGACCTTCTTGATGAGGCGCAGCATCTCGAACAGGCGGTAACCGTTCAGCGGCAGCAGAATGACGTGTTGCAGGACGGTCGGATAAATCCCGGCCAGCAAACCGAAGGCGATCTGTCCAACATTGTGCGCGAGACCGGTAACGCGCAGCGGGATCATCGTCTGCATGGCGAACATGAGAATGCCCAGCCCCGCGGCCACGTAGCCAATGCCTTCGACGAATGTCATGGAAATTGATCCCGCCCCGAATTACCGGTGTCCGATTACAACGGTTTCGTGACGGTTGCGTGACGCGGCTTCGCGCGACCGCTACGCCGGCATGGATTTCTCGACCAGCCGCACCCAGTAAGACGCGCCGAATGGAATGGCGCTGTCGTTAAAATCGTAAGCCGGATGATGCAGGTTCGCGCTGTCGCCGTTGCCCATGAAGATGAAAGCGCCGGGCCTAGCTTCCAGCATGAAGGCGAAATCTTCGCCGCCCATGACCGGCGGCGTCTTGGTATCGACATTCGCTTCGCCCGCGATCTCGCGCGCAACCGAGGACGCAAAGTCGACCGCCTGCTCGTTGTTCACGACGACCGGATAGTCCCGCGAGTACGTGACTTTCGCTTTGGCGCCGTGGAGCTTCGCGACACCTTCCGCAACTTCGACGATGCGCTTTTCGAGTACGTCGCGAACGCTTGCACGCAGGCTTCGCGCGGTACCACGCAGAAGCGCGGTCTGCGGAATGACGTTATCGGTGTGTCCCGCCTGAAACAGCGTGATCGAAACGACTGCGCTTTCCAGTGGGTCCACGTTGCGGGCGACGATCGTCTGCAGCGCGTTGATGATCTGCGAGCCGACAAGAACCGTATCAACCGCAAAGTGAGGCCGCGCGGCGTGGCCGCCAACGCCTTCGATTTCAATCGTCAGGCGGTCCGCTGCCGCCATGATCGCGCCGGGACGCATCGCGAATTTCCCGATCGGCAAACCCGGCATGTTGTGCATGCCGTAAACTTCGCCGATGTTGAAACGAGTCATTAGGCCATCGTCGATCATCGCTTTCGCGCCGGCGCCGCCTTCTTCCGCAGGCTGAAAGATTACGATTGCGGTGCCCGCGAAATTGCGCGTTTCGCAAAGATGGCGCGCGGCACCAAGCAACATCGCGGTGTGGCCGTCGTGGCCGCAGGCGTGCATCTTGCCGGGAATTTTCGACGCATAAGGTAGTCCGGTAATTTCATCGAGCGGCAGCGCGTCCATGTCTGCACGCATGCCGACCACTTTCGCGCCCGGTTTGTTGCCCTTGATGACGCCCACGACACCCGTGCGGCCGATACCGGGCACAACTTCATCGCAACCGAATGATTTGAGTTTTTCGGTGACCGTCTTCGCAGTCTCGTGCACTTCGTAGAGAAGCTCCGGCCGCTCATGAAGATAGCGGCGCCATTCTGCGACTTCGCCGGCCTGATCGGCGATGCGGTTCAACACGGGCATTACGGAAACTCCGCTAAAGGGCGATTCAAGCGGACGCTTGGATGGCGGTCAACCGGTGCTTTGCCGCCGGATCAGAAGCCGGACCAGAGCTGATAACTACCGACTGCGGCGTTGCCGTTGATCGCAATCGCGGTGCAAGGGGCGAACTCGGTGAGCTGCGCCTGATGAATTTCGACGCCGTAGCCGTTCAGTACTTCACCCACGCGCTCGGACAATTCCTTGTTGAAACCCAGGCGATCGGCCTGAATCGATTCAATCGTATGTTTCGACACCGCGGCAAGAATGGCTGCCTGCGAGCGCTCGATTACGTCCGACTGAAGATCGGCAATGTTCACGCCTGCGGCCACCACGTCATTAATGTGATAGGTGACGAGCGAACCGACCGTCACAGTTTTCAAGTCCTTGGTCATAATAACCTTGGACTGAATGCGGACCGTTTGGCGCACCACGATCAGTAGCTTGTACGTGGTGACGACCGGCCAATACCAGTGCAGCCCGGGAGGCCACTCCTTCACCCGATGGCCGCGCACGAAAGCAACGCCGCGATGCGTCGCCGGCACGATGACGAGCCATGGAATGACCCTGAGTAACGTCTGAAATATTTCGCCGAGCCAGCCAAAAGCCTTATCCACGTTTTCGCTCCCTAGCTCTTAATCAAATACTGTGTTCGAGCCGGCGTTGGTTATCACGCCGATCCCGTAGCCATTCAAGGTGAAGTCTCCGGTCACTTTTTCCGCCACCACACGATCGCCTGTGGTTGCATCCAACCGGAAGAGACTGTCGCATCCGCCAAGTTCCGCGCTGAACTCTTCCGGTGCGATCAAAAGCGGTTTTCGCGACGAATTGACGAATACACCGCTTATGCGTCCCTTTTCTCCGCGCGAGACGATCATATCGAGTTTCGGATGTTCTGTACGGTTTTGCGGAAAGAAAAGCTCGTCGCCATAGCGGACGTGCTGCACGAATAACTGTTTCGCCAGCGCCGCCGGACTTGGCTTTCCGGTATTATCGATCAGGCCGTAGGCGTCGCTGTGCGCGGTCGCGGTCCAGCGCAGCTCGATATCGGCGCCCCCACGGATCAGATGAATAAGCGCCGAAGCATAGTAAGCGGCACCAAGCATGTTCTGGTTGTAACCGAGCGTATAGTAGTGCTCATGATGCGACATGGTGTTCATCTCGCCGCAGACATTCAGTGCGTGATGACCTTCGAGCAGACGCGCGACACCCCGCGCACGTGTTTCGTAACTTGGCGTCTGCGCCATCAGCAGGTCTTCGAAGACTTTCCCGTTCGGCGAGTCCGGTGAGTTCCACATTTCAAGGTCGAGCGATTTGCTCGATACCGCCGGCCGCCAGTCGCCGTAGCAATGCCATGAGACGAACCCGACTTTCTTCGGGTCTACTTCGGAAAGCAGGCGCACAATCCAGTCCATCCAGTAGGCGCGATGCGTGCCGTCGATTGCGGGGCCGCCGATCAGCGCTTTGCGTCCGCCGAGGTATGGCGATAGCTGCCTGAGGATTTCATCGGAAAGCACTTCGTAGATTTTCAAATACTGTTCAACGTTCAGATCGCCGCCGACGACTAGATTGTTCGGCTCGTTCCAGACGCACCAATACCATTGGCTTACTTCTTCGCCGCCCCAGCGCTCGATGCAACCCCAGATGACTTCGGAAGCGCGCGCAACGAAGTCAGCAATGTTTTTTGGCCTGTCGTAAGGCGGCGGAAACTTCGCGAAAGTGATCATCGGCTTCGCGCCGATATCGAGCGTCGTCTGCAGCAGCGCTTCGAACGAATACCAATCCTTGAATGGATCCGGTACCGGCTGGTCGAAAACAAAGACGCGGATGACATTTGTGTCCATCAAGCGCAAGCGGCGTCGTATTTCTTCCTTGTGCGGCCCTTGTGAAAGATGCCACCAGCCATAAATCTCGTTGAATCCATAGCGCAGCTTCATGCGCTGTCCCGGCGCCAGGCTTGCAGTCTCTTTGCGGCGTCCGAGTCCGAACAACGCCGCTACTCCTTGATGATTTCGATGAGACGCGTCAGACGAGCCTCCGGGCTGTGCCTTTTCGCGAAGTCGGCGCGAATACTTTCAACGATACCCGCGTAATGTTCGGGGCGCGCAAGCACGTCGAGAATCTTTTTCGAGCGATCACCCTCGCCGAGCATCAGTTCCAACGCTTGCTCGCCGAACGTTTCCCTCACGTAACGAGGATCAAGAAGAAAAAGCGGGATCGTGCCGGCCGCAGGCGTCTCGAACGTGCGGCACGTCACGAAATCGAGATACTCGAACAGCGGGCGATAGATCACGGGATTGAACACGCCCTTGTTCATCGTCGCTGTCACCTGCGGAAACGGGATCGCAGGATGCGCTTCGAACTTGTTCGCTCGAAGCCAATCGCGGTCGACATAATAGTCCGCTTTGATTTCCTGAAACTGCGTCCACTCCAGAGGATGATCCCAACCTTCACCGACGAGCGCCACGCGCCCTACTTTTTCGCGCACCGGCTCGATCGCCTTCAACACTTGCGACATGCCGTGCCAGCGAAACTTGGTGTGGCCGACATAGACCATGCTGAATTCCTTGCTCGAGAAATCCAGCGGCGTTTCCCAGGTCGGGTCGTAAATATGAAAGAGAAACGGCTTTACGTTCGCACGCTTCGGACGCAGCGTAGGCTGGCAGATCTTGTCGCTCAAGCTATCGCAGACTTCGATCCATTTGCGGCTGAGTTCGTCGGTCTTGTGATTGTAATCGCCGCGAAACTCAAATTTGTCGTTATAGGCGCCATCGCAATCGATCACGACGCGGCGGTTTCTCGGGACGGCTTGAAGCAATCGCGTCCAGTCGAGGCGGTCGCCGAACTGTAGCTGTGTCGTCCACTCGAAAACGAAAACGACGGCGTCTGCGCCTTCCAGTTCCTGCGAATAATCGAGCTGAAAGGCGGCATTCGGCGGTCCATAAATCGTGACCTCATGACCCATTGCCTTTGCCGCGCGCGCGTAACCGCGCAGGTCGAGCATGCTGCCTGCGTTCTCATAGCCCCAATAGACGAAGACAATTTTCATCTGCGTCAGGCCGGAAGCGCGGAAACTAGTTCCGCCATGCGCTTTTCATAGGAATTGTTGGCCGCGAGATGTTTACGAACGGTCTGCACGACATCGCGGTAGTGGTCCGGCCGCGCCAGCGCATCGAGAATTTTTTCGGCGATGTTTTCACGCAACATCAGTTCGCGCGCGGCAGGCCCGTAGACTTCTCGCGCAATGTCTTCATCGAGCATCAATAGCGGGATCGTGTCTGCATAGAAAATCTCGAAGTATTTCAACGTGATGTGTTTGAGATGATGCAAAACCGGCCGCTGCGTGAAGATATTGATCTTCGCCGTGCTCATCGTGCGGATGACGTCGGTATACATCACCGACTGCTCGGTCGTGATGCGAAGGCGCTTGATCAGCGCGGGATCGGACTCGAAAGCTGCTTCTGGGCCTGCGTCTTTGCCTTCCGCCGGCGGGCCGTCCCACCACAGCCCGATAAAGCCGATGTCACCGATGCGATCGCGGATCGGCTCGATCGCCGGAAGAAATCTCTTGCCGACGTCACGCCAGCGCCACCAGTTATGGCCGAGGTGCATGATGTCGTACTTTTTCGCGGGTGCCGCTTCCGGCTTCATCTCGAGTGCCGGATCGTAGCCGTAGAAGATCATGGGCCGCACATTGGGCTTGTGTGGCTTTGCCAGCATGGGTTTCATTACGACGTCCGAGAGCGTGTCGTAATATTCCTGCCAGCGCGCGCTCTCGTCTTCGGTCGTATGATTGAAATCGTAATCGTCGACCTTGGTCACGGGGTTATACATGCCGTCCATATCGAAGATCATGCGATGGCGCTTCGAAATCGCACCTAGCATCGAGACTTCCTCGAGCCGGCTCAGGCGATAAATTTCGGATTCAAATAGATAAGCCGCGCGGTCGAACGACTTCACGTCTTTCGAGAATTTCAGTTCCGGCAGATGCGGCTGCGGATCGCCATACATGGCGACCTTATGCCCATAGTCCGGGGCAATGCGGATGTAGTTCGCGACGGCATGCGTGTTGCCGGCATTACCGCGGTGTTTCATGACGAAGAGGATGTTCACTTCGCCGTTGCCTTCTTCAGTTCGTCGATGCGGACGGCGTAGGAATGCTTCGCCGCGAGATGCGCCCGCGTCTTCAGGATAGCGTCCCAATAAGCCTCGGGGTTCTTCAGCGCATCGAGAAGCCACTTCGAGACTCCCTGCACCGGCACGAGTTTCCTCGCAGCTGCGCCGTAGATTTGCTCCACGAACGCCTCAGGCAACATCAGCACCGGGATCGTGTCGGCATAGAAGGTCTCGAAGGTCCGGTTCGTGACAAGTCCGAGTTCGCGGAACAGCGGCCGGTGAATTACCGGTACAAACTTGGCGTGACCCATCAACTCGACGACTTCGTCGAAGCGCTTACCATGATGGGTATCGACGCCAATGCTCTCTAGAAATGCCGGATCGCAATCAACGCCCATGATTGCTTGCTGCACAGCCCAGTCTGGACGCGCGCTCCAATCCCAGCCGACGAGGCTCGCTTTGCCGACTTCGCCGCGAACTTTCCCATATTCTTCGAGGAAGGCGCGCACCTGATGCCAGCGCTGCCAGTTACTGCCGATATAGAGCACGCCATGGCTTTTCTTCTTCCAGTTTTCGGCAGCTTCAGCGGCGCTGGTGTATTTCTTTTCAACCGCGGGCTCGTCGAACCCGTGAAACAGAAACGGCTTTACGTTGCCGCGCTTTGGCGCGAGCGTCGGCTGCAAAATGACGTTAGATACGGTGGCAATCGCTTCTTCCCATTCCCACCCTTGATGGCCGTCGAGCTTCTCCAGATGATTGAAGTCGTGCTCGACGCGGATCGTGTCGTTGTAGCGGCCCCACAGATCGACGATCGCGCGTTTTTCGCGCGGAATGCCGTCGAGGACACGCGCGAGATATGGCATGTCCGGAAAGTCGCCGGGCACCTGCAGAATAAAAAGAGTGAGATCGACGCCTTTGAGATCGGTCGTGAATTTCAACTTCGGCAGATCGGCATCGGCTTCGCCGTAGATCGCGATGTCGTGGCCGAGCTTAGTTCCCGCATCGATCCACTTGTGGATCGTGGAAACGCTCCTCGTCCAGGCATCGACCGACGTAACGAGAAGTATCTTCATGCGCGCCTCGCGGCGGCAGGATTATCTTTTGAAAACTCTGATTTCGCCCACTCGACAGTCTTCTTCAGACCCATATCGAACGAAATCTTCGGCTGCCAGCCGAGAACCTCTTTCGCCTTGCGAATATCGGCCTGCACCGCGCGCTGTTCGCCAGCGCGTCCTGGCATGTGCCGGATTTCGTAGTCCGGCTGGCCGAACGCTGCGGCGACTGCTTTCGCCAGTTGATTGATCGAGGTCGCGCGGCCGCCGCCGAGATTAATCACCTGCCCCTTCGCGGCTGGCGTCGTCAGAGCGCGCGCCCATCCGTCGACGATGTCTTCCACAAAAACGAAATCCCGCGTCTGCTCGCCATCGCCGAAGATGGTGATGGGTTCGCCGCGCAACACGTTGCCGCTAAAGATGCCGAGCACGCCCTGATAGGGATTGTTATACGACTGTCCGGGACCATAGACGCTGAACATGCGTAGCGACGTCACCGAGAAATCGAAGCCTAAATCAGGCCGCTCGCCGGTCGCGTGAACATAGCGTTCGCCCGCAAGCTTCGTGATGCCGTAATACGCATCCGGCACGCAGGGTTCGGTTTCGACCGTCGGCACCTTGGCTGCGTTTCCGTACAACGTCATCGAGCTTGCATAGAGCAGCCGCGGTACCTTGTGCTTCACGCACAATTTCAACATCTGCACGGTGCCTTCGGTGTTCGTGCGCAGGTCGGCGACCGGGTCGGAAAACGCCTTGATGATCGAAACCTGCCCCGCGATATGGCAAACCGCATCGAGACCTTGCGCGAAGATCGGCTCGATCTCTTCCGGCTTCGTCACGTCGCCGCGCGTATACTTCGCGCCTGTGGGCACCAATGCCGGATCGCCGTTCGACTCGTTGTCGGCCACGAAGACTTCGTGACCATCTGCAAGCAGACGGCGCGTGAGATGAATGCCGATAAAGCCGGCGCCGCCTGTAACCAGAACTTTCATTTTTCTTTCCTCCAGCAGCCGACCGCTAGAACGCAGCGCGGTTCTGCTCGACCCACTCGATCAGTTTGCCGACGCCCGATTTAGCGTCGATCGACGGCTTCCACGAGAGCGTCTTCTCCAGCTTGCGAACGTCGCTGACATAGACTTCCTGATCGCCGGGACGCCATTTGTCGAATTTGAGCGGAATTTTGCGCTTGAAGCGTTGCTCCAGCATGTCGATCAGTTCGAGCAACGACAAAGTCTGCGCGGTGCCACCGCCGACGTTGAACGCCTGCCCTTTGATTTCGTCCGGCGAGCGGATCGCCGCTTCATAGGCACGCACAAGATCCTCGACATGCAGCACGTCGCGAACCTGCTTGCCGTCGCCGTAGATCGTGATGTTTTTGTTCAGAAGCGTTGCAATCGCAAACCACGCAACCCAACCTTGGTCTTCGACGCCGAACTGGCGCGGACCGTAGATGCAGGATTGCCGGAACGCCGCCGCCGGAATCCCGTAGATGCGCGCGAAATCGAGTACGTACTGATCTGCGGCCCCTTTCGAACAACCATAGGGCGACAGGAAATCAAGCGGCTCGCTTTCGGGAATCCCGTGTGGCCGGTTTGTGTAGGCGTAGCGGCTACCCTGCAATTCCGACGTCGCGCCCGTGATCTTGCCGTAGACCTTGTTGGTCGAAGCAAAGAGAAACGCTGCCTCCGGCCGGAAGCGACGGACGGCATCGAGCAGATTGAACGTGCCGAGTGCGTTGACGTCGAAATCCATACGCGGGTCGGTCACCGAGGTGGTAACTGCGACCTGCGCCGCAAGATGGATCACGGCATCGGGCTTCGTTTCCGAAATCACCTTGTTTACAGAAGCCGTGTCGCGGACATCGACCTTCGCAAACTCGAATTCGGTCTCGTCCTTGAGCCAGGTCAGATTGCTTTCGGTGCCGACGCGCGAAAGGTTGTCGAGCACCGTCACCTGCCAGTTGCGCTGACCGAAATAGCGCGCGGCATTGCAGCCGATGAAGCCGGCGCCGCCGGTGATCAAGACGTGTTTGGTGCTCATAAAGCCTTCCGTTGAGTAAGCGTGCTTAGGCATGCCACATAAGCGAATGCCGGACGCCGATTATATCCGCCGCCTGCGCGCGGCCTATCTCGATCTGATGCGGGACAGCCTGATCGGCCGCCTGAACGAAGACCCGCCGCTGCCTTCGTCCAAGGTCGAAGGCTATAAGCCCGAATACCGCGAGCAAGGCTGGGACTGGCCATCAAAGGCGCCCTCCATGATCGGCGGGCTCAGGATGGAAAACGTCCGGAGCGAATGCGAACGGGTAATTGCGGAGAACATTCCCGGCGATTTCGTCGAAACCGGAGTCTGGCGCGGGGGTGCCGCGATCATGATGCGCGCCGTGCTCGAAGCGCATGGGATTAATGACCGGCGTGTTTTCGCCGCCGACTCTTTCGAAGGCTTTCCGGCGCAAAGCCAAGCCGATACGAATTTCAAGGTGGGCGGCGTTGCCGACTTCGCGGTTTCGCTCGACGAGGTCAAACAGAACTTCGCGCGTTACGGCTTGCTCGACGAGCAGGTCGTCTTCCTCAAAGGCCTCTTTCGCGACACGCTTCCGAACGCTCCGATCAGCGCAATCGCTGTCTTGCGGCTCGACGGCGACCTTTATGAAAGTACGCGCGACGGGCTCGTGCTTTACGAAAAGCTTTCGCGCGGTGGCAGCCTGATTGCCGACGACTACTTCCTGTTCGAAGGACAGCGCAAAGCTATCGACGAGTTCAGGGACGCGCATGGCATCGCAGACCCGATTATCCGGATCGATCATTTTGGCGGGTTCTGGGTCAAGCGCTAGACGGGCGACACCGGCACCTTGTTCGCCGAAAGCGCACGCTCGAAATAGGTGATCGTGGACTTTAGGCCGTCTTTCAGCGCGACCAGCGGCTGCCAATCGAGCAGTTCGTTGGCGCGGCTGATGTCCGGACGGCGCTGGCGCGGATCGTCCACCGGCACCGGATGGAAAGCGAGCTTCGAAGACGAACCGGTCATTGTGATCACGATGTCCGCAAGTTCGCGCACCGTGATTTCGTGCGGGTTGCCGAGGTTCAGCGGGCCCGTCACCGAGTCAGGCGAGTCCATGAATTTCACGAGACCGCTGACCAGATCGTCGACGTAGCAAAACGAACGCGTTCGGCTGCCGTCGCCATAGATGGTGAGGTCGCGGTTCTGCAGCGCCTGCACAATAAAGTTCGAAACCACGCGTCCGTCGTTCGGAAGCATGCGCGGACCGTAGGTATTGAAAATGCGGACGACCTTGGTGCTCAGCTGATGCTGGCGGCGATAGTCGAAGAACAGCGTTTCGGCGACACGCTTGCCTTCGTCGTAGCAGGCGCGCGGACCGATCGGGTTTACATTGCCCCAGTAATCCTCGACCTGCGGATGAACTTCCGGGTCGCCATAGACTTCCGAGGTGGAGGCCTGCAACACCGGCGCGTGCAGGCGCTTGGCCAAGCCCAGCACATTCAGCGCACCAAGGAAGCTCGTCTTCGTCGTCTGAATCGGATCGTGCTGATAGTGAACCGGAGACGCGGGACAGGCGAGGTTATAGATCTGATCGACTTCGACATGCAGCGGTGCGCAGACATCGTGCCGCAAAACTTCAAACTCGGCATAGTCCTGCAAGTGCAGGACATTCTGCCTGTCGCCGGTGAAGAAGTTATCGACGCATAGAACGCTGTCGCCCCGCTTCAGAAGTCTCTCGCACAGATGCGAGCCGATGAAGCCGGCACCGCCGGTTACAAGAACGCGCCGCTTCTTCAAATGGGCTGCCGGTTCAGGCATGTGATCTCTACCTTTGTGTAGCTCGTTGACGGCACGTTTTGCACACATCACGAACTGAGGTCGCGATGTTGCGCTTCACTAACTGAATGCGAACTGAATTCCGGCCGGTTCGGCCGGGCAATGCAATTCCGTCGCTACAACTTTCGGTGATCGTCCCGTTATCAAGCCAATCGTCAAAGGATGCCCACGTAGCCGTTGTTCGACAGACTATGACGCAATTCGCGCGCCAGAGTGAGCCATTTAACGCCCGGTCTTATTCCGAAGTTCCCGGTCCTTCAAAATATAGTCTTACGTGAATGCTCATTCAGAATGGAGCCTGCCGCAAGACGGAAGGACGACTCTAGCCTGGCGTCAAACTAGCCAGCGCTGCAACCAAAATGCGCTTCCCAGTCACGGGTAAGCGCTGCCATTTTTTGCGAGATTGGTGAGCCCGGATGGGATCGAACCATCGACACCCTGATTAAAAGTCAGGTGCTCTACCACTGAGCTACGGGCCCCTCCCGAAGGAAGTGCCGATGGAATAAGGACTTTTTGCAGCGCCCGCAACACCAAAAAAGAACAGACCGAGAGTTCTGAGGGACAAAAAGGGAAACTGGTGGGCAAAATCACGGAATGGAGGCCTTCGTTTCTCGGTACGTTCCGGCTTCGTTTTTAGCCGTCCTGATAAAACGTCAGGTGCCCTAATTTGCAGATACTGCTGCGATTGCAAATGAATCAGCGATAAGCTTCCTGACGGAAGGTCAGGTGCTCTACTGGCGACCGAATTGAAGCTACTTCCAGATGCCGAAAATTATTCGGCCAGACGTTTCAACAGTCGGCCAAAAAAGAAGCCCGAGACCGAACAGATACAGTGCAAAAACTATCAAGCGACTCTTCGGTCTAGAGTTGTCCGGCACGTCGTATTCGAAGGTGAGAAGGTCGCGGTCGAAATCGTGAAGTGCGGCATCAGCCGCGCTCCAATAACCCTGCTCAGCGCCGTCGCATCGAAAGCATTTCAGCAAATTTATCGACCATCACGTTGCCCAACATCGAAACAAACTGACCAGGGTTGCTCGCTGTTCCGAATACCGAATGGTCGATCTTGCCGTACAAGTTTTTCATGGTCGTTTCGAAGCGCTGCACTAGTTTGTACGGATAGGTGACGAAGCCGTCCCAGCGCCCATAGGGTTTCGGCGTCTCGGGATGATGCAACAGGTACTCGCCGCAGACCTCAGCGATCAAAGTCTGACGCCGAGCATCCGTCATTTGCTTGCGCTCTCCGGACACATATTCGTTTCGACTACCAGCTAGTTTGACGATATCCGGGCATCGCCAAGCGAAAAGCGCGGACGCCGCCGCTACGAGCAGCAAACCAAAATATGAAAAGTGAAGTCGCGTGAGCGTAAAACGTCGGCTCAGAGCTACGGCTTCTTCCCCGGACGCTGGAAAAAAGAACGCTTCTGAAATCCTGAAGAACTCAACGAACTGATTGTTGAACAGAATAAGCCAGCCGATGAACGGAATGAGTATCGTCAGTGACGCAATTCGGCTTCGACCCAAACGGCCCAATGCCGACCAACTTGGAATTTTCGTTTGCCAAGTATTCATTTGAACACGCTGAGTAGAGAACTACGCTTCAGCCCGATTACGACCAATTCTCACCAGCTTTTGCGCTCGAAACGAGGAATATTTCGCGGAATGAGAGAGATGCGTCTGTAAGTATCTGTTTTTAAAAAGCAACTTTGAATGACAAGCCCGATTAAAAGTCAGGTGCTCTACCACTGAGCTACGGGCCCGCCTTTGCGGAGCGGTTCTGGTACGGACCCATACTAAGCCCGTCAAGGCGCGGGCCTCGGCAGTTCAGGAAAAGATGCTCTGCGGCAGCAGAAAAGGCCCTTCCGGGACCGCCCGGACGCGCGCCCTTACCCCATAAAGTGCATGGATCAGATCGTCGGTCAGGATTTCCGCCGGACTTCCGCGCGCGATCACGCGGCCATCGCGCATGGCGACGATTTCGTCCGCCGCCATCGCCGCGAGATTAATGTCATGAAGTACCGCGAGTACGCCGCCGCCCG
>Ga0247762_1000056_pt1 | contig 54706 bp, 53 predicted proteins | sample UWRJL081202R4_FD_181016 | JGI IMG/M metagenome (GOLD analysis project Ga0247762, IMG submission 181016) | Plant litter microbial communities from Arlington Agricultural Research Station in Wisconsin, United States - UWRJ-L081-202R-4 | ecosystem: Environmental > Terrestrial > Plant litter >...
AAGGTACCACCACCGCCCATCGAGAGCCCTGTGAGGTATGTGCGATCCGGATCGATTGAAAAGCGTTTCTTAACATCGGCCAGCATATCATAGACGTCTTTCTCTGCTACACCCTGGTAGCCCATAGTACCGCGTGCATACGGCGAAGCAACGACATAATCCACATCTTTCCATTCGGGAAAATAGCGGCTGGCTTCCACGTCCGTCTCGCCGGGCGCGTTGCTCTTACCGAACACGCGACGCAACGCCAGTCGGTGATTGGAACCCGCGCCATGAAGCATGATTACCAGCGGATACTTCTTCTTTGCGTCGTAATTCTTCGGTAAATACAATCCGTAAGGCTGTTCTGTATCATCAATGTCGGAATGAAAGGTAAGCACCTGCGGCCCGGAGCTGAGCGTTTGAGCGTAGCCCGTTGCATAGTCGCACAGCAGCAGTAGTGCAAATATTTGTTGCACAGTGGCAATTGATATCAGCTTTCGTTTCATAATTATTGCGTATGGACTAATGTAGCCATTAATAGGTTAACCCGAAACCGAATTTATACAGGGGGTCTTTCGAATCATAAGGAACATCTTCCTTCTGGTTACGCACCGCGTCCATCGACGATGGCAATTCGATCGGCAGTTTTCCTCCGGGTTTGACCTTACCAAAAACAACATCGAGCACAGCCGCATCGCTTGCCCCGAAGTCTGCCAGCAGGGCTTTTGCAGCGGCGCTGATTTTGGGTATAACAGCGGGCCGGTCGAGATATATATCGACCACGGTTGGCACGGCCTTCAGCAGCATCAGTATACTGTCTTCCTGTACCTTCCTGAAATCAAGATCGCCGTGGTGGAAGCCGCGGGCAAACTGGTTCTTTGTCTCAACCGGATACCAGGGCGTGTTGATGCGTATTATAGCGATATCAGCCTCTTTCGGACTAGTTACTACCTGTCCGTATTCAGCCGCTACTTTTGCATCGATGTTCTTTACATAGATCTTTAGTTTACCGGCTTCCAGGGGCAGTACAGAACCGGTTTTTGCTTTATCGTTCTTTAATAATGTAATAGCGCGCCGTTGTGCATCTTCGCCGGCTTTCTTAAACTCTTCCTTGCCGACAATCTGTGTGGCCTTCTCTATATCTATATATGGATTGTCGAAAAGCCCGAGCTCGAACTTCTGACGCAGCAAGCGTTTAATAGACTCGTCGATGCGGGCTTCGGTGATCTTGCCGTCTTTCACCAGTTTTATAACATGTTCAGCACAGCTTTCGCCACCGAACTGATCTACACCGGCGTGGATAGCTTTGGCCACGCGCTCTTCTTCGCTGAGTTTCTCTACGCCCCACGCACGCGCCGGCCATACGAAGTCACCCATTTTTGAGTCGGTGATAAGGCCCCAGTCGGTGCAGACCACGCCGTTATAGTGATACTTATCACGCAGCAGCCCGGTGATCATTTCTTTGTTGAACGAGAAGGCTACATTCTCAGAGGTCTGATCAACAGGCACACCGTAGTAAGGCATGATAGCCGCTGTATTCGCCGCGAAGGCCGCCTCGAAAGGGATAAGATGGTAGTTGAAGTTTTTACCGGGATAAATCTGTCCCTTCTGAAATTCGAAGTGTGGGTCGAGTCCTTCCTTCTGAGGGCCGCCGCCGGAGAAGTGTTTGGTCATACAGGCAACGCTGTTGGAGTCCAGTGTACTACCCTGGAAGCCTTCGATATACGCTTTAACGAGACGGGCGGAGAGCTGCGCATCTTCGCCGAACGTGCCACTGATACGCGGCCAGCGTGGCTCGGTCGCGAGATCGGCCATTGGGTGCAAAGCCTCCCGTATACCTACGGCCAGATATTCCTGGCGGGCTATGTCGGCATGCTGCTCCATGAGCGTCGCGTCGCCTATCGCGGCGAAGCCGAGAGGCTCGGGCCATTGGGAGAAGGCGTTTGCCCGCATGGCAAATATATTGGCGCTGAAAGCATTCCGGGGGTCGGAAGCGATAGTGACCGGTATGCCCAGCCGCGTCTTTTCTTCTACAAACTTCTGCACATTGTTATACCATGTGGCAAGCGCGCGTGTGTCAGGCACAGCCCACAGGTTGAAATGATTCATATTCTTTTCTGTGATAAGCTTCGGGGCTGTGGGCGCAAAGGCAAACATACCGGTGCCCGGGCGCTCTTCCAGCGAGCCGTCGTCGTTGATACGGGCGCCGTTGATGAACATCATGCCGGCCTTCTCCTCCAGCGTCATTTGGTGCAACAGATCGTCAATACGCTTTTCTATACTCTCGCGGGAATCCTCGTAGACATCACGTTTACCGTTTTTGTTAAGATCGCGATAGGGACCGCCAGAGTCGGAGCAGCCGGCAAGAAGCGATACGGTGACATAAAGCATGCATACCGTATTCAGATAAGATGGGTATTTCATGGATAAACAGATTGGTTTCGGTTGATAAGTACTTAATGTGTTAAGATAACACAATGGTGGATATTTCCTATCCTGCCCGGATACATTCCACTGTCCCAAAGAAGGAGACTGCCTTGTTTTAATAATGCTGTTTAATACACGATATTTGGACGATATGGACCGCGAAAAACAATTCAAGGACTTTCTGCGCAACGGTAACAGCACACACCTGCCACACATCTCGGTCGATTGTGTCATCTTCGGCTTTCATGACGACCAACTGAAGGTTCTCCTGCTGAAATGGAAGGAAGGAGGCCTGTGGTGTCTGCCCGGCGGCTTTGTAGAGCGAACCGAAGCTGTCGACGCCTCGGCTGTGCGGATACTCAAGGGCAGGACCGGCCTCGATGCGATCTTTCTCCAGCAATTTCACACATTTGGTGATCCCGACCGTGAGCGTAAGAAAGATCAGATGAAGATGCCCTACGGCGCCGTGCGGGGCAGTTGGCTATTGGACCGGTTCATCTCGATAGGCTATTATGCCCTGGTGGAATATTCGCGCGTAAATCCAAAACCGGATTGGCTTTCCGACGAGTGCCGCTGGCTGGATATACATTCGTTGCCCCGCCTGGTGCTTGACCACAGCAAGATCATAGCCAAAGCGCTCGATGCGTTGCGGGCTAGCCTGTATCATCACCCCGTGGGATATAATTTGCTCCCCGAAAAATTCACCATGCCGGAGCTGCAGCGGCTTTACGAAACGATTCTCGATAAGCCGCTCGATCGTCGCAATTTCCAGAAGAAAATGCTAAGCCTCGATGTGCTCGAACGTCTTAAAGAACGCAAAACCGGAGGCGCCCACAAAGCGCCCTATTACTACAGGTTCGACAAAAAGAAATATACACAGGCTATGAAGCAAGGCCTGCGCGTCGGATTCTGAAATATCGCTCTCGCTCTCCTCACCCACACTGATTTTTACTATAGGTTCGACAAAAAGAAATATATACAGGCCATGAAGCAAGGCCTGCATATCGGGTTCTGAGGTCTTTAAAGACAATATCGCTCTCGCACTTCGCACTCACACTGATTCCTAGGTGGGCTGCTGTTTTTTTTAGATATTGCCGTCACCTCTGCTAACTAAGAGTACAGATATATGAAGTCTAAACGTTTAATGTTTATCACGTTCCCCATCATCGTATTGATCGGGGTATACTTTCTTGGCCCCGCGCCTAAGCGCCCGGTATATTCAATGACCATGCCCACCGCGCCGGCCGGTGCGGCAGAGCTCGAAGCCTTCGTGGCCCAGGGCGAAGCAGCGCATAAGCTGAAACCGGGAAACGAAGCCGAGATCGTATGGAACGATAGCACACATACTAAAACTCCTTATGCCGTAGTATATCTGCACGGCTTCTCCGCCAGTAAAATGGAAGGTGACCCGGTGCACCGCCGCTTCGCCAAAACGTTCGGCTGTAACCTGTACCTGTCGCGTCTTGCCGACCACGGTATCGATACAACGGAAGCCCTGTATTATTTTACACCCGACCGCCTGTGGGAAAGTGCAAAACGCGCGCTGGCTATCGGTAAGCAACTCGGCAATAAGGTGATTATCATGAGCACGTCTACCGGCGGCACCCTGGCCCTCAGGCTGGCCGCTGAATATCCGGATGATGTTTACGCACTGATCAATATGTCGCCTAACATTGCTATCAATAACGGCGCCGCCTTTATATTGAACAACCCCTGGGGCCTGCAGATAGCGCGAAAAGTAACCGGCGGTAATAACCGTGTTACCGACGCAGATGAGGAAAGCGCCAAATATTGGAACAAGTCGTACAGAGTAGAAGCCATGGTGCAGCTGGAAGAGCTCGTGGAGACCAGTGCCACCCGTGAGATCTTCCAACGTGTAAAGCAACCTTCGCTTACATTATATTACTATAAGAACGAACAGGAGCAGGACCCTACGGTTAAAGTAAGCGCCATACTCGAGATGCACAAGGAGCTGGGCACACCCGCCGACATGAAGGAAGCCATAGCGATGCCCAACGCAGGTTCTCACGTGCTGGGCTGTCCGCTGTCCTCAAAAGATGTAGAAGGTGTATATGCCGCTACAGAACGCTTTGCGAAAGAAAAACTCAAGCTCGGTCAATAAATAATATCCGCCGAACAGATAGACACACCGCGAGGCCTACATGCGTGCCAGTACGCGCAGCAGATCTTCCGGAGTGTCTATACCGGTGGTTTCCGTATGGGTTTGCGCCGTGGCGATCCGGAAGCCGTTTTCCAGCCAGCGCAATTGCTCCAGCGACTCTGCACGCTCCAGCGACGATACCGGCAGTTGAGTAAGCTTCTGCAGAATGTCCGTCCGGTATGCGTACATGCCGATGTGTTTAAAGAAAGTATGTTTGCTCCGCCAGTCGGCGTCCGCGGTATTGCGGATATGTGGAACTGGCGAACGGCTGAAATACAAAGCCTCCTGCGCCTGGTTGATAACCACCTTTACGATATTGGAATTGAACAACAGCTCGTCGCTGTCGATAGCTTTGATAAGCGTGGCGATCTCGGTAACGCCGTTCAGCGCGGAGGCCAGCAGGTCTATCTGGTCGGGCTGAATAAACGGTTCGTCGCCCTGAATGTTGATGACATAGTCGAAGCTGCCCTTTTGAAGCGTAAGCGCCTCATAACACCGGTCCGTACCGCTCACGTGGTCTTCGCGCGTCATGCATACTTCGCCGCCAAAGCCCTGTACATGCTCGAATATGCCGGCATGATCGGTAGCCACCACAACACGGCTAAGGTTTGATGATTTCTTTGCCTGCTCGTATACCCGTTGTATCATCGACTTCCCCGCGATATCAACCAGCGGCTTGGCCGGGAAACGTGTTGAAGCATACCGTGCAGGAATAAGGCCTAATATAGTCATGAAGTAAAAATGTTAATGTGAACGATAAGGAGAAGCGCCAGCCGGGGGTATTTAGGATTGAACCGGTTTGACTTTCAGCGACGTGGTTTCCTCGCTTATAACTTCTACGGGTGTACCGCGCTCTATATACTCTCCGCGTGTAAAGGCGTCGTATACCTTCCCGTCGATCAGCACCTTGCCGCTGGGGCGTAGCACGGTCTGTGCAGTACCCATCCGGCCGATCATCGATTCCAGGCGGAAGCTGGCAGTATATCCCGCTGCCCGGGGCTGCGTTTCGCTCAGGATGATCGGGTTCATAGACCGCGAGTTTGAGAGCCGTGATGTTGCCACAAAGAACAGCACGATACTGCCTACCGCACCAACCATGACCACGGCAAATGCGCGAAGGATAGCGATGTAACTTACAAAGCCGAAGTCGAACGCATCGTTGTTCAGCATGATCAGCACCAGCGAGCCGAGCGTCAGTATAAGCCCCGTAATACCGGCTACACCAAAACCGGGAATCACAAAGATCTCAGCCGCGATAAATGCCACGCCGACAAAGAACACAATGATCTCCCAGTTCTCAGCAAGCCCGGTAAGGTAATACGGCACCAGGTAAAGGATAAGCGCTACAAGCGCGGCAAAGCCGGCAAACCCGAGCCCGGGCGCCTGCATCTCGAAATAGATTCCCGCCAGGATGATGAGGATCAGGATGCCGCTTATAAACGGGTTCAGAAAAATATTCACAACCCGGTCCGAAAAGCTCAGCTCGTAGCGGCTCAGGTTATAATCCGTTACGTGGTTGCGTTTCAGAATGTCTTCTACCGAAGTGACGATGCCCTCGCAATAGCCGTAGCGCACGGCCTCAGACGACGAGAACGTGAGCACACGCCCTTCTTCCTTGATCGAATCGATCTTGATGCGCTCGTCAACCATGCCTTCGGCGATGTGAGGGTCGCGGCCATGTTTCTCCGCGGTAGCCCGCATGATCGAGCGCATATACGATTGATACTTGTCCGGAAGTGGCTGTCCGCTGCCATCCACAACGGTGGCCGCCCCGATGCTCGCGCCCGAAACCATATATATACTATCGCAGGCGAGAGATATCAACGCGCCGGCGGAGGCAGCATCCGAATTGATGAAGACCCAGATGGGCTTTTTAAAACTCCCCAATTTGTCAACAATATCCTTCGCATCGGTGAGCACACCGCCATAGGTATCCATGTCGATCACCACTACGTCGGCCCCCGCTTTTTCCGCGTGGGCAATCCCCAGCTCCACATAGCGCGTCATACGAGTATCGATCTCGTCGCGGATCTCCAGAACGACAACGTTTTTCTTTTGAGCCCACGCCGGAACCGCAAGCGTAACGCCGAGCAGGAGACTGAACAATAGCTTCTTCATAATTTCTAAAATAAACGGTACTGGTAGGGTATACGGGTAATCCACTTCGCCGGCCGCAGTTTTCGGGTGTTTTACAGTCGCCGCACACCGGAATGGTTTACATTTGCCCTAAAATTAAAAGGAAACAGGTTGCCGGGCGGAATAGCGATAAACTTTTCTCATACATTCGGCGGTATGGTATGGAACCTGGTAGCTGTGCCCGGCCAGCCGGTGCTGCTGCTGGAAGTGCGCGACCAGGAGGCGAAAAAGGTATCGTTCTCCGCGCTGAATTTCCAGGCTAATACGTTTCTATGGCGCGATCGTACCCTGGAAGAGCCCTGGTGGGTTAACCTCAGCGCGGCCGCAACAAGCGAAATACTGTTTACCGTATACACCGATACCAACAACCCCGATAAAAAAAGCGTGGTTGCCTGCGCGCTGCAGGACCTTGGCATACGCTGGTGGAAAAACGACTTCTCGGTGCTTGCCGTACGGAATAACCGCGTATGGGGAGTGTCGTCGAAAATAAATTCAAAAGAGGAAGTTTTGGATGTTCATTCGGGCCTGCCTGTAACAGATGAACAATTTGATCCCAGAGCCTTGAGCGAATCTTCTGGAATTGTCAGACCGGTACAGTATACCGAAGGCACTCCGTACTTCGATACGGTAAAAACATTTTTAGAGCGGCAGCTAAATTTAACAGCCGTTACAGCGTTAGAGTACCTGGAGCATAATGGTATGATCTTTATCTCCTGCTATACGGCAAACACCGATACGCTTGAGAACCATTGGATCGCCCTCGATGCCGAAGGTCACGCGCTGGCAACAGAGAATTTAAGTACGGGTTTGAAAGGAATCGGCCTCGATACTTTTTTCATCCTTGGAGGTTGCGTATTTTTCGTGAAGAATAAAGTAGAGTTGGTTAGTTACAAATTTTTATGATTGCTGAACTGATAATAGCGGGTGCTTCATTTTTTTCCCCGCAGCTAACACGTGATTCGCTCGGTATTGAAACCGTAAACGGAAAGGTCTTTGTAATTCACAAGGTGAGTGAAAAAGAAACTTTGTTCGCTATATCCAAACGCTACGGCTCTACCGTAGATGCCATACTACAGACCAATCCCAATATATCCAGCAGCAGCCTTGAGGTTGGCCAGATACTGAAAGTCCCGTATACACGGCCGTTAACAACCGGCACCGCGAAGAGCACGCCCAGAACGACAGGTGCAACAGCTACTCACAAAGTGGCAGCCAAAGAAACGATGTTCTCCATCGCGCAGAAGTACAGTATCTCAGTGGATGAGCTGAAACAATGGAATCATCTTACCGATAATACGTTATCCATAGGCCAGGAGCTCGTGGTCCGCAGACCCACAGGCACAACGCCCGTGACCACCACACCAAAAAATACACAACCCGTAACGACCGGCGCTAAAAAAACGGAAACGCATACCGTAGCGGCCGGGGAAACACTGTTCTCCATAGCGAGACAATATAATATCAGCGTTGGGCAGGTCCGCAGCTGGAACCCCTCACTCCAGAACGACGAGCTGCAGGTTGGCCAGACTATTCGGGTGGCAGAATCCGGAAAGACCGAAACAGCGCGCCAGGACGTAACGACCACCACCACGCCAACGGTTAAACCCAGCGTAACCGAAACGAAACCCGTCACCACTGAAAAACAGCCGGACGTAGTTAAAACACCCGTAACCACTACTCACGACAAGCCGGCAGAGACCACTACCAGACCTCCGGCCACCGAAACGATCCGCATCTCAGAATCTGTTAAGAACAGCGACGAGATCCTTGAATCAGGCCTCGCCGAGCTGATCGAAGGAACCGAAGGCAACCGCAAGTATCTCGCCCTGCACCGTACCGCCCCCGCCGGCACGATCCTGAAGGTGCGTAACGAAATGAACAACCGCGAGGTGTTCGTCCGCGTGATGGGCAAGCTTCCTGATACCGGCTCCACCGACAAGGTAGTGATCCGCATCTCCAAATCCGCCTACGACAGACTCGGCGCCATCGACCCCAAATTCCGTGTAGAAGTAACCTACTACAAGTAATCAGTGCGAGTGCGAAGTGTGAGAGCGATGTATTTATCCTCGCTCTCATGCTCACTCTGCCCCCGTTAGTGGCAATAATTCCCCTTTATTACCGTTTACCTTTGTAATGAAACCGGTTGCCTTTAACACAGTTATCCTCCTCACTACCCTCTTCTGTATCACCACATTCACCCCTGTCATCGCTCAGAACCTGGTTCCTAACGGGAGCTTTGAGCAATTCTCCCGCTGCCCGGGTAACTATTCGCTGGAGGCGGCGGAGTTCAGGGCGGTGGATTGGTCTTCAGCCACCGGCGGAACGCCTGACCAGTTTCATGCATGTAGCCGGGGCGGGGCAGGTGTGCCTTATAACTGGGCTGGTGTGTCGGATGCGTATGATGGCGATGGCTATGCGGGGATTTTTCTGTGGTTGAGCAACCCTAAGAATAATTATCGTGAATATTTACAGAGCAAACTGGTCGAGCCCCTGGTTAAAGATTCTACATACCAGGTCGGCTTCCGGTATAAGCTCTCGTCGTATTCACGGTATAGTGTAGACAGGATAGGATTGTTGCTGGACGATTCCATTGTCAGGGAGGCTCATGACCAGGTGATGCGCCGTGCACCTACGTTTCAGATCGTACAGGATACAGCCCTCACAAAGGAAACCGGTTACTGGGAGAAAGCCTTCTTCGAATACCGTGCGAGAGGAGGAGAGCAATTTGTAGTCATCGGAAACTTCGGAGACAACCAGGTCACGAAGGTCTATCACCTGCAGTTTGGCGATGCCCCCGAGGAGATGTTACAGGTGAGCTCCTATTACTATATAGACGATGTGTCCGTAGCGCCTAAGTTTCCTCCGGCCGGCACGATACCACTACCGGTGTTGCCAGAGTTTGTGCCCGAGCAGGTGGAGCTGAATAAAACGTATGTATTGAATAACATCCAGTTCGAGTTCGATAGTTATAAGCTGAAGAAAAGCTCGTTCGAAACGCTGGAAGCCCTTGCTGTCTGGCTTATGGATCATCCAGGCGTACGCGTGATTCTGTCAGGCCATACCGACGATGTAGGCGGCGAAAAATATAACCTCACCCTGTCGCGCAACCGCGCCGGAAGCGTAGCGGCATATCTTATTTCAAGAGGAATAGCTCAGAGCAGAATAGAAAAATATGGCTATGGTGAAGAAAGACCGGTAGCCCCCGGCATCACCGAACAAGCCCGCACCATCAACCGCCGCGTAGAAGCAAAATTTATCGAATAGATTTTTTTTTAGTCGGAGACCATCTGGAACATGGGCTTGGTTTCCAGGGTGCTGCTTTGAACAATTTCTTTGAGCTCGTTCCGGTTTTTGTCGATAAAGCGGTTGTACATGATCACGATGCTGTCGTAGTCGGTCCGGTAGTTATTCACACGTTGATCGGCAGAGCGGATCTCGTCCACGAGCTTCTGTATGGTGGTGTTATACGCGAACTCCGTCTGTGATTCGGCGAGGCTGATAAGCTCACTGATGATGGAATTAGAGGCAAAGTCATATTCTTCCACTACGTCATTATTGGCGAGAGATTTCTGAGTATAGCGCATGCGCGTCAGCTGGTTGAGGCGCTCTTCGTAGGTAGCGAGGGTTTCGCGCTGTTCTGGGTTGGATACCATGAGCTCGTGCAGGAGATTATGCATGGACTTGATCTTCTGATTATCGTCGTGGATCATGATATTCCAGGCGCGCAGCATGCTGTCTTGTAGCGAGAGGTAGTGCTCGGTCAGCGAATCGGCGTGGGTAAACGTGGTGGTGTCCGGCTGAGTGCGGGGTTTTTCGCCGCAGCCCATCAGGAGGGCTCCGCAAAACGAAACGATTACACCGGAAATAATTAATCTCATGGTCTCACACTATAGGCTCTGAACGTCAAAACGGCTACAAAGAAAGAAAAGTTATCCTGGTTTGGGCCGATTCTTTCCCGATGTATGGTTTTTTATAAAATTAAAGGCCCAAAATACACTTTTTCGGGTACCTGAGGTTCGCTTGCCCGATATAATCGGGATACGGAATCAAATGTGTTATTTCCACATCTTTACTGGCCGCCGCTAAAACGAGGGACAATCTGGTCAAGATGGTGTTTCATATGGCGTATATAATCGGCCGCCAGCCATTCCAGCGTATGCAGCTCGGGTGTGGAACGGCCCGTGTTGCATGACCGGCCGTAAAGGCCTTCAGGCATCGACTCCAATACAGCGCAGATACGTTCGTTTATCAGCCGCCACAATTGTAATACTTCTGCCGACCGCATTTCCTGGTAGCCGTTGGCGGCCACCCAGAAATCCTGGTTATAGACAATCTGGGGCGGCTCAGCTTCATACTGGCCGCAAATAAAGCGACGAAGGTTGTTGTGGCCGGAATCTATCAGGTGGCCGACGATCTCCTTTTTACTCCATTTATTAGGTAACGGCTTTGCCGCAAAGCCGGCTTCATCAATGTCTTGTGCGGCCGCCGGAAAATGTGCGATAAGACTGCGGAGTTCTTGTATAGTGTCTATCATAGGCATTATGAGTTTATTGCTTCTACGCAAACCGAGGGCTACTGGCTGAATCTGGTTTATACTTTTTCGAATCCCGATCGTTTTTAGCCCCAGCGTCCAGTGGTCGCAGGATAGGAGACACTTTGCCGTTATTTTTTAGATCTGAATCCTGCTAGATTGCAAAACTATTCCAGTGAGCGCTACGTTTTCTCTATTACCACCCTGTATGCGTTATATTGATCTCATATTTGCCCTGGACCTCCTTTACCGGTATTACCCGAAATACCAATCGAACGAGCTTATCATGCTGGCGGAGGATGTTCTCAAATGGGTAAATAACGAGCTGCCGGAAGATAGCAGTTCCCTGATATACCTGAAAAGCTGTTTTAACTCCCCTTACGAAGCCTTTACAGCCGTCTGGAAAGAAATATGGGTCATTGCCGGCTCATTGACGAATATTCGAATGAACTGATAACAAAAAGCCCCTACTGATGAACCAGAAGGGGCTTTTTTATGACTTTCAGGGTCGGTACTTATCCCGGGGAAAGATGATCACGCTTTTTTCAGACCGTTTACCAGCATGTCTGCCAGCTGGAAACCCAGTTGCGAAGGATCGATGGCGGAATCCGGATCGTACCACATCGGCATCCAGTTCAGAGACGAGAACAGGGTCATTACCGCAAGCTTCTTGTCGATAGAGTCCTTGAACTCGCCATTATGCATTCCCCCTTCGATAATGCTTTTGAAACGATTGATATAGTTAATGCGCAGCAAAAGGAAGTCGCGCAGATAGGGCTGGCTCAGGTGGCGGTGCTCGTTCATAAATACGGCCGAAGCGGTAAGGTCTTTTGCCATTACCTGGATGTGACCGATTATGCCTTTGCGCAGTTTTTCGCTCGCCGTAAGTCCTCCTTCCTTCTCAACGTCCTCCAGCGACTTGCGGAACTCGGCAGCCATATCGAAGCACAGGCTTCTAAGAATCTCTTCCTTCGACTTGATGTGCGAATATAAGCTGGCTGCTTCGATACCCAGTAACTGGGCAAGGTCACGCATAGAAGCCGCAGCATAGCCCTTGTCTTTAAAGAGCTCCGCGGCTTTACGAATCACCTGTTCTTTTCGCGATAAATTGGCAATGGTTTCACTCATAGTTGTGTAAACTCAAAGATACGGAATAACAAATCCTTTTAAAAGTAGTATTCAATTCGGATCGATGAAAGGGATGTATAAATTTTAGTTTACAAAGACCGTTAACGAGTGTTAGTTATTAGAAACAACAAAGGCCCCGCTATCATTCATAACGAGGCCTTTGGTATAGTATGTATACGTTTGCTAGAATATTACTCCGAAGCTGAATGCATTGAGCTTGGGCCCCTTTCCTGTAGTGAACATCTCATTCAGATCATAGTTCAGGAATAGATCGGTAGAGCGTATTCCTACCTGCAAACGGGCGCCATACCGTATGTTGTTGAGGTAAAAGCTATCGCGGTTCTTTTCCTTCTCACGACCGTCATCCTTATATACCAGCTTCGAGTGGCTACCGATACGATAGCCGATGTATGGCCCCAAACCTATGCGAAACGACTCGCCATACCCCTCCCATACACGTGGCTTACGACTGTTATCACCGAAGTCAATTACAGGTACTGCCGATATCTGGATAAACGACATCGATAACTTGCTCTTGACGAAATCTACATCGCGCGTGTCTTCCACGAACCGTACACTATTGTCGTCCTTTACCATCATTATATTATCCTTCTCGAACTTGAATGTATACCAGCTCAGGCCCGCGCTCCACTCGAGGAAGAACTTACGACCGAGACGTGTACGTTGTGTAGAGTTCATCGCCACATACCACGATCCCCATGGACGCACGGAATACGGCGCGTTGTCACTGCTGGGAAATTTGCCGTTCGATAGCCAGTTGTTTGTGCCCAGGTCGAAGTTGAACGACTGCCACGTCTGACCCCAGTGGCGGTTGGCTGTTATATCCACCTTCCATTCATCGTCGTTCTTTGAGTAGTGATAGTGATGATCGTCATCGTCGTCGCGATCTTCCTTATTGGCCTCTTCTGCAGGTACCGCGGCTAAGGCGTTTTGTGTTGTGTCTCTGCCGGGCAGGGCTGTCGTGTCATTCTTCTCCAGCTTTGTGATCACATCGCGGAAAAGGCTCTGGAAGTCGTAGTGCTTCAATATCTCGAGGTCGCGGCGGTCTTTTATCGTGAAGATAACCTTACTGGTATGCGCCAGCTCGATGATCACCGTGTCGCTCTTCTGTGTTGCTGCTTGCTGTGCTTCGGTTGTATATACCGCGAGCATCAGGCATACTATAGCCAATAGCTTTTTCATGTCTTGATTACTTGTTTTGTCCACGTTGTTTTTCGCTTCTGAAATTCAGCGCCAGAATTTCATTCTTCCGCTGCCGCAACTCGCCGAGCGGATCCTGGTTGCTTTTCAGATCCGCAGCTTTCTTTAACAGCTTCTTTAACGTAGATGGCTTTTCGTCTTCAGAGGTTGCTTCAGCCAAACCTTTTTTATCAAGATATCCATCGGCTTCACGTGCCGAATATACAAGTGTGATGTTTTTATCGGCGCCCGCAGATGCATTCGAAGCAGTAACAGCCGCCGTATGAGTATTGACTGCCTGTGTTTCTGTTATGACAGCTTCTTCTATAACAGGCTCAGGCAAAGTGGCTGTCGTCTGCGCAATGTTTTCGTTTTTCCCTATGGCTACCGTTGCTTCTTCAGGTATACGCTGCGTGTTAACAGGCGCGGATTGTTCAGGCTGTACGCGTTGTGTCTTCTGCTGCACTGGTGTATGAGGAATTGCCTCTGATAAGTGAGAAGCTTCAGCAGAAATATTCTGAGCGGAGGGCGTGGTATGTGTAGCATCAGGCGTAACAGGATCGCTCACAGCGGGAGCCTGCTGCTGTACTGCCGGCCTTGTTCCCGCCAGGTTCCGGGTAGGTTCGTATGTCCGCGATCCGTATACCTGCCACAGCACATATGTCGCCGTGGCGAGCAATAGCAACGATGCCGCCAGTTTGAGCCAAAGCCCTTTACGGCTTCGCTTGTCCAGCCCCGCCTCGATAGCATCCCACGCGCGGGTGGGGGCTGGCCGCGAGTAGGATGCCAGCTTGTCGCTAAAAAGTTTGTCAGGTTGTTGCTTCATCATGACTTATTCGTTTTATCCGACACCCATTGGTGATCGGCGAGCGTTTTCTGTAAATGGGTTCTTGCCCGGCTGAGCTGAGACTTGGAGGTGTTCTCGCTTATGCCGAGGTGTTCTGCAATTTCTTTGTGTGAGTATCCGTCTATCGCATACATGTTGAACACGATGCGATAGCCTGTGGGCAGCTCTTCGATCATCTTTAAAAGATCTTCCGCTTCAAGGTGGTCGGAGAGGCGGTCGTAGTCGGGCTCGCGGTCGGCCTGTTCGAGATCGGTTTCCAGGTAGAGTGGCCGGTTGCGGCGGAGGTGGGTCAGGGCTTCATTTACAACAATGCGGCGTATCCAGCCTTCGAACGAGCCTTCACTTTTAAATTGATCGATTTTCTCGAAGATCTTCGTAAACGCCGTGACCAGAACGTCTTCGGCTTCCATGGAATCCTTTACGTACCGGTAGCACAGGCCGTACATTTTTGATGAATAGCTCTCATAGAGGCGTTTCTGAGCGCTTCTGTCGCGCTTCAAACACCCCTGGATCAATTCATGTTCTTTAGACCGGTAAATTTTGAATTCCATTTAATGGTTTACAACGGCAAGATGCACTTTCAGGGTACCAGGTTGCACCGGCTCAAAAATCTTTTTTAGATTAATCCCCACCACCTCCACAGCCTCCTCCGCCACAGCCACTGCTGCACCCGCTGCCGCCTCCACATCCGCTGTCGCCACCGCAGCCGCTATGACCTCCACCATCACCGCCGCATCCGCTGCTGCCGCCATCCGATCCACCGCCGCTATCGGGGTGAGCGCTGCCTACGGTGTTATGGTAAGTTGTATCGAAGTCACTATAGGTAGACGTGGTCAAGACATCGCCCCAACCACCGACCGGCTCGGGTGCCGGAATGCTATCTGCTTCAGCCATCGCCTGCTCGATCCTTCTCATCAGATCAACCTCAAATCCAGGCACCAGGAATACATTACCACCAATGACCCTGATGATTTCCATAGCCTGTGCCGGATTACTGTGAAGCAGGTCGGGCAATTGCTGCTGGACCAGATTCATTTCAGAACACACGTTTCTATGGAGGGCGTCGCCCTGTCTGGTCCGCCGGTAGCCACCGAACAAAAGTTGCATCATGCTTTGCGAAAAACATTGGTGCAGGGTTACTGACCGCAGCACCAGGTTCTGGTATTTCCACTTTTGATTCACATGAGGCAACGTCAGTTTAAGCAGGTGCTTATACAGTACCGGAGATGTGTTCGGCTTGCGAAAGTGGCTGAGATAGATCTCTTCGTGAGGTTTGGCGCTGTAGGTAAAGAAGGCGTCGCCGCGACCGAAATACAGTGGAGTCTTTTCGGTGTTGTCCTTAGGGGCTTGCGATGCAACGGATGTTACTTTAAGGACCTTTTTGAGGAGAAGGTCCATCAGGGTAACCTTCATGAGTTCTCTTACGCGTGCGTTTTGTCCGTCCAGAATAAACGATGTTTCTGCTGGCGTAAGTGTGGCTAAGATGTTCATCTGCTATCGAAATTAAATAGTTTCATATAATTAATCACCGCCGCAACCTCCGCATCCGCTGCAGCCACCATCGCCCGAGCAGCCGCTGTCGCCCGAGCAACCACTGCCGCCGTTATCACCATCATTGCCGTGGCCGTGGCCGTCGAAGGAAGCATCGATGTAGTCCGTCCCTGCCCAGTCACTGCATCCACTACAACCGGCGGTCGATGGAGCGAAGTCTGTTTTGCGCATTTCCTCGGTTATGAGCAAATCGATTTTTCTAAGAAGATCGAGCTCTACGTTACGGGCCAGAAATATGTTTCCATTGATCCGGTTGACTATCGCCATTACTTTGGCCGGATCGTTTTTTAAAAGCCCTGGTAAAGAATCCTCGATCTCCTGGCGTTCGACCAGTATTGTTCCTTGTAGTTTGGTGCCCTGTGGCGTCCGTGAATAGTCACTTATAACGCGCTGAAACAGGTTTTGCGAAAAGCACGCCTTCAGATCAGGTGATTGCCGCACCAGGTTATGATAGAAATATTTGTCGCAGGCATTTTCAAAGCCAATCTTCACAAGGTGCCTGAGTAAGATCGGTTGAGCCCCCGAACCTCCGAAAGGCAACAGATAGATCTTTTCATGGACCTTTGCCTTGAATGTACCGAACGCCTCACCTCGTTCGATATATGTAAATGTTGCTGCCGGATCGCGCTCGTTGGGCTGACGAGTGATCATCGTGGTTTTTATAACCTGCTTGAGAAGAAGGTCCATGAAGGTGAGCTTCAGAAGCTGCCTTAGATTGGCTTTTCGTCCTTCAATTATAAACAGTGCTTCGGCCGGCGTAAGGCTGGCTAATGTGTTCATCTGCTATCGAAATTAAATGGTCTACGGATAACCCAGTGTTTGCGGATGTTCACACGTTGGAAGTGTATGTCGCTGAAACGGGTGGCACTGTCGGGCCAGAAATCAGCCGGGGGTTCTTCGTTAAAGAATAAACGGTACTGGGCGAGTGTATCCTCGTAAGCATTGTTGAACCGCTGCTTTTCCCGCTGGCCGCCGCGTGTAGGCCCATGGTGTATCTGGCGTTGCAGAGTATTCTGACAAAGATCTATCCAGTACGATTCGGTGTAAAGCAGGTGAAGGTGCCATACCTGGTCCACCTGATCGGATGGCGTGAGCGATCGCCCCGAAACACAGATAAGGAAAATGAAACGTTTGTATTCGGCTACGGCGCCAAGAGAGTAGGAGAGAGACCACCTGTTTTCCCGGGCCAGCCGGTCGGTGAAGCTAAAGGCTGCTTCTGGGTCATCCAGTGCAAAGGTTTCGATCTTATGCCACAGAGTGGCTTGTGCCTCTGTCATTACTTAAATAAACGTGTTTCCGGGTAAAAAGGATACAGCCTGAACAGGTCGTAAAAACAATAAAGGCACGCCCTGTAAGAACGTGCCTTATTGGTGCGATGACGTATCGCTATGTTACTTATATCAACAAATGCTTGCTTAAACTACCTGCGCGGCCAGTTTTTGGGCCAGTACAGATTTGGGTACAGCACCTACCTGCTTGTCAACGATTTGTCCGCCCTTGAATACTAAAAGGGTAGGAATGCTGCGAACACCGAAACGGGCTGTAACAGCCGGATTTTCGTCTACGTTCAGCTTGCCGATAACAGCCTTGCCATCATAATCACCCGCAAGCTCTTCCACTACAGGTCCGATCATTTTACAGGGGCCACACCATTCAGCCCAGAAGTCTACCAGTACAGGTTTATCAGAATTGATGATCTGATCAAAGTTGGCATCGGTAAGTTCAATTGCTTTTCCCATTATCGTAGGTTTAAAGTTCTTTTTATTTAAATGTTTCTATATACCGAACGCGAAGGTAGGGGTTAAAGTTCAAAAAATTAAGCGCTTCATATCGTCGTTCTGCTGCACACGGTTGAGTTTTTTGAACCTCCGTCTTTCGATCGTTCCTAGGTTACTACCTCTACCTCGATTTCGCCCAGCGTTCGTATCTTTTTGGCCAGGTCGTTACCCGGTGTTACCCGGAAGCGCCGTGAGATCACGTCCAGGTAGATGTTCTCGGCCTCATCGCGTATTTTCATATAGAGAGGCGCGTTGCCGGAAAACTCCTGGCAGGCGTCCTCTATATTCCGGATCAGCTCCTGCGTTATGTCCAACGCGTTTACTTTGATCCTCACACCCTTGCTGCGCTTGACGCCGATCTCGTTCAGCAGATCGATGTTCCGGATCTTGAACTCCACGTTCTGCTGGCCCCAGTTGTTCTTCATAACCGTGCCCTCTATAAAGAGGAACCAGCCGATGTTCATGAAGTTCTTGAATTTCAGGTAGTCTTCGCTGAACAGCACGAAGCTCGCGTTGCCGGTATAGTCCTCCACGGTAAACTTGCCGAATGGCTTCCCGGTTTTGGTGGTGCGGTGCTCCACACCGGTTACGATACCGCCGATCTTCAGCTCGCGTCCCAGCATGGGCTCCAGCTCGGCCAGGTTACTGCAGGTAGCCTTGCAGAAGTGGTCCATCTCGAACTTGAAGTTGTCCAGCGGGTGGCCCGATATATAGATGCCTACTACCTCCTTTTCGAGGTTCAGCTTTTCGATCTCGCTGAAAGGCTCAACGTACTCAATACGCGGTTTGGGCATTACAGCGCCCGAGCCGCCGCCAAACAGGCTGGCCTGAGCGCTCTGCTCTTCCTGCTGGGTCTTGATCGCATACTTGATCGCCTTTTCCAGCAGACTGATGTCGCCATCTTTTGCAAAAATATATTGACGGCGGTGTATGCCCGCAAAACAATCGAACGCTCCCGACAGGGCAAGGCATTCGAACGTCTTCTTGTTCACCGAGCGGTTGCTCAGTCGCTTGGCAAACTCGAAGATATCCTCGAATCCCCCGCGTGCTTCGCGCTCCTGTATAATGGCTTCTACAGCCGATTCGCCAGCGCCTTTAATAGCACCGAGCCCGAAGCGGATCTGTCCTTCCTTGTTTACCTCGAAGTATACACCCGATTCGTTAACGTGCGGGCCAAGTACTTTTATACCCAGGCTCCGGCACTCTTCTATAAAGAATGTTACGTTCTCCAGGTTGTTCTGCGAGTGCGTCAATACCGCGGCCATATATTCGGCAGGGTAGTTGGCCTTCAGATAAGCCGTGTGGTATGCCACCAACGAATAGCATGTAGAGTGCGATTTGTTGAAGGCGTACTGCGCAAAAGCTTCCCAGTCGGTCCATACCTTTTCGCAGACCTTGGCGTCGTGTCCGCGCTCGCCCGCTCCCTTGATGAACTTGTCCTTCATCTTATCGAGAACCGCCTTCTGCTTCTTACCCATTGCTTTACGCAGAACGTCGGCGTCGCCTTTACTAAAGCCAGCCAACTTCTGCGACAGAAGCATAACCTGTTCCTGGTACACCGTGATACCATACGTTTCCGCCAGGTATTCCTCCATGCCGTTGAGGTCATACGTAATGGGCTCGCGACCGTGCTTACGGTTTACGAATGCCGGAATGTATTCCATCGGGCCCGGACGATACAGGGCGTTCATCGCAATAAGATCTTCAAACTTATCGGGTTTGAGCTGGCGCAGGTATTTCTGCATGCCCACACTTTCAAACTGGAACGTGCCGGTCGTTTCGCCCCGTTGGAAAAGCGCATAGGTCTTCGCATCGTCCAGCGGTATTGCATCGACATCTATATCGATGCCCCGGCTCTTCTTCACATTCTTCCTTGCCGTATTGATTACAGACAGCGTTGTAAGCCCCAGAAAGTCCATCTTCAGCAGACCGGCGCTCTCTACCACGCTGTTGTCGAACTGCGTAACCAGCATGTCGGAGTCTTTCGCTACCGACATCGGTACAAACTTCGTGAGATCATCCGGAGTGATGATAACACCACACGCATGCACACCCGTGTTCCGTACAGAACCTTCGAGAATAACCGCCTGCTGCAGCACCTGTGCGCGAAGGTCTTCACCCTTCTTCATTTCGGCCAGCTCGCGCACTTCATCAAAAGCAGCGTCGAGCGTAGTGCCGGGCTTTTCGGGGATCATCTTGGCGATGATGTTGGCATCGGCAAGCGGCAGCTCCATCACACGCGCGCAGTCTTTTATAGACGACTTGGCGGCCATCGTACCGTAGGTGATGATCTGCGATACCTGTGTCTTGCCGTATTTATCGATTACATACTTCAACACACGGTCGCGTCCTTCGTCGTCGAAGTCAATATCAATATCGGGGAGAGATACCCGGTCAGGATTAAGAAAACGTTCGAACAGGAGGTCGTACTTGATCGGGTCTACGTTGGTGATGCCGATCGAGTAAGCTACCGCGCAACCCGCCGCCGATCCACGGCCCGGCCCTACAGAAACACCCATGTCACGGGCCTTTGAAGTAAAGTCCTGTACAATGAGGAAGTAACCGGGATAACCCATCTTCTTGATCGTCTCCAGCTCAAAGTCAAGACGGTCGCGGATAGGGTCGGTGATCTCGGGGTAGCGCTTCTTCGCCCCTTCGTAGGTAAGGTGCCGCAGGAAGTCGTCTTCGGTAGCGAACTCCGCCGGAATGTCGAACTTGGGCAGCAGCACGTCGCGCTCCAGCGTGTAAGGTTCTATCTTGTCAAGGATCTCGCTGATGTTTACGATCGCTTCCGGCAGATCGCGGAAGATAGACTTCATTTCATCCTGCGATTTGAGATAGTATTCCGCATTGGAAAGCCCGTAGCGTGTACCGCGCCCGTGACCAATCGGGGTAGACTTGAACTCGCCTTCCTTGATACACAACAAAACGTCGTGAGCATTGGCCTCGTCCTTGTCGAGATAATAAGATTCGTTGGCGGCAAAATATTTCACACCGTACTTCTCGGCAAACCGGAGCAGCACTTCGTTAACGTGGTCCTCCTCGGGAATGCCGTGACGGTTCAGCTCGATATAAAAATCTTCACCGAACTGCTTGTGCCACCACTGGAAAGCTTCCTCTGCCTGCCGCTCACCCACGTGAAGGATCAGGTAGGGGATTTCGCTGGACAGACCTCCCGTTATGGCGATAAGATCTGTTTTATATTGCTCCACCAGCGCCTTGTCGATACGCGGGTGTATGCCGTAAAGACCTTCTATAAAGCCGTGGGAGCTGAGCTTCGACAGATTGTGATAGCCGTTCTTGTTCTTGGCGATCAGCACCTGGTTATGGCGTTTGTCCGGATTGTCTTTGGTAAACTTCAGCTTGAGACGCTCTTCGGCGATATAGAACTCGCAACCGAGGATCGCCTTGATCTCATGGTTCTTCGCCTCGCGCACAAATTTGAAGGCGCCATACATATTACCCAGGTCCGTAAGCGCAACGGCCGGCATATTGAGCGACTTGGCTTTCGCCACAATAGACTTCACATCGGGCGTAGCCTGAAGCACCGAATACTGCGAGTGTACGTGCAGGTGAACAAACGGCCTGCCGGAAAGATCGGCCGAAACCTCGCCGTCTTCAGTAAAAGAGTATTCGACACGTCTGCGTTTCTCCTGCTTGGCAAAGTTAGCGGCATCCAGCTTGGGCTCCTCGTACACGATCTCCTCGAGCAGCGTCTCGTCGATAGGTTTTACAACCTTCCGGCTGATCAGGCCGAAGTAGCATCGTGCAGTAGCCGCCACGTCGTAAGCCGCATCGTGAGCATCGCCGAAGTCTTTGCCGAACAGCTTCTGGTGAAGCTCGATCAGTCGTGGCATCTTGAGACGTCCGCCGATACCGCCGGTCAGTTGACAGAACTCGGTCGAGGCTATACCGGTATCGAGCTTGCTCAGATTAGTAAGCTGCTCCGGTGCCAGCTCTTTGCGAACGAACTCGGCGCCGATAATATTTATATCGAACTCGATGTTGTGACCCACCACAAGCGTGGTCCGCGCAAGGTCCTGTATAAACAGACCCAGTACTTTGATCAGGTCATGACCCTCTTCAAGCGCGCGTTTGGTGGAAACACCGTGGACCTGTTCGGCCTTATAGGGAATGTCGAAGCCTTCGGGCTTGACGATATAGTTATGTTGACTTAGTAATTTACCCTTGTTGTCATGAAGCTGCCAGGCTATTTGTACCAGCCGGGGCCAGTTCTCCAGGTCTGTAAGGGGCGCAGTTTTATTCCGCGGAAGACCGGTGGTCTCCGTGTCAAAAATCAAATACATCAGCTAGGCAGTTAGTGGTTGTAAAGGGTAAAGGTACGCTATAAGGATTACTTTTTGAGGGCTAAAAAAGTTCAGACCATCTTGATTTTTTGGTTTTCTGTTGTTGGGCCTGTAAGGCAGTCATTTAAAATTTATTCACCGAATCTGACGTATTTCGTCCCAGATGAATCCCCGCAAGTCCGAAAACACCCCGATAGCTGCCAGATCACGCCCCAAAGGGAAAGTTGGTCAGTTTTTGGCCTGCCGATCACACAACAAACCCCGATCAGGTATAGACCGTGTATGGATGGTGTATGGATAGTGTATGAGGAGTGTATGAGTAAGCGTACTTGACTTACAGGTGGTAGGAGCGATCTTGCGGATTGGAAAGCAGCCGACAAAAGCCGAAGGTTGTTGCGTCGGTCGTACCTGTAACGTGTCGGGGGCTGCGTTGTAAGATCATACGTAGTTGTCGTGGGCCGGGTTGTATAGTCGCAGAAGTTTGCGGGAAGAGGCGGCCAATGATGAAATCGTTTGAAATCAATGCTCCTTTTCTTCCAAAAATGGGAATTTTGGATCCGGATTGGCTCTTCAATTTGAGAAATTGCTTTAATGATTATTTTGTAAATTATTGATATTCATAGTATTTACTTTCGGGCTTGATTCTTGAATCTGTTATCCCAATTTAAAAACAGTTATGAAAGACATTGTCCGATGGATTATGAGTTTCCTGCGAAAGGAATGGTTCCTGTTGGTTGTTGTTGTTGTGATCGCTCTGATTATATTACTGTTCGAACTGCTTTGAGAGCGGTGCAGGCAGAGGTACTTTATAAGGCTATTTAGAATTTTTATAAAGTGCCCATAACTTTGGTGTATTAGGCTTTGAGAAGTAATTTTCGCAAAAATTCTGAAAGTCAATCTATGAATTGGTTCACCAAGCTTCTGACCAGTACCCTGGGCAGAAAACTTCTAATGGCTCTTACGGGCCTGTTTCTTATCCTTTTTTTAACGGTTCACCTGATCGGTAATTTACAATTACTGAAACACGATGACGGACATGCCTTTAACGTGTATGCCAAGTTCATGACGAGCAACCCGCTCATCAAGATCGTCAGCTACGTTAACTATGCCACGATCCTCATCCATATTATTTGGGCAGTGCTGCTTACGTTGCACAACCGTTCTGCCCGCGGACCCGTAGGCTATGCGGTAAGCAAGAACTCTTCTGCCTGGACGTCCCGCAACATGGGTATCCTCGGAACTCTTATTCTTATATTCCTGGTTATACACCTGAAAACATTCTGGTTTGTTATGCACTGGGGACCTATCAATGTCCTGAACTATGATGGTGAGGAAGTGAAAGACCTGTTTACCGTAGTAGACGTAGCTTATCAGCAAAGCTGGTATGTGATACTCTATGTGATCAGCATGGGCGTACTGGCCTTCCACCTGTGGCACGGCTTTGCCAGCACATTCCAGACGCTGGGTCTGAACCACTTGAAATATAACCCGGTTATCCTCTTCGTGGGACGCGCTTTCGCGATCATCGTTCCGGTGCTGTTCGCGATCATTCCGATCATCATGTACCTGTCTTAAAAATTTCAGCCGATCATCATATTATGAAATTAGATTCGAAAATTCCTGAAGGACCGCTGGCGGAGAAATGGACAAAACATAAGTTCAATCTGAAGCTGGTTAACCCGGCCAACAAGCGGAAGTATGACATTATCGTGGTAGGTACAGGGTTGGCAGGAGCTTCGGCTGCCGCTACACTCGGAGAGCTGGGCTATAATGTAAAGGCCTTCTGTTTCCAGGATAGCCCCCGTCGTGCGCACAGTATCGCTGCACAGGGTGGTATTAACGCCGCAAAGAATTATCAGAACGATGGTGACTCTGTTTACCGTCTCTTTTACGATACGATCAAAGGTGGTGACTACCGCGCCCGTGAAGGCAACGTGTACCGCCTGGCTGAAGTTAGTGTAAATATCATTGACCAGTGCGTGGCACAAGGTGTACCGTTTGCCCGTGAATATGGTGGCTTGCTGGCTAACCGTTCATTCGGCGGCGCGCAGGTATCGCGTACGTTCTACGCCCGGGGTCAGACGGGGCAGCAGCTGCTCCTCGGCGCATACTCGGCGCTGAACCGCCAGATCGCTAACGGTAAAGTAAAGATGTATCCCCGCACCGAGATGCTTGATCTTGTGCAGGTAGACGGCAAGGCCCGTGGTATCATTACCCGCGACCTTATCACCGGTAACATCGAAGCGCACAGCGCTCACGCGGTACTGCTTTGTACCGGTGGCTATGGCAACGTATTCTTCCTGTCTACAAACGCTAAGGGTTCGAACGTAACCGCTTCATGGCGCGCACACAAGAAAGGCGCCCTGTTCGGTAACCCTTGCTATACTCAGATTCACCCTACCTGTATCCCCGTATCGGGCGATCACCAGTCTAAGCTTACGCTGATGTCTGAGTCGCTTCGTAACGACGGCCGCGTATGGGTACCGAAAAATGCCCGTCCGGGTCTTAAGGCCAAGGATGCGGCGTCTATTCCTGAATCAGAACGCGATTACTTCCTGGAGCGCCGTTACCCTTCATTCGGTAACCTGGTGCCCCGCGACGTGGCTTCGCGTAACGCAAAGAACATGTGCGACGAAGGCCGCGGCGTAGGCTCTACAGGCCTGGCGGTATTCCTCGACTTCGCAGACGCTATCAAACGTGATGGCCGCTCGACGATAGAGGCTAAATACGGCAACCTGTTCGACATGTATAAGCAAATCACCGGCGACGATCCATATACCAGCCCGATGATGATCTACCCTGCAGTGCACTACACCATGGGTGGCCTGTGGGTGGATTACAACCTGATGACTACCATACCGGGTCTTTATGCCCTGGGCGAAGCAAACTTCTCTGACCACGGTGCAAACCGCCTCGGTGCAAGCGCGCTGATGCAAGGTCTGGCAGACGGTTACTTCGTAATACCGTATACTATCGGTGACTACCTCGCCGGTTTGCCTACGGAAAAGATCAGCACTGATCGTCCGGAGTTCAAAGAAGCTATGGATCGTGTGAAAGGCACCATCGATAAGCTCCTTAACATAAAAGGTAAAAAGACTGTAGATCAGTTCCACAAAGAGCTTGGTCACACCATGTGGGAGTATTGCGGCATGGCCCGTAACGATGAAGGTTTGCGTAAAGCCAAGACCAAGATCCAGGAGATCAAGAAAGAGTTCTGGTCTAACGTAAACATACTGGGCAGCAACAACGAGCTAAACCAGGAGCTGGAGAAAGCCATGCGCGTAGCCGACTTTATCGAGCTTGGCGAGCTTATGGTGGACGACGCGCTGAACCGTGCTGAATCTGCCGGTGGTCACTTCCGTGAAGAATCACAAACTCCCGATGGTGAAGCACAACGCAAAGACGACGAGTTCGCGTACGTGGCAGCCTGGGAATTCAGAGGCGAGAACCAGCCGGAAGAACTTCACAAAGAAGAGCTGCGGTTCGAGAATGTTAAGTTGACACAAAGAAGCTATAAGTAATATGAAGATAACATTAAAGGTCTGGAGACAGCGGAACAAAGACACAAAAGGTCAATTCAAGACTTACCAGCTTAATGAGGTGTCGGCAGACATGTCTTTCCTCGAGATGTTCGACGTTTTGAACGAAGATCTTATCCATAAAGGTGAAGAGCCTGTAGCATTCGATCACGATTGTCGTGAAGGTATATGTGGTGCCTGCAGTATGTATATCAATGGCCGTCCTCACGGACCGCAGCAGACTACTACCTGCCAGCTGCACATGCGCACATTTAAAGATGGCGAAACCATAACCGTCGAGCCCTGGAGAGCAAACGCTTTCCCTGTGGTGAGAGACCTCGTGGTAGACCGCAGCGCATTCGATCGTATCCAGCAGTCCGGTGGTTATGTATCTATCAACACAGGTGGTGTGCCCGATGCCAACGAAATTCCGATTCCCAAGAAGATCGCCGACGAAGCTTTCGACGCAGCGGCTTGTATCGGTTGTGGCGCGTGCGTAGCCGCATGTAAGAACGCCTCAGCCATGCTGTTCACCAGCGCGAAAATATCTCAACTTGCCCTGCTGCCCCAAGGTAAAGCAGAACGCAAGGAACGCGCCGAAAGAATGGTTGCGCAAATGGATGCCGAAGGTTTCGGAGCATGTACCAACACCGGCGCCTGCGAAGCAGAATGCCCCAAAGGCATCAGCCTGACTAACATTGCGCGGATGAACAGGGAGTATTTCTCAGCTTCGCTGACCTCTTACGAGATTGAGCTTAAGGGCGGCGATTAATCGCTGACTTTGTTAATAGAAATGAAAAGGCCCTCCTGGTAATTGTCAGGAGGGCCTTTTCTATTGGGTAGGAATTGTGCCAGACTTCTTATGCATTCATCCTGCCTATCCTTACATCCATTAATCCTGTTCTGACTATTCACTTTTACAAACCGCCAACCCTATACGCCCGGAGGTGGTAGGTTTAGAGGCAGCCGAACCGACATTACCACCAGCGAGGATGATGTCGCGGTCGGGGCCTGTGGCGCCGAGGTGTACTTTGATACAGGCGTTCAGGTTGATAAGCTGCTTGTAAGTAATGGTAGACTCGTCAGAGAGCTGTACGAGGTTGGTTTCGCTTTCGCCGTTTGTGCTGGTTACCGGGTTGAGCAAGGCATAGACGTTTACGTCGGGTGCCGAGATATCGCCCTGGTGCAGGTGCACAGGAAACTCGAGGTTACCGTCAGTGCCGGTGAGCTTTACAGTGATCTGAGCGGTACCGTCTTTCTTTTCTTTCACGGTAGCCGTGCCGCTAATGTTGTATTGCGAACCGGCCTGAAGTGCATACACAGTTTCGTTGCCTGTAAAATCGCTTGTAGCGGTTTCGTTAGCTGAATCGGAGCACGCGCCTAAAGTAAAGGCTGCTGCTATCCCTATAATCCACTTTCTCATAGCGTTTTGATGTCAAATACTTTACCTAAAGTTAAAAAAAACAGTTTACGTTGAACCTTTTTGATCCCAAACCCGTGTAGATTTGTTACCGTCGGAGAAATTTGGCACGGATGTGGCAATATTTAAACGCGGAACCCTAAAGGTTATTTTTGTGAAGAGATTATTTGCGCTCCTGGTTATCCTGGCAGGGTGTAGCCCCAAGGTCCAACCACCGGACCCTGAAGCCCTTAAACCGTCATGGCTTAAAACGGAACCCTATCAGGATGGGTATTATACGGGTATCGGACATAGCACAAAAGACGGTACGAACAACTATATACAGGCGGCTAAAAAAAGCGCGCTGGATGATCTTGTTTCCGATATAAAGGTAACTGTATCCAGCACGTCGATGCTGAGCCAGCTCGAAGTCAATATGAAGCTCAGCGAACAGTACGAGCAGATTATCAAGACCACCGCTGCCGACGAAATAGAAGAATACGAAACGGTCGATGCGTGGGAGGATGCCGGTAACTATTGGGTATACTGTCGCCTATCGATTGCACGTTATAGACAAATAAAAGAAGAGCAGAAAAAGAACGCTTCGCTGCTGGCCACGGATTACCTCCAGAAAGGCCGCGAGGCGGAAAAGAGAGGAGAGCGCCTGCAGGCTGTAAGCTTCTATTTTCAGGCATTCCGCAGCCTCGAGAAATATCTTGGCGAGGCTATACGCGCCACGGTAGACGGTAAGGAAGTGCTGTTAGTCAATGAGGTTTATGCTTCTATACAAAGCACACTCGACAAGATCAATGTAAAGATCGATCCTTCGGAAATAACCCTTAACCGGCGTATAAACCAGACGGCACAGGTAGTAACGGCGAAGGCTATTTATAAAGACATCAACAAGCCCGCGGCAGGACTGGCATTGTTCGCCGGATTTGAAAAAGGAGCAGGCGATGTATTTCCGCACTACACCACCGACGATAAGGGCCAGGTCAAGATCATGCTGAACAAGATCGGCTCCAAGGACCTGGAACAAACAGTGGGTGTAAAAGTGGATATCGATGCGCTGAGCGGCTCGGGCAACTCGCCGATCTATTCGCTCATTGCGAAAACCCTTAACGTGCCACATGCGCAGGTAGTATTGAAAGTGCAGCGCCCCGTGGTTTATGTTACGGCCGAAGAACGGAGCCTGGGCAATACCCGCAGCACGCAGCAAATAACGAATAAGCTTAAAAACCTGCTTGCCAATAACGGATTCGAGTTTACGGACAACAAACCCAAGGCAGATCTGTGGTTCGACGTAAAGTCGGATTCTGAAAAAGGTACGGTTTCGGGCAGTATTTACATTACTTATCTCACGGGCGTTATCAAAGTAACAGCGGTTAAGGAAGGAAAGGAGATCTACGCCACCACGCTGGACCGCGTAAAGGGCTACGGCCTGGATTACGACCGCTCGAGCGTAGATGCCTACAATAAAGCCCTGGAGACGCTGGAAAAAGACAAGATAGGCGAGCTGCTGGATACGGTGCTCCAATAGTACCGGCGTAGGTTTTGGAGGCTTTTTTCGATGAGCTCCTGATTTTGGTACTTAAATTGCGTATAATAACTTATAAACTAAATTTCGACTTAATATGAAAAAACTATCCTATTCTACCCTGATGCTGGTTGCCCTGGGTGGTGCGTTTGTCATCGGTTGTAAGAGTAAGAAGGACCAGACCCCGAAAGGAGAGACTGAAGTAGTGGTTCCTTGTTCCGGCTCACAGTACTTTACCGATACCAAAGCATTCCGTGCGAACTCTATCGGTGAGAGCATGGACCTGGTTACTTCAAAGAAAAAGGCATTGGCTAACGCACGCGCTGAGCTTGCCGCAAGCATCCAGACTACTGTAAAAGCAGTAACCGACAATTACGTGAACTCGCGCGAGATGAATAACAAAGAGCAGGTAGAAGAACGCTTCGAGCAGCTTAACCGCGAGATCATCGACCAACAACTTACCGGTCTGAAGACTATCTGCGAAAAGCAAACCAAGTCTAACGAAGGTACCTACAAGACTTACATCGCCATCGAACTTTCTGCTGAAGACCTCGTAACAAAATACAACGAGCGCCTTTCAAAAGACGATCGGTTGAAAATCGACTACGACTACGAGAAGTTCAAAGAAACTTTCGAGAAAGAGATGGAGAAAATGGGCAACAAGTAAGAATAGATTTAGAAGATTTTAGGATAGACTAAGATTTTTAAATCCCTTCCGGATCCCTTAACAGACATTAATAAACAAAAGCCTTCCCCATACACCGGGAAGGCTTTTTTGTTATATTGATATGCACAGACGAGGCATATCGCTCTCGCACTCCGCACTCACGCTGTTTCATATGTCTGGTTATTCAGGAACACCGCTGTTAAAAAAGCTTGGCATTAAACCAGGCTTCCGTATCTACATATCTGAACCGCCCGAAGATTACTACTCCTGGCTCGCACCATTGCCCGATGAAATAGTGGTGAACGAAAAGCTGGCCGGCGAGTTCGACTTTATTCACTTGTTCGTAAAGACCAACAAAGCCTTTCAAAGGCAGTTCTTGCGCAGCGCCGGTAAACTTAAAAAGAACGGGATGTTGTGGATCTCCTGGCCCAAACGCGCTTCCAAAGTGCCAACCGACCTCGACGAGAACATCATACGCGACTTCGGATTGCAGAATGGGTTGGTGGATGTGAAGGTTTGTGCAATTGATGAGACCTGGTCCGGGTTGAAATTTGTATTCAGACTCCAGGACCGCTGACCTGGGTGAAGTTATTTAACCGAACGTAACCCAAAACAACCGCTTTTCAATACATTTCAAACGTTATTAAACAATATTAAGTCTACTTAGCCAATAGACTTAGAAAAATATTCCGCCAATTGATTTGATTTATTCGTACGATAGCTTACTTTCGTTGTAGCTATGACCCAAATGACGGCCACTATGTATATTAAGATGAAGCCAGCAATTAAGATGTGCTGGTGTAAACATCTTTTATATACAGCAGGAAATACGCACGTCAGGGAGTCTTAGTAACACACAAGAGAAGCTAAGTACAAACACATAAAACGAGCCTTTCCTGCAAACAGGAAAGGCTCATTTGTTTTATAAGGTACATACACTAACAATCTTTAGTATGCAAAGTTTTCGTTCTGAACTGGAAGATCTGAACAACCCGGTTGTCGCAAAAGACATTATCGATCTGGAAAAGAAAATACTTCTGTTCCGGGAAGGTAAGATCGATAGCGACAAGTTTCGCAGCCTTCGCCTGGCGCGTGGTATTTATGGCCAGCGGCAACCCGGTGTTCAAATGGTTCGTATCAAATTGCCGCTCGGCCGTGTGACCACAAAACAGCTACGCCGCATTGCCGATATCTCGGACGAATATGCGAGCAAAAATCTGCATGCTACTACACGGCAGGATATACAGATACACTTTGTAAGCCTGGATCGTACGCCCGAGCTCTGGGCAAAGCTTGAAAAAGACGAGATAACCACGCGCGAAGCATGCGGCAACACCGTGCGTAATATAACCGCTTCAGACCTCGCCGGTATAGATCCCAAAGAACCGTTTGATATAACGCCTTATGCGCACGAAACATTTCGCTACTTCCTGCGCAATCCTATCTGCCAGGACATGGGGCGTAAGTTCAAAATATCTTTCTCGTCGAGCGACGAGGATACAGCGTTCGCATTCATTCACGACCTCGGCTTCATACCGAAGATCGAGAATGGCAAACGCGGTTTTAAAGTAATGATCGGTGGAGGGCTCGGTGCCAATCCTTATTTGGCGCAGGTAGCGCATACGTTTTTGCCGGAAGATCAGGTTATTCCTTTTACAGAAGCAACGCTGCGTGTGTTCGATCGCTATGGCGAACGTAATCGCCGGATGAAAGCGCGCCTTAAGTTCCTGCTGGATGATCTGGGTCTCGAAAAGCTGTTGGCTTTGATAGAAGAAGAAAGATCAGCGCTGAAACAACCCACGTACACAATTGATACGGATGCTTTTCCGGATCCTGTTATAGAAGACTTCATCCCCAAAGAGAAGGTGACGATAGCCGACCAGAAACGCTTTGAGCGCTGGCATGATACGAATGTGATCGAGCAAAAGCAGGAGGGCTTCTTCGGTGTGTATGTCAAGCTTCCGTTGGGTAACATGTCGTCCACACTCGCGCGACAGTTTTCGGATGTTGTCGACCAATATGCATCGAACGAAATGCGTATAACGATCAATCAGGGCTACCTGATACGTTTCGTAAGGCCTGAGCTGCTGCGCCACTTATATGTAGCGTTGGACAAGCTGGGGCTTGCAGAGCCTGGCTTTGACAGTGTGGCCGATATAACGGCGTGCCCGGGTACAGAGTCGTGTAACCTGGCGATATCGGACAGTACGAATATATCGCTGGCATTGGAAAAAGTGATCCGCGAAGAATATCCCGATCTTATTTACAACACAGATCTCAAGATCAAGATCAGCGGTTGCCCTAACTCCTGCGGTCAGCACGGACTTGCCGGTATAGGGTTGCACGGCAGCACAATAAAAGACAAGCAGGGCAAAGTACTGCCCGCGCTGGTGGTACTGCTGGGCGGCGGTAAGCTGAAAGACGGCGAGGGGATTATATCCGATAAGATCATCAAGATACCCAGTCGTCGTGGTCCCGATGCGCTGCGGTTGCTGCTGAACGATTATGCAGCCAACAGTACGGAAGGTGAGTATTATCACGATTACTTCAAGCGCATAGGGCGCAATCACTTCTATACCCTGCTCAAACCGCTTGGCGATATAACAGCGACCGAGCCGGCTGAATATATAGATTGGGGCGAAGAGCATAACTTTATACTGCACACCGCGGTAGGGGAGTGTGCAGCGATCATGATCGACCTGATCGCTACGCTGCTGTTTGAGTCGGAAGAAAAGCTGGGATGGGCTACGGAAGCGCTGCGTAACAAACAGTACGCAGACTCCATCTACCACAGCTACAGCTCGTTTATCAACACCGCCAAAGCCTTGCTGCTGGCGCGCGATATAAAGCCGAGCACGCAGATCCAGGTGCTGAACGACTTCGACAGGGAGTTCGTAGCCACCGGGATCTTTAACCGGCCGGAGACTTTTAAAGAATATGTGTTGCGCATCAACAAGCAGGCGCCTACGGAAGAGTTTGCCATTGAATACCTGGAAGACTCGAAGCGCTTTGTGACAGAGGTTGCGGCATACCGTTCCAATCATGTAGAATCGGAGTCTGAAAATGTAGCGGTTGAAAAATGATACCTACAGTATTGACATTCACAAAAGAGCCACGCGTTACGCTGGTAGGAGCTGGCCCCGGAGATCCGGAGCTTATAACGCTCAAGGCGATACGTGCCCTCAGGCAGGCAGACATCGTGCTGTACGATGCGCTTGTGTCTGAGGCTATACTGGAGATGATACCCGATGGCATACCCACGCAGAGCGTAGGCAAACGTGCGGGAGAGCATTCGTATAACCAGGACGATATCAATGCGCTGATCGTGGAGTCGGCTTATCACTATGGACATGTCGTGCGTCTTAAAGGCGGCGATCCCTTTGTGTTTGGCCGGGGCGCCGAAGAGGTGGAGTACGCGGAGAAGCACGGTGTTCAGGCTACAGTAGTGCCGGGCATCAGTAGCGCAATAGCCGTACCGGCAAGCGCCAACATTCCGGTGACGGCGCGCGGCATGAGCGAAAGCTTCTGGGTTATAACCGGAACTACGAAGGCCGGCGATATATCCAGCGACGTCGCGCTGGCAGCGCAGTCGAAGGCCACTGTGGTCATACTTATGGGCGTGAACAAGCTCGGTGAAATACTGGCACTGTTCGGAAAACACGGTAAAGATCATGTGCCTGCTGCCGTAATTCATAACGGTACGCTACCCGGCCAGCGCAACGTGATCGGTACTGTAGCTACGCTGCCCGCCCTGGCAGAAGCAGAAGGTATCGGCTCGCCTGCAGTGATTGTAGTGGGCGAAGTAGTTCGTTATGCATCTCAACTGGAGAAGCTGAACTACCGCGCATTTGAATGGCCTATCGACAACGATGTAAATAGAAGTAAACTAAACTTTGTGTAATGACTTAAATCCCCCAGGTTATGCAAGAGCAAAACAATCTTTTCCCGGTCTTTTTAAAGCTGGATGCGCTGCATCTGCTGATAGTAGGTGGCGGACATGTTGGGCTGGAGAAGCTCACCGCAGTATTGAAGAACAGCCCCGAAGCCAAAGTAACACTTGTGGCGCGTAATATTGTTGAACCGATTAAAGAGCTTGCTCGAAAGCATCCTAAAGTCACGTTGTTCGAACGTAACTTCAAGCTGTGGGACCTGTGGGACAAAGACCTGGTGATCCTGGGCACAGACAATCGCCAGCTGCACGAAACAATTCGCTCTTTCGCTCGCTCGCGGCGCTTGCTGATAAACGTTGCCGATACCCCGGCATTATGTGATTTCTACCTGGGCTCTGTTGTAAGCAAAGGCAATCTCAAGATAGGAGTATCTACCAATGGCAAGTCGCCTACCGTATCGAAACGTATCCGTGAGTACCTTGAAGAAGCGTTGCCGGACGATACGGACGAGCTGCTGAATAATATGCAGAAGATACGCGCGCGTATCAAAGGAGACTTCGGCCACAAGGTGCGGGTACTGAACGAGATCACCACAAACTGGCTCGCCGCACAGGAGCAACCCGAGGCCGAAGTATCCTGAGCTACAAAGGTTGTACAGGTAATGTATTAACAATATCCAGGCACAGATCTGCACAGATCCTGCAAGACTCCGCGCAACGCTGACAATGGCCAAGCTCGGAGTGTTTGGAGCATTCCTGCGCACACTCACGTGCTATCTCTGCACACAGGTTACTCATCTCCTGCGTGAACTCGCTGTCGCAGCTAAAGATCTCGGCGGCAGAAGCAGAAATGGTGGCACAGCTGCGGCACAGCTCGATGCACCGCACGAGGCTCTTGATGTCTGATTCAAGCAGGCACGCAGAAATACATTGCTGGCAGGCCGATGCACAGGCCCGGCAGGCTTCTATAGCCTCATCATATTTTGATATATCCATAAGTTGAGATGGTGGTAAAAAATAAACCAAAGGGCGGAGCAGGCGCTCTGTCCTTTGGTAGTTTACAGATCGTTACTTAGTCATCTTTGGCGATTGCTCGCGTGTCTCCTCGGGATTGTCTCCTACATAAGGTTTGTGCTCAGGCTCGCGGCTCGGAAGATCTTCTTCTTCGTTGGTGTGGGGAGCGCCTTCGCTGCTGTGCGCATCGCCTTCGCCGTAGCTTTCATAGTCAAAGCCGGGTTTCTTTTTGAGATTTCCCTCGCTACCCAGAGGCCCGGGTTTATTGGTGTCTTCACCTCTTTGTCGCAATTCTTCAGCCTTTTCTTTATCGCCTTTCGAGTGCATTGGCCTTCCTGGCTTCTGCGGTCCCGAATTTTCAACTGTTGGATTATTTTGCTTTTTCATGGGTCTTTCTGTTTTGTTTCAGGTTATGAAAAGCTAAAAGATCATACCCACGAGCCACGAAAAGCATGCAATAGATACAGCGAAACCGCAATGAATTATTGACCACAATGGTGGCCGCGCTGAGCACGAAGTTCTACAGGCAATACGTAACGCTGATCCTAAACAGAAAGTGAGTTGGCGACTAATTCCCCCAATGCAGGCCCGTGTTTGAAGCCGTGCCCCGAGCCGCCGCCCAGTAGCACTATATTGGAAGCATCGGGATGAACCTGGAATATGAAGTTACCATCTGCAGAGCTTTCATAAGGGCATACACGGTTCTCGATCAATGGTGCGTTCTTCAGACCAGGAAATCTGTGCTCAATGAAATGGCGTGCATGGGCCAGTACTTCCGGATCGATAACACGATTGTCCGTAGCCGGATTGAAGAGCGCTCCGCGTCGATCCACGCCGATCTTGAAGCCGCGGTGGTTGTTGCCGGCAATGCCGTAATAAAAATCATGGCCATCAGCATCGACCCACACCGGAAAGCTTTCATAGCAGCTCGCATCTTTTGAAGGTGTTCCGAAGTAGTATACCTCCTGGCGTGTACATGTTATACGATCGCCCAGCACGTCAGGAAAAAGTCGCGGTAACCATGCGCCGCAGGCAAACACATAAGCATCCGCCTTCACGGTAAGACCGTTTGATAGGTGTATATTCTCTAATGCGCCGGTGTGTATCTTTCCCGGTATTACTTCGGCTAGTATAAACTGGCCGCCTTCGCGTATGAAAGCTTCCTTTACAGCCTGGCAGGCTTCTCGTGCCTTGAGATAACCGCCGTGAGGATCGAAGTAGCCATGATGAAGATCGTCCGCATTCAGCTTGGGATAGCGTTCGCGTAGCTCATCGTTATTGAGATACGTATATTCCATACCATGCTTGCGGGAGAATGGAATGGAATCGTCCACAAGAGGAGTATGTTCCTCATGGCAGAGCCACAATACACCGGTGTTATGAAAGAGCTGCTTGCCGAACAGGAGCTGATTCTCTTTCCACAGCTTCAGCGCCCGAACATTCAGATCGAAATAAAACTCATTGTTCCCATACGTAGAGCGGATCACCCGCGTCTCATCACCCGAGCTCGCCCTTGAATTGCCCGGCCCCCACGTATCGATGAGCGTCACCTGAAAGCCCTTGCGCCGTAAATACAACGCCGTCCACCCACCAAAAGCCCCCGCCCCAATAACAGCAATATGACTTTTTCCCCCGAAGCGAGGCATCGCCTCAAAATCAGGAGAGATAGCCCTCGGCACAAAAGTATTCAGATTCACCATACACCAGGAAGGTAAGCATTACGCATTTATCCTGCCCATCCTTACATCCATTAATCTTGTTCAGATAATTAATTCTTCCACGACGCAGGATCCACACGCCAGGCTTTGAGAGAAATAACCTGTTCGTCGGTGATATACTTTTGCTCCAGGGCAAACTTCAGCAGGTGCGAATAGTCGCAGAGGCTTACAAGCGAAGTGTCGGCGTCCTGGAAGTTTTTCGTGGCGACGTCAAAACCGTAGTTGAAGATCGAAACCATGCCGAGCACGTCGAAACCGGCATCGCGCAAGGCCTGTACGGCTTTCAGCGAGCTGCCGCCGGTAGAGATCAGATCTTCGATGACCACAACTTTCTGGCCTTTTTCAATTTTACCTTCGATGAGGTTTTCCATCCCGTGATCTTTCGGCTTGGGGCGTACATAGAGGAATGGCAGGTTCAGCGTATCGGCAACCAGCGCGCCCTGTGGGATGCCTGCTGTAGCTACACCGGCAACCGATTCGGCTGCGCCGAAATTGTCGCGAATGGCTTGCACCAGCGCTGCGCGGATCGCGTTGCGGACGTCCGGAAACGACAGTGAAAGGCGGTTGTCGCAATAAATAGGCGATTTCCAACCGGAAGCCCACGTAAATGGCTTTTCGGTATTCAGTTTTATGGCCTGGATTTGCAGCAGCATGGCTGCCACCTTGCCCGCGATCTCTTCTTGTACTTTTAAAATTGGCATAGGCGCGAAAATACGGATTAAAATCACGTGTGCTAAAACTGACGGTAGTCGCTCTTGCGTTTTTTCAGACTGGCGAAACCCTTCTCAAATTTTGTCCAGAATGTTTGCCAGCTTGCTAATATTTTATTCTTTTGCGACCGTAGTCAAGATGTAAAAACACTTCGGATGATTATTTTTATCAACGACATTCCGGTTAGGATTCTCAAAGATGGCGAAGAACCCGATAGGGGCCGGATAAATCATGTTGTTGATGCCGTGTCCGAGCCCGTAACACAGGCCAAGCTGATTCATCACGTGTGGATCAAGAACGTTACGGAAACTGAGTTCGATACGCTGCTGGGCTTCCTGGACGCGCGCGTGCCCACGGCTGTTCTCTCGCTGGTGCTGAGCGTCAAAAACTACGATACCATTAAGATGTACCTGCGCAGCAAATTCAAGATCGTAAAAGCTGCCGGAGGCCTTGTTCGTAAGAAAGACAAATTCCTCATGATCTACCGCATGAAGAAGTGGGATCTGCCTAAAGGTAAACAGGAGAAGAACGAACGCTCCAAAGAAACCGCTCCCCGCGAAGTAGAGGAGGAGTGCAACATTACCGTTAAGCTCGGCAAAAAGATCTGCACTACCTGGCATACCTATACCATGAACAAGAACGCGATGATCAAAAAGACGCGCTGGTATGCCATGGACGTTATCGACGACTCAAATATGCGCCCCCAGGCGGACGAAGACATCGAAGAAACACGCTGGATGAGCCGCAAGGAAGTATACCATGCTTTAGAGCATTCGTATAAGTCAGTGAACTACGTGTTCGAGCAATACTACGCCATGACCGAGGTAAGGCCAGCCTGATAAATCAGTGCGAGTGCGGAGTGCGAGAGCGAGGATGTGTGGGAGTTGGGTGCGTGGCCAGTTTTAGCTTGTTATAACTTATATGGCAGGAATTGCGATACGTCGCCATCATACTTGTGTACTTCCCGAACGATAGATGAGCTTATCCAGGCCAGTGTAGGCGTGGTGATGAGGAATACGGACTCCAATTGATCGTTGAGCTGGCGGTTTACCTGCGAGATGCTGTTTTCGTATTCAAAGTCTGTGGTGTTACGCAGGCCTCTGAGCAGAAAATTGGCGTTGTGTTTTTTGGCCAGCGATGCGGTAAGCTCGGAGTAGGTGATGATGCGTATGTTGGGGTATTGGCGGAAGGTTTCTTCGATCTTGCCGATCATGAAGTCGATCGGGAAGTATCGGTTGCTCTTGGTGCTGTTGTAGCCGATAGCGACGATGATCTCGTCGAATACATGCAGACCACGTAATACGATGTCTTCGTGGCCTTTGGTAAAAGGGTCAAATGATCCGGGGAAGAGTGCAATGCGCTTGCTCACGGGTGAGATGTTTTTGCGTGAATAAAATAACCGGATATCCCGTGGGAGGGGCAGCAGGGATAGTGTATAGGGAATAGTTGTGTGTCAAGACTAATCGATCAGGTGGATGCTGAACAGATCGAAGAAGTGATGTTCCTGCACCTCGTCGAATACGTATCCGAACTTCAGCTGCGGAGGCCGCGTGCCGAATGCTACATTGCTGATGTACTTGTAAAACTCGTGGTAATGTGGCGAGTTCTTGCCGATATAGCCCCACAGTACCACCTGGCTTGTCGTCTGATCCATATTAAGCGACTTCATTACCAGCATGATGTACTTCACATAGTCAGCAAATTGTTTGATGGCAAACTGATTATAGTACAATAGCTTGCGGCCTTTGCAGACCAGGATGTGAAGCTTGAAGCGGTCCACGTAAATGTACAGTGGATTGTCGTAACGGTTAGACGCAGTCTGAAGTGTGCCTTCAATAAGCGCCGCCGACTGGTGTGTAAATATCGGAGGGTTGTTCGGGTAGATACCTTCGATCCACCGCTTGAGGTCTTTGTTTATGGCAAATACGGTTACTGCCTTGGCCGCCGCGTTGATCGAGGCCATGCAGTCTTCCTTTTCAAGATCGATGTGGGCATTGAACTTCAGGTAGTCGGTCATCGACTCCTCGGCAAACAGCGCAAGGGGCACCTGAACGAACTTCTGATTTTTGATTGAAACCTTTATTTTCTTCCAGAAGGCAGCCCGGAGGATCGCATGCGAATCGAAAAGCTGGTCGAGAAGCTGGAGAAGGTCCTCGTGCGAGGTAAGGTTTGGGAGTACGAAATCTTCGAGTAAAAGGGCTTTATCGTCTTCGGGATCTACAACCAGGAGCTGGAAGTCGCGCTGTCCGATGTGGATCAGGAGATGGTATTGATGGATCATATCCTCATCAAAACGTTCATCTTTGATCTTCTTTATGAGCTTATAATTTAGCGAGACAGTTTGCAAGATTTGATTCCGTATTTCCTTTTGCCCTAAAGGTTACAATAATAAAGATTTTACGCTGTAAATCGCAAGCTAAAGTGTTTTTTAACCCGGTTAAATCGTGTAAAACCCGCAGATTTCCCCAATATCACCCACTTGAGGCAGCTGATTGAAGATGCCGTGCCGCTGTTCAGGAGGCAAGCCCCGTATCTCGTCAAAACTGAAAAACCGGACATCTTCGATAATTTGGTGTTCAGGATCGTGCCCGGTTTTCAACGTTCCCGACACGACCGTTACGTCAAAAAACAGCTCTACACCGTGAAGTGGGAGGCGCACCAGTTCGCACCCGAAGCGGAAACCACCCACGGAAATCGTCAGATTAGTCTCCTCGGCAAACTCACGTATCAGAGCTTGCGCCAGTGACTCGCCAAACTCCACGCCGCCACCGGGTGGAGCCCAGAAGTCGGCTGCAGTAATGCCTTTGTGGTTCACGAGCAGGAGCCCGCCGTCCTGCCAGCACAGGCCACAGGCGCGCACTCTGACCTTGTTTCCATAGATTTTACCGATTTCCGCATCCATAGCGATTCAGGAGAGCATTAATTTCACAATGGGAATTAACAAACATTAACATTTTTACGGGCGAAATTTCACCCCTTTCTGGTATAATTGTTGACCATCACATGTTAAATTTGACAAAAAAATAAGGTATGAAGAAGTATTTGCTCTTGATTGCCGTTATCGGTCTCGGATTCTCGGCTTTTGCACAACAGGCTAGCCAAAAGGCCAGCGGTCCTGTTATCACGTTTGAAAAGAAAACGCATGATTTCGGCGATATCGTTCAGGGTGATAAAGTTGAAGAAACTTTCAAATTCACCAACACTGGTAACGAGCCGCTTATCATTACCAACGTTCAGGTTACCTGCGGATGTACTACACCCAAAGGCTGGCCCCGCGATCCGGTTGCCCCTGGTGGAAAAGGCGAAATCACACTGGCCTTCAATAGCACAGGTAAAATCGGTAAGCAGAACAAAACTGTAACCGTAATTTCCAATGCTGCGAATGCTGACGGTGGCCAAATCACCTTCACAACAAACGTACTGGAGAAGAAACAGCCTCAAAACTAAGTCAACTGTTTCGTTAAGAAATTAAGAGGGGTTTGCGAGAGCAAGCCCCTTTATTTTTTTGCCACACCCAGAATAAGAAAGAACCATCCCAGAATAAGCATCACGCCTCCCAGCGGTGTGATCGGCCCAAGGAAGCTTAGCCTCGAAAAACTTAATCCATACAGGCTTCCGCAGAAAAACACAATGCCCAGCACAAAGAAAAGCACAGCATACTGTAGCCACTTCGATGCGAATTGCCCCATCAGGATGCCCGTTCCAAAAATAGCAAGGGTATGAAAATACTGGTAGCGGCTGGCCATTTCGTATATAGCCACGGAACCGTGTTCTTCCAGGGTAGCTTTTAACGCGTGCGCCCCGAAAGCGCCGAGTATAACCGCCAGCATACCCAGGACACCCGCGATAATAAGTGCAGATCGTTGATTCATATAAAAATAAAAGGGATTATCTCACTCTGATTTATGGTATTGCCGGGATCCAAAGATAGCTGTTCCGACACGTACCATGGTGCTGCCTTGTTCTATCGCCAGCGCGTAGTCGCCACTCATGCCCATAGACAGTTCCTGCATCTGTACCTGCGGCGGTAACGACGAAGCTTTAAGCCTGTCGAACAGTGCTTTGAGACCACCGAACTCGCGTTTTACCTGCTCTTTGTCATCCGTAAAAGTAGCCATACCCATCAGTCCGAGGATCCGGATATTTGCCAGTGATGAAAACCCGGGAGACTGCAGAAAGGTGTTAACCTCTTCCGGAGAAAATCCAAATTTAGTCTCCTCTTCGGCAATGTGTACCTGCAGCAGGCAGTCCAGTGTACGGCCGGCTTTTATCGCCTGTTTGTTGATCTCTTCCAGCAACTTAGCGCTGTCCACGCCGTGGATGAGGTGTACGAAAGACGCAATATATTTTACTTTGTTGGACTGGAGATGGCCGATCATGTGCCATTGAATATCTTTTGGCAGGGCCTCGTATTTTGGGGCCAGCTCCTGCACCTTATTCTCACCAAACACGCGCTGCCCGGTGGCGTACGCTTCTTCTATAGCTTCTACAGGCTGGGTCTTGCTTACCGCAATCAGCGTGATCGCGGCGGGCAAGTTTTGGCGGACAGTAATGATGTTATTGTTAATATTCATTCCTATTTTTAGCCCTTTAAACCACCAAAGCTAACGCAAAATATGGCGATACTCGGAACTTTGCTGAAAAAAGGGATACGTGTACGGGAAATGCTGGAGCAGGAGTATACCTCACCTTTTGACCTGCAGAAGAAGGAGTTAAAGGAGTTGCTGATTACCGCCCGGCAAACCGAATTTGGCAAACACTATGATTTCGACGAGATCCTGAACGGCTTCCGTAAAGGCGACCGCGATTTCTACAAGCGCTTTAAAAGCCAGGTGCCGATTCATACCTACAATAAAATTTACGCGGATTGGTGGAAGCAGGCACTTACGGGGGAGAAAAACGTATGCTGGCCCGGTCGGGTGAAGTACTTTGCGCTGAGCTCGGGTACTTCCGAAGCAGCTTCTAAATATATTCCTGTAACGAAGGATATGACAAGCGCCATACGCAAAACCAGCGTACGGCAGATTTTGGCCCTGTCGCGTTACGATCTTGAACCGAAAATATTCGAATCCGGTATATTGATGCTCGGCGGAAGCACCCACCTGAACAAACGGGGTAGTGTTTTCGAAGGCGACCTCAGCGGCATACAGGCAGCCCGCCTGCCGTTCTGGTTTCAGCATTTTTATAAACCCGGTAAAAAAATAGCCAAGAACCGTAACTGGGACGCCAAGCTCGACGAGATCGCCTCCACCGCTACCGAATGGGATATCGGCATTATCGTGGGTGTACCGGCATGGATACAGATCCTTATGGAAAAGATTGTGAAGTATCACAACGTTTCCAATATACACGACGTGTGGCCGAACCTCGCGGTTTATGTACACGGCGGTGTATCGTTCGATCCCTACAGAAAGGGATTCGAGAAGCTGCTCGGCCACCCGATCAGCTACATAGAAACATACCTGGCTTCGGAGGGATTTATAGCGTTCCAGACGTTCCCTAACCGTCGCTCTATGCGCCTTGTGCTCAACAACGGCATCTTCTACGAGTTCGTGCCGTTTGAGGAAAAGAACTTCGACGCTAACGGTGAGATCCGTCCGGATGCTGAAACGTTCCTTATCGACGAAGTGGAAGAAGGACGCGAATATGCGCTGCTGCTCTCAACGTGCTCGGGCGCGTGGCGCTACATTATCGGCGACGTTATCAAATTTACCTCGCTCGAAGACTCGGAGATCGTAATTACCGGCAGAACCAAACACTTCCTCAGCCTTTGCGGCGAGCATTTGTCGGTAGACAATATGAACAAAGCCATCGAGCTCGTGTCGAACGACTTCAATATCACCATCCCTGAATTTACCGTGGCAGGCATACCGCATCAGAATCTGTTTGCTCACCATTGGTTCGTCGGTACGGATGATAAAGTAGACGCAGCCGCGCTGAAAGAAAAGATAGACCAGCATCTTAAAGAACTTAATGACGATTACGCCGTAGAACGCAGCGCTGCATTGCGCGAAGTTTACGTTGACGTATTGCCTGTAAAGACCTTCTATGATTGGATGGAATGGAAAGGCAAAGTGGGGGGACAGCACAAGTTTCCGCGGGTGATGAAGAATGCCCAGTTGGATGATTGGAAAACCTTCCTAGAAAATCATACGAATGGACATCGTTCTTAACGGAATTGTATCCGGCATTGTACTGGCATTCCTGGTCGGTCCGGTCTTTTTTACAATCATCCAAACCAGTATCGAACGGGGTTTCTGGAGCGGTGCGCTCGTGGCTATAGGCGTATCGTTAAGCGATGCCTTCTATATTTTTGTGGCCTATTTGGGCCTGATACAGTTCGTGCAGGAGCCGCGCCTGCGGCACTACCTGTCGTATGGCGGGGGCGCTGTGCTGCTCGGTTTTGGTTTATATTATCTGCTTATAAAAAGCCGCAAGCTTGTAAACTTCGATCCTGAAAAGATCCAGTATAAGAGTCCCGGCCGTCTCATAGCAAAAGGTTTTGTAATAAACGGCCTAAGCCCCATGGTGCTTTTCTTCTGGATAGCCACCGTTGGGGTAGCAACGACACAGCTGGGCTATAATATACCCCGCGAAGCGGCGATATACTTCGGATCCATCGTGGCCACCGTATTGATCACGGATATTATCAAAGCCAAGCTTGCCGACCGGCTTCGCCTGCTGATTACACCACGCGTGATCCGTTATATGAATATCCTGCTGGGTATTGTAATGGTGATATTCGCCGGACGGTTAATTCTCTTTCCCGACAATATTCCGCACTAGACGAAGGCCGCGAAATGAACCGTCGCCCGTGTAGTACGCAGGTGTATAAAGAATATGCCGGAAAGTAATGATCGAAAGACGGTCCTAATCCTGCAGTACGTTACTGATAAATGTGGACTTCAGGAGAAGCCACGCCAGGAATAGTGCTACTGCCCAGGTCAGGTAGATATAGTAATAATCCGACGTGTCCTTGAATCGCGTCTCTTTGATCTCGGCCTTCTCGTATTCATCGATCTTTTTGAAAACGTTTGCCAGCGCGCGGTTGTCGGTAGCGCGGAAGAACTCGCCGCCACCGATCTGTGCCATCTTGCGCATAGTAGTTTCATCGACCGTATTCTCGATCATCTGCGGCTGCCCAAAGAAATCCTTACCGTAAGGCACAAGGCCTTCCTTGCCGACCACGATGGTATAGATCTTGATACCGTATGCAGCAGCGAGCTCTGCTGCCGTGATCGGGTCTATATTACCCGCCGTGTTGTCGCCGTCGCTTAGCAGGATACATACTTTTGACTTCGCTTCGGATTCGCGCATACGGTTGGTTACAACCGCCATCGCGCTGCCGATAGCTGTGCCGCGGTTTTCGATCATCTCGAAGCCGATCTCGTCTATATATGACTTCAACAGATCATAGTCCGTCGTGAGGGGAGAGAGCGAGAAGGCATCACCGGAAAATACGACCATGCCGATGCGGTCCTGAACACGGCCGCCGATAAAGTCGCGTGCAACTCTCTTGGCGGCTTCCAGGCGATTCGGCACGAAGTCTTCGATCTGCATGGACTGTGAAATGTCGAGCGCGATCATGATGTCGATACCTTCGGTCCAGTTCTCGACCTTTTCATTGGTCTTCTGCGGTCGGGCCAGTGCCACAAGGATCAGTACCAGCGCCGCCATAAGCAGAAACTCGGGTAGCAACCGTATCAGGTTTACCGGTGAGCTTTTCAGCTCCTTCGTTGTTACGGCTACCGGCAACTTCTGGTTGAACTGGTAGCGCAGGATCCAGCGCAGCAGGAACAGAAACGGAATTACCGCCGATAAGTATAAAAAGATCTTATTGTCCCACGTAAATGCTCGCAAGGTCGACAGGTCGAACCAATACAGCAGAGCATACCACGGTTCTATGTCGTTAGCCATTTGTTACCTCCTGTATTTTTGTATTGAACCGCGCAACGGCATACGTCTTCAGATTTTCCAATGAATCTACAACGGCGGTATCGTGTCCATAGATCGCGCCATCGATCGTTTTAAGCGATTGGCCCAGGGCATCATTCTGACCCAGCCAGATAATTTCTTTGGTGGTAAGCTTTGTATACGGCAGGTTCTCCAGCTGCTCCAGGTATCGCTTCCATACGATAAGCGCCGTTTCCGTATGTTGGGTGGAGAAGGAGTGAGCCACGGCTTCTATCTCATGTGTATAGTTCTCTATAAACTGCGCATAAGCTTTCTGCATGCGTTTCAGGCGGTAACGGCGGGTTATATTTTGACCGAATGCAAACCAGACTGCGGCTGCCGCCAGCAACAGCAAACCACCAATGATAACCCACAGCTGTACATTGAATGCAGACGGCACATCCTGGTAAGCCACATTCATCTTTAGCGGCACGCTCGTCAACGAATCCGGCAGCGCGACAACAACGTGTGCCAGGCGTATACTGTCCTGGTTAGAAAGGAATGTCGTGCAATCCTGGGGATTGATCTGGTATACCGGCAGGCTGAGATAAAGCAGGCTGTCCACTTCGAAGGTTGTGAGGTGGTATACCACACTATCATAGCTTTCCTGACCGTCGGTTTCGGTGGTAAAGTAGGACTTGTGTTTAAAGTCGAACGGACTGAAATTGAACGTAGTGTCCGGAAATAACAGGTTAAGCTTACGGTCGTAACGCGCCGTAACGAAAAAGCTCACATCCCGGCCAACGGAGAGGCTGTCTTCCACAAAGCCGGCCCGTACTTTTACAACGGGTGCTGCGGGAGCCTTGGTGGGAGGCTGGGGTTGTTGTGCTGAAAGTTCAAGGCTGGTGCACAGGAGTAAGCCAAGCACAAGCCAGTATGGTATATGTTCCCTCAATCTCATGCTTAGTTAACTCATTTTGAGGGATTTGTTCCGGACTCTAAACAGGCGCAGAAGCTTGGGCACATAATCGTCGTCAGTGTCGAGCGAAAGGAAGTTGATCTCATGTTTACGGCTGAACTTTTCAAGCTCGGCTCTTCGTTCATCATGACGTTTGCTGATTTTGGAACGGAAGTCGCCGAACGATGTATTGATCCACAATGTACGTTTCGTTTCCTTGTCTTGCACGGGTATAATACCCAGCTTGGGCAGACGCGTCTCACGCTTGTCGCTTATCTGTATCATAACCAGATCGTGCCGGCGGGCCAGAGCCTTGAGGTTGCTGAAATAGTTTTCGTCGTCGATAAAGTCCGAGATCACGATGATCACGCTGCGTCGTTTAATGACATTGAGCGCAAAGCCTAGAGCCTTGGCTAGGTTGGTTCGCAGCGATTTTGGGTTGAGGTTCGTGATCGAGCTGATGATTTCGTACGCCTGCGAGTCGCCTTTGACGGGTTTCAGATACCGCTCCTTCACGTCCGAAAAACAGATCAGCCCCACGTGGCTGGACTCTTTTACGGCTGCCAGCGCCAGTACGCCGCAGATCTCTTTGCCAATGTCTGCCTTGGTGCGGCCGGGGCTTCCAATGTCTTCGGAGGCGCTTACGTCGAGAATAAAGAATACGGTCTGTTCCTTCTCCTCCTTGAAGGTCTTTACAAACATGCCGTGCCCTTTGGCCGATACGGTCCAATGTATCGTCCGGATATCGTCGCCGTACTGATAGGGACGCACATCGTCAAACTCGAGACCTGAGCCCTTGAATACAGAGTGGAAGTCACCCTGCATATGGCTGTTGATGGCCTTACGAATCTGTATTTCGTATTTTCGTAACTTTTTTAGAAGCGCTCTCATGGTTCGTTCCTGCGTTAAAAGATACGGCCAGTAGCTTAAGGCATCATAATTGCCGTAACACTACACCGGTTTACCTGGCACCTAATAACGGTAAACGTCAAAAATAGAACAAATATGATTATTTTGCCCCACCTAAAATTGAGTATAGGCTGTTAGGGGCTGTGAAAGGTATACTAAATTCTGTGACTGTGAAACGTGTTGTTTTTATAATGATGGTTCTGCTCACGGCGTGCGCCCGCAAAGAGCGTATTCCCAAAGATGTATTACCACCCGACCAAATGGTTAAGGTGCTATCGGAGCTGTATGTAAACGAAGAAAAGGTAAACCGCCTCAATATGCGCCGCGACTCGTCAGAAACTGTGTTCGCAGCGCTAAAAGATCGCATGTTTACGAAACTTCAGGTGTCAGATTCCGTATTTAAACGTTCATTTAATTATTATATGGACCACCCTGTGGAGATGGAAAAAGTGTATTCGGCACTGGTGGACTCCTTGAACCTGCGCGAGCAACGCGCACCCGAGACACAGCCCAAAGCGGCAACAACTGTACAATGATTTATCCTGCAGAACTTGAAATAAAACTCGGCTTTGACCAGATCCGCGCCAAACTAAAAAGTTATTGTTTTTCGAATGCCGGCGCCGAATGGGTAGAGCGCATGCGCTTCAGTAACCAGGGCGACTTTATCAAAACCCTGCTCAAACAGAACCTGGAATTCCGGCAAATCCTCGAAAAAGGAGAGGCCTTCCCGTCACGATACTTCTTCGATGCTACGGATTGGCTGCAGAAAATATCGCTCGAGGGCAACTGGCTTGAGGCAGACGAGTTTTTGAACCTGGCCTACGCGCTTGAAACGATAGTAGCCTGTAAGACCTTCCTGGCGAAATCCCAGGACATTTACCCGGAACTTTTCCGCCTGACCGAGCCCGTTACGGTAACCAGCCAGCTGGCCCAGGCAATACACTCCACAATAGACGACAAAGCCCAGGTACGCGATACGGCAAGCCCCGAACTGGCAAAGCTGCGTAAGCGCCTTCGCGAAGAGCAGGCCCGCCTGCGCAAGCTGGCCGAGCAGATCTTTCGCACCGCCTCCGAAGAGAAATGGGTGCCCGATGGCGCCCTGCCCACCATACGCGAGGGGCGCGTGGTAATTCCCATACAGGCCGAGCACAAACGCAAGCTGAAAGGCTTCATCCTCGACGAGTCAGCCACCGGTCAGACCGTCTTCATGGAGCCTACCGAAATGCTCGATGCCAACAACGAGATCCGCGATCTGGAGCACGCAGAGAAACGCGAGGTAGTACGCATCCTTACAGAGCTCACCAATACCTTCCGCCTGCAACTATCCGTATTGAAAAATGCATTCCAGTTCCTGGCGCAGATCGACTTTATCCGGGCTAAGGCAAAGTTCTCCCTGGAGATCAATGCCGATCTCCCTATAATCGAAAAACAACCCGAGCTGGTGTGGTATAACGCCCGCCATCCACTATTATATCTTAGCCTTAAAGGCAAACGCGACGTAGTGCCGCTCAATATCGAGCTGGACCAGCAAGACCGGATGCTGCTCGTGTCAGGGCCGAATGCCGGTGGTAAATCCGTTTGTCTTAAAACGGTTGGCCTCATACAGTACATGGTGCAATGTGGTTTGCTGATACCGGTATCCGATCGCTCCCGTGTAGGCATATACCATGGCATCTTCCTCGATATAGGCGACCAGCAGTCAATCGAAAACGATCTGAGCACGTACAGCAGCCACTTGCGTAACATGAACGAGTTCATGCAGTCGGCCAACGACAAATCACTCGTGCTTATGGACGAGCTGGGATCCGGTACGGATCCTAATTTTGGTGGCGCCATCGCTCAGGCCATCCTCGAGTCGTTGCTTAAAAAACGGGTATGGGGCGTAGCCACTACCCACTATTATAATCTGAAGCTCTTTGCCGGTCAGCGCCAGGGCATACGCAATGCTGCCATGCGCTTTGACGACAAGAACCTGGTGCCCTTATATATATTGGACATCGGAAAACCCGGCAGCTCGTTTGCGCTGGAGATAGCCCGCAAAACCGGCCTTCCCGCCCAAACGTTGGAAGAAGCCGAGCGCCTTGTAGGCAAGGATCTCGCCGGGTTCGAAACGCTGGTACGCTCGTTGGAGAAAGAACGCCAGGAACTTAGCGAAAAGGTAAAGCGTATGGAGCGCCAGGAGTCTGACCTGAAGCAGTCGCTCAATCGCTATCAGCAGCTCTCTTCCGAGTTGGAAACGCGTAAGAAGGATATTATCAATAAGGCCAAGGAAGACGCTTCCCAGCTGCTGCGCGATACAAACCGCGAGATCGAAAAAACGATCCGGCACATACGCGAGAATAAGGCCGAGAAGAAAGAAACCATCAAGGTGCGCCGTAATCTCGAAGGGCTTTCTGAAAAAGTAAAGACCGAGCAGAAGAAAGAAGTGAAGGCACCGGTAGAGCTGAAAGAAGGCGATCGCGTACGTATCATAGGGCAGGATGGAAGTGGCAAGATACTTTCCATTCAAGGTAAAAATGCCACGGTGCAATTCGGCGAGCTCAAGTCTATCACCAAGCTCGAACGCCTGGAGAAGATAACCGCTGCGGTTGAAAAAGAGATCTCTAATCGCCTGCGTTCTGTAGGCATCAATGTACATGAAAAACGGGCCTCGTTTAACAGCACGCTGGATATACGCGGCAGGCGGGTTGATGAGGTTATGCCACTACTGGATCAGTTTATGGATACGGCCATACTGCTCGGCCAGGCAGATCTGCGCATACTGCATGGTAAGGGAGAAGGTGTGCTGCGGAAGATCGTGCGTGAACAGCTTAAACGTTACAAAGAGGTGGCATCAGCCACCGATGAGCACGTGGAGCGCGGAGGAGATGGGATAACGGTAGTTGTATTGAAATAAAATGTAAGTTTAGACAGTATTCGAATATGTCCATAAAATCTCAAATCGAATTAGAAGGAATGACCCGCATCAGCGAAGCGGTGGGTACAACACTGCGGAAAATGCGTGAGCATGCCCGTCCCGGTATGAGCACAAAAGAGCTCGATGATTTTGGTGGCGGGATTCTGAACGAATTAGGTGCAAAATCGGCTCCGAAGCTAACCTATGGCTTCCCGGGGTGGACATGTATAAGCGTTAATCACGAAATAGCCCACGGTATCCCATCGCAAAACCGCGTGCTGGCCGATGGCGATCTTATAAATATAGATGTATCGGCAGAGCTCGACGGATTCTGGGCAGATAATGGCGGCTCGTTTGTGTTGGGAGAGGACGTGAGAGGCGTGAGTCCGTTGGTTGATTCTTCAAAGCGTATTTTGAGACGGGCTATCAGTCAGATCAGGGGCGGTGTCCGCATATCCGATATAGGCAGGCTGATTGAAACCGAAGCCCGCCGCTCAGGATTTACCGTGATCCGTAACCTGGTGGGACATGGCGTAGGTCGAAGCCTTCACGAAGCACCCTCAGAAATACCTTGTTATTATGACAAGTACAATACCACCCGCTTTCGCAAAAACTCGGTAGTGGCCATAGAAACATTCATCTCCACCAAAGCTACCCGCGCGCTCGAAAGTGGCGATGGCTGGACCTTTATAACGAAGGACGGAAGCTACGTAGCCCAACATGAGCACACCATCGTCGTAACCGACAGTCAGCCGCTCATACTCACGGCTACCAATGGAATCTGGGACTGATTAGTTTTCGCTTACTTGCTGGTTCAATTGCAATTGCCGGCGCTCCAGCTCAATTTCTTTCCGACGCATTTCTTCCTGGGTCGCTTCCATCTCTTCCATATTCTGGCGTAGCTCTTCTTCCTGAGCTTTCATTTGCTCGGTCTGCTCGCGGAATTGTGTCAACAGTCCTTGTGTCTTTTCGGTGGTCTTTACCGATACCATAGCCGACGCCGTGATCTCGCCGACGTTTATCAGCCAGTCTACCTGGTAAGGCTCGAATGTTTTGAAGCCGGCGATCTCGATAACAGCTTCTACCTGCTCATTGTATGTCATCGGTACGATAGCCAGACAGTTCGGAGTGGCATCGCCCAGGCCTGAAGTAATGGAGGTATAACCTTGCGGTATACGTGTCAATACGTTGGCGCGCTTTTCAAGGTAAGCCTGTCCGATCATGCCTTCGCCTACTTCCAGGCGCTTGTTCAGATATTTCTTCCGGTTGAATGCATAACAGGCTACCAGCTCGAGCGATGGTTTGCCCTCATATTCCATTAATGAGAAGAGGCTGCCCTGCTGGGCGTTCATATACTTTACAATGAACCGCACTACGTTCTCGCTAAGCGCGGGAGGGTTATGCTGGTGTAAACGAAGGATCTCGCTGAGCTGTGCTACACCCTCGGAGGCCCAACGGCGTTTCTCCTCATCAGCGCGCATCACCTTCATCTGCTCGCGCATTTGTATAAGCTCACCGGCGAGATTGTCCTGGTTCAGCGATTTATTGCTGTCGTTAAGCTCGGTCCATTCAATATCGTAATTGCCTTTGGCTATCTCGTTTACAAAGCCTGCCGCCTTCTTGAAGTTGTCGATGGAGTGCTGTATCAGTTCGTGCTCGTTCACTACATCGAGCGGCGTGCCGGGATCGAACATATACCGGCGGTTGTTTTGCTCGAGCTCGAGGAACAGGTCCAGCTTCTGCTTTTTATCGCGGCGTATACGTGTGATCATAAAGATCAACGTAGGTACCCCCATACAGAACAAGATGATCTGGAAATATGCGGTACGACGTGTAGCCGCCAGGTAGCCGTGCTCTGCGCTGTCATTCAGCTTGTTTTCAAAAGCATTCAGTCGCTTGGTGAAGCGCGAGTATACGTGCCACATTGTTTTTCCACGATCCTGCTTTACGGCTTCGCGCACCTTATCGATTTCACCCTGAGTGGCAAGTGCTATCAGGCGAAGGCACGATTCCTGGTAGGCATCCACCTCCAGCTTTACAGAATCGAGGCCATAAATGCCCTCATATCGCTGTTCCTTGAGCAGGGTGGCCAGGCTGGAGAATACCTGGTCTTTATTTTTTGCAGATTTGGTGTACGGCCCGAGTAAGGCTGAATCCATCGTGATGATGTAGCCGCGGAATCCAACGTCCATATTCCGCACGATCTCGTTCCAGATATCGGTGTTGATCTTTTTGATCTCCTCCGTTTTTTCCTTCAGGAGCGTATTGCTCTGAAGTACCTGGTTGTTATACAGGATCAGCCCGGTGTTCGAAAACACCAGGACCAGCATAATGGCAGCCGAAAAAATGATGGCGTTGCCTTTCAGAAGCTCGCGGAAATTCATGCGCAAAAACCAGACGTTAATTAGGTTTTCGAAGATACACCGTTTTTTTGAGGCTGTACCTGTCCCTCGTGGCCGTCTGTGGCTGACTCTGTGGTTTAATCTTACATGTGTCGGTTTTCAAACGGTTTAAAAGAAGCAGAAATGTGTTGTAACAACCGACCGGCTATTTACAAGAGGGAGTCAATCTCGTGCCGTAAAAAAAAAGCCGTCCCCCGAGTGTCGGGAGACGGCTTTTGATACTATTCAATAGATAGAATTATTGCTTTGTGAACTGGAATGACCACTGGCCACCGATAGACTCGATTCTGCCCAGGTGACCGTCGCCGCTATAGTCGAAGTCCATTCCTAATGAAGTACCACTTACTGTATACGTAATAGCGGTATCATCGTCGCGTGTCAGTTCAGTAGAAGGTTTCGCGCCAAACTGGAGCGTACCGCTTGCTGTCCATGGACCAAGTTTGCCTGAAGGACGACCAGTAGTAGAGTAACCGATCGACTTAGCGCCGGCCGCCGCAGTCAGCGTTATCGTAAAGTTTGAGTAATCAGAAGTAACATCTGTCCCCTGGTACTTAACAGAAGATGCTTTCCATGTACCGTTCAGTTTTTCGATTTGCTGATCAGTTTCAGATTTTTTATCGTCATCATCTTTGCATCCTGTGAAAAAGAAGCCAACGGCTACAACCAATAAGAGAGACAGAATTCTTGCTAAATGTTTCATTGTTCGAAGGTTAAGTGTTGCGAATATGCGCGTAAAAATTAAAATATCAAACTTAATTCGGGCCTTAGAGGCCGGTATGCATGTTTTTGCGTGTCTTTACATGCATACCGGTAAAACTTTATGCCCGCAGGTGAAACGCAGGTAACCAATTGGCTAGCCTGAATACTCCTTTTTAGCGATTGATTATTAATTTTTTCGTTTGACCCTCCGAAGTGCGGATGAAATACAGACCGTTGGGCAGGTTGTTCAGGTCAAGAACCTCGGCATTTTTACGACTCAGAACCGGCGACCCCTTCGCATCCAACAGGGTGAAATTTATTTTACGGCTGAAATACACACGATTGGCATCCGCCGGGTTGGGATATACATCAAACGCACCGATCGATTCGCTCTCGAGACCGGTAATCAGCGTGGAAGCGGTTATTACATTGCTGTTACCCGATATAGAAATTCCACCAAGTGCGCGTACACGGTACTGGTAGGTGGTGTTTTCGCTCAAACCGGTAATGGACAAGTTTGTACCCGTAACAGCTTTTTTCTGATAGCCGCTTACAAAAGTCTTGAAATTGTCCGTAGACAGGTCGAGCTCATAGCTTGTGGCTTTGGCTGCGGCATTCCAGTTTGCGGTAAAGCTATTTGTTGTGATGGTCGTAGCAGCGGTAGCAACGGGGGCTGTAATGTATGTAATGTTTTTTACCGTATATACACTTACCGTTGCGCTATGCTCGTTAGCGACTACTACTAAAGCAGTATCCGTGGGGCTGGCTTCCGGGTGGATATAGATAATTCCTTCCGGGCCGAGGTCGCCGGTAGCCGGGCCTACATTGGTTGAGCGGCTGTTTACATAGTGTGCGTATTGCGGGGCGTTAGGGTTGGTAACATCGTAGGTAAGGACACCGCTCATGCGCTCCAGCGTAATGAATGCATACTGACGGCCATTTATACTCGCAGTGGTTACGCCTTCGGGCTCGGGCCCTTTGTCGTCGCTGCGGTCCTTGTAGATATTCTCGTGCTCGCCGTCATCATTTGCTTCGGCGTTAGCGTTGAATGTAGCGCCGAATACAGGGTGGTTCGCGGTAATGCGCTCAAAGTCGTCGCCGCTATCGAAGGCCAGCGCGCCGGTGCTTCCGTTCCATACGGAGAATGAGCGGCCGCCAAGAGCATAGATCTCGTCGATCAGGCCGTCGCCGTTGATGTCGCCCGATTTATTGGTAACATTCAAACGACCTAATACATAATCTTTCTTCAGCAGGTCTGCGTGTTTGAACTTAGGGTCGAGTATATAGCTGGCATCTTTGATCCTTACTTTCTCTTCGAAGTCTCCATAAGCACGGTCGTCGCCTTCATTGGCGGTGATCAGGTACGGCACGCCGTCTACTATATAATTGGCGATGCCATCGGGCTCATACATACCTTTTACAGGGAAGTTGCCGAATATGGTAGTTCCTGTCTTGTCCGAAGCATCGAGCGCATTTGAACCGACAGAATAATCCTTGTAACCCAGCGGCATGATGCGGGTGAACTTCTTCGTGGCAAGGTCGATCTCGCCAATGGCGTTGTTCTCCTGCAAGGTTACCCACGCTTTTTTGGAATCTTTCGATACGGTAATGTATTCAGGTTCCATGTCTTCAGACACAGAAACGTCGGGGCTGCCGTAGATACGTACACCTTGTTCCTGCAGTTGAGTTTTTTGGTTATCGAATTCATTGAAGCTGATCATTGTGACCTTGCTGGCATCCAGATTGGCAACACCGCCGGTTATATCGATCATCGATACGCCGCCTTCAGGGTCTATCGAGTAGTCGTCGCTCGGTTGGCCTTCGTTGGCGGTAAGGACATATTTGCCATCGGGAGTGAAGGTGATCATGTCCGGCAGGTTACCTACTTCGATGGCCCTCACAAAGTCTCCTGATGTGTTGAAGAACACTACATCACCATTAGCCTCTGCACCGTTGGATACCGTGGCGGCAACAATGCCGTTCTTAACGGCCACGCTCGTAGCACCAGCGCCATAAGCTGTCATGTCCAGCGTCTTGATGTGTTTGATGTTGCGGGCGTTGCTGAAGTCGAGAACTTCTATTTTGCTCTGTGTTGAGTTCAGGGCAAACAGCCGCTTCGATGCAGAGTCGTACGCTACGATCTCAGCGGTACCGCCGCCGGTCACGCTGAAGCGGCTTGTGTATTGCAGTTCGATTGAGTTGGTAGCTTCAGGGCCTTTAACATCGACCTCCTGTATATAGGCTACATACTGTTTCGTGCTGCCGGCTTCGGCATTGTCAAAACCGGAAAGGGCAAGTGCGAAGTAACGGTCGTTTTGTTTGCCGGTACGGTTGCTGATCGGGATCTCGATTGTCTTGCTTGTGTTGTCGGCGCTGTTTGCATCGAAGGTAACGGTAACCGGAGCAAAGGTAATGTCTGTTCCTGCTGTTCCGAAGTCACTCAATACG
>Ga0247762_1000057_pt1 | contig 53448 bp, 61 predicted proteins | sample UWRJL081202R4_FD_181016 | JGI IMG/M metagenome (GOLD analysis project Ga0247762, IMG submission 181016) | Plant litter microbial communities from Arlington Agricultural Research Station in Wisconsin, United States - UWRJ-L081-202R-4 | ecosystem: Environmental > Terrestrial > Plant litter >...
GTGCGAGCCGGATTTTCCCCATGCCGCTTGTCTTACGCGCGACGCGGCGAGAGCGGTGGAAATTAACCTTTTATCGTAAATCGAACCTGCATTCGCGCTTTAGCCGAGCGTAAACGCCTCGTGCACCGCACTTTGCACGCCGCCGCCCATCACCGGGCCGCCGCCCGCGACATGGATCATGTCGCCGATCGCAACCGCGCCGAGACCGTGCCGCGGCGTTTTCATGGGCGCGTATTGCTCCCATGAATCCGTAACCGGATCATAGGCTTCGTTCTGGCCGAATACGCGGTGCGAGCCTTCGCCGCCCATGCAGAAAATTTTCCCACGATAGAGCACTGAGCCGTGACCGGAGCGTGCAGTAGGGAAGGGCGCGCGCGGTTCCCACTTATCCAGCTTGCCGTCATAGACGTGATGGAAGTTCGAGTTCGTATAGAACGTGTCGACGCGTCCGCCGATCAGATGAATCTTGCCGCCGACCACTACGATGCCGGTGTGGTCGCGCGCTGTGTAGAACGGCGCGCGCTCTTCCCATTTGTTCGTCTTCGGATCGTAGGCGATGTGCCAGTTCACGGAGGCGCGGGTCGCGAAGCTGTTTCCGACTGCACCGCCGATTGCGTGAATGCGCCCTTCATAAGCGATGCAGGCCATAGCGCCGCATGGTTTGGGGAGTGATGCGATCGGCTGCCACTTGTCACTCTCGTCATAGACGAAACATTCGCCGTGCGGCGTGTGGTTCTGCCCGATGAATCCGCCGAGCGCGTAGAGCTTTCCGTCGAGCGTCGCGACGCCAACATGGTTCGCGCCCTGCGGCAGCGCGGCTGCGACGATCCATTTGTCTGTCTGCTGATCGTAGATGTGGTGATAGTTGCGATCGACGCGCTGCTCGCCGTATCCGCCGACGAGATGCACTTTGCCGCGATGTTCGGTGGCCCACGCCATTTCGCTGCGCGGGAGCGGCAACGGCGCGCGGTCGATCCACTTGCCCTGGTTCTCGGCTTTCTTCGCAGGGCTGTCGTAAACCCATTGCGTCTGCGCGGTTTCGGGAAGATCGATCCGGCCCGGCTGCTGCAGGCGTTCGTATTGCGGTCCGTGATGCCGGTGTTGCGCGAGCGCAGATGACGAGAACACCGCGATGCCGCACGCGATAAAGGCGCGGCGATTGAAATCGCTCATCGTTTTTCTCCCTGAAAAGAAAATCGCCCGGGACTTTGCCCGGGCGATGTGACTTTTATCAAGCGCTCTTTCGGTTCTGGCGGTTGTTCACCAGATCGTCGACGACCGCGGGATCCGCGAGCGTCGAGGTGTCGCCGAGACTTTGATATTCGTCCTCGGCGATCTTGCGCAGAATTCGGCGCATGATTTTGCCCGAGCGCGTCTTCGGCAGGCCCGGTGCAAACTGAATGAGATCGGGCGACGCGATCGGTCCGATTTCCTTACGCACCCAACCGACAAGCTCCTTGCGGAGATCTTCAGTCGCCGCTTCGCCCGACATCAAAGTTACATAGGCATAGATGCCCTGACCCTTGATGTTGTGCGGATAACCGACAACCGCGGCTTCAGACACTTTCGGGTGTGCCACGAGCGCGCTTTCGACTTCCGCCGTGCCCATGCGGTGACCGGAAACGTTGATCACGTCGTCAACGCGGCCGGTGATCCAGTAATAGCCATCCGCATCGCGGCGGCAGCCGTCGCCGGTGAAGTACTTGCCTTTGTAAGTAGAGAAATACGTCTGCACGAAACGTTCGTGATCGCCGTACACGGTACGCATCTGACCCGGCCACGAGTCGGTGATGCAGAGATTGCCCGAGGTTGCGCCTTCGAGAACTTTTCCGTCGGCATCGACGAGCTGCGGCTGCACGCCAAAGAAGGGCAGCGTCGCCGAGCCCGGCTTCTGTGCAATCGCTCCCGGCAGCGGCGTGATCAGAATGCCGCCGGTTTCCGTCTGCCACCAGGTATCGACGATGGGACAGCGCGAGTCGCCAATCGTGCGGTAATACCATTCCCATGCTTCGGGATTGATCGGTTCGCCAACGGAGCCAAGGAGACGCAGCGATTTGCGCGACGTCTTCTTCACCGGATCGTCACCGGCCTGCATCAACGCGCGGATCGCGGTCGGTGCGGTGTAGAAAATATTGACCTGGTGCTTGTCGATCACTTCCCAGAAGCGCGACATCGACGGGTAATTCGGCACGCCTTCGAACATCAGCGTGACCGCGCCGTTCTGCAGCGGGCCATAGACGATGTAGCTGTGGCCTGTGACCCAGCCCACATCGGCCGTGCACCAGTAGATGTCGCCGTCGTGGTAGTCGAACACATATTGATGCGTCATCGACGTGAAGACCGAATAGCCACCCGTCGTGTGCAACACGCCCTTCGGTTTGCCGGTCGAGCCCGAGGTATAAAGAATGAAGAGCGGATCTTCTGCGTTCATTTCCTCGCAAGGGCAATCGGCGGAGACGGTCTTCGCAACGTCGTCATAGAAAACGTCGCGGCCCGATTTCATTTCGACCGCGGCATTTGTGCGCTTCACGACGATTACGGAAGTCACACCGCCGGCCTTGTCGCAGGCGGCGTCGGTGTTCGCTTTCAGCGGAATCTTGCGACCACCGCGAATGCCTTCGTCGGAGGTGATCACGATATTGGATTTACAGTCCTCGATGCGGCCTGCGAGCGAGTCCGGCGAGAAGCCGCCGAACACGACCGAGTGGATCGCACCGATGCGCGCACAGGCGAGCATCGCGTAAGCCGCCTCCGGAATCATCGGCATATAGATCGTGATGCGGTCGCCTTTCTTGGCGCCCTGCTTCTTCAAGACGTTTGCCCAGCGGCAGACTTCCGCGTGCAACTGCTTGTAAGTGATCTTCTTGTCTTCGGTCGGCTCGTCGCCTTCCCAGATGATCGCGACCTGATCGCCGCGCTTTTCGAGATGTCGGTCGATGCAGTTGTAGGAAATGTTGGTCTTGCCGTCCTCGAACCACTTGATCGAGACGTCGCCGGCAAAAGACGTGTTCTTCACTTTCGTGAAGGGCTTGAACCAGTGAATGCGCTTCTTCGCCTCATCGCCCCAGAATTTCTCGGGGTCCTTGATTGAGGCGGCGTACATCTCTTTGTATTTGGCTTCGTCGAGCCAGGCGCGCTTCTTCCATTCCGGAGAAACGGCATAAATCTTATCGTCGGACATTGAACTCCTCCCTTACCCCCGTCGCGAGCGGGCTTTGAGCCCGTCTCTTTGTTAGGCGGCATTATGCGACGGGCGGAACTGGCGCTTCAAGGCGCACGGGTTCCGACTTTGGTTAGGTCAGGAGGAGTTATGAGCCGAAAGCGCCAATAACCGCGCCCATAATCAGCAAAACGCCGAGCCAGTGGCCGCCGTCGATTACGGTGAGCGAGGATTTGCGCCCGCCGAAGGCGTAGTTCACCGACTGGGTCGTGATCACGAAACCGAGCCAGCAGAAGCCTGCCGAGATCAGGCCGTTTCGGATGGTCGTCTGCCCGGGTCCCAGATGGCCGATGAGACCGGCGAGTACCCAAGCCATAACGAGGTTTGCGACAATCGCGATGATGAAAGGAGCCTTACTCGCGCCCATGCCGGCTTTCGCTTTCGCCGCCTGTTCTTCCGCGCTCCAGCCGCTCGCATTCATCCAGGGCCTGGAAAGCGTCATGTAGTAAACCGCGCCAAAGCCGAAACCGGCGAGGGCCGCGACGATGATCGCGAGAACATTGATGCCGCCGAAGGTCATGGGTTTGCTCCTTCAATACGGCAGGAGCCTACTCCTTCAATCGGCTAGCGCCCATACTTTCGTGCGCTTGATTTCCGCGTCTTCAAGATCGCGGATTACCGGCACTTCGTATTCGGCACGTACGATCATTCTGTCTTTCGGCAGATACGAACGGCCCGGATCACCGACCAGCACGGCTGCGCCTTGCGATTTCATGCGGCGCAAAAAAGAAAGCGCCCGGGCGGCCGTATCGCGCTCATAGAAGATGTCTCCTGCGAGCACGACACCGAATGGTTCAGGCGACGCATCATCGCCGAGCCGGTCGAGCATTTCCCATCTTATCGAAACGTCGTTTTCTTCCGCATTGAGTGCAATCGCAGCCGTTGCAAATTCATCGATATCGTTCGCGATTATTTCCGCAGCACCGGCTTTGGCGGCAGCAATCGCAACCAAGCCGGAGCCGCTCGCGATATCGAGCACGCGTTTGCCGCGCACGATTTCCGGATGATCGAGGATGTAACGCGCGAGCGCCTGACCACCGGCCCATGCAAAGGCCCAGAACGGCGGGGGCAAGCCCATCTCGCCCAATTCTTCTTCGGTCTTTTGCCAGAGCGGCACCGCTTCGTCGGCGACGTACAGCGAGATTTCCGGAACGTGCGGGACGGGACGAAGACGCGTGTTCTCGCGGATGAACGTTTCCGCGTCCGAAAGCTTCAGGCCTTCACGCCGCTCAGTTTGCAGATGGTCGCCCATTCCGCGTCGGTAACAGGCTGCACGGACAAGCGCGAGAGCTTTATCAGCGCCATGTTTTTCAGCTTCGCATCGAGCTTGATCTGCGCGAGCGTGACCGGATTTTTCAGCGGCTCTTTTGCTTTCACATCGACCGCGACGAACTTCGAAGTCTTGTCGGTAGGGTCGAGGTAATGCTCCTTGATCACTTCGGCTATGCCGACGATCTCTTTGCCTTCATTCGAATGATAGAAGAAGCAGCGGTCGCCCTTCTTCATTCTCATGAGATTGAGTTTGGCTGCGTGATTGCGGACGCCGGTCCAGGCCGTGCCCTTCGCGCCCGCTTTCACCTGTTCATCCCATGACCAGGTATCGGGCTCGCTCTTGATCAACCAAAACGCCATTTGAAACTTCAGATCGGCGTGCCGATCACCCAGCGCCACGGCCGCACTTCGACCTTCGAGAAGAGATTCGCTTTCTTGTAGGGATCCTGCGCGAGAATCGAGTCGGCAGTCGAACGATCCGGTACGTCGAGCACGAGCATCGAGCCGATCATGGTTTCGTTGTCGTCCGCAAGCAGCGGACCGCAGGTTTTGATGGTCTTGGCGTGCGCGCGAAGATAATCGAGATGCGAGGCGCGGTTCGCGAGCCGCAAGTCCAGGCTATTCGGTTTATCGATACAGATCGCAACGAAATGCATTTTGAAATAACAACCTCGTCGGGCGAAGGCGTCTAACATTGTTCGAAAGACTTCGCCAGCAACCGGCGTCAATCTTCCTGGCGCAGCGGACGCGAAAGCAATCCCGCAATCGCCGCGTCGATGCCCACCTTGCCCGCAAGCACCGCGGCGACAGCTTCCGCGATCGGCATTTCTATTTTCTTAGCGCGGGCGGCTTCGACCAGAACGGGGGCGGTATAAACGCCTTCCGTCAGCTTCTTTCCGTGCACGTCAACGGTACTTGAACCGCCAAGCGAAACGCCGAAAGCATAGTTCCGCGATTGTGGTGAACAACAGGTAAGGATTAGGTCGCCAAGCCCCGAAAGCCCCGTAAGCGTCTCAGGCTTGGCGTCGTAGGCGCGCGCAAACCGCAATAGTTCAGCAAAACCGCGCGTCGTCAGCGCCGCTTGCGCGCTTGCCCCGAGTTTTTTCCCCGCAACGATCCCGGCTGCGATGGCAAGCACGTTCTTTGCGGCACCGCCGATCTCGACGCCGCGCACGTCCGTCGAATGATAAAGCCGGAACGTCTGCGAACTGAGTGCGCCTGCAAGTTCGAGCGCGAGCGCTTCGTCGTGCGCAGCGAGCGTCACTGCCGTCGGCAATCCCGCGGCGACATCTTCGGCGAAACCGGGCCCGGAAAGAATCGCGGGCTTTGCCTGCGGCAAGACTTCTTCGATCACTTCGGTCACGAACTTCTTCGTGCCGTTTTCGATTCCTTTCGAGCATGCAATCGCAGGCGTGCCTGCACGCAAGAGCTTTGCGAGCGCGCTTGTGTTTTCGCGCAAGGACTGCGTCGGCGTGACCAAGAGAATCGCATCAGCATCGGCGGCGCGTGCGAGATCGGTGGTCGGCGTTACTTTTTCTTCCAGCCTGATTCCGGGAAGATATTTTTCGTTGCTGCGCGTCCTCGCAATCGCATCGATCAACGCGGGGTCGCGGCCATGTAAGACAACATCGCGGCCGGCTTTTGCCGCTGCGTTGGCGAGCGCCGTACCCCAGGCGCCCGCGCCGATGACGCCGATCCGCTTCATGCAGGCAACTTGTCTTCGGCGAGCGGCCAGCGCGCACGCGGCGCGAAATCGAGCCGGTCTTCCATGCCACGCGCGAGGCGTTCGGCTGCCGCCCACGCAATCATCGCGCCGTTGTCGGTGCAGAGCGATTGCGGCGGCACGATAAGCGGCGTGTCCATCCGCGCGGTTTCTTCTTCCATCATCGCGCGGATCGCCTGATTGGCTGCAACGCCACCAGCGATGACGAAGGCGGTCGGTTTGTAGACGGTGTCGCGCAGAATTCGCAGCGCGACGTGCGTGCGGTCGGCGATCACGTCGATCACCGCCGCCTGAAAGCTCGCGCACAAATCGCTGACGTCTTGCTCGGACAAGGGTGCAATCGCTTCGGCTTCGATGCGAAGCGCCGTCTTCAAACCGGACAGCGAAAAGTCGGGCTCGGGGCGGCCGAACATCGGACGCGGCAACTCGAAACGTTCCGGGTCGCCTTCGAGCGCGCGTTGCTCGACCGCGGGTCCGCCGGGATAGCCCAGACCCAGCATCTTGCCGGCCTTGTCGAAGGCTTCGCCGATGGCGTCATCGACGGTGCCGCCGATCTTGCGATAGCGGCCGATGTCTTCGACGAGCACAAGCTGCGTGTGACCGCCGGAAGCCAGCAAAAGAAGATAAGGAAAGTCGACGCGGCCGATGAGCCGCACACTTAACGCGTGCGCTTCGAGATGATTGACCGCGACGAACTTCTTCTTCGCGGCGAGCGCGATCGCCTTGGCTTCCGTCAGACCCACGATCACGCCGCCGATCAGACCGGGGCCTGCGGCTGCGGCAATCGCCTCGCAATCGGAGAGCCGAACCTGCGCATCGGTCAGCGCCTTGGAAATCACCTGATCGAGTACTTCGACATGGGCGCGAGCCGCGACTTCCGGCACGACCCCGCCAAACTCCCGATGCTCCGCGATCTGCGAATAGACGACATTCGAGCGGATATCGCCGACGCCGTCCGCGCCGCGATAGACGACTGCGGCTGCGGTTTCATCGCAGGTGGTTTCGATCCCGAGCACAAGCATAAGGGCGCAAATAGCAGGATTTCGTGAGGCCGCCCATAGTGCTATCTCGCTGCCATGACGAAGCTCCGGATCGGAACGCGCGGCAGTCCGCTGGCGCTGGTGCAGGCGAAAGCGGTGCAGGCAGCACTCGCCAAAGCGCACCAGATGGCGCCCGATGACACCGAGATCGTCGCAATCAAGACCACAGGCGACATGGAGCGCGATCGCTCCTTTGAGGAGTCCGGCGGCAAAGGCATCTTCACCAAGGAGATCGACGAGGCGTTATTGTCGGGACGCGTCGATCTCGCCGTGCATTCGGCGAAAGACGTGCAGACGATTTTGCCGGAAGGACTCGTGATCGCGGCCACTCCGCCGCGCGCCGATCCGCGTGACGCATTCCTCAGCACGAAAGCGAAGTCGCTTGAGACGCTGCCGCGTGGTGCCAAGCTCGGTACGGCCTCCGTGCGGCGGCAGGCGCTTGCGCTGCGTATCCGTCCCGATCTGAAAATCTCGCTCCTGCGCGGCAATGTGCAGACGCGCATGGACAAGATGAAAGCGGGAGAGTGTGACGCAACGATCTTGGCTTATGCGGGATTGCAGCGGCTCGGCGTGACTTCGCACGCGACCGAAATTCTAGATCCGATGAAATATCCGCCTGCCGTAGCGCAAGGCATCATCGCCATCGAAGCGAGAGCGAACGACGGAAAAATTCTTCCGCTGCTCGCCGAGATTAATCACCTCGATAGTTTTGCGGTACTTATCGCCGAACGCTCGTTTCTTCTTGCGCTCGACGGTTCCTGCCGGGCGCCGATCGCGGGTCATGCAAAAATCGAAAAGGGCCGGCTGAAATTCGTGGGTCTTGTCATTACGCAGGATGGAAGTGCTTTCGCAGGCGTGCAGCATGAAGGTGCGGTGCGCGACGCGGAGAAAATCGGCAAAGAGGCGGGAGCCTATCTATTGAAGCGCGCGCCTGCCGGCGCGCTTACGGGATAAACGCAAGATGCGCGTGCTCGTCACCCGCCCGCGTTTCGATGCCGCGCGCACGGCCGAGAGACTCGCCGCACTCAGGCATCGCGCGATGATCGACCCTGTGATCGAGATCGAGGCGCTGCCTTTCGAGAAACTGATTGGCAATTTCTCCGCGATTGCATTTACGAGCGCGAATGCGGTGCGCGTTGCCTCAACGCATGACGCGATCAAGAAAATTCCGGTTTTTGCGGTCGGCACAAGAACAGCGGAAGTCGCGCGTGAATGCGGTTTCGAGAATGTCGGCGTGGCGGCGGGTGACGTAAATGCGCTCGGAGAGATGCTTACCGCCGAACTGCCGTCCGGCGCGCATATCGTCCACCTCGCAGGAGAAGATCGCGCGGGGGATTTGCCGGGCCATCTCGTCCGCAACGGGATCACCGTCGAAACGAAAGTCGTCTATCGGGCACGCGTTTCGAAGAGCTTGGCGTCTGAAACTGTGCAGGCTTTCCGCGACGGCCGGATCGATACCGTGCTGCATTACTCCGAACGGAGTGCGGCGGCTTTCGTGCGGTTGGCGGACGCCGCGGGAATCAGCGACGACATAAGAAAGACACGGCATCTGTGCCTTTCTTCCGCCGTGGCCGCGCCGCTTAAATTGGTCGGCGTTCCCCCGGAGATTGCAGCGGCGCCGGAGGAAGCTGCGCTGTTCGATCTCATCGGCTCCTAGAGGTTGGACAAGGCGCGGACTGGCGAGGAAAGTAGGGCATGTCAAACGAATCCGATCGCGAGCAAGAAGCGGGACCCAATCCCCGGCCGAAACGCCAACCGCCGGTAATCGACGCGGAAGCCAAAGACGTGACGCCGCCGTCGCCGGAGAGTACGGCAAAGCCGGAAAGCGATTCGAAGCCGATGCAGACGGACGCAAAGAAAATCGAGTTACGCGCAATGCTACCGGCGCTTGCCGTCGCAGCGATCTGCGGTCTTGGCGCGGGGCTGTTCGGCTCGTGGCTGTTTTCTTCGAGCGCGCCGCAAAGCGCGGATACTACGGCCATCAACAATTCGATCGCGGAGCTCACCTCGCGGCTGACGCAGCAGGAAACGAAAACGCAGCTCGCGCCAGATCTCGCGCCGCTCTCCGAACGGAGCGCGAAGCTCGAAACCACGACCGGAGAATTGCGCGGCGAGCTCGCTGAAGTGAAGAAACTCATCGAAGCGCAGGCCAACGCACCGACGGTCGCCGAGATCAACTCGGTCAATCGCCGCCTTGCGCAGATCGAAGAGAGAATCGGTGCGCTTGCCGCGGTACCGAAGTCCGAACCAAAAAATGAAGCGCAGCCGACGGAAGTGATTTTGCTTGGCGCATTGCGCGATGGTGTCGCCGCAGGAACGCCATTTGCAAACGAGCTTTCCGCCGTGCGCGCCGTTCTGAAGGATCGCGCTTCGAACCTTTCGCCGCTCGAAAAGTTTGCAAAAGACGGACTGCCGACGATCGCCGCACTCGCCAAGCGCTTCGAGCCGATTGCAGGTAAACTCGCCAGCGCGCCTGTACCGCAGGACAGCGGCGTCATCACCCGGCTCTGGAATAACGCGGGCAAGCTCGTTGAAGTGCGCCCCGTCGGCGAGCCGCACGGTTCGGACGCAGGGGCCGTGGTCGCGCGCATGGAAACGAAGCTTGCGCGCGGGGATCTCGCAGCCGCGCTCGAAGAGTCGAAGACCTTGCCCGCGCAGGCGCGCGAAATCGCGAAAGACTGGTTCGAACTCGCGGAGCAGCGCCGCGACGCCGATGTTGCGATCAGAAACCTGATCAACGCCGCGCTTGCTGCGATCTCTACGGAGAAGCCGAAGCAGTGATCCGAATTGTTTTCTTTCTGCTTGGCGTCACCGTGCTCGCGCTCGGCGCGATGTGGGTCGTCGAGCGTCCGGGCGAGATCGTACTGACGTGGCAGGGCTGGCGGATTTCCACGAGCATGACGGTCGCGCTGGTGGCGCTTGCGGCACTTCTCGCCGCGACGATTTTCATCTGGTCGCTGTTTCGCTTCTTCGTGACTGCACCCGGCAATCTTTCGATGTTCCTGACCGAACGCCGCCGCGCGCGCGGCTGGCGCGCGCTTTCGCGCGGCATGATCGCGGTCGGCTCCGGCAATCTGGCGCTTGCACGCAATTCCGCGAACGAAGCGCAGAAAATCCTGGGACACGAGCCGCTTGCGATGCTGCTAGCGGCGCAAGCGGCGCAACTCGATGGCGACGCGCCGCGCGCGGAAGCCGAATTCCGCGCCATGCTCGCGCAACCGGAAACGAGATTGCTCGGTCTCCGCGGACTTTATCTGGAAGCACGCCGCCGCGACGATTACCTCGCTGCGCGCGATGCCGCCGAAGAAGCGTCGAAGTCCGATGCAAATATCTTGTGGGCGTCGGAAGCGCTGCTCGAATTTCAAAGCATTCGCGGCGAGTGGGACGAAGCGCTGGCGACGGTGGAGCGCGAAGCAAAGGCCGGCACCATCGACAAGGCGACGGCGAAGCGCCGCCGCGCGGTGTTGCTCACGGCGCAGGGTCTCACGATCGAACATAGCGATGCGGACAAAGCGCTCGTGCTTGCGCGCGAAGCCGCGAAACTCGCGCCGTCGCTCGTGCCTGCCGCGGCGCTCGCGGGAAGGCTGGAAGCACGCGACGGATCGCTGCGCCGTGCGCAACGCGTGATCGAAAAAACCTGGGCGATTTCACCGCATCCGGAGCTTGCCGAATCGTATGGCGGGCTGCGGTTGCAGGACACGGCGGGCGAGCGGCTTGCGCGCATCAAGACGTTGACGAGAAAAAACCCGGAGCATCCGGAGTCGGCCATCGCAATCGCGCACGCCGCAATCGATGCGCAGGATTTCTCTGCCGCGCGCGAAGCGCTGCTTCCGTTCGCAGCGGCGCCGACGCAGGCGATGTGCCTCATGATGGCGGAGATCGAATCGATCGAGCATGGCGATCACGGCAAGGCGCGCGAATGGACCTCACGCGCCGTGCGCGCGCAACGCGATCTCGCTTGGGTCGCGGATGGATTCACGTCCGAGCGCTGGCTGCCGGCTTCGCCGCTCACCGGGCGTCTCGACGCGTTCGAATGGAAAGTGCCGCCGGTCGCACCTGCCGGACCGATCCTCGAACATGTCGTCGAGCAAGGTTTTGCGAAGCCCACACCCGCACCGGCTCCCACGGTTGTCCCGCCGTCGGTCGCGGCAAAGCCTTCGGAAGACATTCTTCTGGTGCCGGAAGATGCGCGGCCGCGCGTCGCTTCAAAGCGCCCGGCAATCGCGCCAATAATCGCGGAACCGCCGCTTCCCGACGATCCGGGGCTCGATCCGGAGCGTGACGACGACGCGGAAGCCTCGAAATCCGTGCTTCGCGGGTGGTTCGGCCGTTCGGCTTGAAATGACCGGGCGCTGCCGCTATCAGGGCGCCCAGCCGAACTCGGCAAAGCCGCAATAGCTCAGCTGGTAGAGCACGTCATTCGTAATGACGGGGTCACAGGTTCGAATCCTGTTTGCGGCACCATTTCTTTCCGGATCTATATTTTCTTCCGCTTCGCCGGCTTTGCCGTCGCGTAAGTTTCCCAATCGTGCTCAAGCACACGAAGGCGGCTCGTCACCGACAATAGAAACGCACTCGACCAGCCGATGAGAATCAGGCCGGTAACGCCTTCGATGGCGCCGAACAGGCGCCATTGTGCGCCGAGCACTACATCGCCGAAGCCGAGCGTGCTGAAAGCGGTTGCCGAGAAATAAAGCGCGGTCGCAAAATCCGCGAAGGCGCCGATCGCCAGATAGGCGACCGCGTAACACCAGATCTCAATCGTATGCAGCAGAAAAATACCGAGCACGATGGCGAGCATCAGCACGGCTTGGCGCATGAGCAGACGGCTACCCTCGCCCCGGACCGCATGATGCGCGTTGCGGCGGAGGAAACGCAGGAGCAGGAATAGGCCCGTCAGATGAACGACAACGACCACAATCGTCATCAGTACGGACATCGAGAGATTGGCGATCATGCGAAGAACCGGTTGATTTCAAAGAGCGGTAATCATGCTATTTGCTAAGCCGCTCAATTCCAATCGGTTCCTCTTATGCTCCAGTCCATTTCGGATTTCATTTCCGGCATTTCGCGCGGCGGCGAGGCGAAATCATTCGACGACAGTGACTATCGCCTGTCGGCGGCGGCTTTGCTGGTTCATGTCGCGGCTTCCGACGATAGCTTCGATGCCTCCGAGCGCCGCGTATTGCTCGACGCGCTGACGCAGCGTTTCGATGTCGATCCGGACGAGGCGAACGCCGTGATCGATTCCGCAGTCGCGGCGGATCGCCAGGCGATCGACCTCTATCAGTTTACGAGCATGGTCAACCGCGCGCTCGACGATGAAGGCAAGAAGAAGCTTGTCGAGGTACTGTTTCTGATCGGCTATGCCGACGGCAAGCTCAGCGAGTTCGAAGACAATATTGTCTGGCGTGCATCAGAACTTCTGCACGTCTCCGCGCAGGACCGCACGGAAATCCGCAGACGGGTGCGGGCAACGATCGGAGATCGCGGATGAGTCTTATCACCGTCATTACCGGCGCATCGGGCGGCATCGGCGAAGAGCTTGCCTATTGCGCGGCAAAAGCCGGCCGCCAGCTCGTGCTGGTCGCACGTTCCACGGACAAGATGAAAGCGGTTGCGGAAAAGATCGTTTCGCTCGGCGCGCCCGTACCGGAAATTGTCGCGCTCGATCTTTCCGATCCAGAATCCGGCGAAGCGCTCGCGACTGCATTGAAGCAGAAAAATCTGAAAGTCTTCGAGCTGATCAATAACGCGGGCTACGGGCTGACCGGGCCGGTCGAGAAACTCGATGCCGCCGATCAGGTCGGCATGGTCGATCTCAATATGCGGGCGCTCACCGATCTCACGCTGCGCTTTCTTCCCGAGATCATCGAAGCCAAGGGCGGCGTGATGAATGTCGCGTCAACGGCAGCGTTTCAGCCGGGGCCCAACATGGCGATCTATTACGCGAGCAAGGCTTACGTGCTGTCGTTTTCCGAAGCGATCTGGTTCGAGTTGCGCGGCCGCGCGCGCGTGACCTGCCTTTGTCCCGGCCCGGTACCAACGGGCTTTGCCGCGCGCGCCAACAAGGGCGGAAGTCTGCGATTGATGAAACTCTCAATGACATCTGCCGGTTTCGTTGCGTCTCGCGGCTGGGAGCGCTTCCAGCGCGGGCAGCGCGTGGTGGTGCCGGGCGTGCTGAATGAAATCACGACGATGTTCGCGCCGCTGATGCCGAAGGCGTTTCTGTTATGGATCGCGTCCAGGCTTTCGCGTTAGAGCCGGTCTGCCATGCCGCGCCGTCTGTTGAACGCCGTCACATTCCGTGCGACCGATATGTGACCGCGTAGTTCGACAATGACGAAAAAGATTTTGACGATCCTGCATCAGGAACGCTCGACCCCAGGACGGGTCGGGCGATTGCTCGTCGAGCGCGGCTTTACCCTTGATATTCGCAAGCCATGTCTCGGCGACGCGTTGCCTTCGACGCTGGAAGACCACGCCGGCGCGGTGATCTTCGGCGGGCCGATGTCGGCGAACGACGACAACGACGGCATCAAACGCGAGATCGAATGGTGCGAAGTGCCGCTGAAGGAGAGCAAGCCGTTCTTCGGTATCTGCCTTGGCGCGCAGATGCTTGCGAAGAAGCTAGGCGCGAAGGTCGATTTCCATGCGAAGGGCCTGACCGAGATCGGCTACTACCCGCTCCGCGCGACCGACGAAGGCAAGGCCACGCTGGAATGGCCGGACCACGTCTATCAATGGCATCGCGAAGGCTTTTCGCTTCCCTCAGGCGCGGTGAAGCTTGCGGAAAGCGACACGTTCGAGAACCAGGCCTTCCGTTTCGGCCGCGCGGCCTATGCAGTGCAGTTTCATCCCGAGGTGACGCATCAGATGATGTGCCGATGGACCACGATGGCAGCACACAGACTCGAGCTTCCCGGCGCGAAAACCAGGGCCGAGCATTTCGACGGGCGCTATATGCACGATTCGAAAATCCGCGCCTGGCTCGACCGTTTCCTCGATCACTGGACCGGGCTGATGAATTTGCCGGGCAAAAATTCGCAAAATGCGAAAAGCCCCGCAAAATGCGAAAGCCAGCGCTAGGCGCGAAGGCAAATTATCTCAATCTATTGAATCGGACGGACGCGGCGCACTGCATTTTGTGTGCGCGCCGCGCGAAATCACTTGGCCGCGCCATTGCTGACTAAACGTCAGCCGGCATCAGGTAATGCGTCGCCGGCTTCATTGTGTACCTAACTAAGGGGACGGCGGCTAAGACCCCAGCTGCCGTCCCTCTCTCATTTCCGGCTTGCGCTTCGCACTTGCTGCAACTGCACGATCAGCGCCGCCGCGAGAATTGCCGCGCAGCCGAGCGCGCTCACGAGCGTTAACTTCTCGTTTAGAATCAGCCACGCGCCCAAAGCGGCAAACAGCGTTTCCGTCATCACGAGGATCGCCGCTTCCGTGGGAGAAGTCGCGCGCAGCGTCATCGTCAGAATCGTGAAGGTGAGCGCGGTCGAAAGCACGCCGACATAGAGAATGTCGGGTGCGGCCGCGCGCAATGTTTCGAGCGTAATCGTCTCGCTCAGCAGCGCGCCGATCAGCGCAACGACGCCGACGACGGCAAACTGAATCACAGAAAACAGGACCGAGCGGCCCATCGGCGCGGCGAAGCCCGCGATCACGAGATGCAGCGCCCAGAAAAAAGCACAGGCCGCGACCAGCCAGTCGCCAATGCCGAGGCCGCCGAGCGTGCCGCCGCCAAGCAGCCAAGTGCCGACAAAAGACAGACCGACCGCGAGCCAGATCAGCGGCGAGATGACTTTCCGGGTGAAGGCGTAACTGATGAAGGGTGTCGCCACGACATAGAGTGCTGTGAGAAACGCGGTGTTCGTTACCGAAGCGGTCTTCAGGCCTGCCTGCTGCAGGAACGAAGCAACGACAAACGCGCTGCCTGCAAAAATTCCGGTTGTCACAAAAGACTTCGAGATCGCGATATTCGAGCGGCGATGTTCGAGGATAGCAAGCGGCGCGAGTACCGCTGCGGCAAGTAAGCCGCGCGCCGCGACGAAAGTCAGCGGACCGATATGGCTCATTGCCGATTTCTGAAACAGGAAAGCGAACCCCCAGATCGCGGCACAGGCGAGGAGCAGAAGGTCAGCGCGAACTCTGGTCATAAGGATTTGTGCAGGACGCTGGTGGAGCCGAGGGGAGTTGAACCCCTGACCTCTGCAGTGCGATTGCAGCGCTCTCCCAACTGAGCTACGGCCCCGGTCCGGCGAGGCGGCATCTAGGGCGGGCCTCTTGGGGGTGTCAAGAAGCGCATTCACCACGCTGGTTCCTGCACCTTTCTTTCGTCGCCGGTCGCGGGTATCTAGGGCCGGATTTCGCGCGGAGCTCGTCTCTAATGAACCCGTTTCTCTGGCTTCTGGACACCGTCATTACGCTCTACATCTGGGTGCTGATCGCATCCGCGGTGTTGTCCTGGCTCGTCGCCTTCAATGTGGTGAACCCTTACAACAATGTGGTCCGCACGATCTCCGGCGCGCTCTATCAATTGACAGAGCCCTTGCTACGTCCGATCCGGAATGTGCTGCCCAATCTCGGCGGCCTCGACATCTCGCCGGTCATCCTGATCCTGATTCTGATGTTCATCCGCCAGACCGTGTTCTGGTTGTTCACGCGGTGAATCGCGCCGCGCGGTCATGGGCGTTCCTTCGGACGTTCCCTGGCGTGCGGTGAAAGGCGGCGTTCTTCTCGATCTCAGGGTGACGCCCAAAAGCGGGCGCGATGCCATCGACGGCGTCGAACAACTCTCCAGTGGGCAAGCAGTGTTGAAATTGCGCGTGCGCGCATTGCCCACCGACGGCGAAGCGAACGAAGCAGTCGTTGCGCTCATCGCGAAATCCCTGAAACTTCCGAAATCGAATATCGCGCTTGAGCGCGGCGGCACATCGCGTGTTAAAACGCTGCGGATTGCCGGAGACGCGAACGCGATTTCTTCGGCGCTGGAAAAGATCACGCGGGACGAAACGTGAGCGCAAAGATTCTAGACGGCAAAGTCATCGCAGACGAACTCCGCGCCAAGGTGGCGACGGAAGCGGGGAAGATTTCCGCGAAGCTCCGGCGCAGGCCGGGGCTTGCCGCAGTACTCGTCGGCGACGACCCCGCGAGCCAAGCCTATGTAAAGAGCAAGCAGAAAGCGACGAACGAAGCCGGCATGATTTCGTTCGAGCATCGCTTGCCGGAAAACACTTCAGAAAAAGATTTGCTCGCACTGATTGCGAAACTGAACGCGGACAATGCCGTCGATGGCATTCTCGTGCAGCTTCCGCTTCCCAAACAGATCGATACCGCGCGCGTGATCGAGGCGGTGGATCCTTTGAAAGATGTCGATGGCTTTCATCCGATGAATGCGGGGAAGCTAGCGACCGGCTTGCCTTCGCTCGTGCCGGGCACACCGCTCGGCTGCATCATCATGGCGAAGAAAGCGCATGGCTCGCTTGCGGGGCTCGACGCGGTTGTCGTCGGACGCTCGAACATCGTCGGCAAGCCGCTCGCGCAGCTGCTGATCGCGGAGAGCGCGACGGTCACGGTCGCGCATTCGAAGACGAAAGATCTGAAAGAAGTCTGCCGCCGCGCGGATCTCTTGTGTGTTGCGATCGGCAAGCCGGAATTCGTGAAAGCGGACTGGATCAAACCGGGCGCGACCGTGATCGACGTCGGCATCAATCGCGTGCCGGGCGCGGACGGCAAGAGCAAACTCGTCGGCGATGTCGCTTACGACGAAGCACTCAAGGTTGCCGGATGGATCACGCCGGTGCCGGGCGGCGTTGGCCGCATGACGGTTGCGTGCTTGCTTGTGAATACGTTACGCGCGGCGGCCGCGCGTGCAGGACTAGAAGCGCCGTCGCTTTAGCGCGCCCAGCCGAAAGCGACCTTGTCGAGCACCTTGGAGCCGAAGCGCTCGGTCGAGCGGGCGATCGGCTTGCCGCCGAGCGAGCGATAGAAATTCATCGCCGGTTCGTTGTCGGAGAGCGCCCAGACGACGAGGCTGGTTTGCCCGGACTGAATGAGATCGCGCTTGGCGGTGGTGAAGAGGCGGCTGCCGAAGCCGAGGCCCTGATATTCGGGCTTGAGATACAGCTCATAGACTTCGCCGGTGTAAGGCAGGCTTTTTGCGCGGTTCCGGCCGTAGTTGGCGTAGCCCGCTACCTCGTCGCCGAAGTTCAACAGGATCACGCGTGAGCCGCGCCGAATCGCCGCATCCCACCAGCTAGGTCCCCGGCGCTGCACGAGTTTTTCAAGTTCCGGCCCGGGAATCATACCCCGGTACGCGGACGTCCAAGCCTCGTCATGGGCTTCCGCAAGTGCGACGCGTCTTCGGTACGCGCACGGCGGAGTTCGATCAGGACCGTACTCATGGCCCTAATCGAAACAGGGTGAGGCCCCCGTTTCAAGCACTTCGTTAATGAGAGGTTAACTTATCCCGTAAAGCGCGGCGGATCGGCCACACCTGTCCCAATTTGAATCAGTTTGGATCAAGCGGCGTTCTCGGCCTCGCGTTTGCGCTCCTCGCGCTTCCGGTCGTTCGGATCGAGCATAACCTTCCGGAGCCGAATCGATTTCGGCGTGATCTCGACGAGTTCGTCTTCGCCGATATAGGCGAGCGCTTTTTCGAGCGTCATGCGGATCGGCGGCGTGAGACGCACCGCTTCGTCCTTCGACTGCGTGCGGATGTTGGTGAGCTTCTTGCCCTTCAGCACGTTCACTTCGAGATCGTTGTCGCGCGTGTGCTCGCCGACGATCATGCCGCGATACACTTTCCAGCCCGGCTCGATCATCATCGGTCCGCGATCTTCGAGATTCCATAGCGCATAGGCGACGGCCTCGCCTTGGTCGTTCGAAATGAGCACGCCGTTGCGACGGCCCGGAATGTCGCCCTTGTACGGCGCGTATTCATGGAAGATGCGGTTCAGGACGGCGGTGCCGCGCGTGTCGGTGAGCAACTCGTTCTGATAGCCGAGCAGGCCGCGCGTCGGCACGTGAAACACAAGACGCAGACGATTGCCGCCGGACGGACGCATATCCATCATGTCGCCGCGGCGCTCGGACAATTTCTGCACGACGATGCCGGAATGCTCTTCGTCGACGTCGATCACGACCTCTTCGATCGGCTCCATCATCTCGCCGGTCGTTTCATTTTTCGAAAGCACGACCTTGGGGCGGGCGACGGAAAGCTCGAAGCCTTCGCGGCGCATGGTTTCGATCAGAATGCCAAGCTGCAATTCGCCACGGCCAGCAACTTCATACGAGTCCTTGCCGGTGCTTTCGGAGATTTTGAGCGCAATATTGCCTTCGGCTTCGCGGAACAGACGATCGCGGATCATGCGGCTCGTCACCTTGTCGCCTTCGGTGCCGGCGAGCGGGGAATCGTTGACGCGGAAGGTCATCGCAAGCGTGGGCGGATCGATCGGCTGCGCCGGGATCGGCGTCATTACTTCCGGATGGCAGATCGTATCGGCAACGTTCGCAAGCTGCAGACCCGCGATTGCGACAATATCGCCGGCGGACGCCTCTTCGACCGGCTGGCGCTCGAGACCGCGGAAGGCGAGCACCTTGGTGATGCGGCCGTTTTCCAGAACCTTGCCTTCACGCGAAAGCACTTTCACCACTTGGTTTGGCTTGACCGTGCCGGATGTAATGCGGCCGGTAAGAATGCGGCCGAGATAGGGGTTGGCTTCGAGGATCGTCGCCAGCATCTTGAACTCGCCCGGCTCGTAGGTCGATGCCGGCACATGCTTCACGACGAGCTCGAACAGCGGCGTCATCGAATCCTTCGGACCCTCGAGTGAGGTCGCCATCCAGCCTTCCTTCGCCGAACCGTAGAGGATCGGGAAGTCGAGCTGTTCTTCGGTGGCGTCGAGCGCTGCGAAGAGATCGAACACTTCCGAAGCGACGACGCTTGCGCGCGCGTCCGGGCGGTCAACCTTGTTGATCGCAACGATCGGGCGAAGACCCTTCTTCAGCGCCTTTGACACGACGAACTTCGTCTGCGGCAGCGGGCCTTCGGCGGCATCGACTAGCACGATCACGCCATCGACCATGTTCAGAATGCGTTCGACCTCGCCGCCGAAATCGGCGTGGCCCGGCGTATCGACGATGTTGATGCGGATGTCGTTCCAGAGGATCGAAGTCGCTTTGGCGAGAATCGTAATGCCGCGTTCGCGCTCAAGGTCGTTCGAGTCCATCGCGCGCTCGGCGACCTTCTCGTTCGAGCGGAAAGTTCCTGCCTGCTGAAGCAGGCGGTCGACCAGGGTGGTTTTGCCATGGTCGACGTGCGCGATGATCGCGATGTTACGAAGCTGCATAATTTTAAGTCCGGAAAATGCGTCGCGGGCCCAATCGGCCCGCGGATTCGCGCCCGTATATAGGGGCGGGTGGCCCCTTGGCAACCGTAAGCCGCTAACCCAAGCGGCGCCGCCAGGGGCCGTCATAATCCTTGGGCCGTGCCGCGCGCACCATCATCATCTCACCGAGATTTTCCGCGGTCAGGAGACCGATCAGCCGATCGGAACTATCGGTCGCGCCAATCGCGGGCGCACGGCTTTCCTGCAGCACCTTGATCGCGCTTTCCAACGTCGCCCGCGACGACACCGTTGGCACTTCGCCATCGGTCGCTTCCAGCACCGGGCATTGCGGGCCTTTTTCCTTCAGCGCTCTGATCATGGCATCGCGCGTCAGCACGCCGCGCAATTTCCCCGCGCCATCGACGATGGGAAAGTCTTTCTGCGTCGTCTGAATCAACGCGTTCGTCGCTTCGTCGACGGTGGATTGCGTATTGAGCGAACGGAATTGCGTGATCATGGCGTCGGAAACCAGCGCACCGCGCGAGACGTCGCGCAATTGCGCGTGGCCGGCCTCGGCAGAAGCGGCGAGAAACACGAAGACCGCGATCACGATCAGCATCGGATTCGTGAAGATGCCGAGAATGCCGAACAGAACCGCGAAGCCTTGTCCGACCATCGCGGCCAGTTCGGTCGCGCGGCCGAAAGAAAAGCGAGTCGCAAGCAGCGCGCGCAACACGCGCCCCCCATCCATCGGGAAGGCGGGGATCAGATTGAAAAGCACGAGAAAGATATTTGCGCCTGCGAGTTTGACGATCATCGAAGTCTTCGGGTCTTCGATGCGCGCGAGCGTCTGCACGTCCATTGTCGTAAAACCAAGATAAGCGATCAGCGCGAGTGCGATCGCGACGTTCACCAACGGGCCTGCGATTGCGACGACGAATTCCTGCGAAGGCTTTTCCGGAATGCGTTCGAGCGACGCGATACCGCCGAAGGGCCAGAGTGTGATATCCGGCGTTTTTATACCGAACGCGCGCGCCGCGAAGACATGTCCGAATTCATGAAGAAGTACGCAAAAGAAAAGTAGCGAGACGAAGATCACGCCTTCCCATGCTTCCTGCGTTCCGCCTTGCCGGTAATAGGCGTACCAAATCCAGACGAGAAATAAGAGAAACGTGACGTGGATGCGGACGGCAGTGCCGGCAACACGGGCGACGGTCAGTGACCAGAGCATGGCGGACGTTCCTCAAAGAAGGTCCGCTTAAGATAGGGCGGAATGGCCCGCGCGCAATCAGCCTGCGATTTTGCGGCCGAGCTTGTAAATGCCGTAACCGATGAGGGCGCCGAGCAGCGCTGAAATGCCAAGTACGATGTTGCCTTCGCTGCCCGGATTTTCCGGTGCGCCCCAGTACGCGAGCATGATGATGATGAACATGCCGCTGAGCGCCGCGCCGATCAGAATGCCAATCAGGCAGACGACGATGCCGATGATTTTGCGGATCGCCATTTACTTCTTCCGATTGCGCTGACCGAGGGTACGCAGGCGAAGTGCGTTCAGCTTGATGAAGCCTTCGGCATCCTTCTGGTCGTAAGCACCCTTGTCGTCTTCGAAGGTGACGAGCGTCGAAGAATAGAGCGACTTCGGCGAGGCACGGCCCGCCATCAGGACGTTGCCCTTATAGAGCTTGAGCGTGACTTCGCCTTCGACATGCTCCTGGCTCTTGTCGATCAAGGCCTGCAGCATTTCGCGTTCCGGCGAGAACCAGAAGCCGTTGTAAATCAGCTCGGCATAGCGCGGCATGATTTCGTCTTTGAGGTGCGCAGCACCTCGGTCGAGCGTGATCGATTCAATTGCGCGATGCGCGCTGAGCAAAATTGTGCCGCCCGGTGTTTCATACACGCCGCGCGATTTCATGCCGACGAAACGGTTTTCGACGAGATCGAGACGGCCGATGCCGTTGTCGTGGCCGAGTTCGTTGAGCTTGGTCAGAAGCGTTGCGGGCGAGAGCTTCTTGCCGTCGATGGAAACGGCGTCGCCCTTCTCAAATCCAATTTTTACCGTCGTCGCTTTATCCGGCGCGTCCATCGGCGAGATGGTGCGCTGAAAAACGATGTTCGGCGCTTCGACGTTCGGGTCTTCGAGCACTTTACCTTCGGAAGATGAGTGCAGAAGATTGGCGTCGACCGAGAAGGGTGCCTCGCCTTCCTTGTCCTTCGTAATCTGAATCTGATGGTTGCGCGCGAAGGTAAGTAATTCCTCGCGGCCCTTGAATTCCCATTCGCGCCACGGCGCGATAATCTTGATGCCGGGCTCTAGCGCATAATAACCGAGTTCGAAGCGCACCTGATCGTTGCCTTTGCCGGTAGCGCCGTGGCTGACGGCATCGGCGCCGGTCTTGCGCGCAATCTCGATCTGTTTCTTCGCAATCAGTGGCCGCGCGATCGAAGTACCGAGCAGATAAAGCCCTTCATATTGCGCGTTGGCGCGGAACATCGGGAAGACGTAGTCGCGCACGAATTCCTCGCGCACGTCCTCGATGAAGATGTTTTCTTCCTTGATGCCGGCGCGCAGCGCCTTTTCGCGCGCGGGCGCAAGCTCACCGCCCTGGCCGAGATCGGCGGTGAAGGTCACGACCTCGCAGCCATAGGTCGTCTGCAGCCACTTCAGGATGATCGAGGTGTCGAGGCCGCCGGAATAGGCAAGCACGACCTTCTTTACGTTCTTACTCATTGTGCGCTCGGTGGTAGGAATTTTCGCAGTTATAGGCGGCTTATCGCCGTTCGCAAGGCAGGCTCCGGTCGCGCTAGTCTCGCCTGCAGAATCAGGCATTCGCGATGGCCAAGCTCGACTTCTTCTACGAATTCGCCTCGACCTATTCGTATCTCGCGGCGATGCGGATTGACGACCTCGCGCTCGATTACGACATCGAGGTGAACTGGCGGCCGTTTCTGCTCGGCCCGATCTTCAAGGCGCAGGGCTGGGGGACTTCACCCTTCAACGTCTATCCGGACAAGGGCCGCTACATGGTCCGCGATCTGGAGCGGCTTTGCGAAGCGCAGGGTCTGCCGAAATTCAAAATGCCGAAGACATTTCCCGCGCATTCGGTGCTGCCGTCGCGGGTAGCACTTTGTTTCAAGGGTGAGATGCGCGCAGCGTTTTCGCGCGCGGTCTATGACGCCGAGTTTGCACATGGTGCCGATGTTGCCGACACAAAGGTGATCGAGAAAATTCTCAAAGGCCTCGGCGAAGATCCGGCGAAGATTTTCGAGAAGGTGAATTCCCAGCCGGTCAAGGATGCGCTGCGCGCGGAAACCGAAGCCGCGCAGAAGCTGAAAATTTTCGGCGCACCAGTTCTCGTCACCGGAGACGGGGAAATATTCTGGGGTAACGATCGCCTGGAGATGGCGATGGAGTGGGCAGCTTCTCGGTAAGCGCGCCGTCTTCCGCCCAAGCCTTAGGCATCGGTCCGCAGATCACCCGCCAATTCTCCGAAGTTACGCTCTGGCTTGCTTCTTGAATCTCCGCTCCTTCGGAGTTGGGGATGAACCGCAAGATCACGTTAGACGCTGAGCCCGCGCCGGTGGCGGTCGATTTTGCCCGCACGGCGCTGATCGTCATCGACATGCAGCGCGATTTTCTGGAGCCCGGCGGCTTCGGGGAGACGCTCGGCAATGACGTGTCGCTGCTCGCCCGTGCGGTGGTGCCGACTGCGCGCGTGCTGGAAGCCGCCCGCGCCGCGGGCATTCTCGTCATTCATACGCGCGAAGGACACCGGCCCGATCTTTCCGACGCACCGCCCGCGAAATTAGAGCGCGGCGAGCCGTCGAAGCGTATCGGCGACAAAGGCCCGATGGGCCGCATTCTCATTCGCGGCGAAGCGGGACACGATATCGTTCCCGATCTTTATCCGCGCGCGGGCGAGCCCGTAATCGACAAGCCGGGCAAGGGCGCGTTCTTCGCGACCGATCTCGACGCGATGCTGCGTAATTTCGGCGTCGAATATCTCCTTGTATGCGGCGTCACCACGGAAGTCTGCGTGCACACCACGATCCGCGAAGGCAACGACCGCGGCTACCGCTGTATCGCGCTCGGCGATTGCTGCGCTTCCTATTTTCCTGAGTTTCACGAGATCGGCCTGCGCATGATCGCGGCACAGGGCGGAATTTTCGGCTGGGTTTCTTCGTCGAAAGCGGCGGTGGCCGCGCTCAATGCGGTCGCACCGCGCGTCGCGTGGGCATGATTTCAATCCGGGGGCTGATCCATGGCTAAAGCAATTGCGAAAAAGAAATCGTCTTTCACGCCTGCATTGTGGACGCCCGGCGACTGGAACGCCTTCTTCGGCTTCGGCACGAACATTCTCGTCAACATGCTCGTGCTCACGGGTCTGCTTCGCTACGTGATCAAGATGCCGGACTCGATTGTGTTCGGCAGAATTCTTCCGGCACTCGGGCTCATGATGTTTCTTTCCACGCTTTATTATGCGTGGCTCGCCTACCGGCTCGCGAAACAAACAGGACGCACGGATGTCTGCGCGCTGCCCTCCGGCGTCAGTGTCCCGCACATGTTTGTCGTTACTTTCGTGATCATGCTCCCGATCACGCTGAAGACCGGCGATCCGCTGAAAGGCTGGTCGGCGGGTCTCGTCTGGGTGTTCTTCCAGAGTTTCATTCTGATGATCGGCGGCTTCATCGCGCCGTATATCCGCAAGATCACGCCGCGCGCCGCACTGCTCGGCACGCTTGCCGGCGTTTCGATCACGTTCATTTCGATGCGGCCCGCGCTCGAGATGTTCATGACGCCTGCGATCGGATTGATCTGCTTCGCGATCATTCTCGCGGCGTGGTTCGGCGCGGTGCGCTATCCCGGGAAAATTCCCGCGGGCCTTGTCGCGATTGCGGCAGGCATGCTGATTGCCTGGGGCTCGACGCTGTTCGGCTTCAGCATCGGCGGCATGAGCGCGCAGAAACTCGCGGAGTCTTTCACGAGCTTCGGCTTCTCGCTGCCTTATCCGGCGCTCGCGCAGCTTAGTGGCGGTTTTGAATTCCTCGGCATCATTCTCGTCACCGCGATTCCGTTCGGCATCTACGATCTCGTCGAAGCAATGGATAACGTGGAGAGCGCGGAAGCCGCGGGCGATATTTATCCGACCTCGCGGGTGATCAGCGCAGATGGCGTCGTGAGCCTGATCGGCTGCCTCATGGGCAATCCGTTCATCAACGCGGTTTACATCGGCCATCCCGGCTGGAAGGCGATGGGCGGCAGGATCGGTTACTCCGCTGCGACCGGCTTCATGGTGATCCTGCTTGCGTGGTTCGGGATCATCGCAGTGATGCTTTCGCTCATTCCTGTCGTCGCGATCTCGCCGATCCTTCTTTACATCGGCATGCTAATCGGCGCGCAAGCGTTCCAGACCACGCCTTCAAAGCACGCGCCGGCGATTGTGCTCGCGCTGACGCCGCACCTCGCAGCGTGGGCGAAAACGTTAATCGATGGCGCGCTCGGTGCCGCGGGCACCAGTGCCGCAAAGATCGGGATGGAAAAGCTAAGCCAGGTCGGCGTGCTCTATCACGGCCTCGAGCTGCTCGGTGGCGGCGCGATTCTTTCCGGGCTTATGTTGGGCGCAATCGGCGTCTTCGTGATCGAAAAGAAATTCCTCTCTGCCGCGGCGTTCGCGCTGGCGGCGGCCGTGCTTACCTATTTCGGTTTCATGCATGGAGAAGCCGTCGGTATCGGCAGCGGCTTCGGTGTCACGCCCTCGGTGACGGCGGGCTACCTTCTGGTCGCGCTGTTTCTGCTCGTACTCGGGAAGCCGGATTTCTTTGCGCCGCCGAAACTCGTCGAGACGAAGAGGCAAAAGAAAGTGAAGCGCTAAGTGCGCTTCCAGGCGCCTGCGCTGCGGCCCGCGATCAGCCAGTAGACGAGACCCGCGGCAATGCCCGCGACGACCGCGAGCGCGATCCGCTCTCCGGTCAGTGCAATCGTATTCGTGAATAAAAGCAGCGCGGCGAAGAAAGGCGTGACCAGCGCGACCGCGACTCCGCCGGCGAGGTGGAGCGGCAGCGAGCGGATGGCGAAAAACTCGGAAACGAAGATCGCTGCGATAAACGGAATTACCGGAACCCAATGCCCCAGGACGAGCCAGTAGAAGGTCGCACTCGAAATGGCATTGCCTAGCTGGTTCAGCGAAAAAAGATTGCCGGCCGGCGACTGCATGACGACGTTCGCAAATGTGAAGGCGAGCATGGCTGCGAAAGTGGCCGCCATATATGCGAACAGGATAAGAAGGAGGCGAAGGATAATTCTCATCGCTCAAATTCCTTTCCATTTCCCGGCGCTGCGGCCGGCAATCAGCCAGAAAACAAAGCCCGCCACGATCCCGGCAGCGGTCAGCCACTGCAATTCCTGCGTGATCGGAACGACTGTGCCTCTGCCGGTGATGCGTGCCGATACATCGCTCATGAAATAAGCGAGTGCGCCGATCAGTGCACCGCCGAGCGTGTAATAAAGCACCGAGCGCAGCGAAAGCATTTCCGCGATCAGAATGGCAACGAAAGACGGCGCGAAGACATAGAGCGGCGTGACGAGACCGGCAGCACCCGCGAAAAACAGATACAGCATGAAGAATCCAGCATTCGGATTGCCGAATTCCTTCAGCTCCGGCGCGACCAGCCCGTAAGCGACGATAAACGCGGCGACCATGCAGGAAACGAGAAAGGCGAAAGCAATCACGAAGGAGCGAAGGAAGATCGCCATCGCTTCAATCCGTCATCGCCATTGCCCGCAGCGCCATACGCTCGCGCGCCGAAAGCTTCTGCGTTTCTGACTTGAGTTGCCCGCAGGCTGCAAGAATGTCGCGGCCGCGCGGTGTGCGCACCGGGCTCGCGTAGCCCGCGTTGAACACGATTTCGGAAAACTTCTCGATCGTTTCCCAGTCCGAGCATTCGTATTTCGTGCCGGGCCAGGGATTGAACGGAATGAGATTGATCTTGGCGGGAATACCCTTGAGCAGCCGCACGAGTTCTTTCGCGTCCTTCGGCGTGTCGTTCACGTCTTTCAGCATCACATATTCAAACGTGATGCGGCGCGAGTTCGAGGCGCCGGGATAAGCGCGGCAGGCGTCCAGCAATTCTTTGATCGGATACTTCTTGTTGAGCGGCACGAGTTCGTCGCGCAGGTCGTCGCGGGTCGCGTGCAGCGAAATCGCGAGCATGGCGCCGACTTCGTTGCCGAGATGTTCGATCTCCGGCACGACGCCGGACGTGGAGACCGTGATGCGGCGCTTGCCAATGGAAATGCCCTGATCGTCGGAGATCGTCGCGATCGCGGATTTCACGCCGTCGAAATTATAGAGCGGCTCGCCCATCCCCATGAAAACGAGATTGGTGACAAGGCGTGGCGCGGCGGTTTCCGATGCGGTGCCTTCGGCGCGGGCCGCGCCCGGCCATTCGCCCAGACGGTCGCGCGCGATCATCACTTGCGCAATGATTTCGGAGGCATGGAGATTGCGCACGAGCCGTTGTGTGCCGGTGTGACAGAAGGTGCAATTCAGCGTGCAGCCGACCTGGCTCGAGATGCAAAGCGTGCCCCGGTCGCTCTCCGGAATGTAAACCGCCTCGATGTCATGCGGTTTTTCACCCGGCGTATCGGCGGGCAGACGGATCAGCCATTTGCGCGTGCCGTCGGAGGACACCTGTTCGACCACGACTTCGGGGCGTTCCAGCGTGAATTTTTCGGTAAGCTCCGCGCGCAGGCCTTTCGATACGTTGGTCATCGCCTCGAAGTCGCGGGCGCCGCGAAAATAAATCCAGTGCCAGAGCTGCGAGACACGCATCTTGCGCTCGCGTTCCGGCACGCCGACTTCGCCGAGCGCTTCGGCAAGCTGTGCGCGATCGAGACCTGCGAGCGAACGCTTCACGGGCATTCCTTCGCGACACGCTCGAGCGCTTGCGGCAGACCCGTAAGCGAATAGCGGTCGGTGGTGACCGCGCCTTTCGCGGGCGTGAGCTTGAGCGTGATCTCTTTATCTTTCTGGAGTGCGGCGAGAAGCTTCGGCTCGTCGGCGGGATCCTTGATCCACAAACCATGACCCTTCACGAACATCGGGAAGTTCGCGCCGCCGGAAGCGAGCACCACCTCGGCGTCTTCTTTCAGCGGGAAACCGACTCGAATGTTCACTTCGTTCGTAAGCTTGTCGCCGGGGCGCGTGGTCACGAAGAAGTATGCGGGCTCGCGCGGCACGTTCGCGGGCTGGCGGTCTTTCGGCTGCGTCAGCGCGAAGCAGGTCTTCGCGATCTTGTTTACGTAGACACCCCAATCGCCGAACTGCGCAATGAGCGTGGGCGTGCCGGGCGTCGTCTTCTTCTGTTCGGCTTTTTTCTGTTCCTCTTTCTTTTCCGGCGCCTTCTTCTGCTCGGCCTTTGGCGCTTCTTTTTTCGGCGCGGTTTTTACCGGCGCTTTCTTCTCGCCGTCCTGCGCAGCGGAATGCATCGCTCCGGCCGAGACCAGAACGGCGCTTAAGAGCGCGGCAAAGACGAGACGAGACTTCATTCCGAGAATTCCTTTTTGTCGGCGGGTGAAAAGCCCCCGCGACAAACACCGCCACACGATCTAGAAATAGCCGCCTTTCCGGCCCGCTGCCAAGGAAAGCCGCTCGCGTGATGCGGCGCCTATCTAGGCATGGAGGCCGACAAAAACATGGCGCGGGCAAGCCGCGCCAATCAGGGACGGAGAAAGCGATGAAAGCGGTACTTTGCGTGCGCCACGGCGGGCCTGAAGCCCTCGAAATCCGGGATATTCCCGAGCCGACCGCGGGAAAAGGCGAAGTGGTCGTGAAGATCGCGGCGGCCTCGCTCAACTTCTTCGACACGCTGATTATCGCGAACAAATATCAATATAAGCCCGAACTCCCGTTCAGCCCCTGCGCGGAATTTTCAGGGATCGTGGAATCGGTCGGCGAGGGTGTCACCGGCTTCAAGCAGGGTGACCGCGTCTGCGGCAATCTTCCGACCGGTGCCGCGCGCGAGAAAATCGCGGTACCCGAGCGTGCGCTGATCCACGTGCCGCAGGGCCTTGAACTCGAGAAGGCCGCAGGCCTCATCATCACTTACGGCACCACGATCCATGCGCTCAAAGATCGCGCGAAGCTGAAAGCGGGCGAGACGCTCGCGGTACTGGGCGCGTCCGGCGGCGTGGGCCTCGCGGCCATTGAATTAGGCAAAGTGATCGGCGCGAAGGTGATCGCAGCCGCGTCTTCGCCCGAGAAACTCGAATTCGCGAAGCAACACGGCGCCGATGAAGTCATCGACTATTCGAAGGAAGATCTGAAAGAGCGGCTGAAAGAACTCACCGGCGGCAAAGGTCCGAACGTGATCTATGACCCGGTCGGCGGTCCTTACGCCGAACAAGCGCTGCGCTCGATCGCATGGGAAGGACGCTTCTTAGTCATCGGTTTCGCTGCAGGAGAGATTCCAAAAATCCCGCTCAATCTCGCGCTCCTCAAAGGCTGCGATATCGTCGGCGTGTTCTGGGGCGATTACGCACGGAGAAATCCGGAAGGAAATAAAAAGCATCTCGACGAGATCGTGAAACTCGCCGCTGAAGGCAAGCTCTCCGCGCATCTCGACGCGCGCTACAAATTCGACAACGCGGTCGAAGCCTTCCACGCAATTGCGCAGCGGAAGGTGAAGGGCAAGATCGTCCTGGTGCCTTAGGCTTTGAGATCGTCGAGTGCCGCGCGTGCAGCGTCGCGGTGCTCGGGCTTGATGTGCGACGAGATCAACTGAAACGCCATCATCAGGACGGCTGCATCATCGGTGAAGCCGAGTGCCGGCAACATGTCGGGCAGTACATCGATCGGCATGATGAAGTAGGCGAGCGCTGCGAGCAGCGTGCCGCGCACGCGCAGCGGCGTTTCGCGGTCCATGGTGCAGTAGTAAGCAGCGAGCGCATCCTCCGCGAAGGGAATTTTGGCGGCGACCGCTTTCATTTTCGGCCAGAATTCCTCGCGTACGCGCGCAGCGTCGCCCTTGCGCGCACGGAACTTCCCGAAAAAAGTGCTGGCGTTGAAAGCAACCATCGCTCGCCCCTTTGCAGGCGGAACATCCGCCCAAACCCGTTACATGGCGCTGGCGTGGCGGGATTCAAGTCCGGAGCGGCCGCGCAGCGGGTAATCGGCCTCGACGATGTAAGGTCCTCCGCCTTGGCTAGCGCGCGAGGAATAAAGTACGAAACGCGACACCGGGAAGCTCATCGAGCGGAAGCCGCCGCGCGTCGAAAGATAATCGGCAACATCGAGGACGGAAGCGTCGCGCAGCCGTGCGAGCGTCACATGCGGCGTGAAGCGGCGGCCTTCGGCGGGCAGACCGATCCGCTGCATCATGCGCTCGTGTTCCGCCTGCAACTCCACGAGCGCGGACGACGACTGCACCGAGGCAAAGATCGCGCGCGGTTTTCTGCCGCCGAAGTGGTCGAGTCCGGTGAGCGTCAGATTGAATGAAGGCCGCTCGACCATATCGAGGATACCGGCCGCTTCGTTGGCGGTGCGCTCGTCGATGTCACCGATGAAGCGGAGGGTAAGGTGGTAGTTTTCCGGGCTGATCCAGCGCGCGCCGTGAATTCCGCCACGGAGCATGGACAGCATGGTGCCGATTTCTTTCGGCACTTCGATCGCAGTAAAAAGGCGCGGCATGGCACTACCCGCGGCGTTTTTTGACTCGCTCGATCAGCGATTCGACCGAAGGCATTATACGCTCAACGATGAGAGATACACCCTTCGGCGTGGGATGAATTCCATCATTCATATTAAGTTCGCGTTGACCTGCGACCCCGTCGAGGAAGAAGGGGTAAATCAGGACGTCATGTTCTTTCGCTAGTCCCGCGTAAATCGAATCGAATTTGGCGGCATAATCGGCGCCGAGATTGGGGGCTGCGCGCATGCCGCCGATCAGTACCTCAATTTTCCGCGCTTTCAGCCGCCTGATCATCTCGTCGAGATTCTTGCGGGCAAGCTCGGGCTCCATGCCCCGGAGCATGTCGTTCGCGCCCAGCACCAGAATCACGGCTTGCGTCCCGTCCGCGATCGACCAGTCGAGGCGCGAAACGCCGCCCGAAGTGGTGTCGCCGGAGACGCCGGCATTTACGATTTCGACCTCGTGCCCGCGTTTTTTCAGCGCGATTTCGAGTTGTGCCGGGAAGGATTCGTTTGCCCTGAGGCCAAAGCCGGCGAGCAGGCTGTCGCCGAACGCGACAATCCTGATCGGCTGGGCGCTTGCCGGGCCGGAAGCCAGCGCTACCAAGAAAGCCACAATGATTGCGCCATAGAGACGCATCGAATGGCGCTGTCGGCGGGTGCCGCTATCTGTGGCAAAACGCTTGGCGTCAGAGCCGCGCCGGAGAAAACTGATCCGCATGAACATCTCCACGCCGATACCGGGAAACGAACAACCCGCAATTCGGCTTACCGACGTCGATCTCAAGCTCGGCTCGGGCGCCGCGCGCGTACATATCCTGAAGAAAGTGTCGCTCCAAATTGGCCAAGGTGAGGCGGTCGGTCTGGTCGGTCCCTCGGGCTCCGGCAAGTCGTCGCTGCTGATGGTGATGGCGGGGCTCGAACGCGCGAACGCCGGCTCGGTTCAGGTCGCGGGCCAGGAGCTCACCAAGCTGAGTGAAGACCAGCTTGCGAAATTCCGCGGCAATAATGTCGGCATCGTTTTCCAGTCCTTTCATCTGATTCCGACCATGACCGCGATCGAGAACGTTGCGGTGCCGCTCGAACTTTCGGGCCGGGCGGATGCGATGGAACGCGCGAAGCGCGAACTCGAAGGTGTCGGGCTTGGTGCGCGCATTCATCATTATCCGGCACAGCTGTCGGGCGGCGAGCAGCAGCGCGTAGCGCTTGCGCGTGCGCTCGCGCCGGAGCCCGCGATCATTTTCGCCGACGAGCCCACCGGAAATCTCGACGAGAAGACCGGCAAGGAGATCATGGATCTTCTGTTCTCAAAGCAATCCGAGAAGAACGCGACGCTCGTGATCATCACGCACGATCTCTCGCTTGGTAATCGCTGCGACCGGCTGATCCGCATGCGTTCGGGCGAAGCACAGGCAGAAGCGCCGAAGGCACGTGCATGAGCGCGGTTACCGCGAACGGCTCTGCTCTTTCCCGCGCCGGTATTTCGCTGCGAATCGCGCTTCGAGAATTGCGCGGCGGCGTGCGCGGCTTCGGGGTTTTTCTTGCGTGTCTTGCGATTGGCGTGACGGCGATTGCCGGCGTCGGTTCGTTTGCGCGTGCACTTTCAGACGGGATGTTGCGCGAAGGCGAGCGCATTCTCGGCGGCGACATGGCGTTTTCGATCATCCATCGGCAGGCCGATCCGGCGGAGATGGGTTTTCTGAAAGGCAAAGGCGCGGTTTCGGAAGTCGCAAGCATGCGCGCGATGACACGCGTGACCAATGGCGCGGCAACGCTTGTCGAACTGAAAGCCGTCGATGGCGCCTATCCGCTGACCGGCAGAATTACGATAGAGCCCAATGTGCCGCTCGCGCGCGCCTTGCAGAAGGTCGGCAACCGCTACGGCGCAGTCGCTGAACCCACCTTGCTGCTCAGGCTCGGGGTGACGCCGGGCGCCGAAATCAAGATCGGCGAAGCGACCTTCGTCATTACCGCGGCCATCGTGAACGAGCCGGATCGTGTGGCGGCCGGCGTTGGGTTCGGGCCGCGTCTCATCATTTCGCAGGAAGGTTTGCAGGCGACCGGATTGATTCAGCCGGGCACACTCGTGCGCTGGAGCTATCGCTTGCGGCTTGCCGAATCGAACTATGGGTCGATCGATGCCGTGCAGACGCAGGCGCGCGATCTGTTTCCGAACGCGGGCTGGGAAATCCGCACGCGCGGGAGCGTTTCGCCGCAACTCGAACGCAACGTGCGGCGGCTCGCGGAGTTTCTCACGCTGGTTGGGCTCACCGCGCTGCTTGTCGGCGGTGTCGGCGTGGCCAACGCGGTGATGCATTATCTTGAGCGCAAGCGCGCGGACATTGCGACGCTCAAAGCCGTCGGCGCATCCGGCGGCACGGTGTTCTCGATCTATCTCACCCAAATCGGCATCATCGCGATCATCGGCATTGCAATTGGCGTTGCAGCGGGCGTCGCGCTGCCGTTTGCGATTACATCTCTCTTCGGCAAGCTGATCCCGCTGCCGCTCGCGCCGGGAATTCATCTGAGCGTGATGGCGCTTGCAACCGCATTCGGCATTCTGGTTGCGCTCGCCTTTGCGCTCTGGCCTCTGGGCCGCGCGCATGACGTTCCGGTCTCCGCGCTTTTTCGCGACACAGTCGAACAAAATAACCGCCTGCCGCGCCAGCGCTATATTGCGATGGTGGTGCTCGCGGTCGCTTCGCTTGCCACGCTCGCGCTTGTGGTTGCGGAAAGCCGCCGCATTGCGCTGATTTATATCGTTGCGGCGGCGGCGATATTTCTTGTGCTTCGGCTGCTCGCCTGGGGCTTGATGGCGATTGCAGCGAAGCTGCCGCGTCCGCGCTCGACAGCGCTCCGGCTTGCGCTTGCCAACATTCATCGCCCCGGCGCGCTCACGCCTTCGGTGGTCTTGTCGCTCGGCTTGGGACTTGCGCTCCTCGTCACGCTGACCTTGATCGACAGCAATCTGCGGCGGCAGTTGACGCAGTCGCTGCCGAAAAGCGCGCCCAGTTTTTTCTTCGTCGACGTTCCGTCCAATGACGTCGAACGCTTCAATGCCTTCATCAAACAAAATAGCGGCACCGGCGAACTCACCGAGGTACCGATGCTGCGCGGCAGAATTCTGCGCGTGAAAGACGTGCCTGCAGATCAGGTCAAGGTCGATCCGGAACAGGCATGGGTGCTGCAATCCGACCGCGGCATTACCTTCACCGACACGTTTCCCGAAGGCTCGACATTGGTCGCGGGCGAATGGTGGCCGAAGGATTACAACGGTACGCCGCTCGTATCGTTCGAGAAGCGCGCTGCGGACGGCCTTGGTCTGAAAGTCGGCGACAAGGTTTCGGTAAACGTGCTCGGCCGCACCATCGAGGCGACGATTGCGAATTTGCGCACGGTGGAATGGGAAAGTCTCGGCATCAATTTCGTGATGCTATTTTCGCCGAATACCTTCCGCGGCGCGCCGCATACAATTCTCGCGACGCTCTCTTATCCCGAAGGGGGTAACCAGAAGGCCGAGATCGAACTACAGCGCGCAGTCGCAAACGAGTTTCCGGCGGTGACGACGGTGCGTGTGAAAGAGGCATTGGAAGCGATCAATACGCTGGTCTCTGATCTTGCAGTGGCGGTGCGCGGCGCGAGCTCAGTAACTTTGATTGCAAGCATCCTCGTGCTCGCGGGCGCGCTCGCGGCCGGTCATCACAACCGCGTCTATGACGCGGTGATTTTGAAAACCCTGGGCGCGACCCGCAGGCGGCTTCTGCTCGCCTACGGCGTCGAATACGCGATCCTCGGCCTTGCGACTGCGATTTTCGCGACCGCGGCGGGAGCGGTCGCGGCGTGGTTCGTAGTCGAGAACGTGATGAATTTCCGTTTCCGCTTCGAGCCGGCGGTGGCGGGCCTTGCGGCACTTACGGCCGTAGTTCTGACGATTGGTCTCGGGCTGATCGGTACGTGGCGTGCCTTGGGCCAGAAGCCTGCGCCGGTGCTGCGTAATCTCTAAAATTCGCAGCAATTGCAATCGCTTCAAACCGTCACGTAACCTTGACGTAAATTCACTTGCCGGGGGGTTCCTCGCGCACCATATTCGCACCGGATTCAGGGCAAGCGCCGGAAACTTCTACGTTCTTTCCAGCGTTTGATGTCCTGCCACTAGGGAGAAAGGGACCACGATGTCCGATCTGAACACCAATACCCGCTATGGCGGCGCAGTATCGCGCAGCGCGGCGGAGATCGACCAGGGCCTCCGCTCGTACATGCTGGGCGTCTACAACTACATGGCGATCGGTCTTGCGATCACCGGCCTGTTCGCGCTCGGCATTTACATGCTCTCGATCACCGCGGACGCATCTGTTGCCGCGAAGACCGCATCCGGCTCGGCCGCCGCGATCGCGCGCGGCATGTACCTCACGCCGCTTGGCTACACGCTGTTCGTCAGCCCGCTGAAATGGGTCGTCGTACTCGCGCCGCTGGCGATCGTGTTCTTCCTGAGCTTCCGCGTCGACAAGATGAGCGTCGGCGCAGCCCAGCTCACCTACTGGGTTTACGCAGCACTGGTCGGCGTCTCGCTCGCCACGATCCTGATGGTCTACACGCATACTTCGGTCGCGCGTGTGTTCTTCATCTCGGCCGCTTCGTTCGGTGCACTCAGCCTCTACGGCTACACCACCAAGCGTGATCTTTCCGGCATGGCGACGTTCCTGTTCATGGGCCTGATCGGTGTGATCATCGCTTCGGTCGTGAACATCTTCCTCGGATCGAGCATGCTCCAGTGGATCATTTCGATCGCCGGTCTCCTCGTGTTCGCGGGCTTCACCGCCTACGATACGCAGGACATCAAGAACATGTACGATGCCAACGACGACGGCACCGTATCCGGACGCAAGTCGATCATGGGCGCGCTGCGCCTCTATCTCGACTTCCTCAACATCTTCCTGTTCATGCTGCAGTTGCTCGGCAATCGCGAGTAAGCGGAACGGATTTGAAGAAAGCGAAGGCCCGGCTCACCGCCGGGCCTTTTGCTTTTTAGGCCGCCTTACTTGCTGAGGGCGGCGGATCGAGTGCTTCGTTCACGAGCGCGGTGTCGAGATATTCGGTCAGTTCTTTAATCTTGCCGTTCTCGAGCCGGAAGATCAGGCAGTATTGGTTATTGTAGGGCTTGCCCGATTTCGTCATGACGCTGCCCTCGCATTCCACAACGACAAGATCGCCTTCCGCGATAAGGCGGATAGGCTTGTTGCAGTAGCCTTCCTCGAATTGCGCGAAGAGCGGCGCGAGCAGTTCGTTGCGCACGGCGTCGCGGCCTTCGTAGGTCCGGGACCATGCGGTCTTGCCCTTCATGATCCAGCGGAAGTCTTCGGCCAAAGCGTTGCGGAAAGGCATGCGATTGCCTTTGGAAAGCTCGTCGTAGATTTCCTGCATCAATTCCTTGTTTGCAGCTGCACTCATCTCTCGGCTCCCTTGGAGTTACGGGCTTCGAAATAGCGCTCGAAATACCATTCTTCCAATCGATTGATTGGATGTTCTATATTCGCCTGATGAATTTAGCTTCGCTCGACCTGAACCTCTTGAAGGCGCTCGATGCTTTTTTGCGCGAAGGCAATGTCGGCCGCGCGGCGTTGCGGCTGCGTCTGTCGCAGCCGGCGGCGAGCCACGCGCTCCGGCGCTTACGCGAAACGCTGCACGATCCAATCCTCGTCCGGAACGGGTTGCGCATGGAGTTGACCCCGCGCGCGGAATCCCTGCGCGAACCCCTCAAGGCGGCGCTTGAGCATGTAGAAAGCCTGTTCGGCGGCGAGACCTTCAATCCCGCGCAAAGCGCGCGGCACTTCCGTTTGTTGTTTCCCGATCTCGTGGTCGAATTGATGCTGCCGCAGATCATGAACAAAATTGCGAAACAAGCACAGCGTGTCGCGATCGAGGTCATGCCCTGGCGCGGACCGGATGGCATGACCGCCGAGTTCACGCGCTCGCTCGATCTGATCACGTCTTTTGCGGCGGATGCCTACAAAGGCTTTCACCGTCTCACGCTCTATAAAGATTCCGATGCCGTTGCCGTGCGCAAGCTTCATCCGCTCGGCAAGCACCTGAGCAAACGCGATGTATTCTTTTCAGCGCGGCATGTCGCAGTCGCAGGACGCGGCCAGCGCGAAGACATCATCGATTTCTGGCTTCGCGAGAAAGGTTTGGAGCGAGACGTTGCGCTCACGGTGCCGACCTATGTGGAAGCGCTTCATGTTGCGTCCCGCAGCGATCTTGTTGCTTTCGTGCCGCGCCGGCTGATCGCATCGCTCGCGAAAGCGCTTTCGCTTCTCACGATCGATCCGCCGGTCGATCCGGGAACAGACGAGCAGTTCCTGTTCTATCCGACGCGCGCGCAAACCGACCCTGGGTCGGTCTGGCTTCGCAATCTGGTGATGGAAACGGCGCGGGAAATGCGCGGTTAATTTACGACGCTCAAGCGCTTGTCGATCACCGCGAGCACGCGGCTCAGATCGCGTCCGCGCTTCAGGACAAAGCCCGTGGAATTTACCACCGCATATTCACCCTGCTTGCGCGCGAACGCCGGGTTTTTCTCGATGCGATAGAGCGGCTGCTCGGATGAGCGGCGGAACACAGAAAAAACGGCGCGATCTTTAAGAAAAGCGATCGCGTAATCGCGCCATTCGCCGGCGGCGACCATGCGGCCATAGAGATCGAGAATGCGCAGCAATTCGCGCCGGTCAAAGGTGGTTTCTTTTGGAACAGGGGCGGATGCGCGGCTGGCGGGCCGCCCCGGGAATGCTATCGGCTCGAGATCGCTCAAATTTCAGCGCCTCCTGATCCGTAAACGCGCTCGCTAGCGTCGCGTTCTTGTCATGATTGCGCCGTGGCGGGCCGCCCGCAAGCATTTCTTTAGCTTAGGGAATTGCGGGCGATTTCAGTTCCGGGCTGCGGATAAAAATCATAAAGACGCCTAATTCTGGCCGCCTCGACGCCAAAGCACGGGGCGAGATTTCTCCTTGTAGCCTCCGGGCCGGTTCCGAAGGAGTTCCGGTCAATCCCAGCCCCCCAGCCCCCCGGGCTCAGTCGGGCCGGCCCATCTGGCTCAAACCGCGTACGGTTCGACCCCAAATTCAAAAGGGCCTCTCAAGTGAGAGGTCCTTCTTTTTTGTCCGGAAGTTTTTCTGCGCGTCAGCGCAGCGCGATCATCTCGGCGTTGCGAATCACGCCGGGTTCGTTCTCCACGCCGTTCTGCACGAAGACGACGACGGCATCGGCGCCGTTCTTCAAAAGCTCCGCGACCGGTATGGAAGTTCTCGTCGGCGTACCGGACCAGGCGCCGAGATTGCGCCAGGAGCGCACGACATTGAAATAGGTGACGGTCGCGCCCTTGTTCTCGCCCTTCGCGATTTTCACTTCGACCTTGCTTTCGACCGAGAGCATCCAGACCGTGGCCTTGCCCTGGCCCGCGCCGATATCGACAGAGACGTTCTCGCCATCGCGCTTTACGACCAGCGGTACTTCGGCTTCGTTCGACGGATGATTGCGGAGCGCCGCGCTGATCTCGCGCGCATCGCTGCCGACCACGTATTTCACGCCGTTCACGACAGCCTGCGGCGTATAGACGTTCATGTCGCCGCGCACCTTCGCGTAATTTTGCTGGCGCTTGGTGTGCGAATGCAGCGCGAGCGTGTCCTTCCAGCCGAGGTAGTCCCAGTAATCGACTGCAAGCGTCAGCGGGATGAGGTTCGGCTCGCGCGTGAACGTGCCAAGCAACTTGTCCGCTGGCGGACAGGAATTGCAGCCCTGGCTCGTGAAGAGTTCGATCACGGATTTTCCGCCCGCGAGCGCAGGCGAAGACGCGGATACCGTCATCACCGCGAATAGCGCGAGTGCGCTGAGATTGCGAAGCACATGCATCACGAACCTATCGATTGAGTAAGCGACGATAGGCCAACAAATGCGAAAGCCGCCACTCACTATTGGGTGAGTGACTGCTTTTCATTTGAAATCGCGTATTTCTAGGCGGCGAGGTTGCGCAGCACGTACTGCAAGATGCCGCCGTTCTTGTAGTAGTCGAGCTCGTCCAGCGTATCGATGCGGCAGAGGAGCGGTACGTTCTTCTTCGAGCCGTCGCTCATCGTGATCTCGGCCGACATCACTTCCTGCGGCTTCAGGCCATCGGCGAGGCCGTGGATCGTGACGGTTTCGTCGCCCTTGAGGCCGAGCGTCTGCCAGGAAGTACCTTCCTCGAATACCAGGGGCACCACACCCATACCGATCAGATTCGAGCGGTGAATGCGCTCGAAGCTCTGCGCGATCACGGCGCGGATGCCGAGCAATACGGTGCCCTTCGCGGCCCAGTCGCGCGAAGAGCCGGTGCCGTATTCCTTGCCGGCGAAGACCACGAGCGGGACTTTCTCCTGCTTGTACTTCATCGCAGCGTCGTAGATCGGAAGCCGCTCGCCCGACGGATAGTGGATCGTGACGCCGCCTTCGACGCCCGGCACCATCTGGTTCTTGATGCGGATATTCGCGAAAGTACCGCGCATCATGATTTCGTGGTTGCCGCGGCGCGTGCCGTATTGGTTGAAATCGATCGCAGCGACGCCGTGGTCGGTGAGATATTTGCCCGCGGGCGACGCTGCCTTGATCGAGCCGGCCGGCGAGATGTGGTCGGTCGTGATCGAATCGAGGAAGAGTCCGATCACGCGTGCGTTGTCGATATCGGTGATCGCTTCCGGCGTCCGCGTCATGGTCGCGAAATAGGGCGGGTTCTGCACGTACGTGGAATTGTTGTCCCAGCTATAGGTATCAGAGGCCGTAACCTTGATGCCCTGCCAGTATTTGTCGCCCTTGAATACGTCGCCGTATTTCTTCTCGAAGATTTTCTTGGAGATCGAGCGGCGGATGAAGGTCGCGATTTCCTTCGGGCTCGGCCAGATATCTTTCAGATAAACCGGCTTGCCCTTTTTGTCGGTACCGAGCGGTTCCTTAGAGAGATCGATCTGCATCGAGCCTGCGAGCGCATACGCGACGACGAGCGGGGGCGAGGCAAGGTAGTTCGCGCGCACGTCCGGGTTCACGCGGCCTTCGAAGTTGCGGTTGCCCGAGAGTACGGCGGCAGCCACCAGATCCTTGTCATTGATGGTCTTGGAAATGTGTTCCGGCAGCGGGCCGGAATTGCCGATGCAGGTGGTGCAGCCGAAGCCGACGAGATTGAAACCGAGCGTGTCGAGATCCTTTTGCAGACCCGACTTCATCAGATATTCGCCGACCACTTGTGAGCCGGGCGCGAGCGAAGTCTTTACCCAAGGCTTTACCTTCAGGCCAAGCTTCACCGCATTGCGTGCCACGAGACCGGCGCCGATCATCACACTCGGATTCGAAGTGTTGGTGCAGGAAGTGATCGCGGCGATCACGACGTCGCCGTGACCCATGTCGAAGTTTTCGCCTTCGACGTGATAGCGGTTGTTTGCGTCGGCAGTTTTCTTGAATTCGGTTTCCATCGCGGCAGCAAAGCCGGCTTTGGTGTTCGAAAGCGCGACGCGGTCCTGCGGACGCTTCGGGCCTGCAAGCGAGGGCTCGACCTTCGAGAGATCGAGCGCGAGCTTCGACGTGAAAACCGGATCCGGCGTGGACGCCTTGCGCCACATGCCCTGCGCTTTCGCATAGGCTTCGACCAGCTTCACGCGGCCTTTATCGCGCGCGGTTTCGGCAAGAAAACGGATCGCTTCATCGTCGACAGGGAAGAAGCCGCAGGTCGCGCCGTATTCCGGCGCCATGTTGCCGATGGTCGCGCGGTCTTCGAGCGAGAGCGAGCCGAGGCCCGCGCCATAGAATTCGACGAACTTGCCGACCACACCCTTCTTGCGCAGCATTTCGGTGACGGTGAGCACGAGATCGGTCGCGGTGACGCCGCTCTTGAGTTTGCCCGAGAGCTTGAAGCCGATGACTTCGGGAATGAGCATCGAGATCGGCTGACCGAGCATCGCGGCTTCCGCTTCGATGCCGCCGACGCCCCAGCCCAGAATCGCAAGTCCGTTCACCATCGTGGTGTGCGAGTCGGTGCCGACCAGCGTGTCGGGATAGGCGACCTCGACCGTAGTCTTCTTGCCGGACTTCAGATCGACCGCGTCTTCGCTCTTCGTCCAGACGGTCTGGCCGAGATATTCGAGATTGACTTGGTGGCAGATGCCGGTGCCCGGCGGCACGACGCGGAAATTGTCGAAGGCGAGCTGACCCCACTTCAGAAATTTGTAGCGCTCGCCGTTGCGCTCATATTCGAGATCGACATTCTGCGAAAACGCTTTCGCGGTACCGAAATGATCGACGATGACGGAGTGATCGATCACGAGATCGACCGGAACGAGTGGATTGATTTTTTTTGGGTCCCCGCCGAGCGCCTTCATCGCGTCGCGCATCGCGGCGAGATCGACGACCGCGGGAACGCCGGTGAAATCCTGCATCAAGACGCGCGCCGGGCGGAACGCGATTTCGCGGTTCGATTTGCGCTTTCTGCCCCAGAAGGCGAGCGCCTTGATGTCGTCCTTCGTGACGGTGCGGCCGTCTTCGAAGCGGATAAGGTTTTCGAGCAGAACCTTGAGCGAGAAGGGAAGCTTGGCGGCACCCTTGAGGCCGTTTTTCTCGGCGACCTTGAGATCGTAATAAACATAAGTCTTGCCCCCCGCTTTCAGGGTGCGGCGGCAATTGAAGCTGTCGAGAGAGGTCACGGCGAATTTCCCGCTGGTTCAGGTGAGCGCCCGTACCGGCCGGCGGCGTTTCTCGTCCGGTGCCAAGGCTGATAAGCCGTTTTATAGAACTATTCAGAACAAGGGCAATGGAGCGGCACTTGATCGAAAGTCGCGTTCGATGAGGCTGATCGCCGAAAACCTCCGCTGCGTGCGCGGCGGTCGCGAACTCTATGACGGTCTGTCATTTTCGGCCGCTGCCGGAGAGATTTTGCTGCTCACCGGGCCGAACGGGGCCGGGAAAACCTCGCTCCTGCGGCAGATCGCGGGGCTGCTGCCGCTGGACGGCGGCGCGCTCCGCCTCGAAGGCGGGGAGATCGCCGACGAAGCGCATTTCGTCGGCCATGCCGCGGCAGTCAAAGACGCGCTTACGGTCGCCGAAAATCTCGCGTTCTGGAGCACGCTTTATGGCCGCGAGAGCTTGCCGCTCGGTGCCGCGCTGGAGCGGCTTCGACTGCAGGCGCTCGAAAATCTTCCGGCGCGCGTGCTTTCGGCCGGACAGAAGCGGCGTCTCGCGCTGGCAAGACTCCTCACCATTAGCCGGAAGCTATGGCTTCTGGACGAGCCGGATGCGGCACTCGACAAAGAGGGACGCGATACGCTCCTCGGTATTCTTACGGAGCATCGCGCGCGAGGCGGCATTGCCGTGATTGCAAGCCACGGGACGTTGCCGCTCGCGAGTGCGAGCCACGTTTCGCTCGGCAACGACGCGGATGCGCGGGCTGCATGAGCCGCGCGATCTTCGCCATATTGAAGCGCGATCTCGCGCTTTCGTTTCGCGCGGGCGGCGGTGCCGGGATCGGCGTGATTTTCTTTCTTGCCGTCGTGATGGTCGTGCCGTTTGCGATCGGACCGGATCAGAAACTCCTGTCGCAGATCGGTCCTGCAATTCTCTGGAGCGGCGCGCTGCTCGCTTCGCTTCTCGGACTCGACCGTATCTTCGGCGCGGATGCGGACGACGGCAGCCTCGATCTGCTTCTCCTGGCGCCGCTGCCGCTCGAAGTGATTGCATTTGCCAAAGCGCTCGCGCATTGGCTCGCGACCGGGCTGCCGCTCGTGCTCGCGACGCCGTTGCTCGGATTACTGCTCGGCGTTCCACTCAACACGCTCGGTGCAACAGCGCTGATGCTGCTCATCGGCACCCCGGCGATTGCTTTTCTCGGCCTGATCGGTGCCGCACTCGCAGCGACGCTTCCGCGCGCAGGCATGCTGATCGCAGTGCTGATCGTGCCCTTCACGATCCCGGTGCTGATTTTCGGAACAGCGGCGACGGCGGCAGCGATTTCGGACGCGTCGCCCTTCGGCACTGCCTTCAAGTTCCTGTGCGCGCTTCTTCTATTCTCTTTCGTGATCGGACCGGTTGCCGCGGCGGCAGCACTCCGGATTGGGCGTGGAACATGACGCGTCTTCGCCGCATTGCCGGGAATTCCGCGCATGCCTAAAACGCCGCGCATGAAGGTGAGCGATCTCGCCAACCCGAACCGCTTCATGCGGCTGTCGAACTGGCTGATTCCGCTGTTCGCGGTCATCGCGGTGCCGTTGCTCGCTTACGGATTCTATCTCGGTTTTCAGGCGCCGCCCGAGCGCGACCAGAGTTACATCTTCCGCATCATGTTCGTGCATGTGCCGTCGGCGTGGCTCGCGCTCGGCATCTACACGATGATGACCGTCGCTGCGCTCGGCACGCTGGTCTGGCGGCATCCGCTCGCTGACGTCGCGCAGAAAGCTGCGGCACCATTCGGTGCGGCATTCGCGCTGATCTGTCTCGTGACCGGTTCGATCTGGGGTTATCCGACCTGGGGCACGTTCTGGGAATGGGACGGACGGCTGACGTCGATGCTGGTGCTCTTTCTCATATATCTCGGCATCATCTCCTTGTGGCGCGCATTTGACGAGCCGCTGGCCGCTGCGAAGGCGGTCGCGATTCTGACCCTCGTCGGTTTCATCAATATCCCAATCGTGAAATTTTCGGTCGATTGGTGGAGCGGCCTTCACCAGAAGGCGTCGGTGTTTCGCCTCGACGGACCGACCATGCATCCGGTCTATCTCTATCCGCTCATGACCTGCGCGCTCGGCTTCTCGTTCCTGTTCGGCGCGATGCTGATGGTGGCGATGCGAACAGAACTCGCGCGGCGCCGCGTACGCACGCTTACGATTTTCGTCGCACAAGAGGCGCGGTGATGGGTCACCTGCACACGACTTTCATCACGGCTGCGTATTGCTTCGCGGGTCTCGTGCTTTGCGCGATGCTGCTCTGGATTGCGCTCGATCATCGCGCGCAGCAGAAGCAACTCGCCGAACTCGAAGCGCGCCGCGCAAAGAAGAAATAGATGCGCCGCGCCGCCGTCTTCATTCCGCTCGCAATTTTTCTTGCGCTTGCCGGTGTTTTCTTTTTCCGGATCGGTGGCGATCATTCCGTGGTGCCGTCTGCGCTGATCGGCAAGCCCGCGCCGCAGCTTGCATTACCCGCGCTCGATGGCGCGAATGCTCCGGCGCTCGATCCTGCGTCGTTCAAGGGCAACGTTACCGTTGTGAATGTCTGGGCGTCATGGTGCGCGCCGTGCCGTGCAGAACATCCGTTCCTGGTGCGGCTCGCGAAAGACAAACGCGTTCGCGTGACAGGCATCAACTACAAGGATCAATCCCCGAACGCACTGCGTTTTCTGGTCCAGCTCGGCAATCCGTTTGCTGCGATCGGCGCGGATACCGCCGGGCGCGCCGCGATCGAATGGGGCGTCTATGGTGTGCCGGAGACGTTTCTCGTCGGGCGCGACGGCACCATCCGCTACAAACAGGTCGGACCGGTCACCGCCGAGAATTATTCGCGGCTGCTCGCGGAGATCGAAAAGGCGCTAGGCAACTAGCGTTTCGCGTCCGGATCCTTGATCGCGTAGCGCGCCATGATCGGCGCCTGCGAAATCGCGAAGATCAACGTGAGCGGCAGGAAACCGAACGTCTTGAACGCAACCCATTGATCGGTCGTGTAGGTCCGCCAGACAAATTCGTTCACCGCGGCCATCACGAGAAAGAACAGCGCCCAGTTACGCGTGAGCAACTTCCAGCCCTGTTCTTTCATGTGAAACGCGCCGTCGAGCACAATCTGAAAGAGCGGCCGGCCCGTAGCGAGTCCCGCAAGCAGCACGACCGCGAACATCACATAGATGATTGTGGGCTTGAGCTTGATGAAGGCGTCGTTGTGCAGCCAGAGCGTCAGCGCGCCGAACACCATCACGATCACTGCGGTCACGATCGGCATGATCGGGAAACGGCGGATCAGATAGTAGCTCACGGCAAGCGTGATGACGGTTGCAACCATAAAAGCGCCGGTCGCGAAATAAATTCCGCCGTAGGAATTCGCGAAGAAGAACAGAAGCAGCGGGCCGAGCTCGAGTACGAGCTTTGGAAGCGGCGCGAGATGTTTCTTCGGGGCTTTTGTCATTCTTGTTCGATGCCTTTGGAATGCGGCGGTTTCAAGCGGATTCGTTGAGGCCGACCAGTGCGCGTGAGAAATCCTTCGCGGAGAAAGTCTCCAGATCGTCGACGCTTTCGCCGACGCCGATGAAATGTACGGGCAAGCCGTGACGCGCGGAGATCGCAACCAGAATGCCGCCTTTCGCTGTGCCGTCGAGTTTCGTCACGACAAGACCGGTAACGCCCGCGGTCTGCTTGAAGGCTTCGACCTGAGAAAGCGCGTTCTGGCCGACGGTGGCGTCCAACACCAGGAGCACCGCATGCGGCGCGCTTTCATCGACCTTCTTGATGACGCGGACGATCTTTTCCAGTTCGCCCATCAAGGATTCTTTGTTCTGCAGACGGCCGGCGGTATCGATCAGCAATATGTCGGCATTTTCCTCGCGCGCCTTCGTTATTGCATCGAAGGCGACACCGGCGGGATCGGCGCCCTGTGCCTTCGCGACAATGGAAGAATTCGTTCGCTCCGCCCAGAGCTTGAGCTGTTCGATCGCGGCGGCACGGAAAGTATCGGCCGCACCCAGCGTGACCTTCTTGCCTTCGGCGTGAAATTTCGCGGCGAGCTTGCCGAGGGTCGTCGTCTTGCCGGAGCCGTTCACGCCGACAGCGAGAATGACGAAGGGCTTGTGTGATGAAGTCTCAAGCGGCTGCTCGACCTTTACCAGGACTTGCTCGACTTCGGCTGCGATCAGGGATTTGAAATCGGCTTCGTTATAGCGCTCGCCGAGACGGCCATCGTTCAACGCCATCACGATTTTCGACGCCGTTTCGACACCGATGTCGGAGGAAATCAAAAGGTCTTCGACTTCCTGCAAGGTTTTCGGATCGGCGCCGCGAAAGCCGATGCGCGACAAGCCTTCGCCGATCTTCGAGGCGGAGCGGGAGAGGCCGCCGGTGAGGCGCTTCCAGAAACTCATGTCACGATTCTCATGCCGCAAGTAGCCTGCGTTCGTCGTGATCGGCAATGCGTACTTCCGCGATGGTGCCGCGTGTCGCGGGGCGGGCGAGTTTCACCGGCATGAAATGCTCGCTGCGGCCTTCGATTCCGCTTTGCTCGACCAATACGCGGCGGAATTTTCCGATTTCATTGGCGAGATGACGGCGCAGGAGTTCGTCGCCTTTCGCGCGCAGGCGCGCGGCGCGTTCTTTCGCGATCTCGCGGCCAAGCTGCGGCATGCGCGCGGCGGGCGTGCCTTTGCGCGGCGAGAACGGAAAAACATGCAGGAAGGCGATGCCGCAGTCCTGCGCGTGCTGAATCGTGTTCTGGAAATGCGTTTCGGTTTCGGTCGGAAAGCCTGCGATGAAGTCCGCGCCGAATACGATATCGGGGCGGAGCCGCCGCGCTTCCTCCGTGAAGCGGATTGCGTCGCGCGTTAGGTGACGGCGCTTCATGCGCTTCAAAATGAGATCATCGCCCGCCTGCAAGGAAAGATGCAGATGCGGCATCAACCGCTCTTCTTCGGCAAGCGCGCGCAGAAAATCTTCGTCGACTTCGATCGAGTCGATCGAAGAAATGCGCAGGCGCGGCAGCTCCGGAACGTGTTTCAGAATTTGCCGGACGAGGGTGCCGAGTTTCGGTGTGCCCGGAAGATCGCTGCCCCATGACGTGAGGTCGACACCGGTCAGCACGACTTCGCGATAGCCGCGCTCCACGAGCGTGCGGATTTGCGAAATGACTTCGCCCGCGCCGACCGAGCGCGACGGCCCGCGGCCATAGGGAATGATGCAGAACGTGCAGCGATGATCGCAGCCGTTTTGAATTTGCACGAAGGCACGCGTGTGGCCTTCGAATCCATCGACGAGATGCAGCGCCGTTGTACGGATCGAATTGAGATCGTCGATCTGCACTTTTTCGAGTGTGCCGAAGGGCGCCGCCCAGGTCGCAGCATTCAGCTTGCGCGCATTGCCGATGACGGTTGCCACTTCCGGCATCGCAGAAAAAGTTTCGCTCTCGGTCTGCGCCGCGCAGCCGGTGACGATGATTTGCGCGGCGGGCCGCTCGCGTTTCATGCGGCGGATTTGCTGGCGCGCCTGCCGTACGGCTTCGCCTGTAACAGCGCAGGAATTCACGATGATGGTGTTCTCGAGCTTCGCGGCTTCCGCATGTCTGCGGATCGTTTCCGACTCGGTGATGTTAAGCCGGCAGCCGAAAGTGACGACTTCGACCGGCATCACGCCGCCGTCGCCGTGTTCAGAATCTTCGAATCGAGCACGCCTTCGAATTCGAATTCCGCCGGCCCGGTCATCAGCACGTGATCGTCGCTCGCGCGCCACTCGATCTCCAGATTGCCGCCGGGAAGCGAGAGATGAACCTTCCGCCCGGTACGCTTGGTGCGGGCAGCGGAAACGGCGACTGCACAGGCCGCCGAGCCGCAGGCCTTGGTGAGACCCGCGCCGCGTTCCCAGGTGCGCATCACGAGATGATCTTTCTCCTTCACGACAGCCAACGAAATGTTCGCGCGCTCGGGAAAGATCGGATGGTTCTCGAGCATCGGTCCGAGCCGTTCGAGATCGTAGGCATAGGGATCGTCGACCCAGAACACCGCGTGAGGATTGCCCATGGAGACGGCGGAGGGCGAGTGCAGCACCGGTGCGTCGATCGGGCCGATCTGCAATTCGATCATGCGCGTGTCGCGAAATTCTTCCGCCAGGGGAATTTCGTTCCAGGCGAAGCGCGGCTTGCCCATATCGACAGTGATCGTGTTTTCGTTTTCGAAATGCGCAGGGATCAGGCCCGCGCGCGTCTCGTAGACGAAGTCGTGCTTGCCGGTCTTCTTCACGTCGCGCGAAACCACGCAGCGCATGCCGTTGCCGCACGCGCCGGCTTCGGAACCGTCTGAATTATAGATGCGTACGAAGGCGTCGGTACCCGGAACGCGCGGCGGATAGAGCGCCATGAGCTGGTCGAAGGGCACGGCTTCCTTGCGTGCGATGGCGCGCGCATCGGCTTCCGTGACCGGCGCGGAATCGCTCCGCAGATCGACCACGACGATGTCGTTGCCGATGCCGTTCATCTTCACGAATGGGCGGTTCAGAAGCACGCTCATGATGGGGCCATATATGGCGATTGGGCCCGATTAAGCCAATCCGGGGCCTAAAAGCCCGTTTTTCTTGACTTGGAAGGCTTCGGCCCCTAGTCGTCCTGCCACCAATCGACCCCGCGAGACGTCTCGCGGCCCACCGGGACTTTGAGCCCGGAGGTCACCCTCCGACAGCGCGTTGCGCCCTCGGGGGTGTTCGTCGTTTGGCTGGAGTTCGATGGGTGTTTGAGAACCTGACCGGCCGCTTAGGCGGCGTACTCGACAGGCTTCGCGGACGCGGCGCTCTCTCGGAGAGCGACGTGAACGAAGCCATGCGCGAAGTGCGTCAGGCGCTTCTCGAGGCCGACGTCTCGCTCGAGGTCGCGCGCGCCTTCGTCGAAAAGGTCACCGCACGCGCGATCGGCGCGGAAGTCATCCGCTCGATCACGCCGGGCCAGATGGTCGCGAAGATCGTCCACGACGAACTCGTCGCTGTGCTCGGCTCGGACGCGAAGCCGATCGATCTTGCCGCGACACCGCCGGTCGCAATCCTGATGGTCGGTCTGCAAGGCTCGGGTAAAACCACGAGCACCGGCAAGATCGCAAAGCGTCTGAAAGAGCGGGCGAAGAAAAAAGTTTTGATGGCCTCGCTCGACGTGCGCCGTCCGGCCGCGCAGGAACAGCTCGCTGTGCTCGGCAAGCAGGTCAGTGTCGATACACTCGCCATTGTTGAAGGCGAGAACGCCGTCGCAATCACGAAGCGCGCGCTCGTAGAGGCGCGGCGCGGCGGCTACGACGTCTTGATGCTCGACAGCGCGGGCCGCGTCACCGTCGATGAAGAATTGATGCAAGAGGCAGCGGATGTTGCCGCACTCGCCAAGCCCCACGAAATTTTGCTCGTTGCCGACGCGCTCACCGGTCAGGACGCGGTGAACACCGCGCGCGCGTTTGACGCGAAGCTCGCCGTCACCGGCATCGTGCTCACACGCGTCGACGGCGACGGACGCGGTGGTGCCGCGCTCTCGATGCGCGCGGTCACCGGAAAGCCGATCAAGCTGATCGGCGTCGGCGAAAAGTTAGACGCGCTAGAAGAATTCGATCCCTCGCGTATCGCGGGCCGCATCCTCGGCATGGGCGACGTCGTCGGCCTCGTCGAAAAGGCCGCCGAAAATCTCGACGCCGCGAAAATGCAGGCGACCGCCGAGAAGATGCGGAAAGGCTCGTTCGATCTTTCGGATTTACGCGATCAGCTCGAGCAGATGGCGAAACTCGGAGGCCTGTCGGGCTTGATGGGCATGATGCCAGGTGTCGCCAAGATGAAGAACCAGATGGCAAACATGAATGTCGATGACGGTCTTTTGCGCCGGCAGAAAGCGATCATCGATTCCATGACGCCGGGCGAGCGCCGCAATCCGGACGTTCTGAAAGCCTCGCGCAAGCGCCGCATTTCAGCGGGCTCCGGCGCGAAGGTCGAAGAGGTCAATCGTCTGCTGAAGATGCATCGGCAGATGGCCGACATGATGAAGCAGATAGGCCGCGGCAAGGGCGGAGGCATGATGGCTGGCCTCGGCAACATGCTGGGCATCGGCGGCGCAGGCGGCAAGATGCCTTCCCAGGAAGAGATTCAGAAACTCGCCGAGAAAATGCCCGATGCAGGAAAACTGCCCGCGCAATTTCCGGGCCTTACCAACCTGCCTCCGAAATTTCCCGGTCTTCCGGGGCTCGGCGGCATGAACCCACTGAAGAAAAAGTAGACCTCGAAAGGAAACTGAAATGTCCGTTGTAATTCGTCTTTCCCGCGCGGGCGCGAAGAAGCGTCCGTTCTACCGTCTCGTCGTTGCCGACTCGCGCTTCCCGCGCGATGGCCGCTTCATCGAGCGCGTCGGCACCTATGATCCGAAGAAGCCGAAGGATTCTCCGGAGCGCGTGAAGCTCGAGCTCGAGCGCATCAAGCACTGGATCTCGAAGGGCGCGCAGCCGTCGGACCGCATCAAGCGCTTCCTCGATGCCGCCGGCGTGCTGAAGCGCGAAACGCGCAACAATCCGGAAAAGGCAAAGCCGAAGAAGAAGGCCGAAGAAGCGGCCGCCGCCGCTGCCGCGCCTGCTGCGGCACCCGCTGCTGCTCCGGCTGCCGAAGCGCCTGCTGCCGACGCACCGGCCGCGAGCTAACGGACTTCGATGGCGGATCGCGTCTGCGTCGCAAAGATCGGCGCCGCGCATGGCTTGCGCGGCGAAGTGCGATTGCAGGTCTTCACGGAAGACCCGGATGCGATCATCGGACTTGGGGAACTTGCGAGCGAGGACGGCACGAAGAAATTTCGTGTCACCTCGCTCCGTCCGGCCAAGGGTCATTTTGTTGCTAAGTTAGATGGCGTGAATGATAGGAACGCTTCCGAGCTTTTGACGAATATCGAATTGTTCGTCGCGCGCGAGAAGCTGCCGAAGATCGAAGACGACGAAACGTTTTATCACGCGGACCTGATCGGGCTTCGTGTCGAAGACAAGGCCGGAAAAAATTACGGCGTCGTCGTTGCCGTCAGAAATTACGGCGCGAGCGATCTCATCGAAGTCGCGGAGCCGCCGAAAACTTCCGGCACGCTCATTCCCTTCATCGATCAATTCGTTCCGGAGGTAGATGTTGCGGGCGGACGCGTGGTGATCGAGGCGGTGCCGGGTTTGTTCGAAGAGCCGAAGGCGAAAACGAAATGAGCTGGCGCGCGTCGGTCCTCACGCTCTTTCCGGAAATGTTTCCGGGACCGTTAGGGATTTCTCTCGCAGGTAAGGCGCTTTCGAATCAAATCTGGTCTTTGGACGCGCAAGACATTCGTGCGTCCGCTGCCGACAAGCACCGCACCGTCGATGATACGCCGTCCGGTGGTGGTCCCGGCATGGTGATGCGCGCGGATGTTCTCGCGAAAGCGATCGATGCCGCATCTCCGAAAGACGACCCGCGCCCGCGCATTCTGCTTTCGCCTCGCGGCACGCCGCTCACGCAAGCGAAAGTCCGCGCGCTTTCCAAGGGCCCCGGTGTCGTCCTCGTCTGCGGCCGCTTCGAAGGCGTGGACGAGCGGATCATCGCGGCGCGTCAGCTCGAGGAAATTTCCGTCGGTGACTACGTGCTTTCAGGCGGCGAGATCGGCGCCTTTGTCCTGCTGGACGCCTGCGTGCGCCTGTTGCCCGGGGTCATGGGCGACGAGGCTTCCGGGGCGGACGAGAGCTTCTCGGAGGGGCTCCTCGAATACCCCCAATACACCCGGCCACAGGCGTTCGAAGGGGTGCAGATTCCGGAGATTTTGACCTCCGGGGACCATGCCAAAGTGGCTGCCTGGCGCCGTTCCGAGGCCAAGAAGTTAACGGCCACCCGCCGCCCGGACCTCTGGCCTCCAAAAGGGGGCAAAAAGGCATGACAAGGCCGGATTCTTCCCCTATAGACCCGGCCCATCCCGTAACGGAATTCACATCCCAGCGCCGGATCGAACTGGCGCGGAGCTAACTGTCATGAACCTCATTCAGACCATCGAAAAAGAAGAAATCGCCCGTGTCACCGGCGGCCGCCCGATTCCGAAGTTTCACCCGGGCGACACCCTTATCGTGAACGTTCGCATCAAGGAAGGCGAGCGTACCCGTGTGCAGGCTTACGAAGGCGTGTGCATCGCGCGCTCCGGCGGCGGCATCCAGGAGAGCTTCACGGTTCGCAAGATTTCTTACGGCGAAGGCGTCGAGCGCGTTTTCCCGGTCTATTCGCCGAACATCGAGTCGATCGAAGTCGTTCGCCGCGGCAAGGTCCGCCGCGCGAAGCTCTATTATCTGCGCGATCTTCAGGGCAAGAGCGCCCGCATCATCGAGCGTCAGGACGCGGCAGCCGCTGCGATGGACGCCGAAGCAGCAGCACTCAAGGCCGCTATGCCGAAGGCCGAGAAGATCAAGAAAGAAAAGCCCAAAGTTGAGAAGGCGGCCCGCGCTGCCAAGGGCGGCGGCAAGAAGTAAGTTTTTGCTCACGAAGAATTCAGAAAGGCCGGCGCATTCCCGCCGGCCTTTTTATTTAGGAACGCAGCACGCAACCGGATGGCGCCAAGGGAGTTTTCAATGAGGATGCTCATTCTTCGGCACGTTAACCGACTTCTTGGTGTTGCCCTTTTCTCGGCGGCAATTTCGATGCCGGCATCTGCTGAAAGCATCAACGTCGAGGTACAAACGTCATCCGTAGAGCGCGACAAGACCACCAACGAGGTCGTTGTCACGATCGAGCTATCCCCCGAAGGCAAGACTGCATTCGAGAATTTCACCCAGCGTAACGTCGGCCGCAGCATCGAAGTGCGTATTGGCACGACGGTTCTTCTGAACGCGCGGCTCGTCGAGAAAATTTCCGGCGGCATCATCCGCGCGAACACGAAGTTTACCGAGGATGAGGGACGGAAGGTTTCGGCACAGCTCGTGCGCGGAACGATGATTACGTTGGAAGACAAGCTCGACTAATCATTCATGATTTCCCGGCGCGTTTTTCTTCGCCTGTTCGGCGGCACGATGGCTGCCGGCCTCGGGCTGTTTTCTTATGCTTTCGTGGAATCGAGATACCGGCTCGCAACGACAACCTATCGTTTCACGCCGCCGCGCTGGCCAAAGTTGGCCAAGCCGCTGCGAATCGCCGTGCTCGCGGACATTCACGCCGTCGAACCCTGGATGCCGATCGCGCGTATCGATGAAATCGTTCGCGTGACGAATGCGTTGAAGCCCGATCTGATCCTGCATCTCGGCGACTATGTTCACGGTATTCCGCGCCCGTTTCGTTTAGGCCCTGTGCCGATCGCGGAGTGGAGCGCCGCACTCGCAAAGTTAGAGGCGCCGCTCGGCGCTTATGCGGTGCTCGGCAATCACGATTGTACGCAAGATCCTGAGGGTATTCGCCGCGCGCTCATGGATAATGGAATTCCGGTTTTTGAAAATGAAGCGAAGAAGATCAAAGCTGCGGATGGGTTCGAATTCTGGCTTGCAGGTCTGGGCGATCAGGTGGTGCGGAGACACGATCTCGGCAAGACCATGCGTGCCGTAACCGACGATGCACCGATGATCTTGATGGCGCACGAGCCGGATATCTTTCCGCAGTTGTCCGAGCGCGTGTCCCTTACGCTGTGTGGTCACACCCACGGCGGTCAGGTGCGCATTCCGGGCTTCGGTCCCTTGCTGGTGCCGTCGCGCTACGGAAGTCGCTATGCCTACGGCCACATCGTGGAACAGAACCGGCATCTTGTCGTGTCCGGCGGACTGGGCTGCACGTTTCTGCCACTCCGTTTTGCCATGCCGCCGGAGATTGTCCTGCTCGAACTCGGATAATTTGCGGGCAGGTTAGAGCGGGTCTATATGAGCGCTATGCCGAAGACCCCGACCTCGAAACCCCTTGGAAATGCAGGCGCCGCGCGCCCGCTGACCTTTGTCGTGCTGCGCGATCATTCGCGCCTGCCGTCGCGCTTCTTCGGCCGCTTGACCGCCTCGGTGCAGGCAGCGCTTTAAGCGAGTGTTCGCGCGCACGCCGCGTAATTTTTCACTCGCCCTCCTTCAGACTTAGCCAAGAGCCAATGTTATGAAACCGCGCACTCTCTACGACAAAATCTGGGACGATCATCTGGTCGATCAGCAGCCGGACGGCACCTGCCTGCTCTATATCGACCGCCACCTCGTGCATGAGGTAACGAGCCCGCAGGCCTTCGAGGGCCTGCGCATGGCGAAGCGCAAGGTGCGCGCGCCGGAAAAGACGCTTGCTGTTGTCGATCACAACATCCAGACCACCGACCGCTCCAAGGGCATCGCCGATCCGGAATCACGGACGCAAGTGGAAGCGCTTGCGAACAACGCCAAGGAATTCGGCATCGACTATTTCAACGAGCATGACCGCCGTCAGGGCATCGTGCACATCATTGGACCGGAGCAGGGCTTTACGCTGCCGGGCACGAC
>Ga0247762_1000058_pt1 | contig 52533 bp, 56 predicted proteins | sample UWRJL081202R4_FD_181016 | JGI IMG/M metagenome (GOLD analysis project Ga0247762, IMG submission 181016) | Plant litter microbial communities from Arlington Agricultural Research Station in Wisconsin, United States - UWRJ-L081-202R-4 | ecosystem: Environmental > Terrestrial > Plant litter >...
CGCTTCGGTCGCGTTTTGCCATGAAGTCGGGCTCGACTATGTTTCGTGTTCGCCGTTCCGCGTGCCGATTGCGCGCCTTGCAGCGGCGCAGGCGGCGCTAGGAAAAGACCTCGTAAGCGAGGCGTAGGGGGAAGAATGAATATCTATGTGATTTTCGTTACGATCATGGTCGCGGTCGGCGCAATCGTGGGTGCAGTGCTCACCGCGCGGCCCGATCTGTTCTATTTCAATTTGATGCCTTTCGTTTCGATATTGGCCACGATGGGGGTTGTCGAACTCGCCGTCATGTCCACCGGCAGACTCGAAGGTCCGATGCCGCTGAACGTTCGTTTCCTCGCGCTCGGCCTTGGACTCGCCGCTTACTTTGTCGTTGCGCACGGGCCATCGCTTTTCGCTAAATGAGCGTTCCTTCGCTCAAGGAACTTCGTGACGGCGGCAAGGCGGCACTCGCACGCGCGCTTGCCGCGATCGAAACCGAAGCGGATTCGCCAGCGCTTGCCGCATTGCTCGACGAAGCTTGCGCAAACCCTAAGGGACATATTCTCGGCCTTACCGGAACGCCGGGCGTCGGCAAGTCCACGCTGATCAATGCGCTGATCGCGCGCGCGCGCGCGGTGAACCAATCGATTGCCGTGATTGCGGTCGATCCTTCCTCGAAGGCGACCCGTGGCGCGTTGCTCGGCGACCGCGCGCGCATGACGACCAATCCCGACGACAAGGGCGTCTTCGTGCGGTCGATGGCGGCACGTGACCGGCTCGGCGGGATTTCGAACGAAACGATTGCAGCCGCAGTGTTGATGCGCGCGCTTTATGATCGGGTGGTCGTGGAAACGGTTGGCGTCGGTCAATCGGAATCCGACATTGCGGGCATCGCGGATACAGTTCTTCTCTGCATCCAGCCTGGTGCCGGCGACTCGCTGCAATTCATGAAAGCGGGCGTGATGGAATTGCCCGATGTGGTTGCCGTCACTAAGGGCGACCTTGGCGCCGCGGCACGCCGCGCGCGCGCGGATGTCGAAGGAGCGCTGGGACTGTCGTCGCGCGGCGAGTGGTCCGCGCCGGTCGTCACCATTTCCGCGACCAGCGGCGACGGTCTCGATCAACTCGACGAGGCGATCGCAAAGCATGCTGCGTTTCTGGCAGAAGGCGGACGCGGTACGAAAAAACAGAAAGAGCAGGAAGCGGCCTGGGTCGCGGAAGCGATCAAGGCCCGCTTCGGCAGCGAAGGGCTCGCGGCTTCGCGCGATATCGAAGTCAGCGGCTCCGGCCCCTTTTCCCGCGAAGCCGCCCTCGCGGAAGCGCTTCGAAAGCGGCTTTTCCCGTTAACCCCCAAGTAACCCTGACCACGCGATAAATCCGCTCTGTAGTGTAAGCGTTGCGTTGGGTGTCATGCGTAGCCGGCGAGCGCCGCGAAAGCGGCCTTCATATTTGCGTTTTGCGCTCGCGCCCGCGCTCTTTTTTCTCGGCACGACCCAGGCTGCCTATCAGGATCTCGCTTCGCTGCTGGCGAGGGAAGCGAATATCGCCGAGCGCGCCCGCGCGCATCTGATGCAGGGCGCACTGTCCTCGCTCAGGACCGCGACTCTCTCGCTGCCCACGAATAATTTCTTCGCACTGCCCGAGGCACCCCTCCGCACAGCGCCGCGTTTCGATCCGGACGTGACCGGCTCGATTCCGCCGGCACAGCTTTCGGTCCATGCGCGTCCCGCGATTTCCACTTCGATCGACCGGACGAACAAAACCGACCGGGTCGTGGCCTCACTCACACCAGTCGCGCTGCCGCACCAGGACATTTCCTTGTCTCTCGACATTGCGGCTCCGGAAGCGGATCCGAACGCGCTTTTCGAGTTCGACGACGAACCCCGCGCCGACCGGCCCGGCAGCCTTGCTGACCGGAAGAACATCCCGGAAGGCGACCCGACCGCCATGTTCCAGATCGGCAGCCTGCTGTTCGACGCGGATGCAGGCTCGGTGCCGCCGGGTGCGTTCAAACATCGCCAATACGTCGCGCCTGCGGTGGTGCCGGATACTTCGCCGGACGCCCCGCTGCACGCGACCCGCAAGCTGACGCCCGCGGAGCGCCTCGCGCTCACTCCGGTCACGCGTGCGAAGGCCGTCAAATGTCTCGCGGAAGCGATTTATTTCGAAGCGCGCTCCGAGCCCGAGCGTGGCCAGATCGCCGTCGCGCAGGTCGTCATCAACCGCGCTTTCTCAGGCTACTATCCGAACGACATCTGCGGCGTCGTCTATCAGAACAAGCACCGGCATCTCGCCTGTCAGTTCACGTTCGCCTGCGACGGCATTCCGGACATCGTGACGAGCAAGTGGCATTGGGATCTTGCGGAGCGTCTGGCAAACGAGTCGCTCGATGGGAAAAACTATCTGAACGATGTGGGCAAGGCGACGCACTACCACGCCTATTACGTCGCGCCATATTGGGCGCGGAAGATGCGGAAGATGTCGCGCATCGGCGCGCACACCTTCTACTTCCCCTATGAGTGGGAAGTGACCGATCCGACCGTTACGGCCGGTAAGTAATTTCGCTTAGAGCAGGAACGGATCGACGCGGCCGAGCGCCGTGGTCACGTAGATCAGCCCCAGGATGAGCATCATCCCGGTGGTGGCGAGACCGGCGATCAGCGAGAAGTCGACCAGCATTGCAGGAATAGCGTTGATACGACGCATAGCGGGCGATCCCTTGTCTGGAGCGGCGCGGACCGCGCCCTGCTCCCGTAACGAAACTGCCCGTTAACGGCCATGTCCTGTTTTGGTTCCTCGGCCTTTCGGCCTAGAAAAAGGACATGGCAGTCTATGTGGATGAGGCGATCTGGGTCTGGGAGGGCATGCGCTGGGCGCATCTCGTCGCGGACGACGAACAGGAATTACACCGCTTCGCAGCCGCGCTCGGTATCCCGCGACTCGTCTATCAGGGCCCGCCAAAAACGGCGCACCCGCACTATGACATCACGGCTCTGGAGCGGAGGCGGGCTATCGCGCAGGGCGCAATCGTCTGCTCACGCGAGGAAATCGTCTTGGTTTTGCGCCGGTTGAAGACGTCCCGCGCCGCTTAGGGCTCAGCTACGCCAGGGGTTCGGCTTGTCGCCGCGGATCGGCTCCGGAACCGGCTGGCCCCAGGGCTGCGTCGCGTCCTGCTCCCGCGCCATATCGTGCACAGCATCTTCGATGGCTTTTGCGCCCTCGACGCTGTCCGGTTCTTCCAGCGCAATCGGTCCCGGATCGCGTCCGCCCGCGGTACGCACCAGCGCCTCGATGCGTTTGTCGATTGCGGGATGCGTCGAGAACAAATCCGCGAAGCCGGAATGCGGATTGTCGAAGCACATTTCCATGACCGAGGAGGTTGCGCCGCGCAGTTCGCCGCGGTTTTCGATCTTGCGCAGCGCCATGATCATGGCGTCTGGATTTTTGGTCAGCTCTACCGCACCGGCATCGGCGAGATATTCGCGCGAACGCGAAAGCGTGTAGCGAATCACGATCGAAAGAATCCAGGCGAGCGCGATAATCGCAAGTGCGATCAGAATGGCGACAATCGCCCCGCCCCCGCCCTTGCGATTGCTTGACGATGAGCTCGAACGCCATCCGCTGTTGCTGCTACCGCTGGAGCGCGAATTAAACAGAATACGAAACGTCAGCTCACCGACGAAAGAAATGATGCCGGCCATGACAATCGCGATCACGAGGATGCGCACGTCGCCGTTGCGGATGTGCGTAAGTTCGTGCGCGAGCACGGCTTCGATTTCGGCATCGTCAAGACGATCGACCAGACCGCGCGTGACCGAAATCGTATATTGCCTTTGGTTCAGACCAGTCGCGTAGGCGTTGAGTGCCGTGTCTTCGGTGATCTTGAGCTTCGGCATCGGAATGCCGCGCGAGATGCAGAGATTTTCCAGAAGATTGTAGAGCTTCGGTTCTTCTTTCCGCGTCACGCTATGCGCGCCGGTCTGCCGGTCGATCATCCATTGATGCCAGCGGTAGGAGATCAGAAGCCAGAGCAGTGTGCCGGCGGTCGCGAAAGGAACCGCATAACGCAGGTCGTACCACGCCTCGATCATGATCCAGTCGAGCGGCGCGTTATCCATCGTCAAAGCGCGGAAGATCAGCGCGCCTGCGAACGTCAGGAGATAGACGAGGAAAAACAATCCGCCGATCAGGATGATCGAGCGGACGCGGTTCGAGCGGATATGGGTGTAAAGCCCGTAGGCGGCCATCGCTGGCTTGTCTCCGCTAGGAAAGCGCGGCCCTGCGGATCAGCCGGGCCGCAATCCGTTCAATACCGTGTTCAGAATTTCACGTTCGGCGCGGTTTCGAGTTGCGGACGGGCGTCGCCCACATCGAAGAACTCGCGATGACGGAAACCGAGCGCACCGGCAAACAGCGCTGCCGGCAGTTGCTCGATCGCGGTGTTGTATTCCTGAACCGCGTTGTTGAAGAAGCGGCGCGAAGCAGCGAGCTTGTTTTCGATATCGGAAAGCTCGGTCTGCAACTGCTGGAAGTTCGTATTCGCCTTGAGGTCCGGATAGGCCTCGGCCAATGCGAACAGACCGCCCAGTGCCTTGGTGAGCATGTTTTCAGCCTGCGCGGCTTGCGCAGGACCCTTCGCCGCGATGGCCTGATTGCGGGCCTGAATGACCGCTTCGAGCGTTCCACGCTCGTGCGACGCATAGCCCTTCACGGTCTCGACGAGGTTCGGGATCAGGTCGTGCCGCAACTTCAGCTGCACGTCGATGTCGGCATAAGCCTGGTTCGCGCGCTGCCGGAGCGCGACAAGGCCGTTGTAGACAAAGATGACATAGAGAATGAGTACGCCGACGATGCCGAGCGTTACCATTAAGCCGGTAGACATGCAGAACTCCCTCGGGCGAATTGCCTCAAGGCGAGCCTAGCGCAGATTCGAGCAAAAGTGCGAGCGCGGAGCCGTTACGCGGCCTTGTCTTTTCTGCCTGCGGGCGACGGCGCGAGCCGGATACAGTTGCGGCCAGCGGATTTCGCGGCATAGAGCGCCCGGTCGGCCCGTTCGATCAATTCTTCGATATCGCGGTCATGGCCGGTGATCGCGGCACAGCCGATCGACACCGTTACCGCCAGATCCTTGCCGTCAAACGGCATGCTGCTTTCGGCAATGACGAGCCGGATGCGCTCGGCCAGTTCATGGGCGTCATGCTCGCTTACTTCGCGCAGGAGCACGACAAATTCCTCGCCGCCGAAGCGGGCGACCTTGTCGGTTTCGCGCAAGGTCTGGGCGATCAGTTCGCCGACGCGGCGGATCACAGCGTCACCGGCAGCATGACCATGATCGTCGTTCACCTGCTTGAAGTGATCGATGTCGACCACAAGCGTCGCGATCGTGCGGTTGTAGCGCTGGTAATAGCGCATGGCGTCCGCGGCGGCATCCATGAAGGCGCGGCGGTTGAGCAAATTCGTGAGCGGATCGGTTTCCGCAAGCTTACGTAGGCTCGCAATATCATGCGCGAATTTTTTTGCGTCTTCGGCGGCTTTGGCTTCCGCTTCCTGGGTCAGACGCTCGACAAAACCGATACGCAAGAGGAGCGAACGAAGCGACGTCGACAGATGGACCACTTCCGACGATCCGCGCAGCCGCGGCAGGCTCGTAATTCCGTTCTCGCGGCCGATCCGGTCCGCGGCTTTGGTAAGCGCTTGGATCGGACCTGAGACGCGGCTTGCAATCACGCCGGCGACAAGAATGCCAAAAATTGCAACCACAGTGCCGATGCCGACGATGGTCCAGAACATCTGCCGTGTCGCGGCAAAGGCGACTTCGGAGTTGCGCCGCGCGATCACGCCCCAACCCATGCCGGGGAAATCGCGATGACCGTCCATCGCGGCATAGCCGGAGAGCGTTTCGCTCGGACCGGTGCCGTCCACGAACGTTTCGTGCTTGGCCTTGCGCAACGCGGCGATGAGCGAAGAGGGATAGCGCACGCGGAGATCTTTGGAGCCCAGCATCACTTCGCCGGAGCGCGTAACGATGACGATCTGATCGCCGGCACGTTCCATCGTGCTGCGGATATCCTCGACTTCGCGCCAGTGAACCGCCGCCACAAGTACCCCGGCGAGTTCATTTCGATAGTTGAAAACCGGAAAGGCGAACTTGACGAAGGAGACGGCGACATCCTTGCCGCTCATCACGGCCTCTTCAATACCGTCGAGATCGGGAGCGTCTTCGATCGCCGGGCCCTGCAAAGCGCGCAAAAACCAGCCTTGCTCGGAAACGTTTTCATTCTCGCGACGCCCCTCGGACGCTACCACCACGAGGCCTTCCGTATTCACAAAAGCGAGCCAGGTGTAGTCCGCAAAGCTCGCATTCAGACGATCGAAATAGGGCCGGAGCTTTTTCGGATCGTTCGTGACGGCCGAGCGAATGAGATCGAAGTTCGTGTAGGAGCGCACACGGTGAAAGACGCCGTAGAAGTAGCGATCCAAGCGGTCGGAGGTGGTTTCCGAAATCTGGATCATCTCGCGGCTGATAAGACGCAACGCTTCCTGGCGGCCGACGTAAGCGGCGCCGAACGCGATAGCGAAAGAAACAAAAAGGCAAAGCGCTGCCGTCGCGATCGCGATTTGCTCGCGAACAGTCAGACTGTCTTCGAAGGCCCAGATTTTTCCGCGCAGTCTCGCGAGCAACTTCGCCCCCTGTTTCGTGGACTTTCCGTCCATCTCTCGTGCGTAGTTTTACCGTTAAGGCCCAAGTATCCCGTTACAACTGCCGGTAAAATTGGAGGAATCGGCTAATCGCGCGTTAACCTGCGCGAGCCTTTCGTCCTCGCGGCTTTGTGATCCAGGACACCGAATTTGAGGCTGCCCGCGCGGGTTACGCACGGTATCCAGTAACCCGGCGTTAGCCATGCGCCCAAAGCCAGCGAGGTCGGAATTCATGAACCGCAGAAATTTTGCAGCGCTCATCCTGGCCGCTTTCGCCGCGCCACTTTCGTTTGGCCGTGCAATCGCGATGCAATTCTCCGAATACCAAGCGGGTCACTTCGTGAAGCTACTCGCATCCGGCAATCCGCTTGTCGTGCATGTACATGCCGATTGGTGCTCGGTGTGCCGCGCGCAGATGCCGGTGATGGACCGCGTACTCGCCGGCCCCGCCTACAAGAATGTGCGCGCCGTGCGTGTGAACTTCGATCGCGAAAAGAACTTTCTCGCGGACTATAAGGTCGTGCGGCAATCCACGATTTTGATCTTCAAGGGCGGCAAGGAAATCGCGCGCCTTTCCTACGACTCCGATCCCGCCCGCATCGAGCAGACGCTCGAGCGCGCCATTTCGTGAAGGAGACGATCATGCGCCGGTTTCTACTTGCCTGTTTCGCGCTCGTTGCTGTCGCTTATTCGTCGTTGGCTGCGGCAGAGTTCGCCACCTTCGACAAGAGCAAGTTCGAGACGCTCGTGAAGTCGAATGCGCCGGTTCTCGTGCATACGCACGAATGGTGGTGCTCGACCTGCCGCGCGCAGGCAAAGGTGCTCGAAGAGCTGCAGAAGGACACCAAGCTCTCGAAAGTGACAATGCTGCGTGCAAGCGCGAGCAGCGACAGCGCCACGCTCGCGCCGATGAAAGTAACCTCGCGCAGCATCATTCTCGTCTTTGCCGGCGGCAAGGAAATCGGACGGCTCGATTGGGTGACCGATGCCGCGCAAATCCGCGCGCTCGTCGAACGCGCAGCCGCGCAGGCGGGTGGATGACAGCACTTCTTCTCGCGTTCTTCGCCGGTACGCTGACCGTCATCAATCCCTGCATTCTGCCGCTCTTGCCGATCGTGGTCGCATCGGCATTCGCGAACGGAAAGCTGGGGGCAGCAGCACTGCTCCTCGGCCTCGTCGCGGGATTTGCGACGCTGGGTGTGCTCGTGAATGCCACGGGCACGTGGTTCGGCATCAGCGAAAATGTACTACGCGATAGCGTTGCGGTGCTGTTGCTCGTCTTTGCTGCGGTTCTGCTGATCCCCGCGCTGGAGCGCCGCTTTTCCAATCTTGTGGCACCGGTCGGCGCTGCCGGCGCCAATCTCGCAGCACGCGCGAGTAATTACGGTATCGCCGGGCAGTTTCTGGTCGGCATTCTGCTGGGTGCGATCTGGGCGCCCTGTTCGGGGCCTTCGGTCGGCGCCGCACTCTCGCTCGCGATGCAGGCGGGAGGTTATCTGACGGCTGCCGCGCGCATGACGTCGTTCGCGCTCGGGGCCGCACTTGTACTCTTTTTGGTCGCGATCGGCGCGCGCACGATCGCCGACCGATCAGGCAGTGTTTCGAAAGTCGCGCCTTACGCGAAGAAGATCGCGGGCGCAGCGTTTCTGCTTGTCGGCGTGTTGATGCTCACCAATCTCGACAAGTTGCTCGAAGCAAAGATTCTAGACTTCACGCCGGATTGGCTGGTCGCTTTCACGACAAGATACTGAAAATGAAAACGGGAGCTGCTTTTGCAGCTCCCGTTTTTCTTAAAGGTTAGCGCGCTTCAGAGCGGCTGACACAGGAACCACCAGAAGTGGAATCCTTTGCGTTATCCTTCATGCCCTTTTCACACGCAGCCAGGGTATCGAAGCTGCAATCGATCTTGCCAGTGGATTTCAGACAGAAATTCTTGGTGCCGCTGATCTGCGGCGCCTGAGCGGAAGCCGCAGTCACAGCGAGAGCGAGGATGGTTCCGGCGATGGCGAGGCGCATGATTTTTCTCCCTTGAGGCCCTCCGTGCTGCGGCAACACCAAGAGAGAAACTTCGTTCCGGCGGAACTCGCGAAACGCGCGCACGTCAGCGATATTTTTTAATACCGAACATCTGAAAGAGCGGATTGTCGGCTTGCGCTTCAGGAACCGGACGACGCACCGCATGTTGCGGCGCCTGCCGCTGTTGCACCGCACGTGATGGAACTTGCGTTTGCTGCGCCTGCGGAGGCGTTGACGGAGGAATTGCTGCGGTTGTTTCCGGCTCTACCGCAGGCTGTTGTGCAGTCGTTTCATTTTTCTGAAGCGGTTCCGCGACTGGCGGCGGTGTCGGCGCAACGACGCGCAACGTCTTCACTGCTTTCGCATCGGGTTCCGCTGCTTGTATTTCCGGCTGCGGTTGATTCTGAAGCGGCTCCTGAACCTGCTGCACAAGCGGCGGCGCAGGATCGAGTTTGCTTGCGATCGGCTCCTGCGGCGAGCGCGCCATGATGAGCATTCCAATCGCGCCAAAAGCGAAAAGCAGAATTGCGACCGTAATTGCGGTCGCCATCAGGACGATGCGAAGACCCGAGAACGAAGAATCCTTGGCACGCAGACGCTGTTCGCGCCGCACACGAGAAAGCACATCGTTGCTGGTAGTTGCCCCGGTCATGGGGCGGGAATCTATCTGAGTCGCGGAATCTGCAACCAGCGCCTCGAAAATTTAATTATTCGGCCGCGAGTATGGTGTTTCTAACAATCGGATAGATCTGGTTATTCCAGCGCTTGCCGGAGAAAACGCCGTAATGGCCGACCCCGGCCTGCATGTGGTGCCGCTTGCGGTAGGGCTTGATGCCCGAGCAAAGGTCCTGGGCGGCCATGGTCTGGCCGAGCGCGCAGATATCGTCGCGCTCGCCTTCGACGGTCAGCAGCGAAGTCTTGCGAATCGCCTTCGGCTCGACGAGCTCACCCTGGAATTTCAGCTCGCCCTTGGGCAGCCGGTATTCCTGGAACACCCATTGCACGGTTTCCAGATAGAACTCAGCGGTCAGATCGAGCACCGCGAAATATTCGTCGTAGAAGTCTTTGGTCTGCTGCGCCTTCTCGTGCTCGCCGCGTGCAAGGTTCTGGTAGAGATCCATGTGCGCTTTCACATGGCGATCCATGTTCATGGCCATGAACGCGGACAACTGCACGAAGCCCGGATAAACGTGACGGCCCGCGCCCTTGTGCTGCGGCGGCACGACCGAGATCAGATTTTTTTCGAACCATTCGATCGGCTTGCCGGTCGCAAGCTCGTTCACCTTGGTGGGATTGACGCGGCAGTCGATGGGGCCTGCCATCAGCGTCAGGCTTTTCGGCTGCGCTTTCATCCCGTTCTTCGCCATGACCGAAGCCGCGACGAGCGCTGCGACGCAAGGCTGGCACACCGCGATCACATGCGAGCCCGGGCCCATGGCCTGCAGGAACTGAATCATGTGGTCGACATATTCGTCGAAGCCGAAGCGGCCGGCGGAAAGCGGCATGTCGCGCGCGTTGTGCCAGTCGGTGATGTAGACGTCGTGGTCGGTCAGCAGCGTCTTCACGGTTTCGCGCAGCAACGTCGCGAAATGTCCGGAGAGCGGCGCCACGACCATTACGCGCGGCTGCGCGGTCTCAACGTCTTTCTTGAAATGCAGAAGGGTGCCGAAGGGTGTCTGCATCGCGGGCTGCTCGACCACCGCGACTTCGCGGTTGCCGACCATCACCGACGGAATGTTGAACGAGGGCCGCGTGTGCGTGAGCTTCGCGCGCGAGATCATTTCGAAGCCGGCGGCAATCGCCCCGAAGGGCGTTTGCCCCGCATAACCGTTCAGGCCGGTGACGATGCCGCGCACGTTGGCCATCGCCTGTTCTGAAAAAGAGCGCCAAGGCTCCATCAGGTCATGCTGCGCCTGATACCCGGAATAAATCATTCAAACCCAGCCCTGTTGCCCAGCCACTTAGGCGCCGCAACAGGCTAGCGGATTCTTTGCTGCGGTGCGATAGTCTACTTCGGTCTAACGCTGTGGTGTGGGGACAGTTCCTGCCCGCACCCGAGGGGGTCTTATGGCTGGGGTCACGCTGACGATTGCGAGCAAGAACTACGGCTCGTGGTCCCTCAGAGGCTGGCTTTTGTGCAAAATCGCCGGAATCGACTTCGACGAGCATGTCGTTTCCGCTGACGACCCCAACGCCCGCGCCGAACTGCTGCTTTTGTCGCCATCTTTCCTCGTGCCGTCTCTCAAGAACGGCGCTGTGAAAGTCTGGGACACATTGGCGATCGCCGAATACCTGAACGAAACAAAACCCGACGCCGGCCTTCTGCCGAAAGATCCTGCCGCACGCGCGCATTGCCGCGCGATTTCAGGCGAGATGCATTCTGGATTTTCCAATCTCCGCTCTGCGCTGCCGATGAACATGAAAGCGCATTATCCGGGCTTCAAGGTCTGGCAAGGCGCGCAAGCCGACATCGACCGCGTCACCGAGATCTGGCGCGAGTGCATCAAGACCTACGGCGGACCCTATCTGTTCGGAAAGACGCTGACGCTCGCGGACGCGATGTACGCGCCGGTTTGTTCGCGGTTTACGACCTACAACGTGAAGCTCGATGAGGTATCCGCAGCCTATTGCAAGGCGATCCTTGCAACGCCCTTCATGAAAGAGTGGATTGAAGGCGCGAAAAAGGAGCCGGACGAGCTGGAAGAGCTGGACGTCGAGTTCTGACGCGCTAGTCTCCGCATCGTCCTATCGGCGGCAATAAATTCCCATGCGAACTCGCGCGCGCCTGCTCCTTTGCGTTCTGGTCGGTTGTGTCGCGGGCAATATTGCCGTCGCGCAAGGCTGGCGCATTCACGAAGGTGTCGAAGCTTCCGTCCGCAACCGAGCGGGTAACAGTTCGCTTCTGATCCAGTGCATTCAGGATGGCCGCATCTTCATGCGCGTCCAGTTCCACGCCTACACGAACATCTGGATGAACGAGAAAGCCGTCGTGCGCATCGGGACGAAATCGTTTCCGGTCGAGATCGGGATCGGCAACGACTTTATGTATCTGTCGAATGCACCCGAGTCCGCTATTTCCACCGAGTTAATCGATGCGCTCAAAGGCGGCGGCATGCTGGTGCTGGAAGGGCCTGCGGTGGGCCGCCTCTCTGAAGCGCAGCGCAGCTTCCCGCTCGACGGCGGCGGCAAGCTGATCGAGGAAGTGCAGAAGGATTGCGGGCGGCGGCAATAGACGCCTTTACTGCACGCCCATCCGTACCAAGAGCCACGCTCCGCCAGCGGCAATCACGCCCGTCAGCAAAATCGCGCCTATCAAATAGGTCCAGAAGCCCGGCAGCCCGCCCCAGCGCAGCGGATCGAAATAACCTGCGGGTCTGCGCTTCTTTTTCGGCGGGGAAGTATTTTCGGTGCTCATAAAGCGAGAACGCCACCCTTTGAGGAGTGGCGTCAAGCGGATGGCCAAAAAGGAAGTTGGGGGAGGAACTACCGCGAACCTCCCCCACGACATCGTCCCTATTGGCCCTGGAGACCGACGCCGATTGATTGCCGCTTTCGCGACAACGCAATTGCTTCTCGAGCCTGTCGAAAAAATTCCGGAAGCCCGCGGGGAGGAATGTTCGCGGGCTTCCGGTCGCTGTGATTACGCGGCTTTCTTGGCGCCGGTCGGGACTTCCGAGATTGTCTTCAGAATCTGCGAGGCGATCGCATACGGATCGCCCTGCGAATTCGGACGGCGGTCTTCGAGATAGCCCTTGAAGCCGTTGTTCGCGAAGCTATGCGGAACGCGGATCGAAGCGCCGCGGTCGGCAATGCCGTAGGAGAACTTGTTCCACGGCGCAGTCTCGTGCTTGCCGGTCAGACGCTTGTCGTTGTCCGGACCGTAGACGGCGATGTGATCCATCAGATTCTTTTCGAACTGCTTCATCATCGCTTCGAAGTAGTCCTTGCCGCCGACCGTGCGCATGTACTCGGTCGAGAAGTTGGCGTGCATGCCCGAGCCGTTCCAGTCGGTGTCGCCGAGCGGCTTGCAGTGGAATTCGATGTCCACGCCGTACTTTTCCGTGAGACGGAGCAGCAGGTAACGCGCGATCCACATTTCGTCGGCGGCCTTCTTCGAACCCTTGCCGAAGATCTGGAATTCCCACTGGCCCTTCGCGACTTCCGCGTTGATGCCTTCGTGGTTGATGCCAGCAGCGAGGCAGAGGTCGAGATGCTCTTCGACGATCTCACGCGCGATCGAGCCGACGTTCTTGTAGCCGACGCCGGTGTAATACGGGCCCTGCGGCGCCGGATAACCTTCGGTCGGGAAGCCGAGCGGGCGGCCGTCCTTGTAGAAGAAGTATTCCTGCTCGAAGCCGAACCATGCGCCGGCGTCGTCGAGAATGGTCGCGCGCTTGTTGGTCGAGTGCGGGGTCTTGCCGTCCGGCATCATGACTTCGCACATGACGAGCGCGCCGTTCTTGCGCGCGGCGTCGGGATAAATCGCGACGGGTTTCAGCACGCAATCCGACGAGTGGCCTTCGGCCTGCATCGTGGAGGAGCCATCGAAGCCCCAAAGCGGAAGCTGATCGAGCGTCGGGAAGCTGTCGTAATCCTTGAGCTGCGTTTTGCCGCGCAGGTTCGGCACCGGCGTGTAGCCGTCGAGCCAGATGTACTCGAGACGATACTTGGTCATAGGGATTCTCTCAGTTGGTTAGTGACTGTCCAGGGCACACCCGAACCGTCTCTGAGACCCCTACGAGCACTTTTTCACTGCCCGTAAAAAGGCACGCTCACGAAAACGGCACGAATGTCAGCCGGAGATTCATAGCGAGACGCGAAAATGGCAGCCACAAAAGCAGCCTCTTATTTGAGCAAATGTTATGCAAACGCTGCTTTTTTGGCAGGCAAAGGTAGACAAAACCGAGCAAACGGAACTGAATCCCCCCATATCGCTTGTCTCTAGCGACTCGACTTTTTCTAGGAGATCTCAAGATGTCTGCACAAAACGAACGCACATCGGCGAAGATCTACCAGTTTCCCGTCCGCGGCCGGTTCGCCAATCCGAACGGCTCCTGGCTCGGCGAGAAAGAGCTTCCGACTGCTTCTATCGGCAGTGCCTGGTACCACGACGATGCAATGAAAGAAGAGCAGAAGGCGCGCAAGCACTAGGCGCCTTCTCTCCCTATACGCCGAATACCGACCAGCCCATGCGCCGGGTTAACTGTTCGAGCGCGACCCTTCCCAGATAAGAATTTCCGTTCTCATCCAGCCCTGGAGACCATACCGCGATCGACGCCTTGCCCGGCGCGATCGCGAGTATGCCGCCGCCGACACCGCTCTTGCCCGGCAGTCCGACACGATAGGCAAATTCGCCCGACCCGTCGTAGTGGCCGCACATCATCATGATCGAGTTGATGCGCTTCGCCCGCTCCGGCGTGACCACGCTCATGCCGGTCGCGGGATTAATGCCGTTGTTGGCGAGAAAGCGCCCGGCCATGGCTAGCTGCTTGCAGGTCATGGCAATCGCGCAGTGGTGGAAATAGACGCCGAGCGTGAAGTGCACGGGATTGTCGAGCATATCGAACGACTTCATATAATTCGCGAGCGCCGAATTGCGGAAGCCCGTGCGTTGCTCGGACGCGGCGACCGCGTCGTCGATCTTGATGTTGTTGTCGTCGGACAAAAACTGCATGAAGCGCAGAATGTCGCCAAGCGTCACGCGCGGCTCGTGCCCGGAAACGATCACGTCGGTCACCGCAATCGCGCCGGCGTTGATGAAAGGATTACGCGGCTTGCCCTTCTCGTATTCGAGCTGAACGATCGAGTTGAACGCGCTGCCTGAAGGCTCGCGCCCGACGCGCTGCCATAACCGGTCGCCGATCCTGCCGAGCGCCAACGTCAGCGTGAAAACTTTCGAGATGCTCTGAATCGAAAACGGCGCTTCGCTGTCGCCGGCTGCCGCGACCTCGCCGTCATTGCCGACGACGACGATGCCGAACTTCTTCGGATCGACTTTCGCAAGTTCGGGAATATAGGAAGCGACCTTGCCGCGCTCCGGCCTCTCGGCCATGTCGGCGGCAATTTCCTTCACAACATCTTTGAGATCAGGAATAGCGCGGTCCTCTGGCGCTTCGCGCCATGGTTTCAAAATTCGCGGGAACTTAGGAAAAGCCCTCGCGCCTGCCAAGCACAGAAGAGAGGCATGCTTTACGCGGTCGCGCGCTCCTCGAGTGCCGCCTTGATGGCGGGGCCCACCGTCGCCTTCATCGCTTCGCCGAGCGCCATCACGCCGGTCGCCGGGCGAACCATGACCTCGAACTCGACGATCTTGCCCGCGTCATCGAATTTCACGAGGTCGATGCCCTTGAGCGTCTTGTCGCCGACAGTCGCAGAGAACTCCAGACAGACACTATTTTCTGCATCGAACAGTTCGCGGTGATATTCGAAATCCTGAAACACCTTCATGGCGCCCCGCAACACGATGCAGACGACCTTTTTGCCCGGATAAGGCGCGTTGGCCACCGGCGAGCGGAACACGGCATTGTCCGCAACGATTTGCTCCAGATCCGACAGATCGACCTTCGCGATCATGTCGTGCCATTTTGCGAGTGAACCCGCTGCGGCTGTCGTGAGTTTCATAGGCGTTTCCTTTTGTCCTATTCTACACCGCGAAACGAGCCCCTAGCCAACCCGCCAATGCCGCAGAAGAAAAAGAAAAAAGCGAGAGCCGCGCGAGACCCGCGCTCCTATTGGAAGCAGGCGCTCGATCTCGATGTCATGCGGAGGCTGCCGTTTTGGCTGCTTGCGGTTTTGACCCTGATGATCGCCTATCGCGCGCCCTATGGCCGGCGTCCCGTCGAGTTCGACTGGGATATCAGTTGGGAATCGATCGAGTGGTCGCTCTACAAGCCGCTGCACATTATTACCTGCGCGCTGCTGATGGTGCTCGGCGTCGTCGCCTATAAATGGAAGTACTGGTGGCTGGCCGCGTTACTCACAATGCTGATCGGCCTGGGATGGGAAATCGCGCAGACGACGGTCGCGGGACACAATCCGCGGCTCGCCGATCTGGTGCCGGATTTTCTGGGCGTCGTACTCGGTTGGCTTATCGTCGAAGGTTTGCGCCACGCGATGAAGCCCGACGATTACATTTTCGGGTAGTTCACCAGACCGCGTAAGTTGTGAGCGCTGCTGCGGCGGCGAAAATCGCAATCGCCGGATGGCGCCAGCCGCAATAAATGCAGGCAGCGGCCATCGCGAACATGGTGGCAGCGAGCACAAGCCCGATCATGCGCAGCGGGTTTACCACGTTGCCTGCAAGAATCATCAGGATCACGCCGGTCGTCGCCCAATAGAGACTGGGCGCATGCCAGATCACGCGGATTACGCGTTTCGTGAAGCCGCGATCTTTCCTGAGCAGAGGCAATCCGGGCAGTGCGAGCAGCCGCTGCATAAATCCGCGCTCGCCGAGATATGAATGCGCGATGCCCGCGACGATCATCAAAACAGCGGCAAGCCAGAGCATCGCGCTTCCTTACATATTCGGGTAGTTCGGACCGCCGCCGCCTTCGGGCGTGACCCAGTTGATGTTCTGGTTCGGGTCCTTGATGTCGCAGGTTTTGCAGTGAACGCAATTCTGCGCGTTGATCTGGAAGCGCGGACCTGACGGTTCTTCCACCCACTCATATACGCCTGCCGGGCAATAGCGATTACTCGGTCCGGCATAGACGTCGTGCTCCGACTGCTTCTGCAACTCCATGTTCTTCACATGAAGATGGATTGGCTGGTTCTCTTCGTGGTTCGTATTCGAAATGAACACGGAGCCGAGCTTGTCGAAGGAAATGACGCCGTCCGGTTTCGGATAGTCGATCTTCTGATGCTTCGCCGCGGGTTCGAGCGACTCCGCATCGGTCTTGCCGTGTCCTTGGGTTCCGAAAAACGAGAAGCCGAACAGCGTGTTCGTCCACATGTCGAAGCCGCCGAGCATCATGCCGATGTAAAGGCCGAACTTCGACCACAACGGCTTTACGTTGCGGACCTTCTTCAAGTCGCTACCGACCTGCGACGAACGCCAGCCTTCTTCATATCCGGTGAGTTCGTCGCGCTGGCGGCCGCTTTGCAAAGCTTTCACGGCTTCTTCCGCCGCCATCATGCCGGTGAGCACTGCGTTGTGCGAACCCTTGATGCGCGGAAGATTGATAAATCCTGCCGCACAACCGACCAGCGCGCCGCCGGGAAATACCAGCTTCGGCACCGACTGGAAGCCGCCTTCGGTGATCGCGCGCGCGCCATATGAAAGGCGTTTGCCGCCTTCGAACGTGCCGCGCACCGAGGGATGCGTTTTGAAGCGCTGAAATTCCTCGAACGGCGCGATGTAAGGATTTTTATAATTGAGATGGACGACGAAGCCGACCATCACCTGCTCGTCCTCCATGTGATAGAGGAACGAGCCGCCGCCGGTATTATTGTCGAGCGGCCAGCCGAAGGAATGTTGCACAAGGCCCGGCTTGTGCTTGTCAGGCGCGACCTTCCAGAGTTCTTTCAACCCGAGGCCGAATTTCTGCGGCTCGGAATTTTTCGCCAGACCAAACTTCGCAATCAACTGCTTCGAGAGCGAGCCGCGCGCGCCTTCCGCGAAAAATGTGTACTTGCCGTGCAGCTCGATGCCGCGCTCGTAATGCGAGGTGGGCTTGCCGTCGCGGCCGATGCCCTTGTCGCCGGTCGCAACGCCTTTCACAGCACCTTGCTCGTCGAACAGAACTTCCGAAGCGGCAAAGGTCGGATAAATTTCAACGCCCAGCGCTTCCGCGCGTGATGCGAGCCAGCGACAGACGTTGCCGAGCGAGGTGATGTAATTGCCGTGATTGTTCATCAGCGGCGGCATCAGGAAATTCGGCACGCGGATCGCGCCCGATTTCGTCATGTAATAGAAGTGATCGTCCTTCACTTCGGTCTTGAACGGTGCGGTGTCGTCGCTCTTCCAGTCTGGGATGAGGGCATTGATGCCGACAGGATCGACCACGGCGCCAGAGAGAATATGCGCGCCGACCTCCGAACCTTTCTCCAGCACGACGACCGTGGTTTCCGGCGAGAGCTGCTTCAGCTTGATCGCGGCAGCGAGGCCCGAGGGGCCCGCGCCGACAATCACCACGTCGAATTCCATTGCCTCGCGCGCGGGGAGTTCCTGATTTTCCTCGGCCATTGTCCGCTTCCTTTGAGATTTCAGGTGTTTTCCCTGTTTTTTGGACCGATTACAACGTGCTTGTCATTGACGTCGCGGCGGTTTGGATTTCATTTCGGAGCCATGTCCGAAGCCCGCCCGCACCCAGCCGACGTTCTGCGCTTCTATGCCGAAAACGGCGTCGATATCGCGCTCGACGAAGTCGCGCCGAACCGGCTGGCGGAACCGGCCACCATCCTCGAAGCACCGAAGCGCGAAACGCCGAAACCCTTCGGCGCGCTACCTGCTTCGGTTCGCACGCCAGCGGCGCAGCGAAACATCACGCCACCCGCCGCACCCGAAGCCGCAATCCGCGATGCGGGACAACTCGCCGCCAACGCGAATACGCTCGATGAACTCCGCGTCGCAATCGAAAGCTTCGAAGGCTGCGCTTTGAAAGCGACCGCGATGCGAACCGTGTTCGCGGACGGCAATCCACAGGCGCGCGTGATGTTTGTCGGCGAAGGCCCCGGCGCGGAAGAAGACCGCGAAGGGCTGCCCTTCGTCGGGCGCTCCGGAAAATTGCTGGACCGCATGATCGCGGCGATCGGTCTCGACCGGACCAGCGCCTATATTGCGAACATCATTCCCTGGCGTCCGCCCGGAAACCGCACACCAACGCCGCAGGAGTCCGCGATCTGTCTTCCGTTCATCAGACGGCAGATCGAACTCGCCGACCCCGATATTCTTGTCTGTCTCGGCGGGCCTTCCGCAACTACGCTGCTGGAACTGAAAGAAGGCATCACGCGCACGCGCGGACGCTGGTTCGAATTCGACACAGGCAAGCGCAGGATCAAGGCGATCGCCCTCTTCCACCCTGCCTATCTTCTGCGTTCGCCTGCGCACAAGAAGCTTGCGTGGCAGGATTTGCTCGCGATCAAGAAAGTGCTCGCGCAATAAAAAACGGCGGCCTCCTTGCGGAAGCCGCTGTTTTTCTTTGATTTGTCTGCGATCAGGTAAACGCAAACTTGAGCGCGAACAGAATGCCAAGCACGAAGATTGCGGGCGTAACGTCTTTCTCCTTGCCGGCGAAAATCTTGATCAGCACGTACGTGATGAAGCCGAGGCCGATGCCGGTCGCAATCGAGTACGTGAGCGGCATCGACACTGCGCAGACGACAGCCGGCGCGTATTCCGTGATGTCGTTCCAGTCCATCTCGGAAAGACCGCGCGCCATGATCGCCGCCACGAACAGGAGTGCGGCGGCTGACGCATAAGCCGGGATCGATGCGGCAAGCGGCGAGAAGAAGAGCGCAAGCAGGAACAGGATCGAGACGACGACGGCGGTAAGGCCTGTGCGGCCACCCGCGGCAACGCCTGCGCTCGATTCGATATAGCTCGTGGTGGTGGACGTGCCGACCGCAGAGCCGAACATCGCAGCGAAGCTGTCCGAGAGCAGTGCCTGCTTCATGCGCGGAAGATTACCCTTCTTGTCGAGCAATCCCGAGCGATGCGTGACGCCGATCAAGGTCCCCGCATTGTCGAACACGTCGATCAGAAACAACGTCAGTACGGCGACGATGAAACTGAATTCGAAGGTGCGCGACCAATCGAACTTGAAGAGCGTAGGCTCGACCGACGGCGGCAGCGACACAATACCGTTATAGGTGGTGAGCCCAAGAGGGATACCGATCGCCGCGACAATCAACATACCGATGATCGTACCACCCGGAATATTCCGGTAGTTCAGCGCAGCGATCAGGATGAAGCCGAGAATCGCAAGCAAGGCGGGCCAGGCCGCCGCGAGACGCGGGTCGAGCTTGCCGAGTGTCACGAGCGTTGCAGGGTGGTCGACCACGACTCCTGAATTTTCGAGCGCGATGATCGCGAGGAACAGACCGACGCCCGCGGAGATCGCAAGTTTCAGGTTCATCGGAATCGCGTTGATGATGTATTCGCGAATCCGGAATACCGAGACGAGGAAGAACAACACGCCCGAGAGAAATACCGCCCACAGCGCCTGCTGCCACGTATATTTGTAGGTCAGCACGATTGTGAAGGCGAAGAAGGCGTTGAGCCCCATGCCGGGTGCGAGCGCGATCGGATATCTCGCGTACAGTCCCATCACTGCGGTTGCGACCGCCGCCGCGAGACAGGTCGCGACAAAGACCGAGCCCTGCGGCATTCCCGCTTTCGCGAGAATCTGCGGGTTGACGACGATGATGTAGGCCATCGTCAGGAAGGTCGTGAAGCCGGCGATGATTTCGGTGCGGATAGTCGAGCCGTTCGCGCCGATCCCGAAATAACGGTCGAGCCAGTTCTCGAAACCGGACGGCTTCGGACGAGCCGACGCACGCGCTTTTGCTACCTTCTTCGCTTTTGCCATGAATGCCCCCTCGTAGAATCCAGACGCGAATCTGGACACGCAGTTGTTGAGAATAGCCGTTTGCAGAATAGACGACTCAGCGATGCGGGCACTTGTCCACCGCACGGATTTTTCATTCCGCGTTGCGGCGCAGAATAAAAAAGCACTTAGGCCGCAGAGACATGACAGCGGCTCCGCGTTAGGATGCTTACAACTTAGTCAGCAATCGACCGCGGGGCCTCGCTCATGGACATCGATCCGCTGCTGCTCGCGCGAATCCAGTTCGCCTTCACGATCACGTTTCACATCATCTTTCCGACGTTCACGATCGGGCTCTCGGCCTATATCGCGACGCTCGAGGTGATGTGGCTCTATTCCGGCCGCGAGCATTATCACCGGCTCGCGCGGTTCTGGACAAAGATCTTTGCAGTGTCGTTCGCGATGGGCGTCGTTTCCGGGATCGTGCTGTCCTATCAGTTCGGAACCAACTGGAGCCGCTTCTCGGAATTTGCGGGCAACATCATCGGTCCCTTGATGGGCTACGAAGTGCTGACTGCGTTTTTCCTCGAGGCGACTTTCCTCGGCATCATGCTGTTCGGCTGGGACCGGGTGCCGAAGCCGCTGCACGTTTTTTCCTGCATCGCGGTCGCGGCAGGCACGCTGCTATCGGCGTTCTGGATTCTCGCGGCCAATAGCTGGATGCATACGCCGCAGGGCCACGCGATCCAGAACGGCATCGCCGTGCCGGTGGATTGGCTCGCGATCATTTTCAATCCAAGCTTCCCTTATCGTTTCGCGCATATGACGACCGCCGCCTATCTCACGACCTCGTTCGTCGTGCTCGCAGTCGGCGCGCGCTACCTGATTTCCGGAAGATTTGCTGAAGAAGCAAAGACGATGCTGCGCATGGGCGTCGCGTTCGCGGCAATCGTCGCGCCGCTCCAGCTTTTCATTGGCGACCAGCACGGTTTGAACACGCTCAAGCACCAGCCGATCAAGGTCGCGGCGATGGAAGGACACTGGGACGGCAGTCATCCCGGCGCATTGGTGTTGTTCGCGTGGCCCGACGAAAAGAATGAAAGAAATCTGTTCGAGATTTCGATTCCGAAAGGCGCATCGCTGATCCTGATGCATGACCCGAATGCACTCTTCAAAGGTTTGAAGAGCGTGCCGCCGCAGGACCGGCCTCCGGTGAAAAACGTATTCTTCTCCTTCCGCATCATGGTCGGCATCGGGCTCTTCATGATCGCGTCCTCGCTGTTCGGCGTATTCCTGTGGTGGCGCAAAAAACTCTTCACCACGCGATGGTATCTCGCGCCGATGCAGTACACATGGTGGATGGGCTTCGTTGCGGTCGTCGCCGGCTGGGTCGTCACTGAAAGCGGACGCCAGCCGTGGATCGTGCATGGGCTGCAACGCACGGCAGACGCGATCTCGCCGGTTGCAGGCGGCTTGGTGCTTTCGTCGCTTATTCTTTATGTCGCGGTCTATTCGATCGTGTTCTCGATGGGCGTCTATTACATCAACCGGCTGATCGTGAAGGGACCGGGCGCGAAAGAACTTGCGCCGCAATCCGGCCTGCCGAACCGGCCGCTCGCGGCAGGCGTGAAAGAGCAATGACGATTGCCTTCGAACGCACGGTGCCGATCCTGCGCATGTTCTCGCTCGAGAAGGCGAAGGAATTTTATCTCGACTTCCTCGGCTTCAAGATCGACTGGGAGCACCGCTTTCACGACGGCGCGCCGCTCTACATGCAGATTTCGCGAGGCAACGCAGTGCTGCAACTGAGCGAGCATTTCGGCGACGGCACGCCGGGCTCCGCGGTCTATTTTTATATGAAAGGCATCGAGGAGTTTCACCGTGAGCTCCTTGCCAAGAATTATCGTCACGCGCGCCCCGGCATTCACGATCAGCCTTGGGGCACGATCGAAGTCATGATCGACGACCCATCCGGGAATAAAATTCGTTTCGGCGAGCCTAAACTCCAGGGAGTCTGAGATGGAATGGTATCTGCCATTGATCTGGGCGCTCGTGATCGGCTTCGCGGTCGCGATGTATGTCGTGCTCGACGGCTTCGACCTCGGCATCGGAATCCTGTTTCCGTTCGCAGAATCCGAGAAGGCACGCGACCAGATGATGAATACGGTCGCGCCGTTCTGGGATGGTAACGAAACCTGGCTCGTGCTCGGCGGCGCAGGTCTCCTCGTCGCCTTTCCGGTCGCTTACGCGATCCTGATGCCTGCGTTCTATCTGCCGGTGACGCTGATGCTGCTCGGGCTGGTTCTGCGCGGCGTCTCCTTCGAATTTCGCTGGATTGCGAAGTCGAGCAAATATCTCTGGAATCTCGCGTTTGCTGGAGGCTCGACGGTCGCGGCCTTCATGCAAGGCATCATCGTCGGCGGCATGGTGAGCGGCATCAAAATACAAGGCACGCAATATGCCGGGGGCAGCTTCGACTGGTGTACACCGTTCAACCTGATGTGCGGACTCGCGATGGTGTCGGGCTATGCGCTGCTCGGTGCGACCTGGCTCATCATGAAGACCGACGGCAAAGTCGCGGAGGATGCGCGCAAGCAGGCGATGATCGCGCTCTACGCGGTTCTGTTCTTCATGGCCGTCGTTTCGCTGTGGACGCCGTTTGCGCATCCGCGCATCGCAGAACGCTGGTTCACGCTGCCGAATTTTCTGTTCTTCTGGCCGGTGCCATTCGTAACCGCGGTGCTTTCGGTTCTGTGCTGGTACTGGCTGCGGGCGAAGAACGACTATCTGCCGTTTCTGTGCGCGATCGCACTCTTCTTCATGGGTTATTCGGGATTGGTGATTTCCAATTTCCCCTATCTCGTGCCGCCCACACTCACCGTTTGGCAGACCGCGGCCGTACCCGCGTCGCAACTCTTCGCACTCATGGGAACGCTATTCATGTTCCCGGTGCTGATCGGCTATACCGTTTTTATTTACTGGATCTTCCGCGGAAAAATCCGTGAAGGCGAAGGCTATCACTAGTTTTAGCTGGACGCGTTTTCTTCGCTATTGTTGCGGCGGCACGATTGCCCAGCCTAAGCGCACGGGATCGCCGCCGCCTCGCGACCACGGCAGACGCAATGGTGCTTCCTCGACGAATGCTGGAAGCCGCGCGCTGAATTCCGCCGGCGGCGCATTGTCCGCGCCGCGAATTTCCCAGAACACGATGCCGCCCTTCTTTTTAAATTCGGCTTCGTCGATCCAAGGCGATGTCTTCGTGTCGGCGCCGATGAAAATGCGTGGGCGATCGTTGCTGAGGATCGCGATCTGCGCCGAGTGTACCCGCTCGCCGACGATGAATTCGAGCGGGCGCCCGGTACGCGTGTGATAGATTTCGGTGAAGGTTCTTGCCGCAGCAGCCGCAGGCCAGTTCGCTGAACGGTTTTCTCCGAACCATCCGGGCGCAAAGCTGAAGAGAAACTGCATCACTACCGGCGCGAAGAGGAAGATGAGCGCTATCGCGCCGACAAGCCGTTGCCGCCGGATTACGAGCCGCCCGCCTCCGATCAGCACCGCGGCGAAGCCCGAAAGCATCAGGAGCGGCGAGAAGAATTGCAGGCGTGCCGGATAGCTCCACGCATATAGCGCAATCAGCGTGAGCAGCGCCGGAACGATTGCAAGCGCAATCACACTGCGGCGAGACGAAAGCGTCGTGCGCTCGCGTATGAAGAACGGCGCGGATTCTTTCGCAACATTCGCGGTGGCAAGAAACAGGATCAGTGCAAATCCGAAGTGCCCAAGCAGCAAGCTGAACGGCAGCCGCAACGGCGACACCATTTCACCCGGTAAAATTCCGGCGCCCGAACCGGCGAACAAATTCTGCCAGCCGTTTTGCCAGAGCCAGAAAAGGCGTGGACCGGCAACGAACGCAAATACCAGGAGCCCGCAAGCGATGGAGAGCAGCGCGCCGATGCGGGAAGCCGCAGCGCGGAAACGCGCGCTGAGCAAGGTCGCGCCGGCAAATGCGGCTGCAAGCGCCAGCGCCTGCGGACCGGCATAGATCATCGCACCGAGAATTGCGCCGAGCACGATCCATGCACCGGGATTGCGCTCGCTCGCGGCCAGCCACCACGTAAGAATAGCGGCCGCCGCAAGCGGCATTTGCAACAGTTCTCCGGTCAACGAACTGCCGGGAAACGCGACCGGGAAAACGCTGACCATCAGAAGTATGGAAATTGCGCCATGCCGTTCGCCGACAATGCGCCGCGCGAACAAAAACAAAATCCAACCCGCTGTCGCGACACAGAGCGCCGCGGCGAGTCTCAGCAGAAAGAGAGAATGGGTTGCGCGATAGATCGCTTCCGAGAGCCATGCCGCAAGCGGCGGCAGTTCGGCATAGCCCGGCAGCCACTCGCGGCCGAGCGCGAGGGCGACCGCCATCTGCGGCGGCGGCGAAGGTTCGGCGAGATGCGTGGCGGCTGCCCAGAGCAAGGCATGCGCGATCAGGCCGATGCCAAGAAAGCCCGCGGGAATTGCGCGCAGGCCTTCGACGAAAATGGACGCTTCCAGCGGTCCGTTCGCTTCGCGTATCGCGCGCATCAAAGTTCGGGGGCAACAGCGACGGCTTTTTCAAGCCGCGCACCATTCAGACAATCGCGAACCGGAGCGAAGGAATTGCGGTGATGGATTGTCGGACCATGTGCCTGCAAGCGTTCCCAATGCAGGCTCGTGCCGTAGCCTTTGTGTTTCTCGAAGCCGTACTCCGGATGCGCGAGGCCTAGCTGCATCATCAGGCGGTCGCGCGTAACTTTGGCGACGATCGAGGCTGCGGCAATCGACGCCACGATGCCGTCGCCGCCGATCACGGCTTTGACTTCGCATTGCAAAGGCAGGCTGTCGCGTCCGTCAACGAAGACAAGTTGCGGCACGCGCGGCAAGGCACAGACCGCTTGCGCAAGAGCCCACAAACTTGCGCGCAGGATATTGTCGCGGTCGATGCGCGCAGGTGGTGCGATCGTGACGGCAACTTCCGCCGTCGCGCAGATCTTGTCGAACAATATCGCGCGCTCTTCCGCGTTGAGTACCTTGGAGTCGTCGAGGCCTTTCGGCACGCGCACAGGATCGAGGATCACAGCGGCGGCGACTACCGGTCCGGCCAGCGGACCCCTGCCCGCTTCGTCGCAGCCAGCCACCGGCAGAAAGCCGCGGCGCATTGCGTTGGCTTCGCGGGCGAAAGTCGGACCACGGCGCGCGAGAATCATGACAGGAACTTTTGGAGACGCTGGATTGTTCTTACGCACCGGACCATGCCACGCGAATCCGGGCTCTTCTACTTACAAGAGTGGGCATTTGCGGCAAACTCACAGGTTGGCCACAATCGCGCGAACAGATAGCGCCAATAGCGGGGCCTGAACCCGCGGGCTGGAGGCAATAAAGATGCGTTGGGACGATTTCCGCCAAAGCGAAAATGTCGAAGACCGCACGGAGGACGGCCCGCTCGCGGGACCCGGCTTCCCGCTTCCAACAGGCCAAGGTGGCCTCGGCATCGGCACCATTATCATTCTCGGACTTCTCGCCTGGGCGGTCGGCATCGATCCGCGCGTCATTCTTACTGGTATTGAAATGACGCAAGGTCAGGGTCCGACCGGCGGCTACGAACAGCAGATGCCGAACCAGACCGTGCGCAAGAAGGGACCGCCGACGAACGAACTCGGCAAGTTCGTTGCAGGCGTACTCGGCGAAACCGAAGATCGCTGGGCGGAAATTTTCGGTGAAAGCGGTTCGCGCTATCAGCCCCCACGGCTCGTGATTTTCAGCCGCGCGACGAACTCCGCTTGCGGCTATGCGCAGTCTGCGATGGGCCCGTTCTATTGCCCGCCCGAAAAGGCGGTCTATCTCGACACTTCTTTCTTTCTCGATCTGCAGCGCAAGCTGAACGCGTGTCCGGCGGGATCGAAGGCGTGCGAATTCTCGCAGGCGTATGTCATCGCGCACGAAATCGGCCATCACGTGCAGAACATTCTCGGCATTCTGCCGAAAGTGCAGCAAGCGCAACGCGGCATGGGCCAGCGCGAGCGCAACCAGATGCAGGTGCGCGTCGAATTGCAGGCCGACTGCTTCGCGGGCGTCTGGGCCAACCGGCAGCAGAAGAAGCGGCCATTCCTCGATCCGGGCGACATCGACGCGGCCTTGCAGACCGCAAGCGCGATCGGCGACGACACCTTGCAGCGCCGCTCGCAGGGCGTGGTGGTGCCGGACTCGTTCACGCACGGCTCGGCGGCACAACGCAAGCAATGGTTCCAGACCGGATTTCAGTCCGGCGACGTGAACCGCTGCAATACGTTTGCATCCGGCGCGATCTAGCTCGCCGTGGACGAAAAGCCGTTCGTTCCGGTCAGCTTCGCGGTGCTGACCGTTTCCGACACGCGCGATCTTGCCGAAGATAAATCGGGCGCGCTGCTCGCTGAGCGCATCGAAACCGCAGGCCACAAGCTTGCGGATCGCGCGATCGTTAAAGACGACGTGCGGAAAATCCGCAAAAAAGTCCGCGGCTGGATCAAGGATAAAAAGATCGACGCGATCATCACGACCGGCGGCACCGGCTTTACCGGACGGGACGTGACGCCGGAAGCAGTCGAGCCGCTGTTCGAAAAACGGATGGATGGATTTTCTATCGTCTTCCATCGCGTTTCCTACGAGAAGATAAAATCCTCGACGATCCAGAGCCGCGCGACCGCAGGCGTGGCGAACTCGACTTTCATCTTTTGCGTGCCCGGCTCACCCGGCGCATGCCGCGATGCGTGGGACGAAATTCTGATTCATCAATTCGACCTTCGCCATAAGCCCTGCAATTTCGTGGAAATCATGCCGCGGCTTGACGAGCATCTGAAACGCTCAAAGATGAAGAAGAAATCGAAATAGAAGAGGCCAGCATGACGCCAGCCAGGCCGAAAATTGTTATCATCGGCGCAGGCTTTGGCGGACTGGAAGCGGCGCGTGCGCTCAGAAAAAGCAACGCGGAAATCACGGTCATCGACCGGCACAATCACCACACGTTTCAGCCGCTGCTCTATCAAGTCGCGACCGCTGTGATTTCTCCGGCTGACATCGCCTGGCCCGTGCGCAGCATTTTGCGAAAGCAGCAGAATGCGAGCGTGATGCTGGGCGCGATCCGTAGCATCGACACCAAGGCGCGGGTCGTGCGCGCCGATACGGTCGAACTCCCTTACGATTATCTCGTGCTCGCGACCGGCGTCACGCATTCCTATTTCGGTCATGACGACTGGCAGAATGCGGCACCCGGCTTAAAGACGTTGACGGACGCCACGAAAATCCGAAGCCGCGTGCTGCTCTCATTCGAGCGGGCTGAACTTGCGACAAGCGACGCGGACCGCAAACGGTTTCTTACTTTCGTGATTGTCGGCGGCGGGCCGACCGGTGTCGAAATGGCGGGCGCAATCGCAGAGATCGCGCGGCAAACCTTGCGTTTCGATTTCCGTCATATCGATCCGCGCGCCGCGCGTATTCTTCTGATCGAGGCGGGTCCTCGCATTCTGCCCACCTTTCCCGAAGATCTTTCGAGCTATGCCGAGAAATCGCTGCGCAAGATGGGCGTCGAAGTGATGACGTCGACAATGGTGACGGACGTCAAACGCGATCACGTCATGCTCGACGAGCGCAAAATCGAATCCGAAGCGATCGTGTGGGCCGCGGGCGTCAAAGCGTCAGCCGCCGCGGAATGGATCAACGCGGACTCTGATCGCGTAGGCAGAATCAAAGTGAGCGCCGATCTTTCGGTGCCCGGGCATCCGGAAATTTTCGCGGTGGGCGACACTGCAACCATGCCGAGTCCCATTCCTGGAATCGCGCCCGCCGCGAAACAGATGGGAAAATACGTGGGCAGACTCATTGCTTCGCGCATTGCAGGTAATGCGACACCGCCCGCACCGTTCGTTTACAAACACGCGGGCGATCTTGCGACCATCGGCAGAAAATCGGCTGTCGTAAAATTGAATAAATTGAAGCTTACAGGTCTTATCGGCTGGCTATTCTGGTCGGTCGCGCATATTTATTTCCTCATTGGGATTCGCAACCGGTTGATGGTGGCCATGACGTGGCTCTGGAGCTACGTCACCTATCAGCGGGGAGCGCGGTTGATTACCCGAGACGACCGTCCGGGATAACAATCGGAACCAACTTCGTAGCTGCGTTTTTTCCAACTGGGGCAAAGACGCATGGAGCGAAGAGTGCAGGTTCCCCTCGAGATTTCGTATCATAACATTCAGAAATCGCAGGCTGCGGACGAAGCGATCCGCGCGCATGTGGCCGATCTCGAAGAAATTTACGACCGCATCACATCCTGCCGCGTGCGCGTCGATCGCCGCAACGGCAACGAAGCGCATTCGATCCCGCCGGTGGTGCGGATCGAACTCGGCATTCCCGGCCACAGGAATGTCGTCGTCGCGCACGAACCCGAACACTTGCAGCGTAAGTTTCAATCGCCGGATATCTATAACGCGATCCACGAAGCATTCCGGATTGCGGAGCGCGAACTGCGCGATCTGAAACAGATTCGCGAAACCAACGAGCGCATCGCGACGCAGGCAGGCGATTTGCGTTTTCTCGGTCAGGTCGCTGAAGTCTATCCGCTCGATGACTACGGCTATCTCCTGAACAAGGACGGCGCGTTGCTCTACTTCCATCGCCATTCGATTCTCTCCGGCGACTTCGACTATCTCGTCCGCGGCGACGAGGCCTATTACGTCGAGGAAGACGGGGACACCGGACCGCTCGCGAAGAAGGTCTGGGTCAAAGACAGCCACTAGGCGGCGCTAAAAACCTCATTTTTGTGTTTTCCGGGCAACAGCGGCCCGGATTCAAGAGCAATAGGCTGCTGGTTCGGCCTGCCCACCGCGCCGCGACCTCGACTCTTCTATGTCCCCTGCCCGACAATGGATTCGTGCGGTCCGTTAGAGGCCGGGGGCGTTAAAAGTTGCGTTTTTCAGAGGCGAAAGAGCCGACCCCGCGTTGGGCGGGGCGAAGCGGTTTGGCTGTTGCCACCGCGGCGGCGTTTTTTTGTCTGACAAACCCGTCAAACGCGCTGCTGATGGTTCTGGGCTCGCAGCCCCTTTTCAGCGCTACCTGGAACGACACCGGCAGCGACTTCAATAATTCGATCAACTGGACGCCGAACAACGTTCCGAACTTCGACGCGATCTTTTCGGGCACTCCGAGTTTTCCGGTCGAGATCACCGCTGCGGATACGTTCGTTCAGCGGTTCAGCTTCCTCGCGACCGCCGATGCCTACGAGATTCAGGTAACGACCGGGATGCTTACACTCGGCGAAGTCGTCAATGCGTCTGTCAACATGCAGACGTTCAACCTCAATGGCGGTCCTCTTTCGTTCGCCGATAACGCCGTCCTTCCCGCAAACACCACGATCAACGTGAACGATGGTCAGTTGTGGTTCTACGATAAGGCGAACGCAGGCAACGCGATCATCAATATCGGCGCCGGAGCCGGCGTTACAGCCAAATTTCTCGATCAGAGCAGTGGAGGCAACGCGACGATCACGAACAACAACACGCTCGCGTTCTACGACAACAGCACCGCCGCCAACGCGAACATTACCAACAATCAGTACTTACAATTCTTCAACAATTCGAGCGCGGGCAACGCGACGTTTGTCAACAACAACAACACGAGCTTCTTCGAAAACAGCACGGCGGGGACTTCGAATTTCACGAACAATGCCTGGCTCGGGTTCTATGGAAATTCGACCGCTGCTTACGCGACGATTGAGAACTGGGGCTCCCTGGCCTTCAACGACTTCAGCACCGCCGGCAACGCAACGATCACCAACATGCCGGGTGGCGTGATAGAGTTCTACAATAACGCGACCGCGGCAAACGCATCGTTCCTCAGCGATGGCACGATTAATTTCAACGGCGCATCGACCGCCGCGAATGCGACATTCGTGAATGCCTTCGGCGCGACGATAAATTTCAACGGCACCAGCAGCACCGAGTTTTCGACCGCCGCTAATGCGAAGTTCGAGAACTACGGCACGATTAATTTCAACGGTGCATCGACCGCCGCGAATGCAACGTTCACAAACGACGGCACGATTAACTTCAACAGCGTCAGCAGCACTGAGTTCTCGACCGCCGGAAACGCGACGTTCACCAACAATTCCGGGGCTGAAATAAGTTTCAACGGCGCGTCGACCGCAGCCAACGCAACAATCATAAACAACGGCTATCTGGATTTTTACGACACGTCGACAGCGGGCTCGGCGAATATTACCAACAACTGCTGCCTGACGTTTAACGACGACAGCACCGCGGGTAACGCGAAGATCAACAATTTCGGCAACGTTTACTTCGATAACCAATCGACCGCGGGTAACGCCACGATCACGAACCAGGATTTCGGGCAAATCTTCTTCACGGGTGTTGCGACCGCAGCGAACGCGACCATCACCAACAGCGAATTCGGCTATATCGCCTTCGCCGACTCCACGACGGCGGGAAGCGCCACGATCCGCAACTCCGGCATCATCGAATTTTCCGGCAACACCAATGCCGGCACCGCGAACATCACGATCAACGCAACCGGCGCAGTCGCATTCTTCGGCAGCGCGGACGCCGCGAACGCGACCATCGTCAACAGCAGCGCACAGCCTATCGGCTTGCTTTTCGCCGACAACGCGACCGCCGGTAACGCGACGATCACGACGACCGCGGGCGCCTATACACTCTTCATCGATAACTCGACCGGCGGCAACGCACGCTTCATCACCACCGGCAACGGCATCGTGGATTTCTCAGAGCCTTTTGGCGGAGCTCTCAAATCCGCAGGCTCGATTGAAGGCACCGGCACCTTCATCATCGGCGGCACTACGTTCACCGTCGGCTCGAACAATCTTTCGACGACCGTGAGCGGCGTTATCGTCGACTCGTACGGTTGCGGTTGCGCGAATCCTGCCGGCGACCTGACCAAGATTGGCACGGGAACGCTGACGCTGACGGGTGCCAACACTTACACCGGCATAACCTGGGTTCAGCAAGGCGCATTGATCGTCAATGGATCGATCACGTCCGATACATTTGTCGATCCGGGTGCGTTGTTCGGCGGTAACGGCACGGTATCCGCGAACCTGACAATTATGGGCGGCATTCTGGAGCCAGGAGCAACGCCCAACGCCATCGGCACGCTTCGCGTCACGAATGACCTTCAGATCAATGCCGGATCGACCTTTCGCGCAGACGTTTCCAGTGCATCGAGCCGCGATCTCGTTTCGGTCGGCGGTAACGCGACGATCGTTGCGGGCGACATCCAGGTACGCGCGGCGCCATGGACGAACATTGCGCCCAACTCGCAGATCTCCGTGATCACCGCGGCAGGCACGCTCAGCGGACTGTTCACCTCGCTCACGCACGATTTTCTTTTCTATGACGTGACGCTGAACAGCGACGCGCAGAACGTCTACCTTCTCTTTACGCGCAACGCGCAGACATTCGCACCGCTTGCGCTGACGCCGAACCAGCGCGCGGTCGCGGCGGCGCTCGACGCGGCAGGCGTGAACAACCTCATCGGTGCGTCGTTCCAGAACACGCCGGAGGCCGTCCGCGCGGCACTCGATATTCTGTCCGGTGAAATGTTCGCGACGATGAGCGGCATTTTCATCGACGAAAGCTCGATCTTCAAGAACGCGATTTTTGCGCGCCTTCGCAATACGGCGTTCAGCGGCTTCTCCGGACCGATCGGTTACCTGAGCGAAAACGACGAACAGGCCCTCGCCTATACCCGCGCGAACCGCAACAACCCGTTCCGCGCGCTCCGCCCCGCCGATCGCGGCTACGAGTTTTGGGCGCAGGCGTTCGGCTCCTGGGCAAAATACAACAGCGACTCGAATGCAGGCGCCGCCAAGCGCTCCACCGGCGGCCTGATTGCCGGTCTCGACAAGATGCTCGAAGACGGCGTGCGCGCCGGTCTCAGCCTCGGCTATTCAAACACCACCGCGCGGATCGAGAACCGCGCGAGCAAAGCCCACAGCGATACGCTTCAACTCGCCGCGTACCTGAGCAAGCTGCACGGCAACTGGTCCTACCGCGCGGGCGCTACAATCGCTGTGCACAACGTAAATTCCGAGCGCTATATCGGCGCTGATATAGCGCAGGCGGACTACTTCGCGCTGACGGGCCAAATCTTCGGCGAGATTGGTTATGGCATGACCGCAGGCAACTTTGCGCTCGAGCCTTTCGCGAACGTCGCCCTCGTTCACAACTATCAGAACGGATTTACTGAAACCGGTTCGAACGCAGCGCTGATCGTCGACAGCACGAACCGGACGCTTGCGCTCTCGACCGCGGGTCTTCGTATCGCGACACGCTACAATCTCTCGAACGGCTGGACGCTGGCGCCGCGCACGACAATCGGCTGGCAACATACCTACGGCAACCTGACGCCGGCTGCGACGCTCACCTTCCAGAGTACCGGCACCGGCATGACGATCGCCGGTACGCCGCTCTCGCGCGATATGCTGCTCACCGAAACCGGCTTCGACATCCGTATGTCAGCGCGCGAGGTGCTCGGCTTCTACTATTCGGCGACGATCGCGAACGACTCCACCGAGCACGCAGTGCGCGGCAAATATGAGTGGCGCTTCTAACTTCGGCGATCACAGCAGATGTGAGCGCATCAAAAGTTCGGTCACGCTCAATTTTTATTCGCAACTAAAGGATTAGTTGGAATAAGGCTTCGTTGTAATAAAACGAAGCTACGTCTTCACTTACTACGACCCGTCTATGCGCTGCGGCTGTTATCCGGCGCCACACAGATCCACTTACGAAGTTACGTCAAATGAACAGCGGCAGCATCATGCACGCCCTGTCACAGAAGAGAGGTTTACTACATGAACCGGAATCGTTTTCTCGTCAGCGTCATGGCTGCCGCTTGCTTCATCGCAACTTCCTTCGTCATGCCCAGCATCGGTAGCGCACAAGCGGACCCGAAGGTCACCAAGGCCATGGGTATTCTGAAAGCCGAAACCGCAAAGCTCGGCGCGCCGAAGGCCGAAGGAACCGACAAGACAGGCGACAAGACCACGCCCGGTCTCTATTTCGGCTCGACGAAGGTGAACAACAACTTCACCGTCGTCGATAAGGTGAAAGCGGAAGCCGGCGGCACGGCGACACTGTTCGTTAAGTCCGGCGACGAATATGTCCGCGTATCCACCAACGTGCCCGGTAAGGTCGATGGCCGCGCGTTAGGCACCATTCTTGATCCGAAGGGCAAAGCGATCGTCGAGATCAACGCAGGCAAGGCTTTCTACGGAGAAGTCGACATTCTCGGCACGCCGTATGTCACGGGTTATGAGCCCATCAAGGACGCCGGCGGCAAAGTCATCGGCATCCTGTATGTCGGCTATCCCAAATAATATTCCTGCTTAAATTCTAAACTTCCGCTCGCCTGTATTTCTCGAAGCCAGCGAGCGGAAGTTTTAGAGCTTCAGTTCCCACGTTTCGCCGACAAGTTTCTTTCCGAAATCCGCATGCGGCTTGGTGCCGGTGAGCCTGAAGCCTGCGCGCTCATATAATTTTCGCGCAGCCAGCAATTCGCTCTGCGTCCAGAGCAGGATTTTCTCGTAGTTGTGTTTCTTTGCGAAAGCGATGGATTCCTCGACCAGCTTCTGCGCGACACCTTTGCCGCGCGCCCAAGGCTCGAGAAACATCAGCCGCAACTTTGCGGTCTTCGCGTCCGCCCGAACGAGACAACACGAGCCGACGGGGACGCCGTTCAACTCCGCGATCCAGCAGCGCTCCCATTTCGGCTGATAGTTCTTGAGAAACTGCGCGCAGATGTCCGCGACCATCGCTTCGAAAAGCGGACCGTAGCCATATTCCTCGTCGTAAAGCGCCGCATGGCGCATGGTGATCCAGCCCATGTCGCCCGCGCGGTGCGTGCGAAGCGAAATCTTCGGCTGGCTCTCATTTGCTTCCGTCAACGCGGCAACGAGATTCATCGCGTCGATCAACTGCGCCTGTCCGCTTGCGGGAAGTGCCGCCACAAACGCGCCGACGCGCCCGCGCGAGCGCTCTTCGAGCGGCGCAAACGCGGCATGTCCTGCGCGCGTGAGCGCGATCACGCTCCGCCTGCGATCTTCCGGCGAAGTGTTGCGCGAAATCAACCGCGCTTTCGCAAAGCGGTCGAGAATACGGCTCAGATAACCGGCATCAAGTCCGAGTGCCGCGCCGACCTCGCTTGCGGTCCGCTCGCCTCCGGAAAGTTCGTACAGCACGCGGGCTTCGGTCAACGAGAACGCCGTATCAAGAAAGCTCTCGCCGAGCACGCCGAGTTTGCGCGTGTAGGTGCGGTTGAAATCGCGGACGGCATCGATGCGCTTCAGGCTCGCTTTCGGCATGAAGTCAACATCGTGCAGATACTTGACGGAGTCAACTATTCGTCCGTGCCCTCGAGAAGCACGCGGCTCCGCAGCTTCACGATCCGCATGCGGCCGAGTTTTGCGATCAGGCGCCTGTGCGCGTTCGCGCCTTTCTGGTGGCCGCCGATTTTTTGGTAAAGCAGCTTCGAGATTAGAAGCCCCTGCTCCGCGCGCGGACGGCCGGTGAGCACAAGGCGCGCGCTGGCAGCGGCTTCCGCGAGCCGCGGCTTCATGCCGAAGCCTTCATAAGCGAGCCGGAAGGTCGCGGCGCGGCGATCGGCGTGACCGGCGCGGCTCATGGTGTCGAGAAATTTCCGCACCTCTCGCGTCCAGCCTTCTTCCAGCATTCCGCCCGGATCGAGAAAGAGCAGCCATTCGCCGCGCGAAGCAGCCTGCGCGCCTGCGCGAAGTCGGACGCCCAGATCCGGATTGCTTTGTATGAAGATACATCCCGCCGCATCGGCGACCGCTTCGGTGTCGTCTTTCGAGCCGCCGTCAGCGAGAACGACATCGCGCACGATCCCCTCGGCAGCGCCCGAGACGAGCGCCGACAATGTGGGAACGAGCTGCCGCTCCGAGTCGAGCGTAGGAATGACGACGCTGATCAAAGCAGGCACTTCATGATTTAATCTCACAAGCGAGCCCTGCGCCTTTTAAAGCGCAGGGCCGGAGAGCTTGTACTACTTCACCGCGATAGCGGAAATCTCGACTTTTGCGTCGAGCGGTAAACGCGCAACCTGCACGGTAGCGCGGGCCGGCGGTGCCTTGGTGAAATAAGTGGCATAGACGCCGTTCATCGCCTTGAAGTCGTTGAGGTCCTGCAGGAAGACCGAAGTCGAAACGACGTTGTCGAGCGTCATGCCGGCGGCTTCCAACACGGCCTTGAGATTATCGAGTACCTGTTTGGTCTGGTCCTCGATGTTCGCGTCCGAGCGCATCTTCTTCGTTTTCGGATCAATCGCGACCTGACCTGCAAGATAGAGCGTGTTGCCGACCTGGATTGCCTGCGAATAAGGACCGATCGCTTCCGGCGCATTCGGAGAAGAGATCACCTGCTTGCCGCCTTGCGCCTGCACGATTCCGGCAAGAGCCAGCACGGCGGCGCCCGCAAGCGCGAGTTTCATATAGTTCATTGGTCGCTCCCTTATTGTTTTTTACGCCGCGATTAGACGGTTCGGCGCGTGCGCAGGCAAGCGAGCGAATCACCTGCGCCACTCGGCCCTTGTGCGCGGCACCTCGTGAAACCACATGACGTTGCCGCGCGTTATTGCAGCGTCCGCGTAGCGTTGGGCGTCCCTCAAAAACAAGACCTTGGAGCGTTTGCGATTTCGGCCCTATATGTTGTTCTTGTTTTGTTCTCATTTTGGGACTAGGATTTCTTTCCCTCAGGAGTAGTCGCCGTGGACGACAGGTTTGAAATCGATAACCGCTATGAAGCCGATCCATCGCCGGAGAGCGCGGACGGTTTGCTTTCCACGACCGTAGGCAACGAACGCCGCCGCGGACGCGGCGCGGTTTCGAACGCGAGCGGACGTTACGAACCGGAAGCGCGCATTCCCTTCGACGACGGCTGGCTGTCGCTCGACGACCTGCCGCCTTTCAAGACCGTCGAGCGCGAGGAACGCGCGCGCAAAATCATTACCCGCAACCAATCGCCCGATCTCGGCTTCGACCGCTCGATCAATCCCTATCGCGGCTGCGAGCACGGCTGCATTTATTGCTTCGCGCGCCCCACGCATGCCTATCACGGCATGTCGGCCGGCCTCGATTTCGAAACGCAGTTGTTTGTGAAGCCGGATGCGCCGGAATTGCTCCGCAAGGAACTGGCGGCGGCCAATTACACGCCGCGCACCATCGCGATGGGCACGAATACAGACCCCTATCAGCCGATCGAGCGCAAGTGGAAACTGACGCGCCGCATCCTGGAGGTGCTGCGCGACACGAACCATCCGGTCGGAATCGTGACAAAATCGATTTTGGTGCTGCGCGATCTCGACATTCTTTCCGAGATGGCCGCGAAAGGTTTGGCCAAGGTCGCGTTGTCGGTGACGTCGCTCGATCCCAAGCTTGCACGCGCTATGGAGCCGCGCGCTTCGGCTCCGGCCAAGCGCCTCGAAGCGATCCGCGAGCTTTCGCGCGCCGGCGTGCCGACAGCGATCATGACCGCGCCGATCGTGCCTGCGATCAACGATTCCGAAATCGAACGGCTGCTCGATGCGGGTGCTGCGAACGGTGCAGTCGAAGCAGGCTTCGTCATGCTGAAGATGCCGTTCGAGATCAAAGACCTGTTCCGCGAGTGGCTGCGCGAGCATTTTCCTGACAAGGAAAAACACGTGATCTCGCTCATCCGCGATATTCACGGCGGCAAGGATTACGACTCCACCTGGGGTCTTCGCCAGACCGGCACCGGACCATATGCATGGTCGATCGGCCGTCGCTTCGAGCTTGCCTGCAACAAGCTCGGCCTCAACCGCCGCAGCTACCGGCTCACCACCGCGCTGTTCAAAAAGCCCGTAATGAGGGGCGATCAGATGGATTTGTTCGCTGCCTAAGCGCGCAATCCCTAACTGCCGTTAACACTTTGCATTTACTAGGCTTTTACCCTGACCGGGCATGGTGCGCTTCTGTTTGGTTGTGTAACGAGTACCGGTATTGCGTATGCGAGTCTCGCGTATCGGGGCGCCCAGTAGGGCGCCCCGTTCAGCTTCCAAGCCCGATCTTCCGGGACTCGAACACAATCGCATCATCGTGGGCGATTGCATCGAAGAATTGAAGAAGCTGCCCGAGGCTTCGGTCGATCTCGTCTTCGCGGACCCGCCCTATAATCTCCAGCTTCGCGGCGATCTTTCGCGCCCCGACCAGTCCAAGGTCGATGCGGTTGACGACGAATGGGATCAGTTCTCGAGCTTCGAGGTCTATGACCAGTTCACGCGCGAGTGGTTGAAGGCCGCGCGCCGCGCGATGAAGCCGAATGCGACGCTCTGGGTCATCGGCTCCTATCACAACATTTTCCGCGTCGGCACTGCGTTGCAGGACATCGGCTTCTGGATCCTGAACGACGTCGTCTGGCGCAAAGTAAACCCGATGCCGAACTTCCGCGGCCGCCGCTTCACGAACGCGCATGAAACGCTGATCTGGGCCGCGCGCGACGAGAAGGCGCGGAAATATGTGTTCAACTACGAAGCGCTGAAAGCCGGCAACGAAGACGTGCAGGTGCGCTCCGACTGGACGCTGCCGCTCTGCACCGGCGCCGAGCGCCTGAAAGACAAAGACGGCGACAAGGTTCATCCGACGCAGAAGCCGGAATCGCTGCTTGCGCGCGTGCTGCTGTCCTCGACGAAACCCGGCGATGTCGTGCTAGATCCCTTCTTCGGCTCGGGCACCACGGGCGCGGTCGCGAAGAAGTTGTCGCGCCGCTTCATCGGTATCGAACGCGACAAAACTTACGCAAACGCCGCGGAAGCGCGGATCGCCGAAGTCGTGCCTTATCCCGAAGCGTCACTGGTTCCTTTCATGACCGCGCGCGAAGCGCCGCGCGTCGCCTTCGCGAGCGTCGTGGAACGGGGATTGATCGGCCCCGGTACAGTGCTGACGGATTCAAAAGGCAAGATTCGCGCGACCGTGCGGCCCGACGGCTCAATCCAGCTCGGCGCGCAGGTGGGCTCGATTCACAAAATGGGCGCGGTCGCGCAAAATCTCGAAGCCTGCAACGGCTGGACCTATTGGCATTTCGAGGACGGCAAGGCGAAGAAACCGATCGACGCCTTGCGCACGATCATTCGCGGCGAGTTACAGGCCGCCGAATAACGCCGGTTAGGCCGGCTTCTTCATCATATGATCCATCATACCTTGCGCGATTTCGCGCTCGCCCATGACGGTGTAATTCGCGCCGAGCTTGTTGAGATTGCTCTGCTCCGCGTCGGAATGCGCGCGTGCGATGATTTCGAGCGAGGGATTGGCCGCACGCGCCTGCTCGACGATCTGACCTGCTTCGAAACTCTCGGGAATCGCGACGAATAAAGTCTTCGCAGCCGGAAGATTGGCGGCTGCGATCAGTTCCGGCGAAGCCGCATTGCCGAAGAAAACTTCGATCCCGCGCGCGCGCAACTGTTTCACTACATCCGCGCGATCCTCGATCACGAGATAAGGAATATTCTGCGCGCGAAGCCCGTCCCCGATGTGCGAGCCGACGCGGCCATAGCCGACGACAACTGCGTGATTGGAGAGCTTGGTGGGTTCAAGAATAACCGTCGATTCTTCCGGCGGCTCCGCAGGGCTTGCGATTTCTACTTCCGCTTTTTTCTTTTCCAGCCGCGGCTTGATCCAGTCGATTGCCTGAAACACGAAAGGGTTCAGCATGATCGACATGATTGCGCCCGCAAGAATGAGATCGAGCCCGGTCTGCGGCATCAGCTTCAGCGTCACGCCGAGTCCGGCCAGAATGAAGGAAAATTCGCCGATCTGCGCGAGTGAGGCCGAAATAATCAACGCGGTCGAAGTCGGATATTTGAACGCGCGGACAATGGCAAAGGCCGCGAGTGACTTGCCGAATACGATGATGAAGATCGTGCCGGCCAGGAGCCACGGATGTTCGACCAGAACCTTGGGATTGAACAGCATGCCGATTGAGACGAAGAACAGCACCGCGAATGCATCGCGGAGCGGCAGTGTTTCTTCCGCCGCGCGCTGTGAGAGCGGCGACTCGCTCATCACCATGCCCGCGAAGAACGCACCGAGTGCGAAAGAGGCACCGAACAAGGTCGATGCGGCGTACGCAATGCCGAGCGCGATTGCGAGCACCGCGAGCCGGAACAGTTCACGCGAGCCGGTATGCGCGACCCAGTGCAATATCCACGGCACTACGCGCTGACCGATCACGAGCATCACGACGACGAAAGCTGCGACCTTCCCGAGCGTAATCGCGATCGGTTGCCACATTGCAGGACTGGAAATTGCGTCCGTCGCCATGATCACGGTCGCCATCGCAGGCAACAGAACGAGCGCGAGGACCATCGCGAGGTCTTCGACGATCAGCCAGCCGACGGCGATGCGTCCGCGCTCGGTCTCGACGAGACGGCGCTCTTGCAAAGCGCGCAGCAACACCACAGTCGATGCCACCGACAGTGCAAGACCGAAGACGAAGCCCGCAACCCATCCCCAGCCGAGGAAATGAACCATCCCCATGCCCATCAAAGTCGCGGCGGCGATCTGCACAAGCGCGCCGGGAATGGCGATAGCGCGAACCGAGAGCAGATCCTTGAGCGAGAAATGCAAGCCCACGCCGAACATCAAAAGAATGACGCCAAGCTCGGCGAGTTCGTTCGCGAGCGGCTGATCGGCGACGAAGCCCGGCGTATAGGGCCCGGCCAGCACGCCCGCGAGCAGATAGCCCACGAGCGGCGAAATCCGCAGGCGGTGCGCAATCGAGCCAAAGATGAAAGCGAGCACGAGGCCCGCGACAATCGTGGCGATGAGCGGCGTATAATGCGGCATTCTTCCTCAACAGGGCGCGAAACTCTTGCGCCTATTCAATTAGAGGAAGGCTTCCGCCGAATGCAAACAAAAATGCGTTGCAGGCGACTTTAGACCGAAATTGGCAAGCCGAAAGAGTTCGGCGAAGGCGGCTGCACGACGGGCGCTCTAGCGCCGTCCGGCCCGGGCAATTCGTCGGTCCACACCGTAAACTTGCGGAGTAGATGCGGGCCGAAACTTGTCGTGATGGCTACGTCGGCAGCGTCGCGGCCGCGGCCGATCAGGAGACGCGCGATCCGCGGCATGTTGTGGCGTGCGTCGAACGAATACCACTTGCCGCCGAGATAGACCTCGAACCACGCTGAGAAATCCATCGGCGCGGGATCGAGCGGCACGCCGATGTCGCCGAGATATCCGGTGCAGTAACGCGCCGGAATATTCATGCAGCGGCACAGCGTGATCGCAAGATGCGCGAAGTCGCGGCAGACGCCGCGCTGATCGGAGAGGGCATCCGCGGCGGTACGCGTCGCTGACGCGTGCGGATAGCCGAAACTGATTTTCGAATTTACGAAATCGCAGATTGCCTGCACGCGCGGCCAGCCCATCGGCGTATTGCCGAACATGGCCCAGGCCATGCCGACCAGCTTGTCGGTTTCGCAATAACGCGAAGGAAGCAAAAACATCAGCGCGTCGTCGGGCACATCGGCAATGCTGTGTTGCGGAGCCTCCGGGACGATCGGCTCCGGCGTGCCTAGGTCGTTGATGATGGTGTCAGCGAAGATTCGAATTTGGCCGGCAGGTGCGACGAAGCGCGTGCAAATATTTCCGAACGAGTCGAGGTATTTGCGCGAGGCGACTTCCGGCGAGAATTGAATCGTGTCGGGCTGCTCAAGATCGGCCTGCCGCGACGGATGCACGTTCAGCATCAACACCATGGGCGTCGGTTGCGTACATTCGTAGACGATGTCGAAGCCAATTTTGATCTGCACGAAGGGTGACTCAATGAAAAACGCGGCGGCGGCTGTTAAGCCACCACCGCGCTGATTGTTCCCCTCAATGGATTAGGCGCAAAGCCTATAATTTCATCGTGCCGCGACGACCATGATCTCGACTTTGTAGTCCGGTGAGGCAAGTTTCGCCTCGATTGTCGCGCGCGCAGGCACATTACCCGGCGAAACCCACGCTTCCCAGACCTTGTTCATCTCGGCGAAATTGGAAATGTCGGGCAGGAAAATCTGCGTCTGGAGAAGTTTCGACTTGTCGCTGCCGGCCTGCTTCAGGAGATCGTCGATGATCTCGAGAATTTCCTTGGTCTGCTCGGTGACGCTTTTGCCTTTGGCCTTGTCGGCGACCTGACCGGCGAGATAGACCACGCCATTATGGACGACGGCCTGCGCCATGCGCGGACCCGGCTCGATACGCTGAATGCTCATTTTCTTCTCCCTTTAGGCTTTCGTTCTGCATTGAATTCGAGTGCGTGGGCGATAACCTTTCGCATCACGCTCGGCAAGGCTTCGCTGTCGAGCGCGTCGAGCATCACGAAACGCATTCCTTTCGGCGCCCGCGTCTTTTTCGGCGCGGTAGCGAAATAAACGGTCAGCTCCAGCGGAAAATGCGTGAAGACGTGACGGACGATGCCGATCGTCTTCTGCCATTTTAACGCCGCGACCGGGGCGGCTTTCGCCGATTCTTTATATTCCGCGCTCCAATCGCTGCCCGGCACTTCCGTCATGCTCGCAAGCAAACCTTTTTCCGCGCGCGTGCGCAGGAGAATGTGGCCGTCCTCGCGCAACACGACGAAGGCCGCACCCTTGCGCAATTTGCCTTCGGCCTTCTCGACTTTGCGGGGGAAAGTTTCCTGATCGCCGCGCACACGCGCGGCGCACGCGTCCATCCACGGACAGATCGCGCAGGCAGGCCGCCTCGGTGTGCAGATCGTGGCACCGAGATCCATCAGCGCCTGCGCGAAATCCCCGGCGCGGTGCGCGGGCGTCATCTCGGCGGCAAGACGCGAGAGCGTTTTCTTCGCGGCGGGAAGTTTTTCTTCGACTGCGAACAATCGCGACATCACGCGCTCGATATTGCCGTCGACCGGTGTTGCTTTTCTGCCGAAGGCAATCGCGGAAATCGCGGCAGAAGTGTAGGCGCCGATTCCGGGAAGCCTGCGCAGTTCTGCTTCTTCTTCAGGAAAACGCCCGAAAAATTCCGCAACAACGGCTTTCGCACAAGCGTGCAAATTTCGCGCGCGTGCGTAGTAGCCGAGTCCCGCCCAGGCGGAGAGCACTTCTTCCTGTCGCGCTTTCGCAAGCGCCTTTACATCCGGCCAGCGCGCGAGAAATTTCGCGTAGTATGGCAGCACGGTTTCGACCCGCGTCTGCTGCAGCATGATTTCGGAGAGCCAGACGCGATACGGATCGGGCTTCGCACCGCCCCTTACGCGCCACGGCAATACGCGCGCGGAGATGTCGTACCAGGCGAGCAAAACGGCCGCGTCCGGCGCCGTTTTCGGCTGTACCCGCTGTTCACTTCGTGCCCGGCTTGTCTCGCGCATCGAGAGTCTCTACGCCGAAATGAGCCGGAGTCGCAAAGATGGCAGCGTCGCCTAAACGACCGCGCAATGCCGCGCCGCTCGCCGACCTCGTCGGCAAAACGGTCGGCGACGCATTTGCACGGCAGGGCTTTGCCGCGGTCGAGATCGTGACCCACTGGCAGGAGATCGTCGGCGAAGATCTCGCCAAACGCTCCGAGCCGATCAAGCTAACCTGGCCGCGCCGTGACGACCCGGATTCGGTCGGCGCGTTGCAGATCAGGGTAGAGGGCGCGTACGCGCTCGAAATTCAGCATCTCCAGCCGGTAATCGTCGAGCGGGTAAACCGCTACTTCGGATGGCGCTGTGTCGGCCGGCTTGCAATCCGGCAAGGACCGGTTGCCGCGCGCCGCAAACGTCCGGCACCGCGCAAGGAACCGTCGGCGGACGAAATCGAAAAGACGCGCGATACCATCGGCAAATTCGAGGACGAAAAGCTTGCGCATTCGGTCGCGCGGCTCGGCGCGCTCATCAAGGATCGGGACCGGAAGTAATGCGTCTGTAACGACGGCATCGCACGCTTGCCACAATCAGGGCCGCAGAATAGTGGTCCGATCCTAACATTCGCGCAGCATCTCCACTGCGATTTCTTGCGAATGTTAGGATCAAAGGACCACTATCAAGTATGATATTTCTAGTGGATTTTTGGATTTGACATTCGCGTTGTGAACCCGCTGTAAGGACGCGCGAATGTCAAATCCACTCCACTAGGTCCAATCGTCCCTTTTGCATGTCCGGAGGCCGCCTTGTCCGTTTCGCGCCGTAGTCTTCTTACTGGTCTTTCTGCAGCCGGCTTGCTTGCCTTCGCGGCTCCCTTGGCGGCCCGGTTCGGATGGTTGCCGGAGAGCATTTTCAGTCTCACTACTGAAGCCAATGCGCAGGGCAAGCCGAAGAAGAAGTTCGAAATCGGCGATCTCTACAAGCCCGGCCCGCTCGGCGATCACGTGATCGGTAAGGATGACGCGCCGGTCACGATCGTGGAGTACGCGTCCTTCACATGCGGACATTGCGCGAGCTTCCACGTCAACACCTTCCCGAAGCTCAAAGAGAAGTACATCGACGCCGGCAAGGTGAGGCTGATTTTCCGCCCCTTCCCAACTGGTCCGGCTGAACTTTCGATTGCAGCGGGCATGCTCTCGCATTGCGCCGGCAAGGAAAAATATTTCGCGATGGCGTCGGCGCTGTTCGAAACCCAGCGCAACTGGATGTCGAACCCCGACCCCGTGCCGATGCTGCAGAAGCTCGCGAGCCAGGCCGGCATCGACGATGCGAAATTCAAGCAGTGCCTGAGCGATCAGACGCTCGCCGCCGAAATTCAGCGTACCGGCCTCCGCGGCTATGAAATCTTCGGGGTCGAGGGCACGCCGACTTTCTTCATCAATGGCAATACCGTCATCGACGGCGATGCCTCGATCGATCAGTTCTCGAAAATCATCGACCCGCTGATTAAATAAGTAGTGGATTTTGCGGGTCTTTTTCGGCCCGCTATCCCCAGTGTCGTTTTGTAAAAAGCCGGGGCGGACTTGCCGCCACCGGGCCGGAGCCCCATCGTGACGGGCATCCGAATCGCGCGGGAACAAGCGCGTCACAAGGCTGAAAATACATGCAGTTCACGCGGTTAAAGCTTCTTGGCTTCAAGTCCTTCGTTGAGCCCTCCGAGTTCGTCATCGAAACGGGGCTCACGGGCATCGTCGGCCCGAACGGCTGCGGCAAATCCAACATCGTGGAAGCGCTGCGCTGGGCGATGGGCGAAAGCTCGACCAAAGCCATGCGCGCGCAGGATATGGATCAGGTGATCTTCGCCGGTTCCACGCACCGCCCGGCGCGCAATACCGCGGAAGTCGTGATCGTCGTCGACAACTCCGAGCGCAAGGCGCCCGCGCAATTCAATGACGCCGACATTCTCGAAGTCTCGCGCCGCATCGAGCGCGAAGCAGGTTCGGCTTATCGCATCAATGGCCGCGAAGTGCGTGCACGCGACGTGCAGTTGCTCTTCGCAGACGCCTCATCGGGCGCACGTTCCCCCGCTCTCGTGCGGCAAGGCCAGATCGGCGAGATCATCAACGCGAAACCGGAATCGCGCCGCCGCATCTTGGAAGAAGCTGCCGGCATCTCCGGCCTGCACGCGCGCAAGCACGAAGCCGAAACGCGGCTGCGTGCGGCGGAAAACAATCTGCAGCGTCTTGAAGACGTGATCGGCCAGATCGCGACGCAGATGGACAGCCTGAAGCGCCAGGCGCGGCAGACCGTCCGCTACAAGAATGTATCGGCGGAAATCCGCCGCCGTCAGGCGCTGCTCATGGCGCTGCGCTGGCGCGAAGCCGAAGTCGCGATTGCCGAAGCCGAGCGGACCCGCGATCTCGCAGTCCGCGCCGTTGCCGACCAGACCAAGCTGCATCTCGAAGCGAGCCGCAAACAGAGCGAAGTCGGCGAACAGCTCAATCCTGCTCGCGAACAGGCAGCGATCGTGGGTGCTGCACTTCAGCGTCTCAACATCGCAAGCGCCGATCTCGACAAAGAAGAAGCCCGCGCGAAAAGCCGCGCCGACGAACTCGACCGGCGTCTCGCGCAACTCGCAGCCGACATCGAGCGCGAAAGCGCGCTTGCAAGCGATGCAGTCGAAGTGCTTGCGCGCCTCACGCGCGAAGAAGAAGCGCTGGCCGCGGAAGAAAAATCGGTTTCCGGCGGCGAAAGCGCTGCCCGCGAGCGGCTGAATGCCGCCGAGCAGCAGTTGGCGACGACCGAAAAGGCTTTCGACGAAGCGACGGCACAACTCGCCTCGCTGGTCGCCAAGCGCGGTTCGCTGGAAGCCTCGATGGGCAGCCACCGCGAACGGCTGGAAAAGATCGCGGCCGAAATTCGCGAAATCGAACAGGAAGCGGGTCAGGGTCTCGCGGAAAACGGCGGCGAGCTTGCGAAGCTTCGCGAGGCGGCTTCCGCCGCGCAGGAGCAGGTCAGTAAAGCGGATGTCGCTGCGGTAAAGGCCGAAGCTGCACGCTCCGCGGCGATTCAGGCGCTCGATGTCGCGCGCCAGCCGCTCCAGCAGACTGAGCAGACTCTGCATCGTCTGGAAACGGAAGCCCGCACGCTCGCCAAAATGCTCGGCGAGCAGTCGAAGTCGCTGTTTCCTCCGGCAGTCGATCAGGTCAAGGTCGCGAGCGGCTATGAAGCAGCCCTTGCTGCTGCACTCGGTGACGAACTCGATGCGCCGCTAGATTCGGCTTCGCCCATGCACTGGGCCGGCGCGGATGCAGGCAGCGCAGACCCTGCGCTTCCCGCCGGCGTCGAGCCGCTTACCGCGCATGTAAAAGCGCCGGACGCGCTTGCGCGCCGCCTAAAACAGATCGGCGTCGTCGCACGCGGACAGGGTGCCGTTCTCCGCAAGCAGCTTAACGTCGGCCAGCGTCTCGTCTCGAAGGAAGGCGATCTGTGGCGCTGGGACGGCTACACCGTTACGGCGGATGCGCCGACTGCGGCGGCCCGACGCCTCGCCGCGCGCAATCGTCTCTCCGAGATTGATCGCGAAGCCGCCGCCGCACGCGATGCCGTCGCCAAGGCAAAAGCCAATAACGACAAGGCGCAGGCAGACCTCACGAAAGCGGAAACCGAAGAACTCAACGCGCGCGGGCTCTGGCGTAACGCACAAAGCACCTACGATACGGCCTTGCAGGCGCTCGCCGACGCCGAACGCGGCGCGGGCGAGCATCAGTCGCGCATGTCGGCACTCTCCGAAGCACGCGCGCGGTTGCTCGCAGGCAAGGTAGAGGCTGAAACTGCGGTTGCCGACGCTGCGACGTTGCTCGCTTCACTACCTGTGATCACGGCAACCGAAGCGGCTCTCGGCGCAGTTCGTACGCGCGTCACCAACGACCGCGCGGCCTATACGAATGCGAAAGCCGATATCGACGGGATCGAACGCGAGCGCGCGGCCCGCGCACAGCGGCTTTCCACGATCGGCGCCGAACGGGCATCCTGGCGCGAGCGTGAGGAACGCGCGGGTCTGCAGATCGCTTCGATCGAGCAGCGCGTTACAGAGACCAAGAACGAACGTACGTCGCTCGACGATGCGCCCGCGAAATTCGCCGAGCAGCGGAACAAGCTGCTCACCGAGATCAACGCGGCCGAAGCAAAGAAGCGCGAAGCCGACGACAAGCTGGTCGCGGCGGAACAGGTTCTCGCTGAGGCCGACAAGGCGGAGCGCGAATTGCGCGACGCGCTCTCCGCTGCCCGCGAAGTTTCCGCGCGTGACGAAGCTCGCCTTGAAGGCGCCCGCACCCGCAAGAACGACCTTGTCCGCGAAGTAACTGAAGTGCTGGGCGGCGAGCCGACTGCCGAACGCATCGCCGAAGCGCTTGATACCAAGGGTGCAGAATCGGACCCCGCCGCGGTCGCTGAAAAACTCGAAAGCCTCGAGCGCGAACGCGAACGGCTCGGTGCCGTCAACCTTCGCGCTGACGAGGAACTGACCGAGGTCGAAAAGCAGCACCTCGGCCTCACCTCCGAGCGCGACGACCTCGTCGAAGCGATCAAGCGGCTCCGTCAGGGCATCCAGAGCCTCGACAAGGAAGCACGCGAACGCCTGACCGCGTCGTTCCAGACCGTGAACGAGCATTTCAAGAAGCTTTTCACCGGCCTGTTCTCCGGCGGCACGGCGGAACTCGTACTCACAGGTTCCGAAGACCCGTTGGAAGCCGGCCTCGACATCATCGCAAAGCCGCCGGGCAAGAAAGCGCAGTCGCTGTCGCTGCTATCGGGCGGCGAGCAGGCGCTGACCGCGATGTCGCTGATTTTCGCGGTGTTCCTGACCAATCCGTCGCCGATCTGCGTTCTCGACGAAGTCGATGCGCCGCTCGATGATTCGAACGTGGAACGCTTCTGCAACCTGCTCGAAGAGATGACCCGCCAGACCGAAACCCGCTTCATCACCGTGACCCATAATCCGATCACGATGGCGCGGATGGACCGCCTGTTCGGGGTCACAATGGCCGAGCGCGGCGTCTCGCAGCTTGTCTCGGTCGACCTTCAGACCGCGCAAAGCTTCCGCGAAGCAGGCTAGCCGGGAGCGAGTCTTGAGACTCGCCGCCGCACCTCGGAAAACCGGCGATTTATGTAACGAATACAGGGTGTTAAGAGACGTTTACGTTTCTTGACACCCATAGACCCCCTCACTATGGTCCGCGCGGCTTCGGAGAGAAGCCGCTATTTTCCTCGCGTTTTGAAAGGTTTCCGATGACCGGCGACCCCAGAGGAAACAGCGGAGACGATCTTTCCGGTAGACTGCGACGCCTCGACGAAAAACTCGACGCGCGAGAAGCGGAGGAGATGCGGAAACAACCTGCCCCTTCAGCCAACGCTGCGGACCGTTCCGGGTTTTCGGGAGGCTTGAAACTCTCCGGCGATTTTGTCGGTGGTGTGGTTGCAGGCTTCGCTGTCGGGTGGGCGTTCGACAAGTTCACCGGATGGTCGCCGTGGGGGTTGATCGTTTTCCTGCTCCTCGGTTTCGTGGCCGGCGTTTTAAATGTGCTTCGCTCGATCGGCGCTTTGCGTAAGCCTGGCGAGCGGCGGGAAAAATAGAACAGGCGCGTCACGCGCCAAACGAGACTGAAAAAACGATGGCCGACCCGATTGCACAATTCCAGATCAAGAAGATCGTGACCCTGGGCCACATCGGCCCTTACGAGATCGCGCTCACCAATTCTGCGGTCTTCATGATCGCAGCGGTCGTCGTCATCGTCGGTGGCATTCTGCTCGCGACCCGCGGCCAGACGCTGATCCCGGGCCGGTTACAATCGCTAGCAGAGATAACTTACGAGTTCGTCGCGGGAACGGTCCGAAGTACGGCCGGCAACGAGGGAATGAAGTTTTTCCCGCTCGTATTCTCGCTCTTCACGTTCATTCTCGTCCTGAACATGTTCGGGATGATCCCCGGCTTCTTCACGGTAATGAGCCATATCGCGATCACCGGCGCGCTCGCCGCGCTCGTGATCCTTACCGTCATCATCTACGGCATCTACAGAAACGGTCTCGGCTTCTTCAAGCTGTTCTGGCCCTCGGGCGTGCCGCTTTTCGTGATGCCGCTGATCGTGGTGATCGAAATTCTTTCGTTCCTGTCGCGCCCGCTTTCGCTCTCTGTGCGTCTGTTCGCGAACATGCTCGCGGGCCACATCACGCTGAAAGTTTTTGCGAGCTTCATCGGCCTGCTTGCGACTTCGCTCGGCGTCGCCGGCTGGCTCGTCGGTATCCTTCCCTTCGGCATGCTGATCGCGCTGACCGCGCTCGAATTGCTGGTCGCGTTCCTGCAAGCCTACGTCTTCACCATTCTCACCTGTCTCTATCTCAACGACGCAATTCACCCCGGCCACTAACGGCCGAACAGTTCAACCAGAAAGCCTCCAGAGGAGTTTCGTTATGGATCCAGTAGCAGCAAAAGAACTTGGCCGTCTGATCGGCGCGGGCATCGCCGCGATCGGCATGGGCGGCGCCGGCGTCGGCGTCGGTCTCATTTTCGGCAACTATCTCTCCGCCGCGCTCCGCAATCCGGCCGCAGCACAGGGCCAGTTCGGCAACCTGATTTTCGGCTTCGCCGTGACCGAAGCGCTGGGCATCTTCTCGCTGCTCATCGCGCTCCTGCTCCTGTTCGCCGTCTAAGCGGACAGACAAGAAGGCTCACGTAAATGGCGACGAACTCGCATACCGAAGTACCCGGCGGCAAAAAGGCGCCGTTTCCCCCGTTCCAGGGCGAGACGTTTCCTTCGCAGATATTCTGGCTCGTGCTGTGCTTCGTCGCGCTTTACGTGTTGCTCTCGCGTGTCGCGCTGCCGCGTCTCGGCAGAGTGATCGAGGACCGTAACGCGAAGATCGAGGGTGACCTCGAAACCGCGAACCGGATGAAGAACGAAAGCGAAGCGGCGCAGGCTTCCTATGAGAAGGCCCTCGCCGATGCCCGTGCGAAAGCACAGGCGCTCGCTTCCGAATCCCAGGCCAAGGCGGCGGCAGACGCGGAAGCGCAGCGCAAGCAGCTTGAAGCCGGTCTCAAGACCAAGCTGGATGCCGCCGAAGCGCAGATCGCTTCGACCAAGAAGGCGGCTATGTCGAACGTGCGCGGTATCGCCGTCGATACAGCCGGTCTTATCGTCGAGCAGCTGACCGGCAAGGCGCCTGCCAAGCAATCGGTCGAGCGCGCGGTCGACGCCGCGCTGCATTGAGGAGTTGAACCTTGCATATCCTCTATGAAGCCGAGTTCTGGGTCGCCGTATCCTTCGTGGTGTTCATCCTCGTGGTGCTGCGCTTCGGCGTGCACCGCACGATTGCCGGCGCGCTGGACAGCCGCGGTGCCGCGATCAAGGCGGAGCTTGAAGAAGCCCGCCGCCTGAGGGAAGAGGCCGAAAAGCTGCTTGCCGAATACAAGCGCAAGGCGCGCGAAGCCGAAGGCGAAGCGCAGGCGATCATCGCGCAGGCAAATTCCGAGGCGAAGCAGATCGCAGCCGAAGCGAAGACCCGGCTTGAAGAGTTCGTCGCACGCCGCACCAAAATGGCAGAAACCAAAATCGGCCAGGCCGAACAGCAGGCGATGGCCGAGGTTCGCGCCGCTGCTGCCGACGCCGCGGTGAAGGCCGCAGAAACCATCGTCGCGGAAACCGCGAAAGGTTCGGAAGGCAAGGCCTTGCTCGAAACCGCGATCAAGGACGTGAAATCGCGGCTCGGCTGATCGCCCGGTACAAATCAATAAAAGAAAAATGGCCGCGCAAGCGGCCTTTTTTTATGCTTCGGAACGGGAGTGGCCGAAGAACGTTTCGTGCAACAGCAACGCGAATGCGCCCATCACGCCCGGATCAATGAATGGCCAGTGTAGTAGTCGGATCAGTTCTGCATCTCTTTCGCAAAACGCCCGGCACCGAACTGACAGAGCGGCAGACCAATCTGCGTTTTTCGACCGCAGGAATTGCAGAAACCAAACGCTATTCGCCGCTTCGGCAAGTTCTAATCACAGCTTCAAGCGACATCGCTGAACTCGACTACTTACCGGGCGAACTGCATGAGAACATCGTCGTCGATTTTTCGCGCCTGCAAGACCTTGCCTCCGGCAGCGTGCTTGCCGTGGGAGCAGCGCTGATCCAGCTAACCTTTCACTGCGAGCCGTGTTCGGTAATTCAAAAATACGGAAGTTTAAAACCGCTCATTCATCGCCGCGGCGTGTTGGGCAAGTTTCTGAATGCAGGCGTCATCGAAATTGGAGACAAAGTCTTTGTGACGACCCGCAAAGAAGAGTTTATTCCCTACGATGCCAAAGAACGCATCGCGTGGTTCCTCCTGAAGCAGAAAGAGCCGGTCAGCGCAGCGCGGTTGCTCTTCGAAATTGGTTTGCCTGCAGGTTACGCCCGCGCACTTCCGGCCATCTTGCGAAAGCTGCCGTTTCTGCCGAGCGACCGGGTCGTGTTCGCTTCAAAGCGCCCTGCCCGCGCCGGCTAGGCAAAAAGAAAACGGCCGCGTGAGCGGCCGTTTTTATTCGCTGATGTAGTCCACAGCCTTTAGTTGCGCGGCGGCGGTTCGAACGTCGGCGTGTTCGAGGGCGCTTGCTGCTGTTGCGGCGCCTGCTGGAATGTCGGTGCCTGCTGTGGCTGCTGCTGGAATTGCTGCTGCTGCGGCGCAGCCTGCTTCTTCGGCGCGGCCTTCTTCGGCGCAGGCTTCGGTTTCGCCTTGGTTTTCACCGGCGGCGGCGCGCCCTGCGGATCGAAGCCGACATAGATCACGTATTTCTCGAGGTTCTTGTCAGCCGGCAGCGGAAACGTCAGATCGTCTTCCACCTGCGTGAAAGGCACCTGCGACGAGCCCGGCGGAACGTTGACCTGCACCGCATAGAATTTGGAAGCGATCGGGCGCGGCTGCGCGCCTTCCTGCACCAGCGCAATGCGGATCGGTATGGTCACATTGCCGGGGCCGCCCTTCGGACCGATCACGATGCGGCCTTCAACGCCGACCTTTATCGTCATGGTGCTGCCGAGAACGGCGCACTCGCGGGCGATCTGCACGATGTTTGCCTGATAGCGAACGTTGGTCGGACCCTGACCGTCGCTTTGTGCCCAGGCACTTGCGCCCTGGCGGATCGTCGCGGACGGGCAATCCTCGTCGGCATCGACGCGCGGCACGTTCGGATTGTCGGGATCGCTGGCCGGGCCCTGGCTGAAGATGTTGCCCATGCCGCTGATCGGGTTGCCGATCGGACCGACCACATTCTCAATGGTGCTGCATCCGGCCAAAAGGCCCACAAGCACAGCGGCTGCCCAGCCCTGCATGTGCAGGGCTTGCCTGGATTCTTTACGCATACTCACCACTCCTCCGCCGCCCATTATATCAGCGCAATGGGCGCCCGCGAACCCTTAAGTATCAACCACCGTTCGATTTAGATAACGTCGCCGGCCTTCCGACCATGATCACCAGCAACTTGCTGTCGGCCAGAAACCGGTTCGCAGCACGGCGCACGTCCTCTGCGCTCACCGCGTTAACCATACTGTTCCTGCGCGCAAAATAATCGATGCCGAGTTCTTCCAGTTGAATCTCAAGCATCTGCGAGGCGACCTTCGCAGATGTGTCGAAGTGCAGAAGATAGGAGCCGGTCAGGTAACTTTTGGCCTGCGCCAGTTCTTCGGCGGTCGGTCCGTCCTTGGCGATGCGGACAATTTCCTGCTCGATGATCTGAAGGGTCTCGGCCGCGCGGTCATTTCGGGTCGACGTACCACCCATGAAAAGCCCGGAGCGGTCGAGCGTCGCGAGATAGGAATAGACCGAGTAAGCCAGCCCGCGTTTCTCGCGCACCTCGCGATAGAGACGCGAGGAAAAAGAACCGCCACCGAGCACGTGATTCAGCA
>Ga0247762_1000059_pt1 | contig 52036 bp, 43 predicted proteins | sample UWRJL081202R4_FD_181016 | JGI IMG/M metagenome (GOLD analysis project Ga0247762, IMG submission 181016) | Plant litter microbial communities from Arlington Agricultural Research Station in Wisconsin, United States - UWRJ-L081-202R-4 | ecosystem: Environmental > Terrestrial > Plant litter >...
AAGTACGAAGTGCAACGGGTTTGATTTTAGAGGTGTCGCTCCAGAAGTCAACGAAGTTGAACTCACCTTTTGGGAGGAAGAGTTCTGCGGGAGCTTTCCAGCCCAGTGATTTTCGGGTTCTGGCATTGATTTCCATGGCGATTTCATCGAGGTCTTGTTGTGAGAAGCGGCTGAGGTCCTGTCCTTTCGGCAGGTATTCGCGGAGCAGGCCGTTGGTGTTTTCGTTGATGCCGCGCTCCCACGGGCTGTGGGGATGAGCGAAGTAGACCTTGATGCCGGTTTGTTCTTCCAGGCGTTTGTGGTGGGCCATTTCGCGTCCCTGGTCGTAGGTCATGGAGAGGCGCATGGGGCTCTGGAAACGGTTGAGGATGGTGGCGAAGCCGTTGGCTGTGGTCTCGGCGCGGCCGTCTTCGAGCTTGACCAGCGCCACGAAAAGGGTAGTGCGTTCGACCAGGGTGCCGACGCGGGAGCGGTTCATTTTGCCCTTGATCAGGTCGCCCTCCCAGTGTCCCGGCACGAGGCGTTGATCCACTTCAGCTGGCCGCTGGTCGATCAGCGGCATGGCATCCAGGAAGGGCCGCAGCAGCCGGGCGCGCCGCTCAGCCTTGCGTGCCAGATAGCCGCCGTTGCCCCAGCGACGGCTCTGCCCGGTGACCTCAGACGCTGGCTTCCAACCGTTGCGCCCTATTTCGCGCGTAATCGTAGAGCGAGCACGCTGGAGACCGGCGGCGACCGCCGCCGGTCTCCAACCCATCGACAACTGCGTCTGAATCAACGCGCGATCCAACAAAGACAAATGCAAATATCCCGTCGCCAGGCAACATCCTCCCAAAAATCGAAGTTGTTGCACTCAGAGGTTGAATCCAAGCAGATCCCTCCGCCCCGCTGCGGGATGACAAACAATAGGCGGGTAACGCGAGAAGCGCATCCATCGGCTTACACAGACGACCCCACCAAAGCCTGCCCTAGATCCCCCACAAGATCCGAAACATCCTCAATCCCCACCGAATACCGAATCAACCGCTCCGTAATCCCCATAGCAGCGCGCTGCTCCGCCGTGCACTCCACATGACTCGTCGTCGCGGGGATCCCGGCAAAGGTCTCCACATGCCCCAGCGAAGCCGCACGATGCGCGAGCTTCAACCGCTCCATCACCGCCGCCACTTCCAATCCCTCGCGCAAGGTAAAGCTCAACATGCCGCCGAAGCCGCGCATCTGTTCGCGCGCCACGGCATGTCCTGCATTGCTTTCAAGCCCTGGATAAAACACATGCTCCACTGCAGCATGGTTCTCCAGAAAACACGCCACCGTCATCGCATTGCTATTGTGCCGCTCCACACGCAGGCTCAGCGTCTTCAAACCGCGAGCAATCAGGTAAGCCGAAAACGGCTCCAGCACCGCGCCATTGATCTCGCGGTATTCGTAGACGTGACGGACAAGCTCCTTCGTTCCGCATAAAATTCCGCCCAGCGCATCCCCGTGGCCGCAGAGAAATTTACTTGCGGAATGAATGACGAGATCGCTTCCCAGAGCGAGCGGATTCTGATTGATCGGTGTCGCCACCGTGTTGTCCGTAACCACGATCGCGCCGACGGCCTTCCCCACAGCCGCAAGCTTCGCAATGTCCACAACCTTTAGCGTCGGGTTCGTCGGCGTCTCCAGGTACAGCAGGCGACATCCCTTCGCGATCTCCTCAAGGATGCCAGCCTCATCGTCCGTGGAGACCAGAGTCACCTCCACGCCGATCTTGGGTAGAAATTCCACGAAGACACGGTTCGTTCCACCATAGGTATCGGTGATCGAAACCACGCGCTCGCCCGGCTTCACCAGAGAGTACAGCGTATTGCTGATCGCAGCCATGCCCGAAGAAAAACTCACAGCCGCCTCAGCCTCTTCCAGCGACCGCACCTTCTCTTCCAGAAGCGCAACAGTGGGGTTCGTGTTGCGCGAATAGATATGCCCGGGACGCTTCATCAGCGCAACATCGCGCCACTCCTCAACTGTCTCGTAGCCAAAGCTGATCGCGGGCACCAGAGGCATCTGCGCCGCGCCATACGCATGCGGTTCTTCTTCGCCCGCCCACAGTGCGCGTGTTGACCTGCCTGCATTTTTCATCGAGCCCACCTGCCTTTTATGTACTCAGCGCCCCGGAACCGTCAAGGGCTTTGCCAGATACTCGTGCGGCCCATCCGCTCCGAGCAGATACTTCACAAAATAATCCCAGCGTCGCCGCATCATGTACGCCGACGCATCCGCATAGCCATGGTGCGCATTCGGAATCATGATCAGGTCGAAGTCCTTGTTCGCTTTGATCAAGGCATCGACCACCAGCAGCGTATTGTTCGGTGGAACGTTGTCATCCATAGTGCCATGCGCCAGCATCAGGTGGCCACGCAGGTTCTTCGCCAGCGATTCATTGGCCTGGCTCTCGTAGTTCTTGCCATCGAGCAGGCCGATCCACTTCTCCGCCCAGTCATCTTCATAGACGCGGTTGTCGTGGTTGCCACTCTCCGCAATGCCTACCTTGTAAAACTCCGGATAGCGGAACATCGCATCCGCCGTGGCATTGCCGCCACCGGAGTGACCCCAGATGCCGACGCGGTCCAGATCCATCCACGCGTTCTTCGCCGCAAGCTGCTGGATCGCTGTGACCTGATCGGGCAGCGTGTTGTCTCCAAGATTGTTGAAGTACGCATCGTGAAACTTCTTCGACCGGAACGGAGTTCCCATCCCATCCAGGGCCACCACGATAAACCCAAGCTCCGCCAGCGCCTGGTTGTCTCTGCGCGAAGCCGCGAAGCTTCGCGAACCAACAGAGCCAGTCTGCGGCCCCGGATAGATGTAGTTCACCACCGGATACTTCTTCGTCGCATCGAAGTGCGAAGGCTTGAACATCAGGCCGTAGAGATCCGTCTTTCCATCGCGCGCCTTCGCCACAAACGGCACAGGAGGCACCCATCCCGCAGCCTTCAGGCGACTGACATCGGTGTGCGCGATCTCCGCGATGGTCTTTCCCGTGTTGTCGCGCAGAACGACGACCTGCGGCACATCCGGCCGAGAGTACGCATCGACGAAATGCTTTCCGTCCGGCGAAAGCGTGATCGCGTGGTCCGCATCCTCCGGCGTCAGCAACTTCAATCCCGATCCATCCAGGTTCACCGTGTAAAGATGAACGAAGTAAGGATCGCGTCCCGGCTCTTTACCCGAGCCAAGAAAGGTAACGACGCGCGTGTCTTCGTCTACATGCAGCACCTGCGTCACGTTGCCTTCACCATGCGTGATCTGGTTCTTCAGCTTCCCTGTCGCGGCGTCGTAGAGATAAAGCTGTCCCCAGTTATCGCGCTCGGAAAACCACAGCACCTCGTTCGACTTCGCAAGATACTTCCAGTTCACTTTGTCATTGCCGCTCTCGAAGTAAGTAGCAGCCTTCTCCTGCATCACATCGCGCACATCCCCGGTCGCTGCGTCCGCGATCCGCAGATTCTCTTCGCGGTGGTTCCGCGACGTAGACAGGAACGCAAGCTGCTTTGCATCCCCAGACCACTGCACATCGTCCCATCCGCCGTAGCAGGAGATGTCATCACACAACGAGCTGCGATGCTGATCCGGCGCCATCTTCAACCGAGTCAACTTGCCGCTCGCCGCGTCGACGATGACGCGTTCGATCATCGTCACATCCTTATCGCCCGGCAGCGGATACTTCCACGCCTCCAGCTTCGGATGCCCCACCACCGTACTCACCAGATACATCTCGCCGGTCTTGCGCTGGTCCTGCTGAAAGGTCGCGATCGACCTCGAATCTGGCGACCACACCACGATGGGTTTTTCCGTGTGCTTCCAACCCGCGTTGTCCGTCGCATAGCCAAAGTCCTTCACGCCGTCGTGCGTTAGCTGCCGCTCCTGCTTGCTCGCAACATCGCGCACCCAGAGGTTCCAGTCGCGAATGAAAACCACCGTCTTCCCATCGGGAGAGAGCGCGGGATCACGCTCTTCGCTGCGTCGCTCCGAGGTTTTATTCTCTGGCGCAGGCTTCTCGCTCCTGGCGCCTGTAGCAACATTCATCGCAACGTTGAAGGACTTGCCACCCGTCCGTTCGCGCCACGTCACCACACCGTCTCCCTGCCAGAGAACGCCGTCCACGGCGTGATCCACAAGGGGTGCCGTGCCCCCCTCCAGCATGGACTCTGCCCGCGAGTAGTCTGCGGCTGTGACGGTGGAAGTTTGTGCAAGGAAGGAAGGTGTTTGGAGTAGAAACGAAAAAATAAGGGCGCTCGGAAGAAAAATCCTCATACCTGCATCCTATCGAAGCGCCTTCACTTCCCTCGGATCTTCCATAGAAATTGCCGAAAGAATCCAAGCCATATCGGGACATCCGCTCCCGGCATCTGCAATCGTCGTGTCAGCGCACGCAGCCGCACCTCGCTCGCATTCCCCGGAAAGCGTTGCATGTATCCGGCCTCTTCCAGAGCCTCGCGCAAAACGGTATCCAACAACCCAAGCTGCTCCGCCGTGGCGGGCGCTGCATCCGTGGAAACCCGCACCGGCTCAGCATCTCCACGTACCAGCTCGTACAGAATCACAGCCGCCGCCTGCCCCAGGTTCATCGAAACATTCGTTGCAGCCATAGGAATCGTCAGCAGGCGATGGCAGTGCGAGAGCGCCTCGTTCGAAAGCCCCGTCTTCTCCGAACCAAACAGGATCGCGATCTTGCCCACGCCCACCTGCTCCAGAACGCTGGGAAGGGCATCCACAGGATGCTCCGGCTTGCGTTCTCCAATCGCTGTCGTTCCATAGATAAGCTGACAGTCGGCAATAGCCTCGGCCACGCTTGCGTACTCACGCGCCGCGTGCAGTACATGCGAGGCGTTCACCGCGCTCCGCGCCTCGACGAGCGGAATGGAGTAGTCATTTACCAGCCGCAGGTCCGTAAACCCGAAGTTACTCATCGCCCGCGCCACTGCGCCAATATTCAGCGGATTTCGCGCGCCCACCAGCACGACGGCGACACGGCCGCGCAAAGCTTCATTCTGCATGACTTCCATTCTATGCAGCGCGTGCCAAAATCCCCTCAACATGCCAGGACGATAGACTGGAGGCATGGCGACGTACACGGAGCCCACACAGTAAGATGGCCGACAACTTCGCACAGACCGTCAAAGCGCAGGCCGACATCGTCAAGATCATTGGCGAATACGTGAAACTGCGCAAATCCGGGGCGCAGAACTACTCCGGCCTCTGTCCTTTTCATAAAGAAAAGTCTCCTTCGTTCTCCGTCAACGCCACGCACAGTTACTTCTACTGCTTTGGCTGCCACGAGAAGGGCGACGTCTTCTCCTTCGTGCAGAAGCTGGAAAACATCCCTTTCCCCGAAGCCGTGCGCGTCGTCGCGCAGAAGTGCGGCATTCCGCTACCGAAGCGCGAGTTCAACTCTCCGGAAGAAGCCCGCGACGCAGGCATTCGCAGACAACTTTTAGATATCCACGAAGCCGCTACGCAGTGGTTCGAAGGCCACCTCAACAGCCCGGAGGCCGCGCGCGCGCGTGAGTACCTCACCAGCCGTGGCGTCTCTCCAGAGACCATCGCGAAGTTCCGCATCGGCTATGCTCCGGACGACTTCAATGCCATGCGCGACGCCATGGCCAAGCTCTTCAATGACGAAGCCATGCGCGCCAGCGGCCTCTTCTCCTCAAAAGAGCAGGACGACAACGGTCGCCCACGCGGCTCGCTCTACGCACGCTTTCGCAAGCGCATCACCTTTCCGATCGCGAACGAGCAAGGCCGCGTCATTGCCTTCACGGCGCGCGCTTTGGACAGCGATGAGAAATCCGGCGCGAAGTATATGAACTCGCCCGAGACACCGCTCTATACCAAGGGCAACGTGCTCTTCAATCTCGACAAGGCCAAGACCGCCATCCGCGCGCAGGACTTCGCTCTCCTCGTGGAAGGACAGATGGACTGTATCTCCGTCTTCATGGCCGGCGTGCAACCAGTGATCGCGACGAGCGGAACGGCGTTTACCGAAGCGCAGGTGCGTCTGCTCTCGCGCTTCACCAAGCGCGTCGTCGTGAACTTCGATCCTGACACTGCAGGCGCCAACGCCGCCGAAAAATCTCTTTCGTTGCTTACCGAAGAAGACTTCGAAGTCAAAGTCGTTACGCTCGAAGGTGGACTCGACCCCGACCGCTATGTGCGCGAACACGGGATAAAGGCCTACGCCGACGCACTCCGCACGGCGAAGCCGCACGCCGACTACCTCATCGAACGCGCCCGCGTCCTCTACCCGCAGAAGACCGCCGAAGCCAAGGTGAAGGCGGCGAACTATCTTCTACCGCATATCCGCCGCCTGCCCTCCGCCATCCAGCGGCAGGACTTCGTGACCAACGCCGCGCAGAAGCTCGGTATCGACGACGCCCTTCTCCGCGAAGAGCTACGCCAGGCCGCCGCCGCGCGGGTTGAAAGCGTGCGCTCCAGTGGACGCGACGCGCTGCACGAAACCGAGCGCATCCTTCTCCGCGCCCTCGTGCGCCCGGAGACCGACCCCGCCCGCGTTCACGCAGCGACCGAGATTGGCATGCACCCCGAATGGGTCGAAGGCCTCACCTCGGGAACGCTTCTGGAACGTCTCGCCAACTCTCCCGTAACCGACAATCCGCTCGACGCAGCCAGCGGCGCGGAAGAGCACCTGATCCTCGCGCGCGTCCTCGAAAACGACGCGGAGACGGATGGCAACGCCCTCGTCCTCGACGTGCGCAATGCCCTCAACACCCTGGAACGAGGCCGGATGGAGCGCCGCCAACGCGAACTCCGCGCCCTGATGGCCGACGCCGAGCGCCGTGGCGACAGCGAAGCAGGCAAGCAGTTTGCAGCCGAAGCCGCCCAACTCGCCCGCTCCCTCCGCCTCCTCTAAAATTTCGTGCACGCAAAGCGCACAAACAGATTCATAGGGAACCAAAACAAGGGTGCCCCATGTCCCGCTTTTGGGACGTGGGTTCTGCGCGAGGCGCATCTTTCGCTCGAAGAGCGACCTCAACAACTTGAAAAAAGCGGATCTCTCCGCTACGCGACGATAAAGCTGTCGCTCCGGTCGAGATGACGGTAGGACTCACCCGCCCACACCACCACCGTCATTTCGACCGAGCGCGAGCGGGAGCGGAGAAATCTGCTTCTGCTATGTGCCGAAGGCACATTCGCTACGGGATGACAAAATGGGGAGCTAGCATTACACCCGACACGAATCCGCTAACTTGCTTACGTCACCGACTGCAGATGAAACGTAATCGTTCCCCAAAACAGCTTCGCCCGGATCTGCACTGGCAGATGTCGCGGATCGTCCGTGTACCAGATCGTGATCGTCCCACGGTTCTTCACCACACCCGCATCCGCCGTCGGCTGGACGCGGATCGTCTGGAAGGTGCCCGCTGGCGTCTTCACTTCTTCATGAGCCTCAACCCGCATGGTCACGGCCACGGTCCGCATCGCGTCGGCCAGAGGCAGCTTGATATCTCCACCGGGAATCAGCCGCTGCGATCCGACATAAAAGATTCCCGAAAGAGAATCGGTGACACACGCCGGAATCGGTGCCTCAAGCTGCTTCACAGTACCTTTGACCAGGTTGCGCTCCACCTGCACCTGCTTGCCAAGCTGCCCCGCCGCTGCCGGTGGCTGAAAGATCAGGTCGCTCGAGACCTTCCTTCGTCCCTCCTGCGTCTGCTTGCTGAACCCGACCGAGCATCCCGTCTGCGTGTTGAAGCTCGACTGAAACCGATCGACGACCTGGTAGATCATGTTCGTCGCGCCCACCGTGTCCGCCGTAGCCGAGACCTTCGTCACCGGTCCCACCTGCTCCAGTTTGAAGACCGCCACACCTGCAGTAAAAACACGCCAGTCCACGGCATAGGTCAGCGTCTGTTTCTGGGGAAAGCTGTATCCCGCCGCAGGAGGCTGTAGTGCAGGCGCCTCCGCCGGATCGACCCCACCCCGGGGAGAGACAAAATTTGAAAGCTTCTGCGCCAGGGTCGTCTTAGGTGTTGCCGGACTCGTCGTCTGCGCGCGCACCATTACCCACGGGCCCGCCATTAACGTCAGCACCGCTCCACAAACCCATTGCCTGCAATGATTCAAACCGTTCAGAAACACGTTCCCTTCGAGAGCAAAGCGGTACGAGAAACAAGATCCAACTCAGCGCGAAAACCACACCATCCGCACCACCAGAGCAGCATACACAGCCGCCGCCCCCATCAGAGCATTGTACTCACGGTGTTTGACGTAGAGTGCTTTGGAGAAGCTTCCGCTGCCCCGGCCCACCTTCGCGGGAGTGATCCGAGGTACAAGCCTGGGAACCGCCCGCGCATACCCGTCGAACTCCGGAAAATGCCCGCGCAGAAACTGTTCTTCGCTCCGTATGGTCGGCAGGTAAATGGCTAAAAATAAAGCTCCAAGCGCCACCGCAATCTGCCATCGCGTGCTCGCACCGGCGAACCCAAAGGCGATCAGGATCGACCCCAGATACAGCGGATTCCGCACATACGCATAGGGACCGGTCATGGCCAGTTCGGCATTCTTCTTCACGTAGCCTGACGCGTATCCGCGCAGCCAGAGTCCCGGCATCACCAGGAAAAAGCTCCACACGATCGACACAGGCGTAGGCCGGGCCAGCCATAGAAACACCGCCGCAAATACGAACCCCAGCGGCACACGGACCCTCCGCGCAATCTTCTGCCAACTCATTTCTGCTCACGCCCTTCCAGCAACTGCAACGCCGCGCGACGCACATCCGCCACGGAGATCCGCAGCAGACCCGCTTCGGCCTCTTTATATCTTCCATGATCCGTGACGCTCGCGCCGTCGCGCAGGACCACAAACCGCGGACGCGAACCAATGTTCCTTTCCGAATAAGGCCCATTCCGCGCCGGATCCGTCGGCCCAAAGATACCCACCGACGGCACTCCCAAGGCATCCGCGAGATGTAATGGCCCCGTATCCCCACCAATAAAAAGAACACCGCGCCGTGTCATCGCAATCAACTGCGGCAGAGTACACTCCACCGCCTCAGCCCTGCCATCACTCGCCGTCACGACAGCAGCTGCCAACAAATCTCCACCCGGCACCGCATTCACCAGCACGCGATATCCGCGCTCCACCAGATCATTCGCCACCGCTCCGTAGCGCTCCGCAGGCCACTGTTTTGCCCCCCAGCCAGCCCCAGGCGCAATCACTACAATTTTGCGCGCGTCTCCAGCAAGCAGAATCCTGCACCACCGCTCTGCCGTCGCATCCACCGGTAGCACAACTTCGGCGGCATCAACTTCGGGGACCAGGGCGCGAGCGATCTCCACGGCCTGGTCGATCACATGCGCTTTCTCCGTCTTCACACGCGAGGTATAAAACCAGCGCGACTGCTTCTCACGCGGAGCATCACTTCCGATGACCACAGAAGCCCCGCTCATCCGCGCAATCACAGCAGACCGGATCGATCCCTGCAGATCCAAAGCCACGTCATACTTGCAGGTCTGCAACTCAGCACGGAGTCGCAAGATATCCTTTACCGTCGCTGGGGAGAGAGGTCTCTTCCCCCACGCCTTCGTTGGAGCCAGGTGAACACGATTCACCAGCGGCATCGCGCCGCTCGCATCCTGCAAGAGCGCAGACCATTGCGGCTCGATAACCCAACCGATCTCCGCATCCGGCATCCGCGCGCGCAGACCGGCAACGGCGGGCATCGCATGCAGCACGTCGCCCATCGCTCCCACGCGCACGATCAGGATGCGTTTACCCATGCAGATCTTTCACGATCATCTGCTCCATCTGCTCCAGCACCAGCGCGGGCGAATCGAACTCCACACGAAGCTTCGCCACCGTCACCGGCCCCACCTCGCGCAGGCGCGTCAGCATCGCCTCATCCAGCTTCACAAAGTCCTTCGCTGTCGTCACCCATCCATCTGCTGCTGCAGCCTTCGCCCGCCGCAGCAGCGCCGTCACATCCGCATCGCCGTAGACGTGATGATCGCGGAAGGCCATCTTCCCACTGGCTGCGGGAAGCATGGCAAAGAAATCCCTGGGCCGCGCAAGGCCGCAGAACGCGAACGGCTTCTTCGACTCCGCCTTCAGGCACAAGACCCGTCGCGCCACCCACACGAATTTGCTTGCACCACACAGACGCTCCACCACGGGCCGCAGATCGTCGGCTTCATCCGCACGCAAAAGCACGGCACCTGCGCGCGCCAGGTTCTCCAAAGGCTCACGAAGATTCCCTGCAGGCAGCAGATGATCGCGTAGATCCTCGCGCGTCAGCAGCACCACATCCACGCTCCGACGCAGACGCCGATGCTGAAACCCATCGTCCAGCAGATGCAGATGATGCCTGCCCCGTCCACCGCTTCTTTCCGCCAACTCGCCCGCCGTCAGGCGATCCGCACCGACGAAAACGGGCACCTTGGGCAAACTTTGCGCCAGCATCAACGCCTCATCGCCAAACCGCGAAGCGGGTCCGGCCATATCCACACGCTCCACCATCTTCGAACGCCGCCCATACCCGCGCGTCAACACATCCACCGTGTATCCGTTCGCCATCAGCAGCTCCGCCAGCGCAGCCACCACAGGCGTCTTACCCGCTCCGCCCGCCGACAGACTTCCCACACTCACCACCGCTCGCTTCAGACTAAAGACGCGATATGGCTCGTGATCGAACGCATAGTTCCTGCTCTTGACCACCGCGCCATACGCCCATGTCAGCGGCCACAATAACGGTCTCCTCAACCCTTCACCCCCGCTCTCAAAATCGGCAATAGACGCTCCATCACCCTCTTCGTCGCTCCGGCCTGCGACTCAAAGAACTCTTTTCCACGCAGACCCACACCCTCATCGTCTCCCTGCAACAGACGCTGAATCTCCGCACAGAGTTCCTCCGCAGAGACGATTCGTACCGCATCCTCTTCACGCATGGCGTCCACCATGCCGCGAAAGTTCGCATAGTGCTCGCCCATCATCACCGGAACGCCCCACTGCGCGGCCTCCAACGGATTATGCCCACCCATCGGCACCAGGCTTCCACCCACAAACGCGGCGTCGCCCAGCGCATACATCGCGGCCAGTTCACCAATGGAATCCAGCAACAACACATCCCCTGCAAACAGCGCGGTCTTCTCTACCCGCCACGCGCTCAACCGGAGACACCGCAGACCACGACTCTCCACCAGCTTCGCCACAGCATCGAACCTCTGCGGATGCCGCGGAGCCAGCACCATCACGGCATCCTGACCGCGCCAGCAATCCAGCAACGGGCTCTCCTCACCCTCCAGCGTGCTTCCGCACACCAGCACACGCGTCTCCTCCGTCGGCAAAGCCGCCCGCACCGACTCCACCAGCGCGTTCTCTTCCTCAACCGTTACGTCGTACTTCAAATTCCCCGTCGTCTCCACCCACTGCGAACCGATCATCCTCCACCGCCACGCGTCCTCCTGGCTCTGCGTCAGGATCAAACGCACCTTCGCCAGTAGCGGCTTCCAGAGCCGACTCAGCTTCATATAGCGCGGAAAGCTCCGATCGGACACGCGCCCGTTCACCACCACGACAGAAACTCCGGCCCGCTCACACTCCACCAGAACACGAGGCCACAACTCGCTCTCCATCAGCACCAACACGCAGGGCCGGAGCGCCCGCAGATAAGCCCGTACTGCAAACGCAAAATCCAGCGGGAAATAAAATACCCGCTCTGCGCCATACTTCTCCCGCGCCAGCTTCTGCCCGGCCGCCGTGGTCGTCGAAAGTGCCACGCGCAGACCGGACTCCTCGATCGCAGCGATCAAGCGCCCCGCCGCCAGCACCTCGCCCACGCTGACCGCATGCAGCCAAACCACATTGGGCTGCACCCGCAGACGCGCGGGCACGAATCCCAGCCGTTCCCCTAAACCCTCGCGATATCGACCGCTCGTTAGCATCCGCAGGGTCCACCACGGCGCGCTCACCACCAGCGCCAGCGACAGCCCCAAGCTATAAAGCCACATCATTCTGTACACAAACTCCCGCGCTCGCGCGTCCAATCTTTTGCCGACAGCAACAGGGAAGATGATAATCGCCACAACATGAATCTCCGCCGCCTCGCCTCCATCGCCGCTCTTCTGCTCTGCGCCGCTACCGCAAACGCTGCAAAAAAAGAGGCTCCGCCCCTCGCCGACATCGCCACCTACCCGATGCTGGAGAAGCACGAGAAAGAACTGGTCACCATCGCCGCCGACCCCTACGACACCCGCGCCCGAGCCGACTTCTTCCGCATCGACTACGTCGGCCATAGCATCCTTCCCGTCCGGATCATCATCCGCAACGACTCCGACCATCCGCTCGACCTCTCCGCCGTGCGCATCCAGCTTGAACCGAAACATGGTGGGAAGCTCCCCGCCGCGCTACCCGAAGAGATCCATCGCCGCGTCTTCCACGTCAAGAACCCGACACAGCAGAAGAGGCTACCCTTCCCCACGCCCAGCTTCTCCACACCGGTCGACAAGAAGATCCTGCAGGACGACACGGACTTCAGCTTCCGCGCCGCCACCATCGCGCCGCACACCACAGCCTCCGGCTTCCTCTTCTATGACATCGCCGACCTGGACGACGACTACCCCCTGCGCGGCGCAGATCTCTACTTCAAGATGATCAAAACGAGTGATGGCAAGACGGGTGACGGCAAGGGTAGCACCGAGCTCTTCCCCTTCACCCTGCCCTTCGACAAATACCTCGCCACTAAGTCCTCCGCCCCACCCTCAGGTGCCCACGTCGTCAAAACCGACAAATAAACAGCAGATCCCTCCGCTTCGCTACGGGATGACAAAGTTAAAGAAACCGGGTGCCCCATGTCCCGCTTTTGGGACATGGGAAATGTGCAAAGCGCACCATCGGTGCGAACCTCGACCCTCACAATCCGCGAGACAATTATCTGGTGCCGACCAAAACCCTGATCCGCGAAGCCACCCCAACCGACGCTCCGCAGATAGTCTCCCTCGTCCGCGAACTCGCTGCCTACGAACACGAGCCCGCCTCCGCCATCCTCACCGAAGAGGACATCCTCCGAGACGGCTTTGGTCCGACGCCTTACTTCCACTGCCTCATCGCCGAACACGAAGGAGAAGTCGCAGCCTTCGCCCTCTACTTCTTCCAGTACTCCACCTGGGAGGGCCGCCCCGCGCTCTACCTCGAAGACCTCTTTGTGCGAGAGCGCTTCCGCAAGCGCGGCATCGGCAAAGCCCTCTTTCAGTGCCTCGCTCGGATCGCCCTCGACCGCCATTGCACGCGCTTCCAATGGGAGTGCCTCGACTGGAACCAGCCCGGCCTGGACTTTTACGAGGCCAACGGTGCAAAGGTCCTGCGCGAATGGCTGAATCTGCGCATCACCGGCGAAGCCCTCAAAGCCCTGGCTGCTTCAAACAAATAGGCCATCGCCGATTCTGCGAATCCAAGGACCATGGTCGGACGTACCTAAAGAAGAACCCAACCTCGAAGCTGATGCCTGAAACCGAATACCTGATGTCATACTCGTTCCAAGGGCAAGCATCTCGGCCTGAGGCACGGAGTTCGTGTGAAAAGCGCCTCTATTGTTCCACGCAGTTCACAAACGTTCCTCTCCTTCCTCCTCTTTGTGCCCGTGGCGCTTGTGCTCTTCATGCAACCCCAGAGCCTGTCCGTGCCCGACGCAGCGGCATGGATGGCCGCTCTTTGCTGCATCGTACTCCTTGCGCGCTTCACCTACATGCTGCGGAAAAAGCGCCACCACGCAGCTACCGGCAATCTGCTTCTTGGCCTGCTTCTCTTCTTTGCGGCAGATCGTCTCGTCGGAATCGCCCTTCGCTTTCCACAGCTTTTCTGGCTGAACCGGCACCTGCCCTGGATTCAGGCAACGATGTCCATTGCCGTCGCTCTCTGCGCCGTGGCAGCCTTTCCGCGCATCCAATTCGCCCTGGCCCAGGCCGCGAGCGCACGCAAGGAGCATGCGGATTTCGTTGCCGCAGCCGAAACCAGCCTCGACGACTTCTACATCTTCGACGGCGTCTGCAATGCATCTGGCGAGATAGTCGACTTTCGCTTTCGCTACCTCAACGCCAACGCGGAGAGGCGCCTGAAGGTCCGACGGGAAGATCTCTACGGGAAAATTCTCACCGAAATCCGCCCCTTCATGCTCACCTCCGGCCTCATCCATCATTACCTGGAGATCGTCCGCAGCGGCATTCCATTCATCGGCGAAGTCTTTATTGACGACGACAGGATCAAGGCGACCTGGATCAACGTGCAGGCCATTAAATTAGGGGATGGCATCGCGGTGACCAGTCGCGATATCACGGCACGCAAACAGCTGGACGACCATGTGAGACATCTTGCGCATCACGACCAGCTCACCGGCCTCCCCAACCGTACCCTCATGCAGGACCGCCTGAACCAGGCCATTATGCGTGCCGACCGCAACAAAGGAAAAGTCGCAGTCTTTGTCCTCGATATTGACCGCTTCAAGCACATCAACGACTCTCTCGGCCACTCCTGCGGCGATGCTCTCCTCGTCTCCGTAGGGAACAAGCTCCTCTCCTGCGTACGCAAAAGCGACACGGTCGCGCGGATGGGAGGCGACGAGTTCCTGATCGTCATGCCCGAAATCAAAAGCATGGAAGACGCAATGCAATGCGGCCTGCAGATCGTAGAAAGAGCCGCCACACCCTCGCTCCTTGGCGACCATGAGATCAAGATCACCATCAGCGCTGGCCTCAGCCTCTACCCGGACCACGGCTCCAATGCCGGAGAGCTGCTCAAAAACGCAGATACTGCCATGTATCTGGTGAAAACCAGAGGCCGCAACGGCGTCGAGGTGTACACAAAAATGGACTCTTGAAGTATCCGCGCGCCCCATACAGCACAGCTTCCTCGCGCATGTCTCAAACAGGAACAACATCCCTACCGCACATCGCAAACAACGCGATGTACGGGGCACCCGGATTTCTATCCGCAGCAGAACCTCAGTTCTCTGTCGGCATCTCAACATGATCCACGACCAACGTCTCCACCGGCCCCTTCGCTGGTACCAGCTTCAACCCCAACTGCTCCTGCACGGCGGTAAAGATACCTGGGGCAGCCTCTGCAGAGGTCTCAGTGGCGTCATCTCGGGACCATTTAATTGCCAGGTCATACTTTTCAGCTAGCCCTGTCTTGTCGATCACCGTGCGATGCACCTGCGAGGAGAGCAGGCGCGCGAAGGTGTCGATGGTCACTTCATGCCCCGACATCCCCATAACGCGGCCATCATTCATGAAACTCGTGTGGCCTGACTTCTCATCGTGCTGAGCCGAAGATTTGAACTTCGGGCCATCGCCCATCACCTCAAGGTGAAAGACGGGCAGGGTCTTCATCTCCGTATGCGCTTGCAGATGAAAACGCTCCGCAAGTACAGGAAGCATCATCGCCCTGCGCTCCTTCACGCTCATCTTCTTGAGCGCATCGAGATCAGGCTCCACTACCTTCGCTTCGATATCGAAGCGCTGCGTCTCAATCCCTCCTGGGATACCTGAGATCAGATCTTCTTTGATATCGTAGGCGGCCTGCAAAACTGCCTTGAGACTGACGTTGGTCGCGCTGTAAAACCCCTCCTGGATACTGATCCGCATCGACCCGCTTCCGGTCTTGTCGGGCTTGATCGATACCGCGTCGTACGAGCGCCCTGCCACCGGCGCAACCGCCGTCTGGCCCTGCGCGGAAGCAGTCGCGGCGATGAAACCCAAAAGCACCTTCCAGACGACAACCTTGCGGACAAGCATCGGATACTCCTCGTGGAATCATGATCCAAAACGGCTGGGAGCTGTTTTGACGGGCGGGACAACAGAACCGTACCTAAGAAAATCGTGTACACAACAGATTTCCAAGCCCACGATATCCTGCAGACAACATGTCCATCGCCATCCAGACCCAGAAACTCCGCCCCGAGGCCCAGCTCCCTAAATACGCCCACACCGGCCCCTGGGGAGATCTCGCCGCCGATCTCTACTCCGCCGAAGCCGCTGTGGTCTCCCCCGGAAGCACCACGCTCGTCCCCACCGGGATCGCCATGGCCTTTCCCGCGGACTACGGCGCGCTCGTCGAAGACCGCAGCGGCCTCGCGGTCAAAGGCATCACCACCCTGGCGGGCGTCATCGACCCCGGATATCGCGGCGAGATCAAAGTCGTTCTCACCAATGTCAGCAGCGCCCCCATCACCCTGGCCGCCGGAGACCGGATCGCCCAGCTCCGCATCGTCCAGCGCCTGCAGGCCGACTTCGTCGAAGTGGAAAACCTGGACGAAACCACCCGCGGAAGCGGCGGATTCGGCAGCACCGGCGCATAATCAGGCCATTCGGCCTAGGCACGCTACAATTTAGATAGCGCGCTATGGCCAATCAGCAGGTTCAGCAACAGAATCCCGACGTCCCGCAGCCGGTTGAGATTACACCGGCCCTCCTGAAGCTGCACAACATTACGGACGACGAGTACGCGAAGATCCACGCGACGCTCGGTCGTACGCCGTCGCTCACGGAGCTTGGCATCTACTCCGTCATGTGGAGCGAACACTGCTCCTACAAGTCCAGCAAGGTTCACCTCAAGCGTCTGCCCACGAAGAGCGATCTCGTGGTCCAGGGCCCCGGCGAAAACGCCGGTATCATCGACGTCGGCGAAGGCTGGGCCTGCGCCTTCAAGATCGAGTCGCACAACCACCCCAGCTACATCGAGCCCTACCAGGGCGCGGCCACCGGCGTCGGTGGCATCCTCCGCGACATCTTCACCATGGGCGCACGTCCGCTGGCCGTGATGGACTCCCTCCGCTTCGGCCCGCTCGACGCAAAAGATGCCACGGAAGCCGCGAAGAACCGCCAGATCATGGAAGGCGTCGTGCATGGAGTAGCCGGATACGGCAACTGCTTTGGCGTTCCCAACCTCGGCGGCGAGACCCGCTTTGAGGAGTGCTACTCCGGCAACCCCCTTCTAAACGCCTTCGCCCTCGGCCTCGTTCGCCGCGATGAGATCTTCTATGCCAAGGCCACCGGTATCGGCAATCCCGTCATCTACGTTGGCGCAAAGACGGGCCGCGACGGCATTCACGGAGCCACCATGGCCTCCGAAGAGTTCACCGAAGGCTCCGAACAGAAGCGTCCCAACGTGCAGATGGGCGATCCGTTCCTGGAAAAGCTGCTCCTCGAGGCCTGCCTCGAAGTGATGCATCTCCCCTCGCACGCCGTCCTTGGTATTCAGGACATGGGCGCCGCGGGCCTGACCTGCTCCATCTGCGAGATGGGCGCGCGCGGCGGAGTCGGTCTCGACGTCGAACTCGACCTCGTACCCCAGCGCGAAACCGGCATGACCAGCTACGAGATCATGCTTTCGGAGTCGCAGGAGCGCATGCTCCTCGTCGCTGAAAAGGGCAAGGAACAGGAAGTCCTCGACGTCTTCGCCAAGTGGGGTCTGGACGCCGCCATCGTCGGCACCGTCATCGAAGAGAACCGCATGAAGATCCGCCAGCACGGCGTTCTGGTCGCGGACCTCTCCAACGAATCCCTCACCGACGAAGCTCCGCTCTACCATCGTCCCGTCGGCGTATGGAAGGCTCCCGTTGCGCTCGACCCGCCCGCATGGGTTCTGGAAGAGCTGCAAAAGCCGCGCGACTACACCGCTGACCTCAAGAAGCTGCTCGCCTGCGGCAACATCTGCGACAAGAAGTACATCTTCGAGCAGTACGACAGCATGGTCCAGACCAACACCGTGCAGGGCCCGGGTGGAGAAGCCGGCATCATCCGCATCAAAGGCACCGGGAAAAGCCGTCCAGAGGAGCCGGGCGAAGCCCAACTAAAAACTAATCACTCACAACAACCAACTCCAAACCGCGAACGCGGTTTAGCCATGGCTCTTGCAGGAAACGGCCGCTGGACGTGGCTCGATCCGAAGCTCGGCGCGATGCACGCCGTCGCAGAAGCCGCACGCAAGGTCGCCTGCACTGGTGCCAAGCCCGTCGCCGCGACCAACTGCCTCAACTTCGGCAATCCCATGAAGCCCGAGATCATGGCGCAGCTCTCACAAGCCATCGACGGCATCGCGGAGGCCTGCACCGTACTCGGCACACCCATCACCGGCGGCAACGTCTCGCTCTACAACGAGACACGCATCGGCGGGGAAGCAGTCGGCATCTACCCCACGCCCGTCATCGGCATCGTCGGGATCATCGACGACGTGACCAAGGCGGTTCCGAGCGGTTTCGTGCAGCGCAATGACGAAGTCATTCTGCTGACGGGGGCCTCCTCCATAAGCGAGCGCTCCTCTGAGGATCTCGTCAAGGAGCTCGGCTCAACCGCTCTCGCGCAGTCCGTCTTCGGTATCATCTGGGGAACGCCTCCCGCCTTCAACCTGCAGGACGAAGCAGCGCTGCATCAGCTTCTGCAACTCTGCGCAAAAGATGGCCTCCTCACCTCGGCCTTCGATCTCTCCGATGGCGGTCTGGCCGTCGCTCTGGCGAAGGCCTGCGTGAAGGGCAACGTCGGCTGCGAGATCTTTCCCTCGCACCTCAACAACTCCATCCGGCAGGTCAGCGAACTGTTCTCGGAGACCTCTGCCGTCATCGTCACGGCGCGCCCCGGCACCTTCGCAAAGATCGACGCACTCACGGAAAAAGTCGGAACCATCTTCGCCCAGCACATCGGCATTACCGGCGGCGATCGCCTCACCATTCCTTTTGAAGGTGCAAGCATCCGCATCTCGGTCGAAGATCTCTCCCTCGCATTCAACGAAAAGTTATCGGCTGAGCCCATCGGTCAGGCGGCTATCGTATGATCGACGGCAATCCGAATCCCGATTTGATGGATCTTCAGATTTCTCCGTTACGGCGCGCTCTCAGCCAGTTGGATATTGCACTGACCGCTCTTTCTGAAAAACCCGAGGACACCCTCATACGGGATGCGGTCATTCAGCGTTTCGAGTTCACCTATGAACTTTCGCTGCGTTTATTGCGTCGTTACCTTCGCGCCACTGCCTTTTCGTTCGACGAGATCGACGAACTGACGTTCAAGGAACTCATCCGACGCGCGGACACCGCCAAGCTTCTTCGAAACGGCTGGCCAAAGTGGGGCGCGTACCGTCAGGCAAGAACAGACTCCGTACATACCTACAAGGAAGTTCGGGCAATAGAAGTCGTATCAGTAGCAAGAGATTTCGCAGAGGAAGCCCGGGTTCTCTTCGACAATCTGAGCAGGAGACTGACCGATGAGTGAGCCGGGTAAGCTGGATCTCTCCGAGAACGATCTGCGGATCGTCCTGCAGATCCTTGAACAGTGGGTTCCGGGCCGGCCGGTCTACGTCTTCGGCTCCAGGGCAAACGGCAAAGCCCGCCGTCGTTCCGATCTCGATCTTGCCATCGGCGGCGTGCCCCCCCTAACCCTTCACCAAAGAGCCATGCTCACGAATGATTTTGATGAGTCCGATCTGCCCATCGAAGTCGACGTGGTGGATCTCGCAACAGTCTCCGCAGACTTTCATCAGCGTATTCAGCATCATTGGATCGCGCTAACCTCCGGCAGCCAACCAGCGCCGGATTCGAATGAGGTGGCCGCATGAGCATGGAAAAGACCGTTTCAGATGCGGAATCAACACGTACCTGGGCCGACGAGGACGATTTCACTCCGGACGATGTGACTTTCGACAAGCTCCGCGAAGAGTGCGGCGTGATGGCCATCTACAACCACGCCGACGCTGCGCGCCTCACCTACTGGGGCCTTTACGCCCTACAGCACCGCGGCCAGGAGTCCGGCGGCATCGCCGTCTCCAACGGCGAAGAGATCACCGACCTCAAGGGCATGGGTCTCGTCTCCGAGATCTTTACCGATCCCGTCCTCGAAAAGCTTCCCGGCCACATCGCCATCGGCCATACCCGCTACTCCACCACGGGCGACTCCGCTCTTCTGAACGCGCAGCCCATCTCGGTCGAAAGTACCAAGGGCCAGATTGTCATCGCCCACAACGGTAACCTGGTCAACCTCGGCACAGCCCGCGAGCGTCTGGAACGCGACGGCGCGATCTTCTCCACCACCTCCGACTCCGAGATTATCGTGCAGCTCATTGCACACTCCAAGCACAGTACCCTTGTGGACTGCATCGCAGAGTCGCTCTCGCAGGTCGAAGGCGCCTTCTCCATCGTCATGATGACACGCAATCGCATCTTCGCTGCACGCGATCCGCACGGCTTCCGCCCGCTTTCGATGGGTCGCATCAAGGGCGAGGACGGCGCCCCGGACACCTTCGTCTTCGCCTCCGAGACCTGCGCCTTCGATCTCCTTAAGGCGAAGTACGAGCGCGATATCAAGCCCGGTGAACTCGTCATGGTCTCCGAGGACGGCGTCACCTCGCGCTACTTCAACACAGAAACCAGGCAGGCCTCCTGCGTCTTCGAGCACGTCTACTTCGCGCGTCCGGACAGCCGCATCTTTGGCCGCTGGGTGCAGCAGAGCCGCGAAGAGATGGGCAAAACGCTCGCGCGTGAATCGGGCGTCCCCGCCGATCTCATCGTCCCTGTACCAGACTCCGGCGTCACCGCCGCCATCGGCTACGCGACGGAATCCGGTATCCCCTTCAACTTCGGCCTCATCCGCAACCACTACGTGGGCCGCACCTTCATCCAGCCGGAACAGCGCGTTCGCGACTTCGGCGTGCGCATGAAGCTGAACCCCGTCCGCGCCCTGCTCGAAGGCAAGCGCGTGATTCTGATTGACGACTCCATCATCCGTGGCACCACCTCACGGAAGATCGTCCGCATGTGCCGTGCCGCCGGCGCCAGCGAAGTTCACATGCGCATCTCCTGCCCGCCGACGATCTCGCCCTGCTTCTACGGCGTGGATACACCGAGCAAGAAAGACCTCATCGCCGCCAACAAGACCGTCGAAGAGATCTGCGCCTTCATCGAAGCAGACTCGCTCGCCTACCTTTCGCTCGACGGCCTGATCCACTCCTGCACGGACAAGGACCCGACGCCGAACACCTACTGCACGGCCTGCTACACCGGCGTCTATCCCACGCAGTGGATCGACGTGAAGGAGATCCTTCCGGCCATCGCACACGCGGTGAAGCCCGACGAGATCATCCACGAAGACGAAATGACGGAAGAGGCCATCAAGCCGCAAAAACAGCTGGCGTTCTAGGCACGACGATCATTCCATAACCTTCGCCATTCTGTAGTAGATTTGTCATCCCGTAGCGAAGCGGAGGGATCTGTTGGTATCGCGCAAAGCGCGATCGGATGCGCCTTCGGCGCATAACAAAGCAGATTTCTCCGCTCCCGCTCCGCGCTCGGTCGAAATGACGGAATGTGGGGCGGGTGAGGTCTCCGTCATCTCGACCGGAGCGACAGCTTTATCGTCGTGTAGCGGAGAGATCTGCTGTTTCGGCTTTCGCAGGGTCCATCTTCGAGCGAACGAATGCGCTGCGCGCATACCCACACATCGCAAGGAAACGCGCGAAGAATGGGGCACAAAGTCCGCTACCGATCCCCAGGCGAAGGACTCGCCTGCGTAAACTCGCTGCAGCACGGCTTCGTGTACGGCGCAAATTCCATCAACTCAATGCGGCTGGAGTCCGGATCCCACAGGTTGTACTGGTACTTCCCATCCAGACCGGCCTGCGCCTTCATCTCCGCACCCTTCGGATCGCTCCATCCATTCGCCTTCAACTTCGCAATCGCGGCGTTCATCTCCACCACGCCCAAACTCACATGAAACGCGCTTCCCCGCTGGCGTGCATTGTCATGCGGCGACGGATGCAGCATGTACTCGATCCACTCGTGCGCGTCGGGCGTCTGCAGGCTCACCCAATCAGGATCCGTCGCGTTCCCCGCGCGACCGCCCATCCAGTACGGTTTGAATCCAAGAATGCTCAGAAACAAAGGATCTTCCTGCGCACGGTCTTTCACCGTGAAGCCCGCATGAATGATTTGGTGCGAAACCTCGCGCGATGTATCGTGCGCCGGATTGTCGCGGTGTTTTACGAAGGCAATCCGGGGAACGGTTCTATCCGTCAGCAAAAACCCGTCCGGAATCTTTGTAAAGTGCGTTACACCCCGCGATCGAAGATACGCCTCCAGAGCCACAGGATCGGCGGTCTCAAACCCGATCTCCTCCAGCATGGGCTGATCGGTGGACACGCCCGGCTTGGCATCCATCTCAATGCGCTGCGATGCGCCGACCAGATATACGTCCATCCCCTTCTCATGTCGCAGCGTCAACCCAAGCCCATCACCATAGAGATGCTGCGCGCCCGCGCGGTCCGTCGTATAGAACCGCACATACGCAATGCCCGTGATCTTGGGTCGGGGCGAAGCAGCGTGAGCCGAGATAGCGCCAGCCCAAAATAGAAGTGCGCCCAGGAAAAAAAACTTTCTCATGGGCGCACTTTATTGGAACTCAGTAACAATCGTCAAAAGCAATCAGTAGAAGTGAAGCAACAAAACTTCTTCGTTCCCATAATGGTCATTTCAAGCAGGTCGATTAGAAAGAAATCTTCAATCCAAACTGCACAATGCGCGGATCGAACGTCGACGTGATCGCTCCGCCCGAAGCCGGTTGCACTGCCGTCGTCGGCGAGATCGTTCCGCTGATCCCGCTCGGTCCCGCGAAGTTGGTGTGATTGAGAATGTTGTAGAGCTCGCTTCGGAACTCCAGTTTGATCCTGTCTCCCGGCAGATCGAAACGCTTATTCACCGCCAGGTTCAGGTAGTTGATATTCGGCGTCCGACCCGCATCGCGACGCAGCGATCCGAACGGGCTCAGCGGTGCGCTCGCCGTTCCGCTCGCCGGCAGCGCCAGCGCATTCAGATTGATGTACTGCAGTGACGTTGTTCCGTTCGTTCCTGGCGTCTTCGTCAGCGAGGTAAGCGGCCCATTGCCTACGCGGTTCGGACGATACAGGTTCGATCCGCGGAAGCTCGACGCGATATTTGAAACGATGTTCGCACTCGTGGGGCTGTACGTAATGTTGAACGGCAGACCCGACTGCGCCTGGTTGACGGCGGAGATCTGCCACCCACCCACCACCTGGTTCATCACGCCAGCCGAATCCAGGAACTTCTTCCCTCGGCCAAATGGCACCTCGTACACAAGGCTCGTTGTATTCACCAGCGGCTGGTCGTACTCCGAGTTCGCATACTCCGCGCTCAGGTTGTAGTAATCCTGCGGAGAAGGCGTGTTCGCCTCCAGCGATGCGCCCGCGCTATCCAGCGTGTGCGAGTAAGTGAACGAGTTCAACAGCGTCAATCCGCCCACCATCCTCTGCTCATACCTCACCTGCAGCGAATCGTAGTGCGAGTATGCCGTGTGCAGAGCGATCGTCACATCGCCATAGGTCGGCAACGGCCGCACCAGCGCTCCACCAATCAACTGCTTCTGGTTGGAGTTCGCAAACTGGCCCAGCTTCAAACCGAAGTTGCCCACATACGCCACATCGATCAGCGTGTTCTTCGCCAGCTGCCTCTGCCCCGACACATAGTAGCTATGCACATAGCTGTCGCGGAAACGCTTCGAATCGATATACGTAATGTTGTCCGTCAACGGATCGAAGACCAGCTGCGACGGGAAGCCCTGCTCTGTCGTCCGGAACGCCGCCGGTCTCGCCGAAGCACGTCCCGGTGCCTGGCTCTGTGTAACGAACAGCGCCTGAGGTGCGTTGATGGCAAGAATATCGCCCGATCCCGCGCGGCTGTAGTGCACGTAGCTGATGCCATAGCCGCCGCGGATCGACGTCTTGTCATCCGGTGAAAAGTTGAAACCGACGCGCGGCGCCCAGTCGTTCTTATCCGAGTCCACCAGCGACCGATTGCTGTCCGTCGCCTGGATCATTGCCGCCGGTCCCTGGCTGGCAAGCGCCGGGTTGAAGTTCGTCTGCAGATTCTTCTGCTCCCAGTACGGCGATCCGTACTCGTAACGCAGACCCAGGTTGAATGTGAGCCGTGGCGTCACCTTCCAGTCATCCTGCAGGTACGCATAGTGCGACTGGTTGCGCAGATGCGCTACGAAGAAGCTCGAGATGGAGTACGAGTTCGGTGCTCCGAAGAGATAATCGGCCACGTAGTTATCCGGCGTCGCCGCTTCGTTGTTCACAAGCTGGTGCGTGACCGGATCGTAGTTGCGGCTGAAGGCGCCGCTGTACGTCCAGCTTCCATACAGAGGATTAGTATCCTGCACCGCCATCCAGATGTGCTGGTACTCATAGCCGATCTTGAACGAGTGACGGCCCACCACCCACGAGTAGTTGATCTTCGGATTCAGCAGCGCCGGATTCTGAAACTGAGGATTCGTCGACTGACGTCCCAGCGTCGTAAATCCGCTGATCGAAGTCGAAGGCAGACCGCCCGCAACCGAAGGATCGGTCGGCAGACCCGGAAAGCTGAAGCTGTTGTCGCCGATCGAAAGGGAAAACTTTCCTGCCTTCGTGCGCGACAGACCGAAGCGCGCATCCAGGAACTGGTTGGCTCCGATAATGCGCGTCCAGCCCACGGCTACCTGCTGATCCAGGATCCGCTGCTTGCCGTTCGTGCTCCCGTCGATCGAGTTAGCAAAGAGCGGAAAGTCCGTTGCGTTCTGCTTCAGATCGCTCACGCGAACGAAGAACGTATTCTTCGGATTCAACTGGTAGTCCAGGCGGATCGAACCTTTGTCCGAGAAATTCTGCGAGCGCTGCAGCGTCGTGTAGTTGTTCGTCAGATTGTTATTGGTATTCGCAGGCAGAGCTGCGAGTACACGCAGAGCCGTCGGAGAAAGGTTCGCCGCCGTCACCGGAATCTGGGTTCCCGCAGCGTATGCCGTTCCACTAATCGGGTCATAGATCGTCTTTCCGAAGACGCGATTCCGCTGGTTCGCCGTCGGCAGAGTCACCGTCGTATTCTGGCTGCGAAGCTGACGGAAGCCCTCATAGTCCACAAAGAAGAAGAGCTTGTCGTGCAGGATCGGACCGGCAAAGTTGCCGCCGAACTGGTTCCGGTTGAACTGCGGCTTCACCGCGTTCGCAGCCTTGAAGTATCCGATCGCATTCAACGCGCGGTTACGAATGAACTCATACGCCAGGCCGTGATACGCATTCGTTCCCGACCTGTACGCCACGTTGAACGTCGCTCCCGAAGCCCGTCCATACTCCGCGCTCTGGTTATTCGTCACTACCTGGAACTGTGCGATCGAATCTGGCGGAGGATTAAAGATCTGGTTCGAAAATCCCTGGTTGCTCTCGCCGTAAGCGTTGTTGTCCATACCGTCGAGCAGGAAGTTGTTGAAGATCGATCTCTGACCGTTCACGTTGTATGCGCCTTCGCGAATCAGGCCCGTCGTCGCCGTCGTGCTCAGCGTGCTCGGTGCCTGGTGAACGCCCGTCGAAAGCGCCAGCAGGTCGGAGTAGTTACGCGACACCAGCGGAAGCGACGACGTCTGGTAGTTCGTCACAATCTGGCCGCGCTGGCTCGTATCGGTCTCCACCAGCGAGTTCACGGCACTCACATCCACTGACGTCACCGTGTTGCCCAGGTTCAGCGTCAGATCCACGCGCTGGCGTGCAGCAATCGAAAGCGCCACACCCTTCGCCTCCGCCGGTGCAAATCCCTCACGCGTCACCTGGACGTCGTACTGACCCACACGAAGTCCGGGAACCTCAAAGTTGCCCTCGGCGTTCGTTGTGCGGTTGCTCACGGTCCCATTGGCCGTATTTGTTACAGTTACGGCCGCGTTGGGCACCAGCGCACCGCTTGCGTCCTTGACCGTACCGATGATGGAGCCCGTCTCAAACTGCGCGAACGCGGAAGGAACGAGGGCTAAAAACGCAACGAGGAGAAAAATGAGCGTAGAAATTCTGAAGCGCATACGTTGTGCACCTTTGCGATAGCGGATTGAATTGCGTGGAATGGCCTCTACAACAAGTAGCTCTGCGTTACTCCGTGGATCGCAGTGACGCCGGAATAAGCGCGCCCGTCAGCATCTTTGGGTTCTCCGTCAGGTAGTAAGTTGGAATCCTGGGAAACTGTTCTTCCACAAGAATTAGTGTGCGGAAGTCGAAGCTCTGAATCTCAGACCGATCTTCCATGTGCTCGCGCATGATCGTGCCGCCAAGCACCTTCACAAACGTCTCCGGGTCCACGGTGCGCACCGTGACTTTCGCCGCATCTGGACGCGTGCTGGTGGACAAGCCCTCCGGCACCGACTTCGTTTCGATGTTGAAGCGAACCTTTGCTCCGTTGGCCGCACGCTCTTTCGCGTGTGGAAGGTCCTTGCCCGCGCCCTTCGCGTAGAACTCCGTATAGAAGCGGACAAAGCGGAACAACTGCGCGACATACGTCGGCGCATAGGGGCTCGGCATCCCCTCTTTCTTCGCAAACGCGACGCTGACCGGTGAAAGCGTCAGGTCGTTCGTCTGCGAAGTATCCCCCGGGCTGGAACTAAAGTGCAGCTTGTCGCACACGAAGATCTTCTGTGCGTCTTTGCTTGAAATGTCCTTCAGGTACACGCGATTCTCCAGCGTGTACGGCGTGCCATCGGCGTGACGGCAGCTCTGTGGGCTGTAGAACTGGTCGTGCCAGATGGTGGATTCGTGATCGGTCGACACGCCTGTATCCGTCTCCAGCGTCGTAGCTCCCTGGTCGATGCCGTTCTCGAAAGAAGGCAGCGTGTTCTCCGGCCGCAGGCCACGTCCACCGCGGTGTGCCGAAATGTCGAACTTTGCCAGACGCTCGTGATCCGTAGGAGTCTTCGCACTCGCGCGCGCTTCTTCAACTACTTTGCGCAGAAGGTCGGGGCGATCGGAGATGATTCCGTCCACACCCAGCGCCATCAGAGCGCGCATGCGGTCAGGATCGTTCGTCGTCCACGGCACCACCTTCACGCCCATCGCCTGCAGCTCAGACACCGGCACCAGCGCCATATCCAGCTTCCTGCCATCGGGCATCGTCCCCAGCACCGTGACATCCAGCGGCGACAGCACCGGAACCGGAGCCCCATGCGCCTTCGCGTGGGCGCTCGCCTTCTGCATCAACTGAACGAATGGATTGGTCATGGAACTCTGGGCTGGCGCTACTACAGTCACACCAAGACCGAAGAGCGCAACGGAAATCTTTTGAAACGCGGTCACAAAGACTCACATATCGGGCTGCCTCTACGCCAGTTTCGCGTCGAAGTTTGCCGGACAAAATTTAGAAGCAAGACCATCCTAAACCGATTACGTAAGTTTTCGAAATAACTTTTCTAACGTAAATTTACGGTTAATTTCTTCAGTTTTTCTCCCGGCCAAGAGCCCTATATCCAATGTCCCGGCGAAACTGCATCTTCTCGAAAGAAATTCCCGCAATTCCCTCATACGCCTTGGCCAGCGCGCGACGAAGATTGTCCGCCGTAGCCGTAACCCCAAGGACACGTCCGCCCCCCGTAACGATCTTTTCTCCCTCGTAGGCTGTGCCGGAGTGAAAGATCTCCGTGCCTACAGGCAGATCGTCATCGAGACCGCCGATCGGCAAACCAGTCGCATAACCTCCGGGATAGCCTCCACTTGCGGCGATCACACAAACACTCGCTCCCGGCTTCCATGCAAGCTTCAACCCCTCAGCCTTGCCGTCGACGGCAGCTTCAAAGAGATCCAGCGCATCGCTCTCCAGGCGCATCATGATCGCCTGCGTCTCCGGGTCGCCCCAGCGCGTGTTGAACTCCAGCACCATCGGCCCGCGCACGGTCATCATCATGCCGCAGAAGAGAATCCCCTGGAAGGGCACACCCTCCTCGCGCATGCCGTGAACGACCTTCTGCGCGACCTCCTTCGTCATCCACGTCCGCATCTCAGGGGTGATCAAGGTATCCGTGCAATAAGCGCCCATGCCACCCGTGTTCGGTCCGGTGTCTCCCTCGCCCACGCGCTTGTGGTCCTGCGCCGCAGCCAGTGGAATCGCGTGTTTTCCGTCGCAGAGCGCAAAAAACGAGACCTCCTCGCCCTCCAGAAACTCCTCCAGAACAAGCGTCTGCTGCGTCGTTCCCAACAGCGCCCCCGAGAAGATCTCCTCCGCCGCAGCCAGCGCTTCGGCGTGGTTTGCGGCCATCACGACGCCCTTTCCGGCAGCCAGACCATCGGCCTTCACCACCACCGGCGAAGACGGATCGCCGAAGAACTCCAGCCCTACCCGTACCTGATTCACCGAGGTGCAGACACGGTAGCGCGCCGTGGGAATCTCGTGCCGCTCCATGAAATCCTTGGCAAACGCCTTGGAGGACTCCAGCTGCGCCGCAGCCTTCGTCGGCCCAAACGCACGGATCTTGCGGGCCTGCAGTTCGTCTACCAGACCGAGGGCCAAAGGAACCTCCGGCCCCACGATCACCAACCCAGGGGCCTCCGCCACGCACAACGCCACCATGGCCTCCAGGTCCGTCTGTGCCACAGCCACGCACCGCGCCACCTGCGCCATGCCCGCATTTCCAGGGGCTGCGACGATCTCCGTCACCCGCGAAGACTTGTGCAGTGCCCATGCCATGGCGTGCTCACGGCCGCCGCCACCGATAATCAAAACCTTCATCTCTGCTGTCTCCGTCCCTCACAAAGGGAACCGTTCGTGGTTACTGCAACCTATCTATTGCACCACAGCCCTATACTGAACGGAGCAGATGCCCTCCCTTCCTCAGTCAGATTCCATGCAGGAACCAAAGCCTCGCGGAGCAAGCCTTACCTGGCGCGAGATGATGACCTACTTCGGTCCCGCCTTCGTAGCCTCCGTCGCCTACATCGATCCCGGCAACTTTGCCGCGAATATCGAAGGCGGCACACGCTTCGGATACAGCCTTCTCTGGGTCCTGCTCTGGTCGAACCTGATGGCCATGCTGGTGCAGTTTCTCTCCGCAAAGCTGGGTATCGTCACCGGCCATACGCTTCCGGAGAACTGCCGGACGCACTTTCCCCGCTGGCTCAACATCAGCGCTTGGGTAGCGGCCGAAGTCGCCGCCATCGCCACAGACCTCGCCGAGTTCCTCGGAGCCGCGCTCGGGTTCTATCTCCTCTTCGGCCCGGCCCTGCTCGCGCACGGCATCGGCAAGACGCACGTCATGCTCTTCGCCGCTCTGGCGACCACGGTCTTTGTCTTCCTCATGCTGGCGCTGGAGCAACGTGGCTTCCGTCATCTGGAATGGGGCATCATCGCCTTCGTCTGCGTGATCGGCATCTGCTACGCGATCGAAATCTTTCTCGTGCACCCAGACTGGACTTTGGCCGCGCACCACACCCTGGTTCCCTCACTGAACCGCTCATCCATCTATATTGCGGTGAGCATGCTCGGAGCAACGGTAATGCCGCACGTCGTCTATCTCCACTCGGCGCTGGTGCAACCGCGCATCCGCATCTTCCAGCGCGGCAAGTCGCGTTCCGCATCGAACTCAGCCGACTTCCGCGAGCGCTACCTCCGCTTTGAACTCGTGGACATCATCGTCGCCATGAACGGCGCGTGGCTGATCAACTCCGCCATGGTCGTCATGGCCGCAGGCACCTTCGCCAACTTCGCCGAGCGCGGCATGGAGCCCGTCACCACCATCGAAGCCGCGCATCGCACCCTCGGCCCCCTCCTCGGTCCGATGTCGGCAACCGTCTTCGCCGTCGCCCTGCTCTGCAGTGGCTTGTCCTCGTCCACCGTCGGCGTCATGGCCGGACAGGTCATCATCGAAGGCTTCCTCAACATCAAGTTTCCCATCTACCTGCGCCGCCTGATCACGATCATTCCCGCCATCGCGGTCATCGCCATGGGGCTCGATCCGCTGCGCATCCTCATCCTGTCGCAGGTCGTTCTCAGCTTCGCCCTGCCCTTCGCACTCATCCCTCTGCTCTGGCTGACGAACCGCCCAAAGGTTATGGGAGTCTTCGCCAATACGACGCGCACACGCATTGCGGGCTACGTCACGATCGGCGTGATCCTCGCGCTCAACGTGCTCCTGCTCTGGCAGATGGCCACCTCCGCATAGCAATTTGCTTCGACGGAACCTTCCTGGCCCTTTCTTCGTAGGACACGGAGACAGGCAAACGGAGGCAGACCATGCGGAAGCACACACCCACCAAGCAAATCCTCTTCCGCAGCGCTCTTGCCTTGATTGCCCTGGGGTTTTGCCTGAGACCCGCAGCTGCACAGGTCGCCTTCGACGTCGCCAGCATCCGCCCCAGCAGCGCCGAGGTGAAGTTCGAGCACGATGGAAACACTGAAGTCTCCCACGGCACGTTACGCATGCGCGACGTCACCATCAGCACTTGCATCCGCTATGCCTACGGTGTCGCCCCGGCGCAGATCGTGGGCAATGCCAAGGTCATCTCTGACATCCACTACGACATCACAGCAAAGGCCGATGGGGACACCTCGCCAGCGCAGATGAAGCTTCGCATGCGGACACTTCTCGCGGATCGCTTCAAGCTCACCTTCCACCACGAGAAGAAAGAACTGAAGGTCTATGCGCTCACCGTGGCGAAGAGCGGCAGCAAGATCCACCCCGCCGCAGCGCCGGACGGTACGCCCTCGCATCAGAACAGCGACATCGGCTTCACGGCCCGCTCCATGAGCATGTCTGATTTTGGAGACTATCTTTCGGGCGTCATCAACTTTCCCATCACCGATCACACCTCTCTGCCGGGCAGGTACGACTTCGCCGTCGACTTCACGCCCTACGTCGATACTCATCAAAACAACGATGACACCGTCCGCCCGGATCCCGTCGCCGTGACGAACGCTGCGCTCAAAGGCGATCTCGGCCTGCAACTCACGTTTCGTAAAGAACCAGTAGACGTCCTCATTATCGACCACGTCGAGCCGCCGACAGAGAATTAGCTTTGTCTCTGACGCCGCTTCCATGAAGAGCATTAATCTTTCCCATCAGCGCGGCTCCGATGCGATACCCTCTCGGAAGATCCCCGAACAGAAAGGTCTCTCAATGATGACTCGCCGTTCTCTCGCCGCGTCCGCTGCGGTGGTAGGTTCCGTCGTATTCACGCCGCTCGTTCAGGCCGCTACGAAGCTGGGTAAGAAGATCTTCGCCGCCGACCCCAACGCAACGCCGAAGCCGCCGTACTCTCCTGCGGTCGCCTATGGCAATCTGCTCTTCGTCTCGGGAAAGGCCTCGTACAGCGCTCCCAATCCAAAAGACATCCGCTCCTGCACCACCTTCGCCTTCGACGCCGTGGAGAAAGAGTTGAAGAACGCGGGATCTTCGATGGACAAGGTCCTCAAAGTCCAGGTCTTTCTCGCAGACATCAAGGATTACGCGGCGATGAACGAGATCTTCGCTGCACGATTTGCGGTAGAACCTCCCGCACGCACGACCGTCGCCGCAGTCATTCCGCGCGACTCGCTGATCGAGATCGATGTGGTTGCTTACATATAACATAACTGCGGCAGCATCTCTTATGGTTAGTTAGTCCACTGACTTAGAGACAGAAAGGGACACCCGACGGGGTGTCCCTTTCTGTCTTGCCTCTCGAACAACATTTAGCGATGATGCTCGCCGCCTTCACCACCGCCACGCGGCTCGGAACCTGCGGGACGAGCCTGCTGCTGATGCTGTACCTGCTGTTGCTGGCGTTGCACCTGCTGCTGTCGCACCTGTTGCTGACGCTGGACCTGCTGTTGCTCACGCTGCAGATTCTGTTGCTGCCGTTGCACGTTCTGCTGCTGACGCTGCACGTTCTGCTGTTGCGAGCGCTGCAGATTCTGCTGTTCACGCTGCGCGTTCTGCTGGAGCTGCTGCTGGCGCATCTGTGTCTGTTGTTGCTGCCGTTGCTGCACCTGCTGGTTTCTCTGCTGCGTCGCTTGTTGGCGCTGGGCCTGCTGTTGCACCTGCTGCTGTTCACGCTGCACGTTCTGTTGCTGCCGCTGCACATTCTGCTGATTTGCAAGCTGCTGGCGTTGCTGTTGGAGCTGTTGCTGCTGTCCCTGCCGCGTCTGGATCTGCTGACGCTGCTGCGTCTGCTGGTTATTCAAGACCTGGCGTTGCTGCTGCTGCCGGTTTTGCAACTCCCGCGCCTGCTGCTGCAGGGCTGCGGGATTGGGTGACGCGGGACGCTGTATACCGCGATCAGCCGCAAGCCCCTGTCGCGCAAACGAAGCCGCCGGCTGACCATGATTCTGCGAGAACGCCTGCCCACGATTCTGCTGCGCCTGCTGGCGGAACTCTATCTGCGAACGCATCGGAGGCGTAAAGGGCTGCCGTGCGGCCAGCCGCTCCTGGATTGCGATGGGACGGCGCACACCGCCAGCACCATAGAAGCTGGTGCGCGTGTCATTGCGATAAGAATTGTTGATCGAAATGTTCCGCACATAGACGTTGTTCTGCACCATGCGCGGGCTGATATGGTTTACGGCCTGGTTGTATTGGAAGCGGTCACGGTTCCAGTAGCCGCCGAAGTATCCGATGCCCACGTAGCCGAAGCCATAGTTAATGCCACCGTAGAAGCCTACGTGCGGCGCCCAGTAGCCATGATGAAAGCGGTACCGGTTGCCATAGTTCCCCCACCAGCCTGGAGTCCAAAGGGCGCCCTCGTACGGCGCCGCAACCCAAGCTCCGGGAACCCAGTAGTACCCGACAGGCCCATTGCTCCAGTAACCAGGCGTCCAGAGATAATTCGGCCCGGGAGCATCCGGTTGCTCATAGACCGGAAGCGGAGGTGGGGGCTGCGTAGCCTGCGGAACAGAGTTGTCAACATACTGCGCGTAGGCATCTACGCCATTCTCATAGGCCGTGTCGTCGCCGTCCTGCTGCTGTGGGTCATAGCCCGCCTGCAGACTCTGATCCTGGGGCTGCCCCTGAGGATAGTTCTCGCCGTTCTGCGTAGGGACCTGAGTATAACTCTGCCCTGCCACCTGCGTTCCCTGGGATGCTACTCTCTGCACGGGCGCGCCTGTAGCGTCCGTTGGGACCTGAAGCATATTCGCCGCAGCGGGATCGGTTCCATTGGTGGCCGACCCATTTTCAATCGGTGCAGGCACCAGCGGAGTCTGCTGGCGGCATCCCACCAGCATCACGGCGAGCACCAGCCCTGTTGAAGCGCCAAGAAGACGAGTTCTAAAAGTACGGCTTATCAGACGTTCCATAACCTACGCTCCAAAAAAACTCTGCACGATAGACAACACGCACAGTGAACATAGATGCACTTTTGCGCAGCATGTTGCGTTTTGCCTCAAACCAATATCTTTTTCACGCTGAACATCCAAGGCGATAAAATGGTTCCATGCACCGGGGTTCCTCCAAACCGAAGCGCTTTCGCCGCGGGAAACACGACCGCGGACGCATCCTCGCCTGATTCTCGCTCCCCCTGTATCTGCCAGGTTTTACCACTCGCCGCGTGAGAAATTCCTCTCCGTCGGCAGAAGACCAGTGTTCTCCAGACGGTGAACACCCTATGAGGATCCCATGAGCACGCTCAACACCTTCGACGCCAAAGCCACACTCGTCTCTGGCGGCAAAAACTACGAAATCTATCGCCTCGACTCCCTCGCCAACAAGGGTATCGAACTCGCGCGCCTTCCCTTCTCGCTCCGCATTCTGCTGGAAAACCTCCTCCGCCGCGAAGACGGTGTCACCGTTACAGCGGACGACATCTCCTTCCTCGCTAAGTGGGAAGCCAAGGCCGAGCCCTCCCGCGAGATCGCCTACATGCCTGCCCGCGTGCTCATGCAGGACTTCACCGGCGTTCCCGCCATCGTCGATCTCGCCGCCATGCGCGATGCCATGAAAACTCTTGGTGGCGACCCGGAAAAGATCAATCCTCTTCAGCCCGCCGAACTCGTCATCGATCATTCCGTCCAGGTGGATGAGTACGGCACAGCGAACGCCTACGACATGAACTCGCTCCTTGAGTTCCAGCGCAATCGAGAGCGCTACGCCTTTCTGAAGTGGGGCCAGACCGCCTTCCGTAACTTCTCCGCCGTGCCTCCCGGCATGGGCATCTGCCACCAGGTCAACCTGGAGTACCTCGCACGCGTCGTCTTCACGACCCCCGAGAGCGGCGATCACGCCGGTCAGGCCTACCCGGACACCCTCGTCGGCACCGACTCCCACACCACCATGGTCAACGGTCTCGGCGTCCTCGGCTGGGGCGTGGGCGGCATTGAAGCAGAGGCCGCCATGCTGGGTCAGCCGGTCTCCATGCTGGTTCCGCAGGTCGTCGGCTTCAAACTTACAGGCAAGCTGAAGCAGGGCACCACTGCTACCGATCTCGTACTCACCATCACCGAGCAGTTGCGCAAGCATGGCGTCGTGGGCAAGTTCGTCGAGTTCTACGGCTCCGGAATAGCGGAGTTGCCACTAGCAGATCGTGCCACGATCGCCAACATGGCACCCGAGTACGGCGCTACCTGCGGCATCTTCCCCGTCGACAAGGAAACCCTTACCTACCTCCGCCTCACCGGACGCAGCGAAGCCCAGATCCAGCTCGTCGAAGACTACTACCGCGCGCAGGGCATGTTCTACACCGCCGCCTCCACCGACGCCGAGTACACGTCCTCGCTCGAACTCGACCTCAGCTCCGTCGAACCGAGCATCGCTGGTCCCAAGCGTCCGCAGGATCGCGTCGCTCTCTCACAGGCGTCGGAGTCCTTCGCGAAACAGCTTCCTTCACTCTACGGCCCCAACGCCAACCTCAAAGGCGACCGTCAGATCTCCCGCTGGCAGGGTGAAGGTGGCCACTCCTCGCAGGATGGTTCTATCGAATCCAACAAGGCCATGCCAGAACCCGGCAAGGACGGTCACCTCACCACAGGTTTTGAGCCTATCCCCTCAATCAAGGAACGCTTCGGCATCGATGTAGACGAGTACCTGCACCACGGCAGCATTGTCATCGCGGCGATCACCTCCTGCACCAATACCTCCAACCCCAACGTCATGCTGGCCGCTGGCCTGCTGGCGAAAAAAGCAGTCGAAAAAGGTCTGCGCACCCCTCCCTGGGTCAAAACCTCGCTCGCTCCGGGATCGCGCGTCGTCACGGACTACTACAACAAGGCCGGTCTCACGCAATACCTCGACGCTCTCCGCTTCCAGACCGTCGGCTACGGATGCACGACCTGCATCGGCAACTCCGGAGCTCTGCCCACGGATGTCTCCAAGGCGATCGATGAGCACGGTCTCGTCGCCGTCTCGGTGCTCTCCGGCAATCGCAACTTCGAAGGCCGCATCAACTCCGACGTGCGCGCCAACTACCTCATGTCGCCGCCACTCGTCGTCGCCTACGCCCTTGCGGGCCGCATCGACTTCAACTTCGACACCGAGGCCATCGGCACCGGCAAGGATGGCCAGCCCGTCTTTCTGAAGGACATCTGGCCTTCGCAGAAGGAAGTCGCCGAAACCGTCGCCAACTCCATCGACTCCTCCATGTTCCACAAAGAGTACTCGACCATCTCCGACGGTGACATCAGCTGGCAGAACCTCAAGTTCCCGCTCGGCGACACCTACGGATGGGAGCCCGACTCCACCTACATCCGCAAGGCACCGTACTTCGATGGCATGCCCGCGACGCCGGCACCCGTCACTGACATCGCCGGTGCGCGCGTCCTTGCCGTCCTGGGCGACTCCGTCACCACCGATCACATCTCACCCGCGGGTTCCATCAAGCTGAACGGACCCGCAGGCAAGTATCTGATCGAGCACGGCGTCAAAGCCACGGACTTCAACAGCTACGGTTCGCGCCGCGGCAATCACGAGGTCATGGTCCGCGGCACATTTGCCAACGTTCGTCTGAAGAACAAGCTCGCCCCCGGCACCGAAGGCGGCGTCACGCGCCTCCTTCCGGAAGACAAGGGCATGAGCATCTACGACGCCTCCGTGATCTACGCGGAGCGCAACGTTCCCCTCGCCATCCTTGCGGGTAAGGAATACGGCTCCGGCTCCAGTCGCGACTGGGCAGCCAAGGGACCGCGCCTCCTCGGCATCCGCTTCGTCCTCGCCGAAAGCTACGAGCGCATTCACCGCTCCAACCTCGTCGGCATGGGCATCCTTCCTCTGCAGTTCCAGACAGGCGAAAACGTCGAGTCCCACTGCCTCACCGGCGAAGAAGTCTTCGACGTTCCCGGCCTGAAGGAGATGCTCGACAACAAATTCGCCAGCGGAAAACAGATCACCGTCACCGCAACCGACAAGGACGGCGAGGTAAAACACATCCCCGCCACCGTCCGCATCGACACACCACAGGAAATCCTCTACTACCAGCACGGCGGCATCCTGCAGTACGTCCTCCGCCAACTCGCCGGCAAGTCGTCCTAGCCGGACGGGCACACGCGCTTCGCGCCAAACAACCAAAAAAGAGAAAGGCCCGGAGACGATCCGGGCTTTTCTGTTTCAAAGTACTTGTGCCCCCATTCTTTCGCAGCTTCATGGCGAAAGGGTGGGGTCGCGCGGAGCGCACAAACCGGATCCGTGGGACAACCAAAACCGGGTGCCCCATGTCCCGCTTTTGGGACACGGGTAATGCGGAAAGCGCATCCTTCGCTCGAAGAGCGAGAAAGATCTACGGACACCGCGTCAACAAAACCGCTTCCAGCTTCAGAGGCAGCGCAGTCCCCTTCAAGAACGGCTCCTTCGGCGTAATCTCAAACGCTGTATCCGGCCCAACCTCTACTTTCAAAACCTTCCCATCGGAGATCGAAATCGCGCGCTCAGCATCCTTAGCCACAAGCGCAACCTCTCCACTCCCAGCCGTCTTAAACGTAGCCGCATAACAGCCGGCTCCAACCTCCCAACGCATCTTGTACAGCGTCTTAGGATCCTCATACCCAAAGCCGTTGTAGTTGTAAAACTTCTCCGCATTCTGCGCCGTCAGCCGATACGAACCATCCGCCTCAGCCGCAATCTTCGGCTTCACCACACGAAGCGGTCCTCGATACGTCAGCTTCACCACCGGTAGAAATTCGTGGAGCCAATCCGGAGGCGGCTGCACCACTGTATCCGCTCCATCCGCAAAGACTTTCACTGGGGTCTCGTTACCTACAAACGTCGCTCCCGTCCATTGAGTTTCACTTGCGCCTGGTAGTCGGAACGGCGCGCCTTCGTTCTTCAAGAAGAGATACACGGCATGCTCTCCCACCGTCACATAGCCAAAATCAAGATCCGGAAACGGCGAAGCCTTGGTCCCATAGATCGCCTCGCCCACAGGCTTCAACCACGCCCCCACACCGCGCAGCACATCAGCCTCATACGGCACCACCGAGCCATCGCCCTCCGGCCCGATGTTCAGGATGTAATTCCCGCCGCGGCTCACTACCTGCACCAGCCGCAGGATGTTTTCCTGGATCTTTCCTTGAACGTCGTCCCTCTTCTGCCAGCTGCGATATCCCCACGTCGCGCCGAAGATCGAAGCAGGCGTCTGCCACGGCTCGTCGATGCCGTACTCCGGCACCTCGTTGTCGCCCATCACGGTAAAGTCTCCCTGGTAGTTGAAGACACGCCCGCTCACCAACGTCTGCGGCTGTAGCTTGTGCACCGTCTCCGCAAACAACTTGCTCTGCGCAGGTGTGGGCTTGCCCATGTCGAACCAGATCTCACTCAGCGACCCATACGTTCCGCCCAGCAGCTCCTTCAGCTGCGCCACGTTGAACTTCGCATGCGCGTCACTCAGCAGGTTGCTGTTGCCCTCGATGTAGTGATCCATCCCCGGCTCATGCCAGTCGATCGAAGAGTAGTACACGCCAAACTTCATCCCACCGCGCCGACAGGCGTCCGCCAACTCCTTCACCACATCGCGCTTGTACGGCGTCGCATCCACCACGTTGTACTTCGACTGCGCCGTGTGGAACATGCTGAAGCCGTCATGGTGCTTCGACGTGATCACGATAAAGCGCATACCCGCCGCCTTGGCCAGCGCAACCACCGCATCGGGGTCCCACTTCTCCGGATCGAAGCGCTTCGCCACTGCCGCATACTCTTCCAGCGGGATCGGCGCATTGCCCATGATCTGTTCGCTGTACCCGTTGTCCACGGGTTTGCCCTTCCACACGCCACCCAGCTCGGAGTAGAGCCCAAAGTGGATGAACATCCCGAACTTCCGTCCGCCCCACTCCTCCAGCGTCGCCGCTGTCGGCCTCGGTTCAGAGAGCGGCAAAGGCCGATCCTGTACCTTCACCTGCCCATGAAAAGAAATCGCCACCCCTAACAGTGCCGCGCAAAGAACCTTCTTCATCCCCGGAGAATACACCGATCTCCAGCGCGAGATCACTCCAGCCCAAGCGCCGACTTCACACGCCCCATCACCCACTTCGGCACCGCGCTCTTCAACATGTATCCGCGCAGCTCCTCATAACTCGAAGCCCCTGTGCTGTAACGGAGGAAGACCTCCATGAGTCGTGCATCCTTGCCCGCTGCGTGTATCAGCGAATCGATCCGTCCCGAGTCGTTGAACAACCGTCTTTGAATATCCACCGAGTGCGCCAGATCGTCGCCGATCTCCGCCTTCCAAGCCTTCTCATAACTCGCAAGCTGCGCCGCATCGAAGCGTCCCGCCTTCACGGCATCCATCGCTGCCACAGCCGCAAGATCGCCCGAGATCATCGCATACACAATGCCCTCCGCCGAGAACGCATTCACAAACCCGCCCGCATCTCCCGCCAGCAAAACACGGTCGGCATACGTCCGTGCCAATGGTCCGCTGATCGGGATCGGGAACGCCTTGTATCCCGCAGGCTGCGTCTCACCGAAGACAAAGCCCTTCGCCTTCATCTCGTCAACCCAACCCGCGTGATGCTCCTTGCCTTTACCCCGCAGTTCCGTCAGGTAGTAATCCAACTTGCAGGCAAAGCCAAGATTCACATGCTCACGCTTGGGGAAGATATATCCGTAGCCGAAGGTCTTCGTCATCGTCAGAAAGAGGCTAACCGTGTCGGGACGCGCCGCCTGCATCTCCGCGACGGGCGTCTCTTCCATCGTGTCCACTGCAAACTCATTCCGTGCCTCGCCCACGCGCAGACCCGCATGCCTCGCGATCAGGCTGTTCGCACTGTCCGCGCCGATCACCATCTTCGCCGTAAAGACCCGGCCATCCGTCGCCTCCAGTTCGACTCCGTCGGCCTTCACCGTCAACCTACGAATCGTGGTGCCCATCTCCACCGCAACCACAGCAGCCGCACGGCGAAACATGGCCGCGTCAAACTCCCACCTCCGCACCAGGTGCATCATGGGCTCTTCCTGCTCATAGACGGCATGACTTCCATCCGGGCTTTTGAGATAGAGTCGCCGGATCGGGTTCACACCGATCTCTTCAAAGACTTCTTTCAAATAAGGAAATCGCACCAGCGCCCGCGATGTGATGCCTCCGCCACAGGGCTTCTCGCGCGGAAACTCCTTCGCCTTTTCGATCAAAAGCGCTCTTGCACCGGCCTGCCCCAGGCGCAGAGCAGACGTAGCTCCTGCTGGGCCAGCGCCCACCACAACCACATCAAAATCTGTCATATAGAGAAAGGCTACCAGAGGCATAGAGCCACAATGTGCCCCATTCTTTCGCAGCTTCATCGCGCAAGGGTGGGGTCGCGCAGAGCGCACAAACAGATCTACCAGGACCACGGGCACCCCAAACACCCGCAGGCGTACTCTAACCACTCGAGGTAGAAATCATGTCCCAGAGCAATGACGCACGCGTCTCCCAGACCAACAATATCCCGGAACACAACGCGGCCACCGCCGCCGCCAGCCACAACAAAGGCGAGCACCTCACCGCACACGAGCAGACCAAACGTGACGCAGAAGCCGCACGCCAGCGCGAAGAACAGAAAAAATAAGCAAAGGAAAAGGCCCGGAGCGATCCGGGCCTTCCTGTTTACCGCGGAAGTTACTTCACCCCGCGATACTCCACGAACAATTCCGGAAACTCCTTCTTCAACGCCTCAATCTTCGGTCGATCACAGACCTGGATATAAGGGTTCTCCGGGTTCTTCAACGCGTAGTCCTGGTGGTACTCTTCCCCCTCGTAGAAGCCCTTCAGCGGAGTCACCTCGGTCACAATCTTGCGCGGAAAGACCTTTGCCGCTTCCAGCTGCGCGATGTAGGCCTTCGCTACCTTCTCTTGCTCCGGGTTCACAAAGAAGATCGCCGACCGGTACGAAGTACCCACATCCGGGCCCTGCCGGTTGAGCTGCGTCGGGTCGTGCGCCACGGAAAAGTAGATGCGCAGCAGTTCGCCATACGTAATCTTCGACGGGTCATATTCCACCTGCACACTCTCCGCGTGGCCCGTCGTCTCCGTCGTTACCTGCTCGTAAGTTGCGGTATTCGCCTGTCCGCCCGCGTATCCGGCATCGGTGTGTAGAACACCCTTGACGCGCTGAAAGACCGCCTGCGTTCCCCAGAAGCAACCGCCCGCGAAGACCGCCTTCTCACGTCCCGGCATCGTTGCGCGAGCCTCATCCACCGCTGCAACAGGCACCGGTCCACGCGTCGCTGCACTCACATTGGAATTTCGTGTCGCAAAAAAGACCACGGCTAAGACAAGAACAACTCCGGTAAAAATCCACGGCAGACGCATAGCAAAACCTCTGAAGATTAGACGCCCTACCGCCCAGTAGGATACGGCCTAATGCCCCTCTACAAGGAACTGCTCAATCTTGCCGTCGGGCATCCAGTAAGTCGAGATGCTCAACGACTTCGTCGCGTACGTTGCCGTGTAACTGCGTCCCTGCATCCCGCCGCGCAGCTCAGTGCGCGCCTCCGTCAGCGACTGGATAGCCCCCAGGGGCGCGAGACTGCTGCGATAGTCCCCAACCGCCTCCGGCGAAAAGTAGAAGCTCGCGTTCGACGTAAACAGGGAACGGTCGATTTCGCCCTTCTGGAACGCCTCCAAAATCCCGCGCACCGTTGCCTTTGGATCGCTCACCGTTGCGGTCGTGCCTGTTGGGGGAAGCAGAATCGAACTCACCGCCGCTGCGATCTGCCCGGCCACGCTCGCCTCCTGGTTCGTCAGGACACCAATCGCCACACCCTCTTTGGGATACCAGACATTCTGTGCAACAAACCCGCCGATCTCACCCGAGTGATGAATCACCAATCGACCATTCCGGGTTTCAGTCTGCAATCCCAGGGCATAGTGCGATCCGCTACCGTCCTTCAGCTTTTGCTCGGCAAACATCTCGTCGTAACTCGCGGGCTTCAACAGCGTCCGGTTCAGAAGCGAAAGATCCCACACCATCAACGTCCGCACCGGCATGGCTAGTTCGGCATCCGCGAAGTACCAGCCCGAAGCCTCGGGAGTCGCTGGCCGCAGCGGACCGAGCGCGTTGCGCTTATACCCTGTCGGCTCCATCCGTGCGCGGTCGTAGTCCAGATCGAGAACATCCTGCAGCTTCAACGGCGTCAGCACATTCTTTCGCAGGAAGTCGCGGAAGGGCATGCCCGCCACCTTCTCCACGATCAACCCGGCCAGGACAAAGTTCGTGTTGCTGTACTGCCACTTCGTCCCCGGCTCAAAGTCCAGCGGCTTACCCGCCCACTTCCGCACCGTGTCGAGCGGCCTAGCCGCATGCGTCCACTCCGGGATCGTGTAATCCTGCGGGGCATAATCCGAGTAGCCAGAAGTATGCGTGAGCAGCATCCGCAGCGTCACGTCTTGCGAGCGCGTCAACTCCGGAAACCACTTGCCTACGGGATCGTCCAGCTTCAGCTTGCCCTGCTCCTGCAGTAATAGAACACACGCCGCCGTGAACTGTTTGGAGATTGACCCCACCGCATAGTGCATCTCCGCCGTCGCCGGAATGGCGGATTTCCCCTCGTACGAAATGCGCGCGTCGCCGAACGCCGCCGCATAAACCACCTTGCCGCCGCGGGCCACGCCCACCTGCGCGCTCGGCACGCCGGTCTCCCGCATCACACGGCGAATTTCGCTCTCCACGTTTGTTCGCGTCGCGGTGTCCAGATCTTGCGCGCGCACCGTGGCGGAAGAGACCGCCAGAAGAACCACGACACCCCAACGAATTCCGTTCATCTAATCTCCTCAAGACCAAACATAGTGCCACATAGTGCCGAAACTCATCTTGTGTGCCCCATTTTTTCACGGTTTTATCGCGAAGGTAGGGGCGCGGAGCGCACAAACAGATTTCTCTGCCCCATCTCAAGATACCTGTAGCTGAGATGGCTCAAAGGGCTAGCCACTGCGAAGTGACGTTGAGATGCTCCGCTCAGAATGACAGCGGTTTGTGCCCTACTCTCCCAGAGTCTTCCGCAGATGCCCTTTGTTCGCCGCCAGCTTCTCCTCGGCCACGACCCGCGAAAGGCCGAGCTTCTCCATCACGATCGCCACCTTCACCGTTCCCGCAGCCTGCAGCAACTCCGCTGCCCGCGCACGCGAACATCCCGTCGCGTCGACGATGATCCGCTCCGCCCGGTCCACCAGCTTCTCGTTCGTCGTCTGCACGTTGACCATCAGGTTGCCGTAGACGTAGCCCGTCCGCACCATCACACCGGTCGAAAGCATGTTGAGCGCCAGCTTCGTCGCCGTTCCCGCCTTCATCCGCGTGGAGCCAGTAATCACCTCAGGACCGGAAGCGGGCGTAATCGCGATCTCCGCCGCCTGCGCCACCAGAGACCCGGGAACGCACGATAAGCCGATCACCAGCGCTCCCTTCTGCGACGCAAACTCCATCGCTCCAAGCACATAGGGAGTCCTGCCGCTCGCCGCGATGCCCACGAGCGTATCCACGCAGACACCATCGACTACCTTGCCAAACCCTGCGGCCACAAGATCCGATACGCCCTGCTCACGCGAATCCTCCGCACCCTCCACGGACGTCCGCAACGCGATATCCCCGCCCGCGATGACGCCCACCACCAGCTCACGCGGTACGGAAAACGTCGGCGGACACTCCGAGGCATCCAGCACCCCCAGCCTCCCGCTGGTTCCCGCGCCGGTATAAAACAGGCGTCCGCCACGCTCAAAGCGCTCCGAAACCCCGTCCACCGCACGGGCGATGTTCGGGATCTCCGCCGCCACCGCACCGGCGATCTTGGCGTCTTCGTCGTTGAAGACGCGCAGCATCTCCTCTGTGCTCAACGTATCGATCTTTGTAGAGGCAGGATTGCGCGTCTCCGTCACCAGCGCGCCCAGGTTGGAATTCGGATGTTCGCTCATAAGATCTCCATCATCCGCGATGCACCCATCCCATAGCAACGCCACCCCTTTCAAAACATTGCGTTAAGATAGAAAGACGCGAACATTTCATGCCGAGCGCATCGGAACGCCTCGCCACGCGACCCATTTCAAAAGGACAAACCCAAATCATGGCTCTTGAAACAAAGCTTGCTGAAGACATCCGCTCCGCCGCAAAACAGGCTGGTCTAGAAGTCACCTCCGCCGAAGCGGCCTCCGGATTCAACGGCATTCCTACCGCGAAGTTCACCCTTGCGCTCGCCGGCGATCCCGCCAAGACCGAGACCCTCGAACTGAGCGAAGACTTCGACGCCACCGAGGCCAAGCTGGCTGCGGAGCTCTCCAAGTACCTGCGCGAGAACGCCAAGCGCCTGCGCAATCCACGCCCGGACTGTTACGTGACCCTCGGCGGCCTTCCCGTAAGCTTCCGCACCTGGCAGTGGCCCTTCCATCTTTCCACCTCCGGCGCGGACACGTACATCGTCCACGGCGACGCCTTCCTGGAAGACGGCCATACAGCCGCTGACGCGCAGCTTCGCGCCAAGGTCTCCGCGTCCATGACCGTCACTTTCGCAGATATCGTTCCCGCCGCCGAACAGCCTTACGCCGAAGCCTTCATCTACAATGCGGTCCGCAAGATCATGGACCAGGGACAGATCGAGCTCGTGAAGAGCGGCAACCGCCAGCCCGTCCCCGTGACCACGCGCTACTACTCCAGCAAGCAGAGCAAGTTCGTCTTCAACGACACCACGCACGACCAGCGTCAGGACTACCTCGCTTCCAAGGTCTTCTGGCTCTCGGGCGTTCTCGGCGGCGGACGTCCCGTCTGGCTGCTCGATCCCCGCGACGCGCAGTACCTGAACACCACCGTAGAAGAGCTGAAGAACAACGTCGATGCCATCGCCAAGGACGGCCTGGTCCATCTGCAGCAGGACACGGAGTTCGCCGTCGCGACAGAGGCGCTCATGGGCCTGCGCCTCTCGTATGAAGAGGAGCTCGCAGAAGCCCTGGCCTTCACCAAGCCCACCTTTAACGAGGACATGCGCGGCGGCCATACCAACATGTAAGCCGCAACACCCTGTGATCTCAACGGAAAACTAAACCGGTGCCCCATGTCCCGCTTTTGGGACATGGGGCATGCGCCAAAGGCGCATCTGATCGCGCTTCGCGCGATAACAACAGATCTCTCCGCTACGCGACGATGAAGCCGTCGCTCCGGTCGAGATGACGGAGACCTCACCCGCCCACCACCGTCATTTCGACCGACCGCGGAGCGGGAGCGGAGAAATCTGCTTTTGTAATCCGCAAAGCGCATCCTTCGCTCGAAGAGCGACCAGCCCATCACATCACATCACCAGTTAGAATCACCCTCGTGTCCTCCACACCCCACGCACAGGGAGTTCTTTGAATGCAAAGCCGAGCTGCCGTTTTAGTCCTGTTTCTTACGACCGCCCTCTTCGCTCAGCAGCCCTCCCCACAGACCTCCGCAAAAGACGCTCCCGTCTCCGGTCTCACGCGCCAGGACGCCGACAATCTCGCCTTCACCGTTCCCGGCAAGGTCTTCAATCGCGGCGTTGATCCCGGCCCTCTCGTCCTGCTTCACAACTTCACCTTCGATGGCAACCCTGTCGCCACCTCCAAGCTCCATCTGCGCGAGTTCTCGCCGGGCGTCCTCGAGATCACCAGCGTCGCCTACACCATCGGCGAGTGGGAGTTCCGCGTACGCGACACCGGCAACTACTACGGGCTCGGCGAGCGCTTCAACACGCTCAACCACTCGCACACCATCGTGAAGTCGGCCTCGCAGGACAACGGCTCGGCGAAGGGCTCCAGCACCTACAAGCCCATCCCCTTCTTCATGAGCACCACGGGCTACGGCCTCTGGGTCGATACCACCGCCGAGTCCACCTTCGATCTCAACGCCACGGACAACGCCAACCTCATCGTCACGGCACCCTCGGCGAAGCTGCGGATCGTCCTCTTCACCGGACCGCAGTTTCCCGTCATCCTGAATCACTTCACCGAACTTGCTGGACGCGCGGTCCTTCCTCCCTACTGGGCCTTCGCTCCGTGGATCGGTCGCGACTACGTGAAGGACGAAACCGAAGTGAAGGCCGACGCCGACCGCATGCGCTCGCTCGGCCTCCCGGCGAGCATCCTCCTGATCGACAGCCCCTGGGCCACGAACTACAACACCTATAACTTTAATCCGAAGCAGTTCGCCGACGCTCCCGGCATGATCAAGAACCTGCATGCGCAGGGATACAAGCTCGTCCTCTGGCACACGCCATGGATCAACACGAAGACCTCGACGCCGGGCGAAGCAGGCTTCGCCGATAAGATTCCGCCGCTCGCGGAAAACTACGCAGAAGCCGCCACCAAAGGCTTCTTCATCAAGCAGGCCGACGGGACACCCTACGTTGGTCGCTGGTGGAAGGGAATGGGTTCGCTCATTGACTTCACCAATCCCGCAGCAAAGCAGTGGTGGCAGGACCAGCTTCGCCAGGCCATCAAGGCAGGGGCGGACGGCTTCAAGGATGACGACGCCGAGGGCAACTTCGTCGGCGGCGACGGCGCGCAAGCCAACGTGCAGTTCTTCGATAAATCCGATCCGCGCATGATGCGCAACCGCTTCGCCGTGCTCTACAACAACGCGGTCGAAGAGGTGATCCAGAAAGATCTCAAGGGCAACGGCGTGCTCTTCGCCCGCTCCGCCACCGTCGGCAATCAGAACCTTCCCATCCTTTGGGGCGGTGATAACGAATCGAGCTTCTCCCCCGAAAACGGCCTGCCCACGGTTCTCAACGCGGGCCTGAGCGCTGGCCTCAGCGGCATGTCTCTCTGGACAAGCGACATTGGCGGATACCTCGCCACCGCCGCCACACCGGACGCGCGCCTCTTCCAGCGCTGGACCGAGATGTCTGCCTTCTCGCCCGCGATGGAGGTGCTCAACCAGAAGAACCTCCTCCCCTGGGACTACGGCGACGCGGCCCTCGCCACCTTCCGCAAGTTTTCGCTGCTGCACATGAGCCTCTTCCCGTACCGCTTCCGCGCCGCGCAGGAGTCCGCCAAAACGGGCATGCCACTCATGCGTGCCCTCGTTCTGAACTATCAGAACGATACGCACGCACGCGAAGCGAAGGACGAGTTCCTCTTCGGCCCCGATCTTCTCGTCGCACCGATCATTAACGAAGGCACACAGCGCCCCGTCTACCTCCCCGAAGGCGACTGGGTGAACTTCTTCACCGGCGCGGAGGTCTCAGGCAATAAGACAGTCATTGCCGAAGCTCCGCTGGACACCATCCCCGTCTACGCGCGCGCGGGCGCAGTCATCCCGTGTATCCCCGAAGACGTGATGACGCTCGTGCCCTCCGCAGAGAGCGGCAACACCACCATCCACACCCTCGACGATCGCCGCGTCTACGATCTGATGCCCGCCTTCCGCGGCACCGCCACCACGCAGACCGACTTTGAAGACCGCACCCTCACCCGCGACGAACACTCCTTCAAGATCACCGGAAAGGACGCGAAGGTTACGCTGCGCTGGCGCTTCGGTTGGCCCGCCGCCATCACCGTCAACGGCACGGCCGCTCATGTCACACAAACTCCGGAAGGCCCCACCATTGAGGTTTCCCATATTGGGATTACCACTGTGGAGTGGCGCTGAGCTTGCGCGCGTACCTGCTATAAAGCTGGGTAGGGCGCACAACGAGACGCAATGGAGACCGAAATGCTTGACAACTCCGAACAAAACAGTTTGCGTTACGCTGGACGAATCCCTCAGGAGACGCTGGACTATTTGGCTTCGAAGGAGAAGGAGCGGATGGATGCCAGACCGCACTGGTGGGAAATTCTCGCGTTCCTCGGCGGGGTTCTCATGCTCGTTTCACTGGGCATGCTGCTCGTTCACAGCGGTAAGTCTTTCACCCCGCTTCTCCTCGCTATACAGATGTACATCGTTGCGGAGAACCTGCGAAGCATGGTGCGAAGATGGTTTCCTTGAGTGCCTCCGCTCGCTATGACAGGTCCTGCAACTAGAACCGCGCCACCAACCACAATCCACCGATCATCAGTGCCGCACCCACCATCCGCATCGGCGAAGCCGTATGCTGCTTGAACCCGACCAGCCCGAAGTGATCCAGCACCAGGCTGCACACCACCGCCGCCGTCACGTTCACGCCCGTAAAGATGCCCGACCCCAGCTTCTGCGCCAGCAGCAGGCCGCCCATCGTGCCGAAGATGGAGACGAAGCCTCCCATCCACGCCCACCACGGCACCTGCCCCAAGACACTCTCCCCCGGCAACGCCTCACGCCGAAACGCCTGGATCACCAGCAGAACCAGGAGGCCGGTCACGTAAGTCCACGTCGCCACCCAGACCGGATGCATCACCTGCTTGTTCAACTGCGCATTTGCAGCCGACTGAAATGGATTCGTCAGGCCAGCGAGCACAGCGAAGAGAACCATGAAAATCTGCATCCTGTTTTAGATGCTTCCAAATCACATGCATCAGCCAATGCCTACCGGCGATTGCCGCCATCGGCCGCGTTTGCAAATTCCTCTTCTAACACTGCTCATACTTCCAGTTGCGCTTCTTTCCTTCGGCGATCCATGCGACCGCCTCTGCCACACGCTTTGCCCGCGTCTCTTCGCGCTTGGCACCGCCGATCCACTCCGAATACTCGCTCCTGCACGACGGGGAAAAGACTGCAAAGTTCTTCGCCGCGGCCTTATTCTTCGCGAGTGCCGCGCTTAGCTCCTCTGGCACCGGCAACTCCGGCCTGGGTGCCGCCCGCTTCTTCGGACCCGCTGCCTTCACCGCGAGTTGTGCCTTCGCAGTTTCCTTGATCAACGCTACCAGCTTGCGCTCGGACGGAAGGTCTTTCAGAGAAGTGATCTTCCCCAGTGCGCCCGCACTGTCCTCAGGATCGTACCCCAGCGCGCGCACCTTCTCTTTGACCTCGCTGCCAACCAGCCGAAAAGCGCAGTGCGCCTTGAACGCGGCAAACCCGCAGATCATCTTCCCCTGCACGAGAAACATGGGAAAGCCCCACTTCATCTCCTCCACCGCATCCGGCAAAGCCTTGTGCGCGACGTCTCGCAGATGTTCCAGGATTGGCTTCGCAAACGGAGCCGCCGAAGCAATCTGCACATCGACCAATGGATTCCGAACGCCCATCGTTCTCCTCCTTAGAAACCTCCATGAATCTGCTGCTGAACTCGCTGCATACTCTTCTGCGGCACGTGGATCCATCCGCGGCGTGGAGCGTCCAGATCGAGAATCAACGTTAGAGCACACGCCATCACGACCGGCAGAATCACAAGGAGCAGAACCGATCGACTCGGCATAGCCAGCCCCGAAAGAAAAGAGGCCGTCATACCGATGAAGAGCAGCATACTCCACGCCTCTCCGGGGATGCGACTCTCCAGCGCCGCCCTGCGCTTTTCGCTCACATCGATCGCATCGTTAAGAGCCGACACGAAGAGAGAGTTCATCGAATCGCGCCTCTCGTTCGCTGCAATCGAAGCCAGCGCCCACATCGCATTCTGCATGCCGCCCGATCGTTCGGCACTTCGCTGCAACGGTTCGCCAGCCGTCGCCAGGGAAAACTCCATCCGCGCATCCACATACTGAAGCAGCAGGCCGCGCATCTGCGTGCGCACCGGTTCGGCCAGAAGCGTGGTGCGCAGCCACGTTGTGCCGATGTCGTTTGCCTCTTCCACCTCAAGCTGTCGGCGCGCGTCGTAGCGCGAGACCGCCATCGCAAAGCTGAACCCCAGAAGCAGCGCCAGCATGCCGAGCACAGCGCCCTCCGTCGCTCCGAATCGTTCGCGATGATGCTCCGGCAGCAGCTCCGGCCAGCGACGCCGTACTAGCGCACCTAAAAATCCGGTACCCAGAAACATCAAAAAAGACACCGGCAAAAAGACTGCAGGAAAATCGAACAGAAATCGCATGACGCGAGTGTAAGCCAGGATCTGCTCTCCGCAAAGAAGACCTCGTGCCCCATTCTTCGCGGCCTTATCGCGAAGGGTGGGGTCGCGCGGAGCGCACAAACCGGATGCGTGCGGTCACAAACATTGCAGTACCTATAGCTGAACATCGTCATATATAAAGTTGGCTTGGAGGACAGGCTTTTGAGTCTCGGAACCCTTTATATCCTTTGCGGCTTGCCCTTCTCTGGTAAAAGCACCTTGGCGAGAAGCCTCGCCGAACGCCGGAAAGCCATTCTCATCAGTCTGGACGCAATCAACGACAGACGCGGGCTAGGCGATGGCGGAGATGGCACTATCTCCCAGACAGAATGGGAACAGACGCACAGCATTGCCCTTCACCAACTTGAAGAAGCTACTCAGTCGAAGTCAGATATTGTCATCGATGACACAAACTGCTTCCGATTTCTTCGAGAGAATTACAGACAGGTTGCCGAAGCTAACGGATATCAAGCGATTGTGGTGCCTGTTCAGACGTCGGTGGATGAAATCAAGCGCCGCATCGCACTCAATGAGATCTCTCGCGAAAGACACCATGTCAATCATGATGTTCTATCTAAAATAATCAGTTCTTTTGAATGGCCTCAGAGCAATGAGTTGTGGGTATTGCCGTCCACGCTTCTAGACTGAGCACCGCCCATCAGGACAATAAGAACGGCCCCGAAGAAATCTTCGAGGCGGCCCTATTGAAATCACCACACGCTAGAGATGCGGTGTGAAGCCCTTGTCGTAGATACGCTTCCGCTTCGCCGTCGCCGCAGGATCATTCTTGTATGTTCCATCAGGATTCATGTGAATGGGCCGGCCCAGTTCCCACGCATAGTTGCTCGTCTGCAGCATGGTCACGGCCACGTTGCCCTGCGACACCGGCTGGTTCAACTTAACCCCCGTCCGGATTGCGGCGATCAAGTTCGCAAAGTGAAGATCCGTCATGGAATCCGCACCGACCAGATCCGCCGAGCTCGTTCCCTTGTCCTTCTTCACCGAAAACGAATCGATCATCTTGTCGCCGAGGTCATAGATCTCATAGCCATCCCGATCCACCACGACCGTTCCCTTGTTTCCATGAATCGCAACTCCGCGATCACGACCGAACGTTTTCTTGCCCGTAATGCAGTCGCACTCCCATGTCAGTAGCTTGTCAGGATAGGTGAAGCTGACATTCATCGTGTCCGCATACTGCCAGTCGTCCTTCGCGGCGTAGCGTCCGCCGTCGGCGGTAACCATCGTGGGATACTCCACACCCAGCAGCCAACGCGCAACGTCTACTTCATGCGTTCCATTGTTCAGAGGCTCGCCCGTGCCCCACGTAAACCGCCAGTGCCAGTTATACGGATGCATGTTGTCGCGGTACGGCTCGCGCGGAGCCGGTCCCTGCCAAAGATCCCAGTCCAGCGTCGCCGGAACCGGAACCACCTTGCCCACACCGATCGGCTTGCGACGGTTGGCGTACCAGGTCTTCGCCCAGTAGGCCGGTCCGACGATGCCGTCCTTGATCTTCTGCGCGATCTCGATCGTGTGCGGAGAGGACCTCTGCTGCGATCCCATCTGCGCCAGCTTGCCGTACTTCTTCTGCGCGGCGATCAGCATCTCGCCCTCGTGCGGGTCGTAGCTCATCGGCTTTTCGACATACACGTGCTTACCCGCCTCCAGACCCATGATGGCCATCGGCGCATGCCAGTGGTCAGGAGTCGCAATCGTCACCACGTCCACGTCCTTCGACGCCAGAGCCTTGCGGAAGTCCTGGTTCTTCGTCACCGAGTAGCCCAGCGACTTCTCAGCACGCCCCGCGAACCTGTCCAGAATCACCGTGTCCACATCGCACACATAGGTCACGCGGGCATCCTTGGCATTCGCCTTCAGCGAAGACAAATGCGCGTAGGCGCGACTGTTAAGACCAACCACGGCGAAGTTTACTCGCTCGTTCGAGCCCACAATCTGGGCGTAGCTTTTAGCGGTGGATGCTACGACGGCGCCGGCTCCAACTATTGCGGCGGTATTCAAAAATTCGCGACGGGTGGTCATGGAGTCTCCTGTGTCCGGGAATTGTAGCGGACTCGAAGGAATTCTGGCGATCCCTCCGAAAAAAGCTGCGCCACCCGCCCTTCCTGAAGTCGCTATCGCGCATCTCTCTCAAAAGGAGAAGAAAGTCATGAGCAAAGAAAAGCATCTCTTCCGCGGAATCCTTGCAGGCGTAGCCGGTGGTCTCGCCGCCTCGTGGGTCATGAACGAATTCATTGCCGGACCCGGTAAAAAGCTGCAGCAGTCCCTCCAGACGCCCGCAGAGAATCGGCAGCAAGAGCAACAGGCGCAGAGCGGCGGAGAGGATTCGACCATGAAGGTGGCCGATGCGCTCACCGTCACGGCAACCGGCGGCCAGCACCTTACCTACGCGCAGAAGGAAAAAGCCGGCCCGGCTGTGCACTACGCCTTCGGAGCCCTGATGGGAGGCGTCTACGGCGGTCTCGCGGAATACGCCCCCGGCGTCCGCTCCGCCTTTGGCACCACCTTCGGCACCGCCCTCTTTACCGGGGCAGATGCTATCGCCGTGCCTGCGCTCAAACTCGGTCCGCCGATCACCGAAGAAAAGATCGGCCCCAACGCCAACCACTACTTCGCGCACGTCGTTTACGGAGCCACGACCGAACTCGTCCGCAGAATCGTCCGCGCCGTCCTATAGGGGACCTGTGCCCCATTCTTTCGCGGCTTTCATGCGAAAGGGTGGGGTCGCGCAGAGCGCACAAACAGATCCCTCCGTTTCACTACGGGATGACAAACTAAGAATCCGGGTGCCCCGTGTCCCGCTTCTGGGACATGGGGTGATGTGCAAAGCGCATCCGGAAGCACGACACCCACCCACTCCACCCGCTATAGTTCCACCCATGCGAACCGCAAAGCTTTTGGCAGCTGTCTTTCTTCTCCCCTTC